>WFLX010024426.1_pt1 | contig 13442 bp, 9 predicted proteins | sample 4967041 | NCBI WGS metagenome assembly WFLX01 (sample SAMN12857096, study PRJNA449069) | gut metagenome | isolation source: stool from male and female vole | host: Microtus ochrogaster | place: USA:Florida | collected 2017
CATTGATTTGCTTATTTTTAAGCGTACTGCCCTTTGCTCTGCCTTTAGTTGCCACCCATTGGGATGGCAGAACACTCTTACCCGTTGCAACTTCGGCTGCAAGTTTGCCGAATGTAACCCTAACAAGGATGGATGCTGTCCCATCCTTAAGGAGCTTTTTCCTTTTGATAAAGAATAAAATCGTTTCCATTACACTATGATTTTTAAGTTATTTTCAATAGTGCAAAGGTCTTGATTATTAGAGAATTATCAAAGTGCAAAATATTGAATATCAATGAAATATAATGAAGTCTATTGGACTTTGGAACATGAAATATTCAAGTCCAACGGAAAGTCCAACTGATAACTTTCCTATATGTTCATTTCAATTCATTCTCTTGCATATAAGAAAATCCTGCAATTCAGCGAGTTGCAGGATTATTCATTGTCCNTCATCAGACTAATGTGGAGCTGGAGGGGATTGAACCCTCGTCCAAACGTGGAACTAATCAGCTTTCTACATGCTTAGNCTCGATNTGATTGTCGGGTTGCNNNTGGCTCAAGACCACCCATCGCAACCTNATCCTCTNANATTTNGGNAGTCGCGCGAGGCTCTTGACTTCCTATTTCCGATTTACCTGCACCGCCTTGTCGATCCGTCTCGGAAAAAGGACAATCGGGCGATGTCTTGTCTCTGCAACTGTTGCGGAGATTAAGCTAATCTACTGTACTTCGATTAAGCAGCAAGAGCGTAGTTATTCTCGCCATTTAAAATTGTGATGTCCCTGATTATAGAGCGTAGCCATCATTGCTCTGCATGCTTACTGACCACTTCTTCACGCTGTCAAAGCCAGTCAGCCCCTTAATGGTTGTGGCAAAGTTACGAAAAACTTTCGTAATACGCAATATAATAGAAGAAGAGGGCGCCGTAGTCGGCGTCCTCTTCCTGTTATCTGTGGTCAGGTGAACCGGTCACCCGAGGTTCGTTTTATTAGTAGTTCCACTGGCAAGCCACCATGCGAAGGTTGTCACAGGCGATTGTGCGGAAGTCAGTGATGTAGTTGTAACGGCAGTTGATGTAAGTAAGAGCCTGGTCAAATGATACATCGAGCATAGTCAGCTGGNTGTTGTTGCAGATCAGACGCTGGAGGAAAGTCTGGTTGCTGAGGGTGAGCTGGGTAAGGTCGTTGTAAGAGCAGTCTACATACTGTACGTTCGGGCAGTTCNGGATAGAGAAGNTGGTAAGGTCGTTGTAAGAGCAAACTACATCGAGAAGAGCGTTACAGTCGCGGAGTGAAAGAGAAGCCATGCGGTTGTCGCTGCAGATGAAAGTGCTAAGGCTGGGCAGACCAGATACGATCATGTTCTCGATCTCGTTGTCGTCAATGTTAAGGTTCTGANGGTTCTCAACACCGNAGNGGTTGATGCTGGTCAGCTTGTTGTAACCGCAGTAGAGGTTCTTCAGGTTAGCGCAACCCTGTACGTTGAGGTTTTCGAGGTGGCAACCCTGAGTGTTAAGAGTCTTAAGGTTGGCAGCGTTAGCTACGCTAAGTTCAACGAAGAGGTTGTTAGAGCAGTTGAGGTTCTCAAGAGCAGGAGTACCTGATACGTTGAGGTCGCTAAGACGGTTGCGGTATACTGTAAGTTTGGTAAGAGCTGTGTTGCCGTCAAGAGTAAGTTCGGCAAGCTTGTTACGTGAAGCGTTGAGTTCTGCAAGAGCAGCGTCGCCGGCAACTGAAACAGAAGTAAGAGCGTTGCGTGATACGTCAACCTTGGTAAGAGCGGTGAAGCCTGAGAGGTCGAGATCACCTGCGAGGTGCTTGTCCTTCCATTCGATGGCTGTAACGTGGCCTCCTGCTACTGTAACACCTTCCCAAGTTGAGGGATCCTTGATGTCACTTATCTTAAGGGCAGTGGCGTTAGTACCTCCCTTTTCGGCTGACTGTGCGATAAAGCTCTGAAGCTTCTTCACCTCGTTCTTGTTTACTGACTGGGCGAAAGCGGTCATGCTACCGAGCATGATGGCAATCATTAATAATGCTTTTTTCATAACGTTGAAATAGTTGAGTTTGTTAATGTTCGTTTTATGATACTAAAACAAAGATACATCAAAAAAGGTTTAAAAACATCGTAAATTCTTTAATTTTTTTCTAAAAAGGTGCGATTCCGTCATCGGCGCTTCCGCTTATATCGGCGCTACCTCCTGAAAATGAGGGGATTGGTCCTATTGGGTCATCTCCGAGCGAATTTAGCTTTGAACCCACTGTTCCGCTGCCAAGCATGTCGCCGGAGTCCTCGGTCCAGTTCTCGAAGCGGGCAAATTTGGCCTTGAAGCGCATTTTTACGTCATCGACCGAACCGCTTCGGTGCTTTGCCACGATAAATTCGGCCAGTCCGCGGATATCATTTCCGTTGGCATCCTCCGACGAGCGGGTGTAGTATTCGGGGCGGTGTATGAAACATACGATGTCGGCGTCCTGCTCTATGGCGCCTGACTCGCGGAGGTCACTCAGCTGCGGGCGCTTGCCATCGCCACCCTGACGTGACTCCACCGAACGGTTGAGCTGTGACAGGGCCACAATAGGAATGTTGAGCTCTTTGGCGAGTTGNTTGAGTGAACGCGATATCATGCTGACCTCCTGCTCACGGCTTCCGAACTTCATGCCNGAGGCATTCATAAGCTGCAGGTAGTCTATGATGATAAACTTGACCTGATGCTCACGTACCAGTCGGCGTGCCTTTGTTCGGAGTTCAAATATAGAGAGTGATGGGGTGTCGTCGATAAACATGGGCGCGCTGTACAGGTGTTTTACGCGCGACATGAGCTGATCCCATTCCAGATCGGTGAGCTGACCTGACTTGATTTTCTGGCTCTCNAGCTCNCAGACNTTACTTATAAGNCGGTTGACAAGCTGTAGATTGGACATCTCGAGCGAGAATATGGCAACCGGGATGTTGTAGTTCACAGCCATGTTCTTGGCCATGGAAAGNACAAACGCGGTCTTACCCATTGCCGGACGTGCCGCGATGATGATGAGGTCGCTGTTTTGCCATCCCGAGGTCAGNTTGTCGAGCTCNTGATATCCTGATTCGAGTCCGCTAAGGCCTGATGTGCGGTTGGCGGCAATCTGGATCTGCTCTATCGCCTGACCTATNACGGGGTCAATCTGTGTCACCTCTTTTTTGACATTGCGCTGCGATATCTCGAAGAGCTTGCCCTCGGCTTCCTGAAGCAGGTCGTCGACGTCGTTGCTCTCGTCAAAAGCTTTCCCCTCTATTGCGGCGGCAAACGAGATAAGCTCACGGGCGAGATACTTCTGCGCCACGATACGGGCGTGAAACTCCACATTGGCTCCTGAAGCCACACGTGAGGTCAGGTCGGATATTTTTACCGGGCCTCCGATCTCTTCAAGAGTTCCGTTGAGACGCAGCTGCTCCACGACGGTGAGCATGTCGATAGGCTGTTGCGAGGCACCGAGAGTCTGTATAGCCTCATATATACGCTGGTGGGCTGGCTCGTAAAAGCTGGCCGGCTTCAGGATGTCGCATACGGTCGTGTAGGCATCCTTTTCAAGCATAAGGGCGCCAAGCACAGCTTCTTCGACATCCTTGTCCTGAGGCATTACGCGCCCTCCTGTATCATATATAGCCTGTTGCCGCTGGTTCCGGCGGCCTGAATTATTATATGGTGGTTGGGTGGTATCCATAAGGTGTGATCTGATCTGCAATTCTATATGCAAAAATAATAATTTCGCCGATAAAAATAGTATCCGTGAGCCAAAATTATATTGACATTCAATTGACATTTTGTATATTTGCAGTATAATCATGTCAATTATTATATCACATTATACTATATCAGATTTTATGTATCACTACTTTAAACCTGTAATTATGTCAGCGCTACTTATCGCGTCGGCCTCATGCAGCAATCAGCAGGCTGATGAAACGATAATCGATAAACCCGAATTCAAGAGCACTGACGGAAAGTTTAACATCGAGGCGCTTGAGGCGCTGGGCCGCATGGGCAACCCTGTGCTGTCGCCCGACGGCACCCAGCTGCTGTATGGTATCTCATACGAGAGTGTCGAGGCCAACCGTAGCAACAACGACCTTTATGTGATGCCGGTTGCAGGCGGTGAGGCTACCCGTCTTACCCGCACNCCGTCGTCGGAGTCAAATGCCGTGTGGATCAACGGCGGCAAGCAGATCGCTTTCATATATCCCGACAACGGNAAGCCTCAGGTNTGGGTNATGGAGGCTGACGGCAGCAACCGCCGTTGTGTCAGCGCTGTCGAAAACGGAGTCAANGGCTTCCTCTTTTCGCCCGATGAAAAGAAGATAGTGATGATCGCCAATATAAAGAGTGTGCGCACCGCTCAGGACGTATATCCCGATCTGCCCGATGCCACAGGCCGTATAATCGATGACCTCATGTATAAGCATTGGGACGAATGGGTTACTGAAATACCTCATCCCTTCCTCGGCGACTTTGACGGCAAGCAGGTGACCAATGTCATCGACATCATGGACGGCGAGCCTTATGAGGCTCCGATGAAGCCCTTCGGCGGTGTAGAGTCATTCGCCTGGTCGCCCGACAGCCGCACTCTCGTATACGTGTCGCGTAAGAAGACCGGCATGGAGTATGCTCTGTCGACCAATTCCGATCTATATGCATATGATATTGAATCAGGCTCTACCGCCAATCTTACCGAGGGTATGATGGGCTATGATACAGCTCCTGTGTTCTCACCCGACGGTAGCCAGATCGCATGGCTGAGCATGGAGCATGACGGTTACGAGAGCGATAAGAACCGTATTTTCGTAATGGATATGGCCAGCAAGGAAAANACNGATCTGACTGTCGACTGGGACTATACGGCTGATGCCATAGCATGGGCTCCCGACGGAAAATCAATTTTCTTCCTCGCACCTTATCAGGGCGGTACTCCGGTATTCAATATAAATGTCGCTACTCACGAGGTGACTACCGTAGCTGACGGTCAGTATGACTATGCTTCGCTGGCTCCGTTGGCCGACGGTACAGTCATCGCATTGCGTCATTCTATGGTNGCTCCCAATGATATGTATGCCGTTAAGGCCGGTCAGGAACCGGTTCAGCTTACCGATATCAACAAGGANATACTTTCACAGGTCGAGATGCCTACCGTAGTTAAGGAGCTCGTTCCGACTACCGACGGTAAGGTGATGACCGTATGGGTAGTGCGTCCTCCGAAATTTGACGAGAGCAAGCAGTATCCGGCCCTGTTGTACTGCCAGGGTGGCCCGCAGCAGGCTGTAAGCCAGTTCTGGAGCTATCGCTGGAACCTTGCCCTTATGGCTTCGGAGGGATATGTGGTCATCGCGCCTAACCGCCGTGGTCTGCCCGGCTTCGGTACCGAGTGGAATGCCGCCATATCGTGCGACTATTCCGGCCAGTGCATGCGTGACTATCTCAGCGCTGTTGACTATATGAAGGAAAAGCCTTATGTCGACGCTGCCCATATAGGTGCTTGCGGAGCAAGTTTCGGTGGCTATTCGGTTTACTGGCTCGCCGGTAACCATGACAAGCGTTTTGCATGTCTTATCGCTCATGCCGGAATTGTCAACACCGAGGCCCAGTATCTCGAGACCGAGGAGATGTGGTTTGAGAACTGGGATATGGGTGGTGCTTTCTGGGACAAGAGCAACGCAGTGGCCCAGCGCTCATTCGCAACCTCTCCCCATCGCTTCATCGACAAGTGGGATACTCCTATCCTGATAACTCATGGAGAACTTGACTACCGCATCCTGTCATCGCAGGGTGAGATGGCCTTCAATGCCGCCAAGCTGCGCGGTATACCGGCTGAGATGCTGATATTCCCCGATGAGAACCACTGGATACTCAAACCGCAGAATGCCGTATTGTGGCAGCGCGTGTTCTTCCGCTGGCTTAACCGCTGGTTGAAAGACGAGAAATAATCTGTCACGGACAATACAAATCCTTATACNAGCCGGCTTCTGCAAGCCGGCTCTTTTTATATGCCNATTGAAAAGTTATCATACTGATGTCATGGATTTAAGAAGAAAGTTTGTATCTTTGTCAGGAAATAACGCCATGTTAACAACATTCAGTCATGCAACACAATTTTATCCTTAAATTACTGATTATCGGTACCATTCTGTCGAGTGCGGTATTCGCCTGCACATCGAACGACAATGAACGCGAAGTTTACATTTTCACCGGCCACCGAGAACCGGCTCTTGACGGCTTGCATCTGCTTTACAGCTACGACGGCTACAAGTGGGACAGCATTCAGGGCTCCTGGCTCACCCCCGAGATAGGAAATAAGGTACCTGAATATTACAATACCCACTCCAAGACCATGGAGCAGGCAAAATATGCTCCCGCATCGATGATGCGCGATCCGTCGATCGTACAGGGCCCTGACGGTACTTTCCACCTCGTGTGGACACTTGCCTGGTCAGGAGAGAAGGCTTTCGGNTACGCTTCGTCAAAGGATCTTATCAACTGGAGCGAACAGCAGGTGATCCCCGTGATGGAAGGGGTTGANACCGACAATGTGTGGGCTCCGGAAATATTCTATGACGANCCCCGCGAACAGTATATGATCGTGTGGTCATCGTCAATCCCCGAAGANCAGTACACCGCCGCCGATACTCTCGGNCAGAATGTGTGTCACCGTCTGTTCTATACCACCACCAAGGATTTCAAGACCTTTGCGCCTTACAAGCCGTTCTATGATCCGGGATTTAACTCGATCGACGGCTTTGTCGCCAAGACAGGCGACAGCGAGTATCAGCTTATCGTGAAGGACAACCGTAAGCCCGGTTATAGCGACCTCTTCTGTGTCAGCGCCACTGATCCTGAAGGCCCCTATGCTGACCCGAGCGAGAAGTTTGCTCCCACATATTCCGAAGGAGCATGTGCCATCAAGGTAGGCGACGAGTGGCTCATTTATTTCGATGTATATCGTGAGGCACGTTTCGGAGCCGTATCANCTACCGATTTCAAAACCTTCACTCCGATTGATGANCGTATTTCNATACCTGCCGGACACAAGCACGGCACTATCATAAAGGTTAAGGAGTCAGTNCTTAATGCNCTTAAAGAGGAGGAACAGCGTCGCTACGGCAAATAAGCGGAGTGACATTATTAAAATACAAGAGGGGCTGTGTGCGCACGGCTCCTCTTTGTTATTCGTAGCGGACTGTTACAGCGGGGGAAATCCGGGCTACCATGGCCGACGGTATCAGCAGGATGCTCCATGCGATAAGGAATACTCCGGCGTTGAGTGCGCCAAGATACCACCAGTTGATTGTCACCGGAACATAATCGAGATAATATGCCTCGGGGTCAAGCGGCAGCCAGTGGGTGTAGTATTGCAGCAGCATAAGCGATATGCCGACAAGGTTACCGATCGCCATGCCCCATAGGATGACGCGGCAGCCAAGTAACACAAATATATGACGCAGTGAACGGTTGCATGCGCCGAGAGCTTTAAGGATGCCTATTGTGCTGACGCGCTCCAGTATGATGATAAACAGGCTTGACACCAGCGTGAAGCCCGATACGAGCATCATCAGTATGAGAATTACCACTACATTGGTGTCGAGCAGCTCGAGCCAGTTGAAATACATCATGCCGCTCTCAAGTACGGTGCCTATGCGGTAAGAGCCCGGTAATTCGCCTGAATAGGCGGCGGTCATCATGTCGGAGTGCAGATGTATCGCGGCATCATTTATCTCATCGATATTCCCGACAGTCAGTTCTACCTTATTNCCGGCATTGCCGTCGACTCCCAGGAGCCCCTGGGTGAACTGGAGCGGAGTGTAGACATACATGCGGTCATAGTCGGTGAAATTCGTGTCAAATATGGATGCGACCTCTATTTTACGGGCTTTGACGGCATCACCGATAAAAAAATAGGCATTGATCTTGTCGCCGACATTCAGTTGCAGCATCCGGGCTATGACGCGTGATATGTTGACCCGGTTACGGTTGTCAGGATCGCTATAATCCGGCAGCTCTCCGTCGACAATGTTGTCGGCTACTATGCGCCAGGCATTGCCTTCTCCGACCCCTTTGAACACTATTGCCTGAAAAGCCGAGTCGGTTTTAAGAATACCGGGCTGCTGCAGGACAATTGATGCCGATGTAAACCGGTCCTTGTCATCAACCACTTCTTTCAGCTTGCCGCTGAAATCGAGCAGGGGATCGGTGGCGGAATAGTCATCATCGGCGGCATATATTGATACATGGCCGTCAAATCCGGTGATTCGAGCCCTTATCTGCTCCTTAAATCCGAGTACGACACATAGCGCGATCATCATGACCACCATTGAGAGTGCGATGCCGCTGATGGCGATAATCACGTTTCTGGAGGCGCCTCTGCGGCTGCCTGAGAGTCGTAGCCGGCGCGCTATAAAGCGCTCGTAGCTCATATCGTGCGTCCCGGATATGCCTTAAGAGCTTCGGCAAGTACTTTCATTGCCTTGGCAAGCTCCTCCTTACACAGCACATAAGCCATACGCACCTCGTCACGACCCTTTCCAGGAGTGGTGTAGAAGCCTGAAGCCGGAGCCATGAATATCGTCTGGCCCTCGTATTCGAAATGCTCAAGGCACCATTCGCAGAATTTGTCGGCATCATCAACCGGCAGGCGCACGACAGTATAGAAAGCTCCCATTGGTATGGGGGTGTAGCAGCCTGGGATCATGTTGAGCTGGTCGATGAGGAACTTACGGCGCTCCACATACTCGTTGTAAGTGGCGAGCATGTATTCTTTCGGAGTGTCGATCGAGGCCTCGGCGACAATCTGACCCAACAATGGAGGNCTGAGACGTGCCTGACAGAACTTCATCACGTTTTTCTTAAGCTCCTTGTGCTTGGTTATCAATGCGCCTATGCGGATGCCACATTCGTTGTAGCGNTTTGACACCGAGTCGATAAGTACTACCTGCTCCTCNATNCCCGGAAGATGGAATGCCGANATATATGGNGCTCCGGTATAGCAGAATTCGCGGTAAACCTCGTCGGAGAAGAGGAAAAGATCATATTTCTTGACGAGATCACGTATCTGCAGCATCTCTTTCATCGTGTAGAGATAGCCGGTAGGATTATTGGGATTGCAGATGAGTATACCCTTTGTCTTGGGAGTGATGAGTTTTTCAAATTCTTCGACGGGGGGCAGGGCGAAGCCGTCCTCGATGCTCGACGGTACGGTCACGATCTTGGCGCCGGCTGATATGGCGAATGCCATATAGTTGGCGTAAGCGGGTTCGGGAACGATAATCTCGTCACCCGGATCAAGACAGNCAAGAANTGCAAACAGCACGGCCTCGGNACCACCTGTGGTGACAATGATATCATCGAGATCGACCTCGATGTTGAATCGTTTGTAGTATTGCTGCAGCTTCTGACGCAGCGAGAGCAATCCCTCCGACGGGCTATACTCAAGTACGTTACGGTCAATATGCTTGAGTGCGTCAAGTCCGGCCTGTGGGGTGGGAACGTCGGGCTGTCCGATATTCAGATGATATACTTTGGTGCCACGTGCTTTAGCGGCATTGGCCAGCGGTACAAGGCGTCGTATAGGCGATGCCGGCATCACTGAGCCACGTGCGGAAACATTTGCCATAGTGGTGTGATAATCTAATTTGTGCTACAAAAGTACTACTTATTCACGGAATTATTGATAATTTTGTCGAAAATGATACCCCTTGTTATGGAAAATCAGCTAAAGCAACTATATTATGCCGTTACCGGACATGACGCGGTAGTGACCCGTATTCCCGGTGCCGGGAGCAACCGCAAGTATTACCGGCTTGGCCCCGAACCGTCGTTGATTGGCGTGGCGGGTACTGACCGCCGGGAGAATGAGGCGTTTCTGTATCTTTGCCGTCACTTTAAGGCAAAGGGTTTGCCTGTGCCTGAGGTAAAGGCGGTTGGTGACGGTAATATGACCTATCTGTTGAGCGACCTCGGTGATACCGCACTTTTCCAGCTCATAGAGAATGACCGCCGGGAGGCCATGCCGATGCTTGAGGCCACGATGCGTCTGCTGCCCGACTTTCAGTGGCGCGGCGCGGAAGGACTCGATTTCAGCAGGTGCTATCCGGTTGAAGCTCTTGACCGCCGTGGGGTAATGTGGGATCTGAATTACTTCAAATACTGCTTCNTGAAAACNTCGGGTCTGGANATCGATGAGCCGGCCCTTGAAGATGACTTTGAGCGTCTTGCCGCAAGNCTTCTCNACGGAGTGGCCGATACGTTCATGTATCGTGACTTTCAGTCGCGCAATGTGATGATTCACGACGGTTCTCCGTGGATGATTGACTTCCAGGGTGGCCGGCGCGGCCCGTGGCTCTATGATGTGGTGTCGTTTCTCTGGCAGGCCAAGGCCGCGTTCAGCGATGAAGTGCGCCGCGANCTCCTCGAGGTGTATCTTGAGAGTGCGTCACGTTATATTTCTGTGGATCGTGCTGATNTCAGTGCCAGGCTCCCTTATTTCGTGCTGTTCCGTACGCTGCAGGTGCTTGGAGCCTACGGCTTCAGNGGATATAGCGAGGGGAAGCCACATTTTCTGAAAAGCATACCTTTTGCAATAGCCAATCTGTCGCAGTTGCTGCGTGAGAACAGTTTTGATGACTTGCCTTATCTTTCCGCGTTGCTTGACCGTATGACTGAACTCCCGCAGTACAGGATGACGGCGGATGAGGATGGTGCCGGTCTTACCGTCAGGGTTGCAAGCTTCGGCTATAACCGTCACGGTATCCCGCGCGACATGAGCGGCAACGGCGGCGGATATGTGATGGATTGCCGCGGTATTCACAATCCCGGACGTTACGAGGAGTACAAACGGCTTACCGGCCGTGATGCAGAGGTGATTGAATTCCTTGACCGTGACGGGAGTGCGCCGCGTTTCCTTGAACATGTTTACGGACTTGTCGACGAGTCGGTGAGAGTGTACCGTGACCGTGGGTTCAATAGCCTTATGGTAAGTTTCGGATGCACAGGCGGTCAGCACAGGTCAGTGTACTGTGCCGAACATACGGCTACCCATCTGCACAGGCTTTTCCCTGATGTAAACGTGAGGCTGACACATTATGAACTTGGAATTGATGTGAGACTATGAAGGCTATGGTATTTGCCGCAGGGCTCGGCAGTCGTCTGCGTCCACTGACCGACAGCCGTCCTAAGGCACTTGTCGAGGTGGCAGGGAAGCCCATGCTTCAGCGCGTGCTGGAACGCCTTCGTGATGCGGGGTTTGATGACGTTGTTGTCAATGTGCATCACTTTCCCGATATGATAATTGATTTTCTGCGGGATAACGCCAACTTCGGCATCGCGCGGATACGTGTAAGTGACGAGCGCGAACGCCTGATGGACACGGGTGGCGGAATAGCCAAGGCTGCCCGGTGGCTTGAGGGAGAACCGGTGCTGATACATAATGTTGATATCGTGACCGACGTGGATTTGCGGTGGTTGTATGAGTCGCATGTGGCCTCGGGGGCTGATGCCTCGCTGCTCGTAAGCTCACGCGATACCTCAAGAAAGCTGTTGTGGGATGATGATATGCGAATGCATGGCTGGGTTAATACCGCGACAGGGGCCGTGCGTCCCGACGGTATTGAAGCGCAGGCTTATACTCCGATGGCTTTTAACGGAATACATGTCATAAGCCCCNCGGTAATAAAGCGACTTACGGAATATCGCCCCGGACAGCCGTTTTCGATTACGGATTTCTATATAGACAGCTGTGGCACATCATATATTCATGGTATAAAGGCTCCGGAGGGTACAATGTGGCATGATATCGGCAAGCCTCATTCGCTTGAAGCTGCTGACAAGGCATTAAAATGACAGTATTATTGCAAAGGTCAAAAATTATTCTTACCTTTGCGGCGTCTAAGGACATTCGGGGCGTAGCGCAGTCCGGTTAGCGCACCTGCTTTGGGAGCAGGGGGTCGCGAGTTCGAATCCCGCCACCCCGACAATAAAAAGAGTGTACCGATTTCGGTACACTCTTTTTTATTACTTATTAGCCCAATTAGGCCAATTATCCTAATTATTAAAAAGAGATCTTGCCGAGCTGGCTTCCCTCTTCGTCATCGTAAGTCATTACATACAGGGCGTCTCCGTCGGGTGATGCGTAGATAAATGATATAGGCTTATCGGTGGTATATTTCTTTACCGGATTACCATCCCAATCCCACACTCCGATACTATTTACCGTTGAGCCCGGCACTTTATCTACTTTCTCTCCTGAATATGCTCCGTAGAAGTAGNTGCTGTCAGCGGCCACACTTATAAATCCGAGGGTGAAAGGTTGCTGANATATCAATAGCTCTTCTTGCTGAACAAATTCCTGCGGAAAATAGCGCATGGTTTTGATGGGCTTTATTTCGTCACCGCTTATATCCAGCACCTGTACGATGCCACCTANGCGCGACATGTANACGGCCCGTTTTCCATCGGGTGATATCGCATAAGGGGTACTGGCGTTATTCATCATGCGTATGTCACCCGGTGTGCCGCTAAGATTCTGATATGCAGGNCCCACTCCCTTATCAGTTATGATCTTCTTAACCATAAGCGGTGGGTTATCGGGATCAATATCCTCAACTAACAGTCGTCCGGGTTGAGGTAATTCATATACTGCATTTTGTACTACCCTGTTTGACACATTCTCTAAGGTCTNNGGAGGAATATCTATTGCGTCAGTCCACACCACCTCTCCATCACTGCCAATACTGTAATGCAATAGTTTCTTCCCCTGATGGATTGTAATTATGCCATTTTTGTTGTCAATCTGGATATCAAATGACTGATTTATTTCCCCCGGGCCACTACCGATTGGAAGGTATGAACCCAAAGGCTTTCCGGAATTGAGCGAAAAAGCATGGAGGCATTTCTCATCCATTCTTGCCGCTACATAGGCTATCGTATCATATATTAAAAACTCAGGCTGATTGGGCATTATCTCATCAACCGTTATAGGAGTTACGATAACTGACTCAGTCTCCGGAAACACCGGAGGGTTGTAGCTGTAGTCTTCCGCTTTCTGGCCGCCGCATCCTGCAAGGAACGCCGCTAAGGATCCGTATAAGAGAAATCGCTTCATAATTGTTGGAAATTTGGTTGTATTTCCTGCAAATATAAGCAATTTGCCTTGCAAAAAAAGTATTTGAAAAGAATTTTGCGCTTTTTGAACTATATTTGATAACGAAATTATGTGATGAATGGAATGGACAATGAAGATAGTGAAACTCAATCGTCGGTGTAGTGACGTAGAACGCGACGGTAGGAGTTGAATATCTTTGACTTCGACACGAAGCCTACGTAACGGTCGTTTTCTACCACCGGCAGGTTCCATGCTCCAGTAGAGTCAAACATCTTCATGTCATTTTCCATCGTGTCGCCGATCTCGATCTTGCCTGGAGGCGAGGTCATGAACTTC
>WFLX010088044.1_pt1 | contig 13438 bp, 13 predicted proteins | sample 4967041 | NCBI WGS metagenome assembly WFLX01 (sample SAMN12857096, study PRJNA449069) | gut metagenome | isolation source: stool from male and female vole | host: Microtus ochrogaster | place: USA:Florida | collected 2017
GCGGAAGAGGCTATGTTGTGCCTGAAGATGTCCGCGCTGTAGCGCACGACGTGCTTCGCCACCGCATCGGACTCACTTACGAAGCGGAAGCGAACAACATCACAGCTGACGAAATCGTTTCAAACATCATTGATAAAGTCGAAGTACCCTAATCGTTTAACTCCCGCCTATGGATGCCAACGAACTTCTTAAAAAGGTCAGGAAAATTGAAATCAAGACCAAAGGTCTGTCTCAAAACATCTTTGCCGGTGAATATCATTCTGCGTTCAAAGGACGCGGAATGACATTCAGCGAGGTGCGCGAGTATCAGTATGGCGACGATATCCGCGACATCGATTGGAATGTGACGGCGCGTCACAACCATCCCTACGTGAAGGTTTATGAGGAGGAGCGAGAGCTCACCGTCATGCTCATTGTCGATGTGTCGGGCAGCCGCAACTTTGGCGCTGTCGGAGAGCAAAAACGAGAAATGATTGCCGAAATCGCCGCAACGATAGCATTTTCCGCAATCCAGAACAATGACAAAATCGGCGTAATCTTCTTTTCCGACAAGGTGGAAAAATTCATTCCGCCAAAGAAAGGACGCAAGCACATACTTTTCATAATCCGCGAACTGCTGGATTTCACNCCTGAAAGCCAGGGAACCGATATNGGNGTCGCNGTGCGCTACATGACCGACGCNATTAAAAAGCGNTGCACCACATTTATCATTTCCGACTTCATCGACAGCCACGATTATTATCAGGNGCTCTCCATCGCCAACAACAAGCACGACGTCGCCGCGATACAGGTGTATGACAAGCGCGACGCGCAGCTTCCCGATGTGGGGCTAATGAGAGTGGTGGATCTTGAAACCGGACTTGACCGCTGGGTTAACACGTCATCCAACAAAGTGCGTCAAACATTCAATAAATGGTGGTACGAACGGCAACAGGCGATGATTGACCGCTTCAACAAATGCCGCGTGTCACACACCTCTGTCGCCACCGACGAAGACTATGTGAAAGCGTTGATGTCACTGTTCAAAACACGTGAATTGAGATAAAAATCTATGAAACTAAAGCATATAATATCACTAATCGCCACAATACTGGTTGCGTGGACATCGGCTCATGCCGCACCCATCACGATCAAGGCGTCACTGGACTCAGCCTACATATTAATGGGCAAGCAGACGATGCTCAACATCAATATTGTGCAGGACAAAGGCGTTGTAGGACATTTCATCACCAATAACGGCGACACTCTAACACGCGAAGTCGAAGTGATACAAAATTATGCTCCCGACACCGTGAGCCTCAGCAGCGACAGGGAGGAAATCATTCGTAAAGTTCTGATTCAATCGTTTGATTCAGGGCTTTACACATTGCCACCCTACGTATATGTGGCTGGCAATGAAACTTTGGCTACCACTCCACTCGCGCTTAAAGTGCTTCCGGTAGATGTTGACACACTCCAGACAATCCACGACTATGCCGGAGTTTCCGATCCGGCGATGAAACTGTGGGACTATTTGCCCGATTTCATTGTGGACTACTGGTGGATTTTCCCTATAATTGCATTCATAGTGATGATTATAGGCATCTGGTTGGCATTCTTCAGCGGAAAGAAGCGCATCTCGCTTGCTCCGAAGCAAAAACCGATACCTCCCTACGAGCTCGCTTTGCAACAGCTTGAAAGGCTCAAGTCGGAGAAGCTGTGTGAAAACGGACTCGAAAAAGAATATTATACCCGCTTAACCGAGATTCTACGTAACTATCTTGACAGCCGCTTCGGCATTAACGCCATGGAGATGACTTCATCTCAAATAATAAGGCAACTCAACATGAATGTCGAAACCAAGCCGTCGGCGCCTGTACTGAACAGAATCCTCGAGATGGCTGACTTCGTGAAATTCGCCAAAGTGCGTCCTNTTCCCGANGAAAACCAGGCAGTGTTCAACAATTCCGTAAAATTCATTGAGGACACCAAGCCGGCTCCGGTTGAGGAAGAAAACGATGACACCAATAATGAACCTAATCCCAAATCGAATAAATGATGCAACTCGCCCATCCTGAATATCTTTGGCTTTTCCTGATTTTCATACCGCTCATCGGGTGGTATATCTGGAAGCATCGCAACGCATATCCGGCGATGGAAATATCATCCACATCACCCTATGCGAAGTTGCCGCGCTCATATAAAGAATATCTCCTGCACGGACTGTTCCTGCTGAGACTTGCCGCCATCGGATGTCTCATCATCGTGTTGGCGCGTCCGCAAACCCGCGATAGCTGGCGCACGTCGTCGACCGAAGGTACCGACATCATCATAGCCCTCGACATCTCCTCGTCCATGTTGGCGCGTGACTTCAAGCCCGACCGTTTTGAAGCCGCCAAAGACGTGGCGGCAAAATTCGTCGCCGGCAGAGAAACCGACAATATCGGCGTTGTCATCTTCGCCGGGGAAAGCTTTACCGCCGTGCCGATGACCACCGACCGTTCTCTCCTTGCCAATTATATCCATGACATAAAAATNGGAATGCTTGAGGACGGAACCGCTATAGGCGACGGACTCGCAACCTCCATAAATCGAATTAAAGACGGAAAAGCAAAATCAAAAAGCATAATCCTCATCACCGACGGAACAAACAACACCGGAAACGTNGCGCCGCTGACTGCCGCCGAAATCGCCAAGAAGTTTGACATAAAGGTCTACACTATCGGTGTGGGTAAAAACGGCACAGCGCCTATGCCACAGCAGAATTATTATGGCGGCATTGATTACGTGAACATGCCTGTGGTTATCGACGAAGCTACGTTGCAATCAATCGCTTCCACTACAGGAGGCAAATATTTCCGTGCAACAAGCAACTCGGTGCTGAAAGATATATTTGCAGAAATCGACCAACTTGAAAAGACTCAGATGGACGTAAGACACTTCTCCCACACCGAGGACAATTACATGATGTGGGCGTGGCTTGCCGTCGGTTTTTTCCTGTTTGAAATACTGTTGCGCCACACCGTGTTGCGCACAATCCCGTAAACTAATTAAAATTTAGGAGCAAGCCTATGTTCAGTTTCGCAAATCCTCATTTACTATATCTCCTATTCCTGCTTCCGGTCGTGGCAGGGCTCTTCTTTCTTGCACGGCTCGCACGTCGCAAGAAGCTCGCCCGCTATGGCAAAATAGCAAATTTGGAGCACCTGATGCCCGAGGCATCACGCTATAAACCCGGCATCAAACTCGTTCTTCAGCTTCTTGCCATAGCAGCGCTTGTTATCGTCCTTGCTCGCCCACGCGCCGGAGCTAAAGAGGAAACATCGGAAGTGCAGGGAATCGAGGTGATGATATGTCTTGACGTGTCCAATTCAATGCTCGCCTCATCCAACGACGACCCCAAGGGTGTCTCCAGGCTGCAAAGGGCAAAACTCGTCCTGGAGAAACTTATTGACAAACTTGATAATGACAAAATAGGTCTCATCGTGTTTGCCGGCGACGCTTACACCCAGCTGCCCATCACTACCGATTTCGTGTCGGCAAAAATGTTTCTCAACAGCATCTCCACCGAAATGGTTCCCTCGCAAGGCACCACGATCGGAGCCGCAATAGAAATGGCGATGAACTCGTTCACCCCCTCGGAAGACATGCAGAAAGCGATCATCATAATCACTGACGGTGAAAGTTTTGACGACGACCCGATAGCCGCAGCTAAATCGGCGGCAGAGCAAGGGGTGCAGGTGGACGTGATAGGTCTTGGCTCGACAAAAGGAGCCCTGATCCCTATTGGCAAAAACGGACAATTCCTGAAAGATGACCAAGGGAATCCCGTGACCACCCGCCTCAACGAGGAAATGGCAAAAGAGATAGCCCAAAGCGGCAACGGAATTTATGTGCAAGGAGCCTCTTCAACCGTGGTTAACGATGTCGCCGAGCAACTCGACACACTCGCCAAAAACAATATCGAGAGAGTTGTCTATGCCGCAAGCGCCGAACAGTTCCCGGTATTCGCATGGCTCGCGCTCATTTTCATCATTCTCGACATCTTTATGCTCGACCGCAAAATCGGATGGCTCAAAAAGATTAACTTCTTCAGCAAGCAAAATAAGAAACTATGAAGAAACTGATATTATTACTCCTTTCTTTTGTGTCACTGCTGCCGGCATTTGCCGACGGCAACAGTGTTGACACGTCGACCCGAAAGGAACGCAACTATATACGCCAAGGCAACACCCTCTATAACGAAAAGCGATTCGCAGAAGCCGAGGTGGCTTACCGTAAAGCTCTTGAAGAAAATGCGGCAAGCGAGGTAGCCATGTACAATCTCGCCACCTCCCTTATCCGCCAAGCCGGAAGCGCCGATCCCAATTCAGGCAACAACCCCATGCAGGAAGCGTCGAGCATTTTGCAAAATCTCGCACGCTACGCGCAACAATCATCGATTGCCGAAAAAGCCTATTACAACATGGGCAACATGGCGTTCAATCAGCAGCAATATGATCAGGCGATAAATATGTATAAAGGCGCCTTGAGGAAGAATCCCGACAACGACAAAGCCCGCCAGAATCTCCGACTCGCGCAGCTGAAGCGCCAAGAGCAGCAGAATCAGGACCAGAATCAAGATCAAGACAAACAGGATCAGAATCAGCAGGACCAGCAGCAAGACAAGCAGGACCAGCAGAATCAGGATCAGAATCAAGATCAGGACAAGGACCAGAACAAACAGCCCAATCAGGATAAGAAAGACGAGCAGAAGCAGCAGCCCCAGCAACAACAGGGAAGCATCAGCAACGAAAATGCCAACAAAATCCTGAAGGCTATGGAGAATGAAGAGAACGCCACCCGACGAAAAGTGCAGGAACAGCAGAAAAACGAAGCGGCGTCATCATCGCGCGTACGCGGAAAACAATGGTAAGAACCTTCGAAGACATTTGATTATGAAAAGACGACTAATAGCACTACTGACTTTCATCACTGTTATTTCAGGGATTGCCATCGCTGAAACATCGTTCACGGTGATTCCTCCGCGCACCGTCATCGCCGGCAACAAATTCAGCGTCACTTTCCGACTAAAAAATGCCGAAGGATCAGGAATAAAGGTGCCTGACATCGATGGATGCACGCTGCTTTACGGTCCGGCTACCTCCACGATGAAGAGTTATGAATTTGTCAATGGAAAGCAAAGTTCGTCATCAACGGTAGATTATTCCTATACCTACAGGGCAGTGGAACCGGGTGAGCACACCATCGGAGAAGCCCGCATCACCGTGGGTAACAAGGTCTACACATCATCCCCTGTCAAATTCATAGTACTGCCCCCCGATAAAGCAGCATCGGCAGGAACAGGAGCGAGAGTTGACGACATCAGCAGCCAAACGCCTGACAAATCAGTGTCGGCTAACGATGTCTTCGTCAGAATCATATTGAACAAATCACACGCTTATGAGCAGGAAGCGATCCTGTGTACCATCAAGCTCTACACGAAATACAGCATCAGCTCATTCCTGCCCACAACCCAGCCGGCATTTGACGGATTCCTCATCGAGGAGCTGAATCTCCAGCCGCAGCTTAATGAAATGGAGCATTATAACGGGCAAAATTACATGACGGCTGTGTTGAAGCAGTGCATAATATTCCCGCAAAAGTCGGGAAAGCTGACAATAAATTCAGGCAAATACGACATCACGGTGGTGCAACATGAGCGCTTCTCTGGATTCTGGGGAGGTTCTCGTCCTGTAGAAAAGGAGATTCACGTGAGTTCCAACTCGGCATCCATCAATATCACCCCCCTGCCCCAGCCCCAACCGGCAGGCTTCTCGGGAGCAGTGGGAAACTATTCCATCGACAGCCGTCTAAGCGCCTCGACATTCCGCACCAACGAGGCGGCATCGTTGATCTATACAATAAAAGGAACCGGAAACATCAAGTCGATCCACGAGCCGGAAATCGATTTCCCGTCAGAGTTTGAGCAGTACACGCCCCAGACCGACGTAACATCCCATGTTACCGGCTCAAATGTTTCAGGACAGATGACGATCGACTACACTTTCGTGCCTCAAAATGTGGGCGAATTCAAAATCGGCGCCGACAATTTTGTCTATTTCAATCCGGAAACCGGAAAATATGTCACACTCACCACACCATCCTACGATATCAAGGTAGCGCAAGGCGCGGCTGTGTCATCGACGGCTTCGGTGTTCAACAAACAAGCCATCGCAAGCAAAAACACCGACATTCTCCACATAAAGATGGGCAACCTCAATTTAAAGAAATCCCATGAATTCTATTTCAATTCATGGTGGTATATTCCATCCTATATCGTACTCGCGCTTGCCCTCACTCTGCTTATCATATTCTATCGCAAGCAGGTTAAACTGAACGCCGACCTCCAAGGAAGGCGTCTTGCCAATGCCGACAAAGTGGCGCGCAAGCGATTGAAACTTGCGAAGCAATACATGACGGCACATGATAATGACCGTTTTTATGAAGAGATTCTGCGCGCCCTGTGGGGATATTTCAGCGACAAACTGGGCATCCCGGTTTCTCAGCTGTCACGAGAGAACATCACCCAGCAGCTCACCGCCTACGGTGTATCTCAAGAGTTGATTGACTCGTCGATGNCACTNATTGACGANTGCGAAATGGCGCGTTACTCCCCCGCGCGAAGCGAAGAACAAATCGAAGAGCTTTATAAACAGGCTTCCGGAATCATGAACGAAATGGAACGCACAAAACGAGCTAAAATTTAAGGCAATGAAAAGACAGCTACTTACACTCGCCCTTATTATCGGAGGGATAATGTCAATGACTTCACAGACATTGACCCAGCTTGCCGACTCAGCATATATGAACGACAACTTCGCAAAAGCGACTGAATTGTATCTTGAAATAGCCGCAACCGAAGGTACTTCCTCCAACTTATATTATAATATCGGCAATTCCTATTATCGCCAGGGAAAGCTCGGCAAAGCCATCCTTTATTATGAAAAAGCGTTGAGGCTTGACCCGTCAAACAAGGACGCAAGAGCCAATCTGGAATTTGTCAACACCAAAATCACCGATGAGCCTGGCGATCGCGGCATGTTCATCTCCAACACGGTGAACGGATTCGCCCAGAAAGTGCCGGCAAACACCTGGGCACTCCTCGCAATAGGCGCGTTTATCCTGTTTTTAGCGGCAGTATCGGCTTATGTTTTCTCGTCCAACATCACTTTGCGGAAAACCGGATTCTTCGGAGGAATAATTTTGATTTTCATCTGTATCGCCGCCAATATTTTCGCATCGATAGCGACTCGCTACTCAACATCATCGAAAGACGCAGTCATCATAGTTCCGTCCACATTGCTCAGCACATCGCCGCGCGCGCCTAAAGACCGCTCGGAAGAAGCGCTGTTGCTCCATGAGGGAACCGTGGTGCAGATTATCGATTCGGTGACTACCCGCATAGACTCAGTATCGACAAAATGGTATGACGTTCAAGTCGATAACAATAATCGGGCATGGATTAACGGAAATGCGATTGAACGCATTTAGTCAAACATGTTTTAAAACACCTTTCTTTTATGCGGATAAAATTTGGAAGTCTGACGTAAAAACACTAATTTTAACGACATCAACAACCAAATAACGAATTACTAACTCATAAAATTTATAGTATCATGACTAAGACCATTTCCTTCAACGACCTTCGCCGCATCAAAGACAGCCTTCCCGACGGCTCAATGCATAAAATAGCCGACAAACTCAATTGCACGGTACAGACCGTACGCAACTATTTCGGCGGCAGCAACTACCAGTTTGGACAAAACGTGGGCGTACACATCGAGCCGGGTCCTGATGGAGGAATCGTGGTTCTTGACGACACTACCATCTATGACATGGCGATCGCCATCCTCGAAGAGGAAGCTCAAAAGTCAGCCGAATAACCGTACTTATCAGCTGATACCCGATGGCAGAAGACCGCCTGATAACAGTGGCAATCCACACATACGAGCACGCCGTTCAGCTCAAGAATTTACTTGAGAGTGAGGGCGTGCCCGTTGCTTTGCATAACGTAAATCTCACCCATCCCGTCGTGTCGAGCGGCGTCAGAGTGCGCATAAAAGAAGCCGACCTTCCGCTTGCGTTGCGCATAATCGAGAATACCGAGATTTTCTGTGCAAAAAACGACTCCCCGTCAGCGGGCACGCAGCACACATTTGCGGTTCCCATCGATTTCAGCCCCCACTCCACAAAGGCATGTGACATCGCATTCCGTCTCGCCCATCGCCACAAGGCGTCGATAAAACTCATTCACGCCTATCTTGACCCGTATGTCACCGGCGAAGTTCAGCTTAACGACACCATGACCTACGACATCGCCAATGTTGAATTGCGCGATGAACTCGACTCAGAGTCAAAGAAACTCATGGCTGAATTTTCAGCCAAACTGCGCCAACGNATAAAGACGGGCGAACTGCCGGCTGTCAAATTCACGACCGAAGTAGCCGAAGGGGTGCCGGAAGAGGTGATTGTCGAATATGCCAAGGAAAACAATCCTGAGATGATAATAATGGGCACACGCGGAGCCGACACAAAAGAGAAACAACTCATAGGAAGCGTGACCGCCGAAGTGCTCGATTCATGCCGCCGNCCGGTCTTCACGGTTCCGGAATCGGTGAATCTCAACCTCATTACCGACATCAGGCATGCCGTGTTCTTCTGNAACCTCGCTCAAGAGGACCTGCTTGCCCTTGACGCTTTGTATCGAATATTTTCAGAAGAAAGACTCGAAGTGACCATTGTCCATGTTCCGTCAAAAAAAGGCGCGGCAAATGTTTCATCGTCATTCGACAAGCTCATGGAGTATTGCGCGAACCACTATCCTCGCTTCACCTTCAAGAGAGCCAACGTCAGTCTCCCGGGAATCGTGGATGATTTCAAAGAGATCGAANAGCAGCAACGCGTGGACCTTATCGCCATGCCCAATAAAAAGAAAAACATCTTTGCCCGGCTTTTCAACCCGTCGCTCGCTCATAAACTCCTCTTCCACTCCGACATACCGATGATTGTGATTCCCGTGTGAGCCGGCATTTACACCCGCAATCCATAATCGATAAATCTTTAACCACATTCCTTCATTTCCAAAGGAAAATACTTTCATGTTTGAAAATTATTCTTTAAATTTGCAGTCGTTTTTGGCTCAAAGGGTTAACTATGCCCTGACTCAAACAAAAGATTAACAGAACAACAATGATAACAATCACTTTTCCTGACAAGAGCACACGCCAATATGAATCGGGCGTGACTCCGCTTCAGATTGCAGAAAGCATCTCTCCGCGATTGGCTCAAGACATTTTAGCCGCAAGCGTAAATGGCGAAGAATGGGACATCAGCCGTCCAATCGAGAAGGATGGAGAAATAAAGCTTTTCAAATGGGACGACCCTGAAGGCAAGCATGCGTTCTGGCACAGTTCAGCCCACCTGCTCGCCGAAGCCCTCCAAGAACTTTTCCCGGGGGTTAAATTCGGCATCGGTCCTGCGATTGAAAACGGTTTCTACTATGATATAGACCCCAACGGCAACACCATTACAGCCGCCGATTTCCCTAAAATCGAGGCGAAGATGCTTGAACTCGCTCAAAAGAAAGAAGCGATCGTACGCGCTGACATCAGTAAAGACGACGCGCTGAAACTATTCGGCGACCGCAACGAAGAGTATAAGTGCGAGCTCATCAGTGAACTTGAGGACGGACATATCACCACCTACACTCAGGGGAATTTCACCGACCTTTGCCGCGGCCCCCACATTCCTAACACCGCCCCCATCAAGGCAGTGAAAATAACATCGCTCGCAGGAGCCTACTGGCGCGGCGACGAGAAACGCAATCAGCTTGTGCGCGTTTACGGAATAACTTTCCCGAAAAAGAAAATGCTTGACGAGTATCTCGCAATTCTCGAAGAGGCAAAAAAACGCGACCACCGCAAGCTCGGAAAAGAAATGGAACTGTTCGCCTTCTCATCCAATGTCGGAGCAGGACTCCCCTTGTGGTTGCCTAAAGGCGCCGCTCTCCGCGACCGTCTTGAGCAGTTCCTTCGCAANATCCAGAAACGCNACGGCTACCTNCAGGTAATAACTCCNCACATCGGCAACAAGGCGCTCTACGTNACCTCAGNGCATTACGCAAAATATGGCAAAGATTCTTTCCAGCCTATTCACACCCCTGAAGAAGGCGAAGAATACTTGCTGAAACCTATGAACTGCCCTCACCACTGTGAGATATTCAAGGCTTATCCGAGATCTTACCGTGATCTCCCCATGCGCCTTGCTGAATTCGGAACAGTTTACCGTTACGAACAGAGCGGCGAGCTTCACGGACTGACACGTGTGCGCGGATTTACTCAGGACGACGCCCACATCTTCTGCGCTCCTGAACAGATAAAAGACGAGTTCCTGAAGGTGATGGATATCATTTTCTACATCTTCAAGGCTCTCAAATTTGAGAACTTCGAGGCTCAGATTTCATTGCGCGATCCCAAGAACAAGGAAAAATATATCGGAACTGATGAAAACTGGCATCTTGCCGAGAACGCCATCATCGAGGCATGCGCGGAAAAGGGACTGAACGCCCGCACCGAGCTCGGTGAAGCCGCTTTCTACGGACCGAAACTCGACTTCATGGTNAAAGACGCNATCGGNCGCCGNTGGCAGCTCGGCACNATTCAGGTNGACTANAANCTNCCNGANNGNTTCCAGCTNGAATATACCGGNNCCGACAACCAGAANCATCGNCCGGTGATGATCCACCGNGCNCCNTTCGGATCNATGGAACGCTTNGTNGCCGTNCTTCTNGAGCANACTGCNGGNCGTCTTCCCNTTGTGGCTCGCTCCCGAGCAGGCAGTGGTGCTTCCCATCAGCGAGAAGTTCAACGACTATGCCTACGAAGTGGCGAAGCAGCTAAATGCCGCCGATCTTCGTGTTGTGGTCGATGACCGAAATGAGAAAATCGGAAAGAAAATTCGCGATAATGAGCTCAAAAGAATCCCCTACATGCTCGTTGTTGGAGAAAAAGAAGCACAAAATGGCGAAATTTCTGTAAGAAAACAAGGAGAAGGTGATAAAGGTACGATGAAAATTGCTACCTTTGCAGAATATTTGACCAACGAGGTCAACAACATGATTAATCAATAAAGTAACTGAATGGACAACAAGCCAGGCTATCAGGGTGGACCCAACCGAGGAAACAACCCGCAGCAACGTAGAGGACCGCAGCAAAAAGATAAGGAGCCCTACGCAATCAACGAACGCATTAGAGCCCGCGAGGTGCGCCTTGTCGGTGACAATGTGGAAGCCGGTATATATTCTATTCATGAAGCATTGCGCCTTGCTGAAGAGCAAGAGCTTGACTTGATTGAGATTTCGCCCAACGCCGAGCCTCCGGTATGCAAGATCCTTGACTATCAAAAGTATCTTTACCAGCAGAAAAAGAGGCTGAAAGAGCAGAAAGCTAAATCGACCAAAGTGGTAGTTAAGGAAATCAGATTCGGTCCCCAGACCGATGACCATGACTACAACTTCAAGTTGAAGCATGCTCAGGGATTCCTCAAAGAAGGAGCCAAGGTGAAGGCGTATGTGTTTTTCCGCGGACGCTCGATTCTGTTCAAGGAACAAGGAGAAGTGCTTCTGCTTCGTTTTGCCAACGATCTTGAGGACATAGGCAAGCTTGAGCAGATGCCTGTTCTTGAGGGAAAAAGAATGACGATCATGCTGTCGCCCAAAAAGAAATAAGACAAACAACCGCAGTAAACCTGCACAATTTTATACACTCTTAAAATTTTCAAACAAAATGCCAAAGATTAAAACTAATTCCGGTGCCAAAAAGAGGTTCGCCCTTACCGGATCAGGAAAAATCAAAAGAAAACATGCCTTTAAGAGTCACATCTTGACTAAGAAGACTAAAAAGCAGAAACGCAACTTGACTCACTTCGGTCTTGTCGCTAAAGTCGACACTCACGAAGTAAAACAGCTCCTTGCTCTATAACGAGGCAACTGAACCGCAATCTCTGTTTTTTAACTTGTGATTTAAACATCATTATTAACCGAATGCACAGCAAATAAAGAGCAAAAGAAAGCCGCTGACATTCAAAAATCATTACAAAAATGCCAAGATCAGTAAATCATGTTGCTTCAAGAGCACGCAGAAAGAAAATCTTAAAACTCACCCGTGGTTATTACGGAGCGCGTAAAAATGTGTGGACCGTTGCCAAGAACACTTGGGAAAAAGGTTTGACCTACGCTTACCGTGACCGCAAAGATAAAAAAGGCAACTTCCGCTCATTGTGGATTCAGCGTATCAACGCAGCTGCCCGCGAAGAGAACCTCAGCTACTCTAAGCTTATGGGTCTCATCCACAAATCAGGCATCGAGATCAACCGCAAAGTTCTTGCCGATCTCGCGCTTAACAACCCCGCAGCTTTCAAAGCCGTAGTTGAAAAAGTTAAGAACGCCTAATCATACTCCCCATAATTAAGGGAGAGCAGGGAATGCCGATCGGCATTCCCTGCTTCTTTTTTTTGCAACCTGACAAGGAGCCCACAATCATAGCCTCGACTCTGCAGGAAGCATGTCGTTCTTACTGAACTCCCGAATCACGGCGGCATTCCCTGACCCGAGGTGCCGCTTCGCTCTACCCCGGGCTATTCTATGACCGCCCTACAGATCTGCATTGCTATTGCAATCGTTTTGTGCTCACCTGCGACAAACCCCGGTTGCGAGCCTGAAAGGCTCACCTTTATGGATAACCCGACACTACGAGCGAAGCGAGGTGTGCCGGGAGCACCGTCCGCCCCGGTCCGCGAGCCTGAAAGGCTCACACCTATGGATAACCGGGCAGAGTGAGCGTTAGCGAACTCTGTCCGGAAAACGAAAGCAAAAGACCGCACTCTGCAAAGAGTGCCCCCTAAATCCACTTACGGGAAACCGAACCCGAAGGGTTCATCCATCAATAGCCGTGGGTGAAGCCCGCAGGGCGGAACCCACGGAAACAGGCATCCCCCACAAAATCCGATTCTGAAAGAATCATCAATCCGTGCCGTTCCTACAGAACTCCGAATCACGGCGGCATTCCCTGCCCCGGGGTGCCGATTCGCTCCATCCCGGGCTATTCTCTGACGGTCCTTCAGACCGCCCCCCGCCCGCAAAAAAAATTCAGGGGGTGGGACAATTTGTGGGTAAATCCCCTCCCTCCATGCATTACCTTTGCAAAAAATCAATCTAATACTAACCCAAAATGCGCAACACCGTCCACATCCCACGCCCCCGGCGCGAGGTCCTCATGACCTCCGCGTCCTACACCGCGTCATTCCGCATGTGGCGCGGATTGCCCTTAACACACCGCCAATCATGTCTAATCGAAATCCTCGAGCGGCTGCGGCACTCCGCCGCCCGCTCACCCCGAGTGTTCATCAACGATCCCGAAGA
>WFLX010130300.1_pt1 | contig 13437 bp, 9 predicted proteins | sample 4967041 | NCBI WGS metagenome assembly WFLX01 (sample SAMN12857096, study PRJNA449069) | gut metagenome | isolation source: stool from male and female vole | host: Microtus ochrogaster | place: USA:Florida | collected 2017
TAAATTTTAACTGATTCTTCAAATATGGCTCCATATAAGTTACTCAGCAGCATTGCCGCAGCGGTTGTATTGCTTTCGGCATGCACATCGGAGAATGAAAATGCACCGGTTCCGGAACCGGCTGGCGGCATCACCATTACGGCAAAAGCTATTGAAATGTTGCCGGAGATTGTGATGTCCCGCGCTGATGACGGACCGGCAAAGTCCACTGAGGAGAGAAAAATCAACCGCCTGCACCTTTTCTTTTTTGACGCGGATGGCAATTTCCTGACCCCGAACCCAAAGTTGGAAAACGCAGTAAGCGCATATCATATCGTTGACTTCGGGCAGAGCAGCGCAAACAGCGTCAATATACCGGAAAATGCCTTCTCTAACCATCCCACACTTGCCGGAGTGCAGGTTGTTGCAATAGCCAATCCAATATGCGACCGCCCCGGGTGCGACCACTCCAACTGCTCTTTCCGTGTTGAAGGAATCAATCCGACCGGAGATATATGCCATGGCGACAAAGCNGNCNCATCTGNCGAAAAGACGATAANGNACCTTGACGATTTGCTGANATNGTACTNNCGTCCTGCNGAAAGAAAGNANGTAACANNGCTGCCGGAGGGTGGAATGCCGATGTTCGCATACCTGANAATAGAGGATGATTCCAAGGAGATACAGTTGAATCTGCGTTCTCTCATGGCAAGAGTCGATGTGAATGTGCGGCTGGACGCTTCTGAAAAGAACGGTTCATCACCAACCCTTACAATTGCAGAGTATGTAATCAAGAATCTACCGGACTGCGTGCCTTTTGGTGGAGTCAGCGAGGACGAAACCTCAGATGTGAGCTATCTGACCGAAGATAAAATAGTGCAGGTTGAAAGAAATGAGATTGGAGACGGGCAGGAAGCGGAGTTATTCACATATTATACCTACGAAAATATAAAGAATGCAGAGGGAGCCCTCTCTGAGAATGTCAAAAATTTGCCGGAGGATATGCAACAGCGGTGGAAACCGACAATTGCAGATGAAAAGGCAAGTGCTTTTGCAATGAGAGGTGAATACGTAGACCACCAGGGGATGAAATATAATGCCCAGTTTACTGTTTTCCTTGGGAATAATGTGATTGACAATTTTGAAGTGAAACGCAACCACTGCTACAAGAACAACATCACAATCTCCGGGCTTGACAATATAAGCACCAACGACGGTTATGTTACTTTTGACGGTCGAGTGAATGTTGAGACCTTCAATGAAATGTATGTTTCAATAATCAATGAACGATATCTTGATGCGCATTGGTGCGTGATTCCTATGGATATTTATTTCCGTGACGGCACAAATTCTCCTGAATGCACAGTTACGATTCCGGAAGATTGCCGTGAATGGGTTCACCTTGAGCATTGCAGCTCTGAGGGGATGACAGATGAGGATTTTGTTGCCGGTTGGGGGTGCCAGCCATATTTTACAGACGATATGTGGGATAAGGTTCCAAATACATCTGCCACAATTAGCCGCTCACGCGACAGGATATATTTCTATCTGGATGAAAACGCTTCTATAAGACCGCGGACAGCAAAGATTGAGATTAAATATAAGTCGGCGAATGAGGAAAAGGTTGAATATATCGAACTTGTGCAAGCCGGGCTGATTCAATTTACTTATAGTGGCACAACTTACTACATGGAGGCTTACGAAGAGTACACCATGCACTATGACCCTCTTGACCCTCACGGCACCACCGGTTGGTATGACCCGGAAGGCATCCCTTGGGCAGCCGAAGGCACCCCGCAATCAATTAAGGTATTCTCGGATGGTGAATTACACTCCGCTAGTACATGGAGACCCTTAGATTTAGTATGGGTGTGGAATCCGATGGATGTAATCGGGAATAGCGATGGACAAACTATTTGCAGATATTTTATGGGTATTCAATCATATCCAAATTATAGTGTTGACCCGGTTCAATTAAATAAAATATACCCTGACGAATTAGCAACAGCGATTGGATATGCATGTTCTAAAAATAAAAAGACAGCCTCTTTAAGTGAACAGTCTACCAATTGGTTTTTGCCAAGTATTGACCAATTAGGCGCAATGATGACAGATTCAAGGACAACGGATCCAAGTTTCAAAGAATATTATTGGTCTGCAAATACCGCCAGAAATCCAAACCGTTCAGGGGGAAACCCTGTAATAGGTTATGAGAATCGTTATCGTGCAAGAGCGACTAAATTAGACAATTCTGGCAATATAGTTCGTAGTGAAATAAGTAATAGCATCTCGGGTTATCTTTCTACCACATCAGCTTCAGCCGCTGAAANTGACTATGTTTNAGGGACTTTACCNGGAGCATNATGGATAGTAAGCGGTGANAGGNATTATAGTGATGTCAGTTANCCGAATGGTGGGAGGACTTTGAGGACGCAGAAATTTAGGGTTCGTGCCATAAGGGTTGCTACCGGAGTGAATTAGTAGCGGGGATATGCCGCTTGGATGACTTTTGCCGAGATAGAGTATGGTGTGCCGTCACTTATGCGCGGTTTACCGCTCCTGACATAGTATAAATTTCGCTGCTTGTCCCAAGAAGGGAACGTGAGCTGCCGCGTCTCCCCTCCGGGTATATTTACGGAGAGTTTTATATTGCGCTTGTGCATCTGCCGTCCGCTTTCATCAAAATATGTGATTTCCAAATCAATGAAACGCAATGTGCGGCGGGATGCATTTGTCACAAAGATACTTTCTTTAGTGGATCGTAACGGTTTGTCGTAACCGGACAAACGTATCATTCCCGGCGATGGCACAAATAAATCAAGCGTATCAGACTTGACAACAGTTTCTTTTGCCGGCGCAACCTTAAGCCCACGACGGGTTGTTTTATCGGCATACGCAGTGAAAGAATACACCAGGAATATTAATACGACCAAATATTTCATAGATAACGTGGTTCTGCCGGAACTTCCGGTTCAGGAAAAAGCTTGACGCAGCCCAAAGGCGCTTCGCCGGTATTATCGTTTCTCCTCACTGCATAGCGAAACATATACGGGAGCATCCTCCAGAAGTTAAATGAATACTTTGCCTTAACACGCTTGAAAACCAACCGCGAGCCGCTTTCACCAAGGGTAAGCGTGAAATGCTTTGCCGCAGTGAGGCGCGCTTTCCTTGCGGCGGAGCTGTAAATCATGGCATCGAAAACATCGCTTTTAGCACTCGGAATAATCTTACCCATGATGGTGCCGGGCGGAATAGTACGGTTTTCGCTACGCACCACCACCATATTATACGCAGTAGCGCCCGGCAATTGCGAACGGTCGCCGGCACGCTCTATAGCAATGGTTGCACCTGTATTCGGGAATTGCCATATCCCCTCAATGCGATGTGGACCAAGCTCTGCAATCCTCTGTTTTATCTCTTTTGCATCAGCATAGCCTCCCAATGGTGCCGGAGATTCTTTCGGCAACGCAATAGGATTTACCGCATACGCGCAAAGTGCCCATAATGACAGAAGAGCAGAGAGGATGAGGCGCATAGCTTATGAGTTGGACAAGCTGTAGCTGATTCCTAAACTGAAAATTTCTTTAAACTGGAACTTATGCCATGACTCCTTGACGCGCGGAGTTGTGGTGTCATAGCGGAGATGGGCATAAATCTGAGTAGAGAGATATCTGTTGATATTAAATGCAATGGTATGTTCCCAGTCGCCTTGAAACAGCTTGTAGTCANTGAAGAGGAACATTCGTGATGAATATACAATATTGTATGTCATCTTCCATTTCATATTATACTCCGCACTGCTACCTATTTTGTTTACAGAGTGATGCCCCGGCTTGATATCATAATTCTCCCGGTTCATCCTGCTGCTGAAGCATGTGCGCAGCTGCCATGACAATGGCGCGATAGAGGAATTGAATGTAAGAGTCTTGCGCTTGTTCTCATAGCCGTATGTCATACCAAGACCGACATTCAGCTCACTTGGCGACATGAATGCAGAGCGGAGGGTATTTGAATTAGCCTTGTAGCTCTGCAGCATCTGGGTTTTAAACTGCAGATTTGCAGAATAGTACCACCTGCGGAACGCCTTGTAACCGAAAGTGCTGTTTACCTGAAAAAGGTCCTCACTTATATTATAAGAGCGTATGGTGTCATCCGGAGCGCTATTAATACCAAGTTTATAGGATATGTAGGTTTCAAACAGGAGTTTGGGATAATATTTCTGGTTCAACTTGATATTGTAAACGAGATTCAATATGGCGACCAAAGAGCGGTTTCCGCCCTGGTACCAGTTTGGCGACACATACGCCTGGCTGAACTGTGCAGATGAAGTAAAGCTATGGAGCCACTTGATCTGCTTAAAGTTGAGGAGGTTGTTGATATCATCTGTCTCGCCGCTCGTAATCTCTTCCTGCAACACAATACGGGTTGTAACCGGATCCACAAATGCATTGTAATGTGCCGGGGGCTCCGGAAGGTTACGGATATTATATTTCACCATATCCGGATTATTCGCAATGAAATTTTGCTTTGCCCTCTTATAAAGTAGATAGCCGAAATTGAGGTCATCAATCCAGTCAAATGCTTCGCCGACTACCGACGGCCTTTTCTGCGGCATGAGCTGCAGCGAATCGAGTATTTCCCAGTTGTCATAAACCAACGGAGCGGAATATGTTGCCGCCGGGATAGAATACATGTGCCGCAAAGGGTTGGTAATCACCGTGTCCGGTTCAATATTTGCCGAGTCAAGGAAGCAAACATCNTCTCCAATCTCCNNATCAAACCACGGGAGGATTACAAGCGTATCACNTTTGACCGGGAGNGCCGTTTTCTTTGAGNGCCTGAAAATATCAACATTCTGAGCGCAAAGGTTTGACGCCGCAATTAGTGCTGTAAGAGCAATGGTTATGGTGCAAAAAACTTTTCTCATGCAAAATAAGTTGAACGTTAGCATTCTGTGATGCACAAAATTACAAAAAATATATCTTACACCAAAAAATAGAAGCCATGCGCAGCCCGATAAGGGACCAGATTATGGCGGAATGAAAAAAGGACGCGCTGTTGGGCGCGTCCTTGAAGGGAAAATATCCTACGTGTGTGCATCAATCGATTCCGAGGTCCTTCTTGATGGTTTCGATTTTAGCATCAGCTGCTGCAATCGCTGCATCATATTCCTCAGCAGTGTCCATCTTGCCTCTTACTTCTACATAGAATTTAATCTTAGGCTCTGTNCCAGAGGGACGTACTGAAATCTTAGTGCCGTCTTCGGTAAAATACTGGATAACGTTTGATGTAACNGGCATATCAATCATTACTGTATTTCCGGAGATAGCATCAGTTGCATGAAGGGTTTCGTAGTCCTTGATAGTTACAACNGGNCTTCCGCCAATGGTCTTGGGGGGATTTGCGCGGAAGTTCTTCATGATTTCCTGAATTTCCTCTGCNCCTTTCTTGCCCTGGCGNACCAATGATATGCCAGCTTCGCGTGAGAAGCCATATTTGATGTAGATATCCTGGAGCATCTGCATGAAGTTGAGCCCTTTCTCTTTAGCCCATGCAGCAGCTTCGGCAAGGAGCGACACAGCGGAAACAGCGTCTTTGTCGCGTGCGAAGTCCTCAGCAAGGAATCCGTAGCTTTCCTCACCTCCACCAAGATAGCGTGCNGTGTTNTCGTGGTCACGGATAACAGCNGCAATCCATTTGAAGCCGGTGTAGCAGTCAAACATGCGGATGTTGTTCTTATCCGCGATGCTCTTGATTNTNTCGGTTGTAACGATAGTCNTAACTATGTATTCCTGACCGTTGAGTTTTCCAAGCTCTGCATTGCGGGTCATAATANAGTTGAGGAGAATCATAACAATCTGGTTGCCGTTAAGGANGATATATTCTCCCGCTGCGTTTCTGGTCACCGCGCCAACACGGTCGGCATCCGGGTCAGAAGCCATAACGAGGTCAGCTCCCACTTCTTTAGCTTTAGCGATAGCCATTGCCATAGCAGACGGCACCTCCGGGTTAGGCGATGCAACAGTGGGGAAGTTCCCGTCAGGAATGTCCTGCTCTGGAACATGGATAATGTTCTTAAATCCGTAGTTGGCAAGCNACTCNGGAATGAGGTTGACACCTGTGCCGTGGATAGGAGTGTAAACAATCTTCATGTCTTCATTTGCCTTCACTGCGTCCGGGCTGAGCTGTAGACCTTTGATTGCTGCAAGGAAAGCATCATCCACCTCTTTACCTATGATGGTGATATTTGACTTGTCGCCGTTAAATTTGATTTCTTCAACGCCTTTGATACGACCTACATTGTCAATGATATTGGTGTCGTGCGGCGCAATAATCTGCGCGCCATCTTCCCAATAAGCCTTGTAGCCGTTGTATTCTTTCGGGTTGTGGCTTGCAGTGATGTTCACACCGCTCTGGCAACCGAGATGACGGATAGCGAATGAAAGTTCGGGAGTCGGGCGGAAACTGTCAAAGAGATAAACCTTGATGCCGTTTGCCGAGAAAATATCCGCAACAATTTCAGCGAAAAGGCGGCTGTTGTTACGAACATCGTGCCCAACTGCAACAGAGATCTGGGGAAGGTCGGCAAATGCTTCTTTAAGGTAGTTGGCAAGACCCTGGGTAGCAGCACCTACAGTGTAGATATTCATGCGGTTTGAGCCCACACCCATAATACCGCGAAGACCACCTGTGCCAAATTCAAGGTCTTTGTAGAATGTTTCAATAAGCTCAGTCTTATCCTCAGCATCGAGCATACGCTGAACTTCCTTTCTTGTTTCCTCATCGTAGCCCTCTCCGAGCCAAACCTGCGCTTTCGCCACGACTGCGTCAAGCAGTTCCTTGTTATTTTCCATATCGGTTATTTAGTTTAATGATGTCAGATTTGTGGTATGTCACAAATTTACAGTAAATCTGCGGATTTGCAAACAAGGGGGCACAAAAAAAATCAAAATCAAAAAAGAATCCCCGGCACTTTCGCACCGGGGACTCCGCGTCACTTATTTATATAATTCTTACGAGATGTCTCGTTAGGGCTGAGTGAAGATTACGATACGGTTCCAGTTGTTGGTGTCGTAAGGCTGAACATCACTGCCGTTAGCCTGGATTGTGAGGCGAGAAGCGGAAACTCCGTAGTTTACGAATGCGTCAACAACTGACTGACCGCGACGCTTTGAGAGTTCCATGTTGTAAGCTGATGTGCCGGTATCTTTGTCAGCATAGCCCTGTACGATTACGTTTGCAGTGGGGTTAGCCTTCATCCATTCAGCTACGTTGTAAACGTTAACCATTTCTTCGTCTGAAATCTTGGCGCTGTTGATCTTGAAGCGTACTGAGGTGAGCATGGGTGACTGAACAACCACTTCCTGAGCAACTACTTCGGGGCAAGGAAGCTGAGCTTCTGCTGCTGCGAGAGCTGCGGCTGTTGTAGCGAGTTCTCCGCGGAGTGCGTTAACCTGACCGTTAAGCTGGTTGATGTAACCGAGGTATTCGCAGGGGTTGTAAGCAGAATATTTGCGTTCGCCGATGTTAAAGAGGAAACCACCATAAACATTCACGTTAGCTTCGATGGGGGCACCAGATGCAACGTTGTTGAAGTTGTCACCGTAGAAGTTCACACGACCTTCAGCGAAGAAGTCAACATATTTGCAGAGGCGGAGGCGGAGCTGGAGACCTGCAGAAACAGGAAGTGTCCATTCTTTTGTCTTGAGGTGACCGTCACCGTCAGGAATGCTTGCAAGAGCGGGATCAAATCCCCAAGTGTATGTACCGCCAACACCTACGAAAGGAATGATGCTGAACACGCGGTCAGCTTTAGGACCGGCGATTGAGTTGAACATATCCCACATGAGGTCGGCATTTGCATTAACCATGTTAGAGCTCTGAGTCTTGCCCCAGTTGGTGTGCATCTTGCCATAGTAACCGGTAACACGGAATCCCAGATAAGGGCTGAACCAGTGACCGAAGCCTGCATTATAGAGGGCTGTTATGTGACGTTTGTCTTTACCTTTTGTCATGTAGTGGTCACCATAAGGAATCTGCGCGCCTGCGCCTAACTGGATAAACCAATTGTCTTTCCATGATGAGGTGTAATTGGTCCCGCATTCAACCGGGGTTTCGGTTACTACTGCCTCTTCTACAACAACTGTTTCCTGAGCCTTAGCTGTGTTCGCTGCGAACATCATAGCACCGCATCCTGCGATAGCTAAAAGAAGGTTCTTTTTCATTTCTCTCGTAATTTTTTTAATTAAACTTATTTTTTTCTTTTTATTTTTTTNTGCTGNCCGCGGTTTGGNAAACCTTGATAANCNTGNCNTGGTCGNNGTTTTGATTTNATGAANATAACCTTACTTTTTTTTGTTCAAAGAAAAATGTATTTTTTTTGATTTTCTTTAAATTTACCGACATATTAGAGTTTTCTCACTAAATTTGCACCTTAATAATAGAAGACCATTATTGGAATGCATAAAAAAAATATTGCTGTAATCGGCAGTACCGGGTCAATCGGCACCCAGACCCTTGACATAGTAAGGGAACGTCCGGACAGGTTCGGCATCAGCCTTCTTGCCGCCGGAAGCCGCGTTGAGGAGCTGATAGCGCAGGCAAAAGAGCATCGCCCTTCGCTTGCTGTGATTGCAGACGAGTCAAAATATCCCACCCTCAAGGAGGCGCTTGAGCCTCTTGGCATTGAAACCGCCGCCGGTGAGAAAGCCCTTGCGGACGCCATGGAGCGAGATGATTTTTCCACAGTAGTGACCGCAACCGTAGGCTACAGCGGACTTGAACCCACCATCCGCGCCATCCGCGCCGGAAAAGACATAGCACTTGCCAACAAAGAGACCCTGGTTGTGGCGGGAGAACTGATAACCAGGATGCTTGCCTCCTCAGATTCCACCATCCTGCCTGTGGATTCGGAGCATTCCGCCATTTACCAATGCCTTGTGGGAGAGAATCCGGCAACCGTAGACCGGCTTATAATCACTGCATCAGGCGGACCATTCCGCACTCGTTCGCCGAAAGAGCTGCAGAATGTGACGGTTGCAGACGCGCTGCACCATCCCAACTGGAACATGGGAAACAAAATAACCATCGATTCGGCAACGATGATGAACAAGGCATTTGAAATCATCGAGGCACGTTGGCTTTTCAATATTCCTGCCGAAAGGATAGAGGCTGTGGTGCACCCTCAAAGCATTGTCCATTCAATGGTGCAGTTTTGCGACGGCGCTGTAAAAGCCCAGCTTGGAGTGCCTGACATGCACCTGCCTATCCGCTACGCGCTTGGCGACGCCACCAGAATAGATTCCCCGGAAAGGCGCCTGAGCATAAGCGATTATGCCAGCCTCACATTTGAGAAACCTGATGTGGAGCGTTTTCCGTGCCTTACCCTTGCATACCGTGCACTTGAGGAAGGCGGCACCACCGCGTGCACCATCAATGCCGCAAACGAAGTTGCTGTTGCAGCATTCCTATCGGGAAAAATAAAGTTCCTCGACATCTACCGCATAATTATAAGCGCCCTCGAATCAACAGAATTCATCCAGCACCCCACATACACAGACCTTGTGGAGGTTAATACTCAGGCAAGAGCCAGAGCAGTGGAAACAATCAAGACTATTTCAATTTAAATTATGGAAGCATTCCTTATTAAAGCCGCCCAACTTGTGGTTGCACTTGCTTTTCTTGTAATCATTCATGAGTTCGGGCATTACATCATAGCACGCGCTTTTGGAATAAAGGTTGAAAAATTTTACTTGTTTTTCAACCCGTGGTTTTCGCTTGCCAAATGGAAGCCGAAAAAAACAAAAATCAAATATGACAAAGATGGCAATGAAAAGGCATCGTGGCGCGACACTGAATACGGCATCGGGTGGCTGCCTTTAGGCGGATATGTGAAAATTGCCGGAATGATTGACGAGAGCATGGACAAAGAGCAGCTCGCAAAGCCGGCACAACCGTGGGAGTTCCGCTCCAAGGAGGCATACAAAAGGCTGCTTGTGATGCTCGGCGGCGTAATATTCAACTTCATCCTCGCAATTGTCATTTATGCGGGCATCGCATGGCACTGGGGCAACAAGTACATTCCGCTGGACCAAGCCTACGAAGGGATGGATTTCGTGCCAGCCGCAATTGATGCCGGTTTCCGCAACGGGGATATACCTCTCTTTGCTGACGGGAAGAAAATAGATTCTTCCGAGGGGGATTTCATGTATGACATAGCCTCTGCCAAACAGGTCACCGTGCTACGCAACCACACTGACACCGTTGCTATAAATCTCCCGGAGGATTTCATACTGAAACTGAATGACGAAAAAGGTTTCATGGCTTACCGCGTGCCGGTATTCATTGCCAGACTACAGCCGGGCGATGTTGCGGCTAAAGCCGGAATGAAAGAGGGGGACAGAATCGTAGCAGTTGAAGATGTCGCTACTCCTTCTTTCACCGAACTTACGCCTGCGTTGCTTGAACGAGCCGGCAAGCCAAGCACAATCACCGTTATCCGCGATGGCAAGGAGATGAAAATCGAAGCCACTCCTACCGAAAGCGGCAAACTCGGGTTCCAACTGGCTCCCCTAACGGATATTTACCCTACGGTAGCCGTAAAATATGGCATTCTTGAATCTGTGCCGCAGGGATGGAAGATAGGCACCGGCACTTTGAGCAACTATGTGGGCNCAATGNAATATGTATTNACCTCAGNTGGCGCCAAGNGCANCNGCGGCTTCGGAGCGATAGGCANCCTGTTCCCCGAAAAATGGAACTGGTACAGTTTCTGGCAAATAACAGCATTCCTGAGTGTGGCGCTTGCGTTCATGAACATCATTCCGATTCCCGGACTTGACGGCGGGCATGTCATGTTCCTCCTTTATGAGGTTGTCACCAGAAGGAAACCGAGCGACAAGGTGATGGAATACGCCCAGTATGCCGGCATGGCGTTCCTCCTCCTCTTACTCGTATATGCAAACGGGATGGACTTATTCAGAGCGATAATAAAATGACAGATACATACAAGACAGTAAAACTGAAACGCGGAAAAGAGGAATCATTGGAGAGATTCCACCCGTGGGTTTTCTCAGGAGCAATCGAAACGCTCCCTGAAAACATAGACGAAGGTGACACCGTGCGGGTAGTTTCCAGCACAGGCAAATTGCTTGGAACGGGACACTACCAAATAGGCAGCATCGCCGTGAGGATGTTAAGCACCGGGGATGAGGCAATAGACGCATCTTTTTATAAGAACCGCCTTATAAATGCCTGGAACCTGCGCTCAACCCTCGGACTCACCGAGAATCCTGAAAACGCATTCCGCCTTGTTCATGGAGAGGGCGATTTCCTTCCCGGTCTCGTTGTTGATGTTTACGGCAACACGGCAGTCATGCAAGCCCATTCGCCCGGAATGCATTTTGCAAGAAATATCATCGCACAGGCACTTACCTCGCTTGCCGACGGAAGGATAAAGAACGTATATTACAAATCCGAAACCACATTGCCCTACAAGGCAAGCCTTGACCCCCAGAACCAATATATTATCGGTGGATTNGACACCGACNTTGCCATAGAAAACGGTCTTAAGTTCCGAGTAGANTGGCTCCGCNGACAAAAGACCNGTTTCTTCGTTGACCAACGCGACAACCGCTCGCTTCTTGAAAAATACAGCTCCGNGAGGAAGGTGCTGAACATGTTCTGCTATACAGGCGGGTTCTCGGTGTACGCAATGCGTGGAGGAGCGGATAAGGTTGTGTCTGTAGACAGTTCTGAAAAGGCAGTCCATCTTACCGAGGCAAATATTGAACTGAACTTCCCGGGCGATACACGCCACAAGGCTGTTGCGGAAGATGCTTTCAAATATCTTTCGGCACTTAACAAAGGTGATTTCGACCTTATCGTGCTTGACCCGCCGGCATTTGCCAAGCACCGCTCCGCAATAAGAAACGCACTCAGAGGCTACCAGCGCCTGAATGCAAAAGCGCTTGAAAAAATAGCTCCCGGGGGAATCATTTTCACTTTCTCATGTTCCCAGGCAATTACCCGGGAGCAATTCCGCCTCGCCGTGTTCTCGGCATGCGCGCAAACAGGACGCAAAGTACGAATCCTGCATCAGCTGACCCAGCCCGCAGACCATCCGGTAAATATATATCACCCTGAAGGCGAGTACCTGAAAGGATTGATACTTTATGTAGAATAATACTAATCAAACATATGAACTCATTTTTCATCAAAGCGACCGCCGCAATGGCTCTCGCCGTTACTACTTCAGCTATGGCTACAGACAAGACTGATTTCAATTATGTAGTGGACCGGTTTGCTGACATAGAGGTTCTCAGATACCGTGTGCCGGGATTTGAAGAACTCCCCTTGCAGCAGAAAAAACTGATTTATTACCTTACAGAAGCCGCACTTCACGGGCGTGACATCCTTTGGGACCAGAATAACAAATATAATCTTGAGCTGCGCTCACTCCTTGAAAACATTTACAAAAATTATTCAGGAGACAAAAACGACACCCAGTTCAAGGCTTTTGAAAAATACCTCAAGCAGGTGGAATTCGGCAACGGCATCCATCATCATTATTCAATGGACAAATTTATTCCCGGGTTTACCCAGGAATTCTTTGCGGCACAAGTTGCAGCCTTACCTACCGCCCAGAAGCCTGCCGATATTGANNTNCTTACAANACTGGTATTTGACCCTGGCTTCATGGCAAAGAAAGTCAACCAGACAGAAGGCGAGGATCTGATCCTAACCTCAGCCAACAATCTCTACGAGGGTGTGACCCAGCCTGAGGTAGAAGCATATTACGCGGCAAAAAAGGACACTACCGACGTCACTCCGGTAATGCATGGACTCAACACAAGGGTTGTGAAAGATGCCAACGGCAATATTGTCGAGCAGACATATAAAATCGGAGGGGTACATTCTCCTGCCATCGAAAAGATTGTGGAAAACCTCAAAAAAGCTACTGAATTTGCCGAGAACGACACTCAGCGCGCAGTCATTGAATCACTGGTTAAATTCTACACCACCGGCGACCTTAAGGATTTTGATGAATACTCCATACTCTGGACTGGCGATACCAACTCACGGGTTGACTTCATCAACGGCTTTATCGAAAGCTATGATGACCCTCTGGGAATGACAGGCGCATGGGAGTCTATTGTCAACTTCAAGAATCTGGATGCATCACACCGCACAGAGGTCATAAGCTCCAATGCGGACTGGTTCGAGGCAAACTCTCCAGTTGATCCCCGTTTCCGCAAGGATGAAGTAAAAGGTGTGACCGCAAAGGTAATCAATGCAGCAATCCTCGCCGGCGACTCCTATCCGGCAACACCTATCGGCATAAACCTGCCTAACTCAAACTGGATCCGTGCCGCCCACGGCTCCAAAAGCGTTACCATTGAAAATATAACCCAGGCATACGATGAAGCCTCACATGGAAACGGATTCAATGAGGAATTT
>WFLX010186035.1_pt1 | contig 13434 bp, 11 predicted proteins | sample 4967041 | NCBI WGS metagenome assembly WFLX01 (sample SAMN12857096, study PRJNA449069) | gut metagenome | isolation source: stool from male and female vole | host: Microtus ochrogaster | place: USA:Florida | collected 2017
TAAGGTGCGTGCCATAGGAGGTCGGAACAATCTGATTCGACTGAGTGAATATACTCTGATAGACGACTGCTATAATGCAAATCCGGTGTCCATGAAGGCGGCGCTTGACCTGCTTTCCATGGCAGATACGGAAAAGGCGGCTATTCTGGGAGATATGTTTGAGCTGGGCAAAAATTCTGACTTCCTGCACGAGCAGGTGGGAGCCTATGCTGCAGCTTCGGGAGCAGAGCATATTATCTGTGTGGGTACGAACTCTCTTCATATGAGCGAGGCGGCAAAAAAAGCAGCTGCCCCCTGGCAGCAGGTTACTTACTTTGCCACAAGGGAACAACTGCTCACAGCGTTGTCTGAAAATAGAGAAAATCTGATTCCCAAGGGATGTACCGTTCTTTTGAAGGCTTCCCATGGAATGCAGTTTACGGAAGTTTTGGAGCTTCTGAAAAATATTCCTTCTTGTTCTTAAAATAGGTGTCTGAAATAATACCGCTGACATAGGTACCGAGGCTCTTTTTAGTCTCCTTGTCCAACTCCTTTAGGTAAATGGGCTTGCCGTATTCTATGACTACGGTATTTTTTCTGATGCGCGGAAATTGATCCTCAAAGACAGCTGCGGAGTTTACAATAGTCATGGGGATAATGGGTACATTACCTTTTTCGGCAATTTTGAAGCTGCCCTCATGAAAGGGCAGAAAGGTATCGGCAACCTTGTTGCGTGTTCCCTCGGGAAAAATGCAGATAGAAATACCGCTTTTTACCTTCTCCACGCCGGTGAGAATAGTCTTTAAGCCTTCCTTTATATTATCTCTGTCAAGGAAAAGACAGTGCAGATTCTTCATCCAGTTCACAAGCAGAGGATAGCGCAGCATTTCCTTTTTTGCCACATAGCCTGTAGGGCGCGGAACNCGCACATANGTGAGCACAATGTCAAAATANCTGCGGTGATTGCNTACATAGAGGACAGCGCTGTCTGTAGGTATATTTTCNTCGCCAAGTGCAANGACTTTGNTGCCGGCANGACGGATAACCTGCCGGAACGCCCAGTTTACGATGATGAGAGAGCTTCTGTTTTTTACATCCTGATTAAATTTGCCGATAATCCACTCTGCGATTAGGAGCGGAATGGACAAAACTAAAAATGAAATAACGAAAATAACAATGAAAATAAAACGAATCATAAATAACCTCACTTCGATATTTTGCGTATCTGATAAATAGTTTACACCGTTTAACTGANGGCAGACGGTANAGTACGGGTTCATTCCATGCAGACATGAGCCATGCGGTAATGACTGCATGGACATTTGATTTAACATTATTTGAGTATAGCATAATTTGGAATATCTGTACATAGAATGAAGCAAACAAATAATCGGAAAAAGTAACGGATTAGTCCGTACGGATGAACCGTTGCAGGAAAATAATATGAAAAAGTTTATTATGATTTTGTGTACGATGCTGACGATTGTTTTTTTAGGAGGCTGCTCCATGCTCANCGAGGAAAATGTGAAGCTCAGAGATTTGGACTTCACGGTGCTGAGTGAGGAGAAAATACCGGAGGAATTAAAATCCANTATTGNAGAGAAAAAGGCACAGCCCTTTAAGCTGACCTACAGTGACAATGATTATCTTTACATATGTATAGGCTATGGGGAGCAGGCGACAGGAGGTTACAGCATTGCCGTAAATGAATTGTATTTAACCGATAGTGCCATCCATGTGAATACACAGCTGCTGGGACCGGACAGCGGCCAAAAGAGCAATAAGGCTGCTTCCTATCCGTTTATCGTTATAAAAACAGAGTTTTTGGATCAGACGGTAATATTTGATTAAGTTTTGCGACTTTATATTGAAAACTATATAACTTTGCGATATAATAATTCCATATTTTGTTGCCGCATCTTACAGGAGAAGTGCAGGTGCGCAGAAGACAAGGAGGTAAAGGTTCAAATGAAAAGTAAGTTAAAAAGATTAGGTGCTATNGGNTTATTGTGTATAATGCTTGTGGGANTGTCTATCACCGCAGGCGCAGTAACGCANGAGTGTGCATACTCTTATATGGGAACGAATGTTTACAGGATTGAGGAAGGTCCTGACCATCCGTATACTACTTATGAAAACGGTAAGATGGTAACAAAATATTGCCATATAACATATATTTTTTATAAAGATGTATATAAGTGTGCATGTGGAAGTATAGAACACAGAAATACAAGGCACGAGGCAAGACATTCCAAAGCATGTGGGCAGTGACCATGAGAGGAGAACTTGTGAAAAAGCTTCAGTATTCTAATAGTTTTTTTCTAATGTTGGTTCTGCTTTCATGTTTCTGCCTTTCCGGATGCGGAGAAAAAACACAGCTAAATGCAGGAGAAGAGGAATGGCAGGAAACTTCCGGAGCATCTTTGTCTGTTGTTCAGACAAAGGAGCAGGCAGAGCTTAGAGGTTCTTACGTGGTAAAGGAACTGAATTTTCCTGATCCGGATTTGTGTTTGCTTGAACTGCAGGGAGAAGGACAGAAGCTGTCACTGAGTGAGTTCGAATTGATAAATGGAATTATTTATCGTGAATTATGGATATACGATGCAGAGACTTATGCTACACAAGGAGCATATATACAGAAGCTGGAGCCACCCTATGAGAGCTGGACAGTAACGGTAATGCCCTATTTATTCAGTGACGGAGAAAAAGAATATGGTGTTGGTGATCATGTCTTTTGTCAAGGAATTCCCACCTTTTGCCGATTGTATGGTAGCGATGATGACTCTTGCTATTGGGCAAGCTGTGATGAAAACGGAGCCGTTAATGGGGAGCTTTATAAGATTCCTGAACGACTAAAGGACTATACGTTTACTGTAAGCAAAACTGGAATGATATATGCCTATGTAGAGAGTGGCACCGAACTGTTTTGTTTGAATGAAAGCATGGAGATAGTTAAGGAAATTAAACTGCCAAAGCGTATAGACGGTGTAATTTCGGATGCTTTAGGTGAAAAAGTATATTGGTATGGGCATGATGAAGATAACTTTGGTATTTATGACCTGTCGGGGGAGGTAATAGTGCCGGTGTCAGAAAAGCTACATATTCTATGGGCGCAGGCAGCCATGGATATAGAAGGTGAAATCTATGTGGCGAATTCAGAGAAACTGTGGCTGGACGGAAAGGAGCTTAAGCTTCTTTGTGATTTTACCTTATGCGATTATCCGTGGGGAGAGTTGTATGGCATGGAGGTTCAGGAGGATGGAAGTCTTCTGCTGTTCGGAGAGCTGGATGGTGATTACTGTCTGGCGCGTGCTGTGGAAGAAGAGGAAGTCAAGCAGCAGGAGAAACAGGAAATAGTCATTGCCTTTGGGGAGAATCATAAGGCAATGTTAAAGTCAATAAGTCGTTTTAACAGGCAGAGCAATAAATATCATATTTCCGCTATGTTAAGAGAAAAAGATGTGAACTGGCTGGATTATGACAGAAAAATTCAAATGGAAATAAGTGCGGGGAGAGGTCCAGATATAATATCCGACGATCTTGTGGTAGACATATCAAGCTATCTTGAAAACGGCTATTTTGCCAGTCTTGAAGGAGTGCTTGATGATGAAAGCGCTTATTTGCAGGCTGCACTTGAAGGAGGAAGGGCAGAAGGAGTGCTTTATGGTATGCCCTATGATTTTGAGATGCAGTTTGTAACCTACTCTAAGGATTTTGCTAAGGATCGGACCTCATGGACGCTTTCGGAATTGATGGAGGCTGTGGAAAAGTCAGATGCGGAAATTTTGCAGTATGGTTATGACGGTGTGGACATTGTCATGTGGTATGGTCTGTATGACAACGATAATAAGGCGTATATTGACTGGGAAAAGGGTGAGAGTCATTTGACGGAGGAGCCTTTTTTGGAGTTACTTGCTTTTGCCGAAAAATATGCGGACAAGGATAAGGGAAAAGAGCAAAGAGAAAAAGAAGGGGAAATGCTTTTGGCAGGAAGGGCATTGGCAACTGACGATATTATGAGGAGCTTTGAGGATTTGTATGGTTTGGACGCCTGCTTTGCAGGAAATCCGGCGCCGCTGGGATTCCCCAGAACAGAGGGGAACGGGATTTATGCCAGAAGCCGTTATCTGTATGTAAACAGTTCTTCTGCCTGCAAGGAGGGGGCTATCGCCTTTCTGCAGTTCCTGTTGTCAGAGGAGGAGCAAAGTAAGTACATGATTTGTGAATATGGAATGGATGGCTGGTATGGTTATGTACCTAATTTTCCTGTAAATCTTAATGCTTTTAAGAAGCTGGTGACTTACAGCATTCATAAGAAGTCCGGTGATGTTACAAGAATAAGTGATGAGCGTGGCATGGAAGGATACAAGGTGGGAGCTCTTACAGAAAAACAGGAGGAGCAGGTGAATTTTATGCTTGAGAGGGTGAGGCCGGACAACTGGTATGCAAGAAATATTCAGGATATAGTATCCGAAGAATTGGAGCCTTATTTTGCAGGAGAAAAGAAGGCTGAGCAGGTATCCGAAATTCTGAACCGCAGGGTGCAGTTGTATCTGGACGAGAGAAAATAACAGGCTGCAATATAAGCAATGTCATCTAAAAAGCTTGTTTCAATGTTCAATTTATTTGAATTCTATTAAGTCAAGCCAAAGTTATTGATAAAATTATTCGTCAAAAATAAAAAGACTAAGAGAATATCTGTGTTCTAGTCTGTAGCCAAAGCCTATAAAATCAACGTGCAAATGGCAGCCTATCTTTACAAAAAGTTTTACAGAGCGAACAGGTGAAACGGAAAATAGCTTATACATAACATTGCAAAATACACTGAACCAATACGTCCAGACTGCAAAATTGAACGGAACAAAAAGGGAAAATCCTTTGTCGGATTTGCCTATAGAGTATCAGCATAATTTTGCTAGAACTAATTTATGAAAAAGTTTCAAAATTGTTTAGGAACAATATAATGAACATAAAAATGAAATGGAACAAAAAATTATAAAAAGTGNCGATTTTATACAAAAGAAAACAGTCACTTTTTATAGTTCCTAAGTATTATGCAAAATTCTCTAAAAATCCGCATTTTAGTTTTCAGAAATTAATTATTTTGTAATTCGGATATCAATTCTTAAACAATCTCTGTTTTACTATCGTATAAGCAAACCAAACTGAAATAGAAAGCGTCAAAAACAGGCACCGACAGTTGCAAGGGGCACAAGGCAGACAAAAAGCCAGCCAAAGCAGCGTTCAAAATCCTTTGACAGATTCACGGAAAAACCGCCGTTATGGTCTTAGCCATACACGGCCGGCGTACATATTAAAAATCAAGTTGCATAGAAAGAATTTCTTCAATCCTTTTACCATACTTCAATATGCCAATACTTCATAACTGTTTTCAGTTACTAATACCTGTATTTCCCATTGCGCTGATGGTTTACCGTCTAAAGTATAAACAGTTCCTCCGTTACTATCATCAATAAAAATTTCGTCACTTCCCATGTTTATCATAGGTTCTATTGTAAAACACATTCCGGGAACCATTAACATTCCGGTTCCTCGTTTTGAAACATAGCTAACCCACGGTTCCTCATGAAAATCCAGCCCTACACCGTGTCCTCCAATTTCCTGAACAACGGAATATCCATTTGCTTTTACAAAATCGTGAATTGCTTGTCCCATATCACCGAGAAATCCCCAAGGCTTGACCTTTTCCAGTCCAACATTTAAGCTATCCTTTGCTACTTGAATAAGGCGCCTTTTTTCTTCCGTCACAACACCGATACAAAACATACGAGATGAATCAGAGTAATAACCTTGATAGATTGTTGAAACATCTACATTAACAATGTCACCCTCTTGCAATCGTCTATTGGGTGAAGGTATCCCGTGACATACTTCATCATTGATAGAAACACATACACTTTTTGGAAAGCCCTCATAATTCAGAGATGCAGGAATGGCATTATGCAAGATAGTTTGCTCATACACCCAGTTGTTAATTTCTTCTGTTGTTATTCCTGGTTTGATTTTATGACTGACATAATTAAGAATTGCTATATTTATTTTTGCGCTTTCCCTAATACCTTGTATTTGCTCTGCATTTTTAATAATTTCCCTCGGCGGGATCAAGACACCTTTTCGTGCGTATTCTTTAAGCCTGTCATCAAAAAAATTGTGACATCTTTTATATTTCTTCCCACTTCCGCACCAACAAATATCATTTCTTCCTAATTTCACAAAAAACACTCCTCTCATAAATTCAGAGGAGTGTTATTCTTCAATATATATCCTTTCANGCGCTGGTATATTGGGGTGCCGTTTTCTGAATTGATAAGGTGAACACCCAAATTCTTTTTTGAAAGATCTTGTAAAAGCTTCATGTGATGAAAATCCAAACTGCATAGCAATTTCAATAATTCGTAATTCGGTATGAATGAGTTCATTAGCTGCACAACTCAATTTCCTATTAAGTACATATCTCTTAAATGGGATACCTACATATTCATGAAATTTAGCAGAACAGTAATATTCCGAATAGCCAACATAAAGAGCCATTTGTGGTAAAATTGGTTCTTCTTTCAAATTGTCCTCAACCCAATCCAGCATAGCGTTTATTGTTTTAACTGACATGGTTTCACTCCTCGTACTTGATATCATATCTCAAGAAGAATTAGAATACTTGATATATCTTGCAAATGTGAAATACTTTCAATATAGCGGGTATGGGTGCCAATCAAAAATTATAATATACTTTCACGAAGATTTCTATATTCTTTTTTTGCTTTTTGTTACGGAATAGCCTGTTATGCACATTTCCATGATGCGGTCTTTCGGTTTGGAATAGTGTGGTGCTGGCGGTCTATCTTTTGTTTTTGTTTCTGCTTTCTTATCATACATGAANATTCNTTTGTAATATATAGCAGTGGCTCTTTTATTTTAAAAAAAAGTATGATAAACTTGTGAAAAGCAAGAAAAAAAGATTCTTTNAGGGAGAAACTAAGTGCGGTACGGACGGAGGCAGATATGCTGATTAAGAATGGATATATGATTGACCCTAAATCCGGTTTGGAGGGGAATTTTGACATATTGATAGAGGGAAGCAAGATTGTTAAGATAGGTAAGAACATTACTTCACCTCATGATAATGAAGAAGTGATAGATGCGGAGGGGCTTTTGGTGGCGCCCGGACTTGTGGATGTGCATGTGCATTTCCGTGACCCGGGTTTTCCCGAGAAGGAGGATATTTTCACCGGCACGCGTGCGGCGGCACGTGGAGGATTTACCAGTGTGGTGATGATGGCAAATACCAAGCCCCCCGTTGATAATGAGGAGACCTTAAAGCAGGTGCTTAAAAGGTGTGAAGAGGCGGACATGATTCATGTGTATGCCTGTGCCAATATTTCCAAGGGAATGCAGGGGAAGCAGCGGACCGATATGGAAGGCTTGGCTAAGGCAGGGGCAGTAGGATTTACGGACGACGGTATTCCTTTGTTAGACAAGGCGTTGGTCAAAGAGGCGATGGAGATAGCCGTGAAGCTGGACATGCCATTAAGCTTTCATGAGGAGGATCCCGGACTTATTGAAAATAACGGAATCAACCGGGGCAAGGCAAGCGAATATTACAGAATAGGCGGCTCGCCCAGAGAAGCGGAGATTGTTATGGTGGAGCGGGATTTAGAGCTGGCGGGCAAGACAGGAGCCTGTGTGGAGATTCAGCATATCAGTACAAAGGAAGCGGTGGAGCTGGTACGTCAGGCAAAGAAGAAGGGCTGTCATGTTCATGCGGAGGCTACTCCCCATCATTTTTCCCTGACGGAGGATGCGGTGATTACCTATGGATCCATGGCGAAGATGAATCCGCCGCTCAGGGAGGAGGCTGACAGGCTGGAGATTATCAGGGGGCTTGTAGACGGCACCATTGATGTGATTGCCACGGATCATGCTCCCCACACGGCAGAGGAGAAGGCAAAGCCAATCACGGAGGCGCCCAGCGGGATTATAGGTCTGGAGACGGCATTGCCTCTTGCCATAACAAAGCTTGTGGATGCGGGATATCTTACCATGAAGCAGCTGCTTTGCAGGATGAGTACCAATCCTGCGGCAATGTATCATCTGAACGCCGGTTATCTGGCGGAGGNNGGACCGGCGGATANTGTACTGATTGANACGGCNNCGGAGACANTTCNCGGAAATTATTTTTCCAAATCCTCCAACACTCCTTTTACGGGCTGGAAGCTTAAAGGGCAGGTGAGGGCGACTATCTGCGGGGGCAGGGTTGTATATCAGTGACCTAGCCGTAACGAGCGTACAGAGTATCCCGTGTTAAAGGATTGAAATTAGAGGAAGTGAATTCAGGAGAATTAAGCAGGATAAACAAGAATGGAGGATACTTATGAAACAAAAACAGATGGCTGTAGTGCGCTCTCAAAAGGAGCTTGCGCCACAGATTTTCGATATGTGGATAGAGACGGATTTAGCGAAGGAGGCTAAGCCCGGACAATTTATCTGCTTGTATCCCAAGGACAGGAGTACTTTGCTTCCGCGTCCTATCAGTATTTGCGAGGTAAATGAGGATAGAACGGCACTGCGTATCGTATATCGTATTGCGGGACAGGGAACCGCAGAATTTTCCGAATATAAGCAGGGGGATACCGTTTCTATNCTGGGAAATCTGGGCAACGGTTTTCCTATTCAGGGGGGAAAGGGGAAAAGAGTATTTCTGATAGGCGGCGGTATCGGCGTTCCTCCCATGCTTCAGCTTNNCAAGGAGCTTCAGGCGGNCAAACGGATTGTGGTAGGTTATCGGAATAANAATCTNTTTCTGTATAGTGATTTGGAACAGTATGGGCAGGTCTATGTGGCAACAGAGGACGGCAGTGTGGGAACAAAGGGAAATGTCATGGATGCCATCAGGGAAAATCACTTGGATGCGGATATCATTTTTGCCTGCGGCCCCATGCCTATGCTGCGTGCCATAAAAGGGTATGCCGAAGAGCAAAAAATACCGGCATATATTTCATTGGAGGAGCATATGGCGTGCGGCGTGGGCGCATGTCTTGGCTGTGTGGTTAAGACAAAGGAAACCGACCACCACTCTCATGTGCATAATGCGAGAATCTGTACGGACGGACCGGTATTTGAAGCAGGGGAGGTGGAAATCTGATGAATATGCAGACGACAATTGCAGGAGTAACCTTTCAGAATCCGGTGATGACTGCATCGGGAACCTTTGGCTCGGGCATGGAGTATTCTGAATTTGTGGATTTGAATCAGCTGGGGGCGGTAGTCACCAAGGGTGTGGCAAATGTGCCGTGGCAGGGTAATCCTACCCCCAGAGTGGCGGAGGTCTACGGCGGTATGCTTAACGCCATTGGGCTGCAGAATCCCGGTATAGATGTATTTATGAAGAGGGATATCCCTTTCTTAAAGCAGTATAATACTAAAATTATTGTGAATGTATGTGGAAAAACAGTTCAGGATTATGTAGAGGTTGTGGAAAAGCTGGGCGGGGAGCCTGCCGTATCCATGCTGGAGATTAATGTGTCCTGTCCCAATGTGAAGGAGGGCGCTATTGCTTTCGGGCAGCAGGCGGATGCTTTATACAATATTACTGCCGAGTTGAAAAAGTATGCCAAACAGCCACTGATTATGAAGCTTAGCCCCAATGTAACGGATATCACGGAAATGGCGAGAGCGGCGGAGGCGGCGGGAGCGGACGCTTTATCCCTTATTAATACTTTAACGGGCATGAAAATCGATATCTATAAGAGAAAATTTGCCATTGCCAACAAGACCGGTGGAATGAGCGGTCCGGCAATTAAGCCTATTGCCGTTCGTATGGTGTATCAGACGGCGCAGGCGGTAAAGATTCCCATTATCGGTATGGGCGGTATTGCCAATGCAGAGGATGCCATTGAATTTATTCTGGCGGGAGCCAGNGCNGTCANCGTTGGCGCCATGAATTTTGTGAATCCCTATGCCACGGTAGAAANTGTCAAGGGAATTGAAGCTTATATGAAAATGTATCAGGTGGAAAAGCTGAGCGATTTAATCGGAGCGGTACAAGAGTAATGCGTTNGTCCGCAGAATACGGAGCTGATAGCATAAAAATCATTTTACCTTCATATATATACCTATATCAGTATATGCATGGAGGTATTTTTGTGGATCTGTTAAAGAAAAATATACATATGGACCGTGTGCGTACCGAGGCGGCCAACCAGATAACATTAGAGGATGATATTAATATCCCCGAAAATAAGCAGGATGTGAGTACACTGAATCTGGAAAAGGGCATTGTGGTGATAGAGGAAGTAAAGCCGGGAACAGACGCAGTTACCATAAGAGGCAGACTGAGTTTTTCATTGCTTTATCATACTATGGAGGAGGGCGGCAGACTGGTAAATCTGGAGGGGAAAATCCCCTTTGAAGAGAAACTGCATCTTCAAGGAGCGCTGCCTACCGACACCGTGACAGTATATGGTGAGGTTGAGGACTTGAGCGTCAGCATTATCAATTCCAGAAAGCTTAATTTACAATCGGTTGTTACGCTTGGCGCACAGGTGGAGGAGCTTTACGATGAGGAAGCGCCTATCGGGATACATGGCGAAGAGTTGGTAGAATACCGTAAGATGCCCATGAATCTGGCACAGATTGCCATCAGTAAAAATGATATTTTCCGTATTAAAGAGGAAATCAGCCTGCCTTCCAACTATCCTAATATTTTTCAAATTCTGTGGGATACGGTATCGCTGGGAGACGTGGAGTTTAAAGTACTGGAAGAAAAGCTTACCTTACAGGGAGATGTACATTTGTTCGTGCTTTATGAGGGAGAGGGGGAGGAACATCCTATCCGCTCTTTTGAAACCACAATTCCCTTCAGCGGCGTGTTGGAATGCCATGGCTGCAGAGAGGGAATGCTTCCCGATATCCGTTATACACTGGGGCAGCAGGAGCTTACGGTGCGCCCTGATTTTGACGGGGAGGAGAGAAGCATAGGCATGGAGCTTACTTTGGATATCAGCATCCGTGTCTATGAAGAAGAGCAGACCGAAATATTATCGGATATTTACGGTGTCACCAAGGAAATTAATACGGTTACACAGCCGGCAAGCCTGCGCAGACTGCTTTCCAAGGTGACGGGTAAGACCAAAGTGACAGATCATATCCGTATTAAGAACGGAAGTGCAGGAATCTTGCAAATTCTTCACAGTGAAGGGCATGTATTGCCCGCACGTCAGGAGGTGGTGGAGAACGGTATTCTTTTGCAAGGGAGCCTGCTTGTTAAGGTAATGTATATTGCGGGAGACGATGAGACTCCTTATGCAGGAATGCAGGCACAGATTCCCTATCAGTATACTTTAGATGTGCCGGAGATTGCGCCTGAGGATATGGGGAAGGTACATGCGCAGGTGGAACAGCTGCAGGTAACGATGCTGGACGGGGAAGAAATGGACGTAAAAGCAATTTTAACATTCACCACAACGGTATTTAAAAATGTTCCTGTGGAGCTGATAAGGCAGGTGGTCGTATCCGATTTGGATACCGCAAAGATGGGTGAACTGCCGGGCATGGTGATTTACACTGTTAAGGCGGGAGATAATCTGTGGAATATCGGAAAAAAATATTATGTGCCGGTAGCTTCTCTTAGAGACTTGAATGAGCTTGGCAGTGATGACTTAAAAACAGGGCAAAAGCTTCTCATAGTAAAAGGAGGTTGAGCCTGAAATAAAAATCCCCCGATTCTCCTTGGAAGAGTCGGGGGATTTTATTATTCTTCTTCAGTCTTTTTGCTGCTTGCAGCTTTCATTTCATCAAATTTCTTCATAACGGCATCATATGTTCTTTGGGAAATATCCGGCAAAGAGCCGCCCCATTTTTTTTCAGCCTGCTTATAACCCTTTTGAAATGCTGCCCGCATTTCTTCAATCTTATCGGGGTCGCCGCCTGTCAGGGCATTGGCAAACTGAATGATACGGTCGGAGGTCTGCTTAACGCCCCAGTAACCGTCCTCTGCAATATCAGCCTGAGCCTGAGCCTTGGTAGCAGGGTCAACTGTATAATTGCCGCTTCTTAAGAATGACCAAATATCGTTTGCCTGACCGTAGGATCTGGACTGCTTTGTCATCATTTGCTCTACAAGGCTGCGAAGTTGTGATGTCCTTGCATCAGCATCTGCCTTTAATTTATTGATTAAATTGGTATCGGGTGTATAGGTCTTCTTGGTGGAAGCAGCCTGTGCTTCTTTGGAAGGCTCATATACAACGCCGCTTTCCTCCGCACTGGAGGCAGAGGTGTTCTCTGCAGCTGCCTGTGTCTTTTCGGTAGCAGCATTGGCAGAGGTGTAGCTGTAAGCAGCAGCTGACTGTGATGATGTAACTCCGTTTACACTCATAATATCCCTCTTTTCTGACGCCTTTGCGTCTAAATTTGTCCACATCGACCATATTCTCCAAACGCCGACTATGGCATAATCATCCGTGACTATAATGGATATCGGCAAGTTTTGGAAAAAAGTTTAGGGATTCTTGAGATATTTTAATAAGAATATAAAACAATATATGTGAAAGGGATTCTCAGATTTAAATCTTAGAGTGTTGAAGGTTTTTTCCGGTTTCAAGTCATAAAAATAGTGAATTGTATAAAGAGGTATCAATGGCAGCAGGTATATAGAATGCTTCTGTGAACGTGTTCTGTGCCCATTCTAGGCGTTTTAAATGTGACAATGATATTATGGTTATGGGAAAATAAGGCGGGAAAAGGCAGTATTTTGATTGATTAGTAAAAAACTGTATGTTATAATTCGAGACATGGGAAACCAGAGCCGGGCGGCTTACCCTCTTTTATCGGAGGGGCTAACCCTCCAGACGAAAGAAAGGAGGGCGTTGCCAATGATTACATATTCTGACTTGATTCAGTTTTGTATATTCATTGTTGTCCTTGTAAGTCTGTGCTATCAGATTTTCAGGGGAAAACGAAAATAGCCGCCATTACTGCGAATAATGACGGCTGTTAAGTAAAACAGTTTACTATTAATCGGGTAAGCCGTGTCTCTGGCTTTCCCTTTTCTATTCTCAATATAACATATNCGGCAGCAGGATTCAANANTTTTATTTTTNAATCTAAGGTTANCCCNTATAGAGTGAACCTANTGCTNNTTCTGTTCGGCTGCATGGTGAGCCTTCTCCATGAGAGTGGACAGCCCTACATCACCGAAAGCGTCACGCACTGTAAATTGATATGCAATATCCGTAAGCAGCCGGCTAAGATCAACCTCTTTTTCAGTTTGTGGAGTAAGCGGCTTGTAGTGCTTGGCAGCTGTAGGGGGCTTTGGGGTAACAATGTCGTCAACTTAAGACGATACTCCGCTAACTATAAATTTACACGTATGTAAAAACCATTTGTTATTCCATGATGCCCTGCTTTTCTTTTGAAATGCCTGTCAGGACGGATAATTGA
>WFLX010055212.1_pt1 | contig 13433 bp, 17 predicted proteins | sample 4967041 | NCBI WGS metagenome assembly WFLX01 (sample SAMN12857096, study PRJNA449069) | gut metagenome | isolation source: stool from male and female vole | host: Microtus ochrogaster | place: USA:Florida | collected 2017
AAACTTGAGGAATATCCTACATACATCCTTTTCAAGGAAGGACAGGAACTTATGAGGGAGAGTGGCAAGAAGACTCTTGGCGAACTTGAAGATATGCTCGGCAGGGCGCTTAATTAAAATACATTTGGGAGTGAGATGAAAAAACTCGGGGCTCAAACGCCCTGAGTTTTTTGTAAGTATTTCTTGGAAGTCAAGGGATCGTAATTACAATGTTTCTTTCATCCACCTCCTTGCCGTTGAGAGTGGCGACGTGTGTGATTTTAGGATTTCTTTTAATCCACTCGATGCGGTGGTCAATCTTAATCTCCCATGTCTCGGTATAACCCTCGATTTTTATTTTCAACGAAACGTCTTGATTTTTAGTGCCGTCCAATTCGCCGAACATCATACGGTTCTTTGTGGGATCCGGGATACTTTTATTCTCTTCAACTTTTATTCCTTCCCTTAGTGTAAAACCATAAAATGTTGGCAAATAAGTACGAGACTCAGAATTAAGGTTATAGGAGTCTTCCCATTGAGTTTCAAGCGGATTTCCGTTAAACTCCGCAATGATTCCTTTGCCGAACAAGGTACCCGTTATCTGAGGATTCAGAAGGTTATTTCCATTTGCATCATTGATTGTTATAAAGACTTCAATAGGATTAATGTCCCATATAAATTTATCTTCTTCATAATTACTGCAAGAGGTCATTGCCGGAAACANAAATACAGCNNCTAAAATCAAGAAGGCGTAATGNCGGAGNGAGGTGAATTGTTCCATAATTTTTATAAAAATATCAGGTTGTTATTTATGCAAANGAATAATTTATCTACGGCATNTCCAAATATAATTAATGCGGTTAAGGATATTTAACTCCAGTAGAACGTTATGCGGTATTATTGTTGTGGAGTTGAAATAGAAACCGTTGTGATTTCGTACTGCAAGGCTTCGAGGAAGCGTGCAGCGTGTGCGCCGTCCATCTGAGTGTGATGGAATTGGAATGAAACTACCAGTTTTGTGCGGAACCATACGGAGCTATAGCGTCCCCATATCAAAAACGGGTTATTGAAGATGCCACTGTACATTCCCACAGCACCGTCTATTTTGTAGCGTGCAAGTGCGGAGGTGCCTATCACCATCCTGTCTGTAATGTCATGATTGGTGCATGAAGCGGCTGTTTTCGCGGTGAGGTTTAGATAGTCATCATTGAAGCGGTTCAGGTCATGTGTAAAAGGAATATCGCAAGAGTTGATTTCTCCTTTGCTATTCTCAACAATGGTGTTAACGGCAATCGAATCATATTGCATCAGTTTTCCGTTCACCGGGAGCATATAAAATTCCTTGATTCGCGAGGCGGCAGCACCTATGCACCAACACATCAACATGTTGAATTTCAATTTGTGGCGTTTTGCACTCCGCCGCAGGTGTGTCACATCAAGGGTGCGTATGATTGTTACCATAGGCATGGGAGCGTTCATCCACATTTCAAATGCGTATGCGCGGGTCGTTTCCGCAGGGTTTATTTCTTGCATCATTTTTTGATGCAAAGTTACTTTGCCTGCTTTATGCCGGATAGAATAAAAGGGACATTCTATACTGGAGAGGAATACAAATCGGAATAAATAGGTTGCGTGTTCAGCAGTCGGGAGGGTGTCATGCCGCTGTACTTCCTGAAATCGCGGTTGAAATGAGATTGGTCCGAATAACCGGCAATGTATGCGATGTCAGCAAAATTGCGTTTGCCTTGTTGCATGAGCCATAGGGACTTCTGGAATCGTGCAATAACGGCATATTCCTTTGGATTCATTCCTATATTGGCGCGGAAAATGCGCTCAAACTGCTTCTTGCCTATGCAGCTTATTGATGATAAATAGCTGACAGGCACTGAAGGATTTGTTAAAATGGCTTTTATTGCCGCACCAAGCCTTTCCGTTCTATTGCCATAGCCTGCTAATCGGGATAGAAGGAAGCGTTCTATAATGGAAATGCTGGACAGGATATCCTTACATTCAAATATATGTGCCGCAAGTAGGTTGAGAGCTTTGTTTCCGAGGTCATAACCGGATATTTCACGGTTATAGAAAGCAGACAGGGGAGTAGCTATAAATTGTGATAGTGTGTGAGGATAAAATACCGCAACAAGCATATCAGTATTGCCGCTTGAAACTACATTAGCCGGAAAATTCACTTGCCCGCTTATGGTGAATTCCGGCTGGAATGAGTCCAGTTGAGGGATGAATAAGGGATTTTTGCGGTGGAAGATGATTTGCGGTGAGCCAAGGGGGAATGTTAGTACGCTTGCATGGATGCCGCATTGCAGCGTATAATAATAGCGCACATACGGTTTAAGTGCTTCACAGGGCTTATAGAATTTTATATTTACTCCGGCATCCATAAGGCAAAGATAGCGACTTCGCTTATAATCGGGCATAAAAATTCCCGGTTTCGTTCCGTTGCCAGATAGAAACCGGGAAAGATGGGTTAAAGCAAGTTTTCGCGTTCTGTGAGTTCAGCGTCTGTCATTGTGTATCCGCCGAGGCTTCCCTCTTTCGCCTGAATGCATATGTAGGTCATAGGTTCGGCTGAAGTGCATTTGATGTTTCTGTCGCAGTTGGTAGCAACCCGCACTACAGAGCCTTCAGCAATGTCAAACACGTTTTCATTAACCTGGAATTTTCCGGCTCCGGAAAGGATTATGTAATTTTCCTCGTTTTCCTTATGGCTGTGGAAAAATGGGATAGCGGCACCAGTGGGAAGAGTGCCGAAAGAAATTTCGCAGGAGGTAGCTCCTGTTTTATCTTTGACAAACTCTTTGCCTTCAAATGTGTGAAGGCTGCCAACTGTGGCATGGGCAAATTTTTCGCCGGAATTAAGAATCTTTACTTCGCTCATATCTTATATTTTAATAATGTGACTAACTTTGCAGCGGAAAGCCGCTATTGATTTGATAGTGCAAAGCTAAAACGCATTTTTGTAAATTACAATACGTTACAATGATGTAAGCAACTTACCTATAAGTAACCAACAGCTGAAAATGAACGGATTGCCTCTTAAAGATAATTTGAAAAAATTCACGGCGGTAGAATCATGCCCTGTAAGGAATGTCATAGCCCGTTTTTCCGGGAAATGGTCTATGCTTGTGTTGTGCGTCCTTGCTGTCAATGAAGCCACGCGGTTCAGTGAAATCGGCAAAGCTATTCCGGATATTTCGCCAAAGGTTCTAACAGACACCTTAAAAAATCTGGAATCCGACGGGCTTGTTTCGAGGAGATTATATGCCGAAATACCCCCACGTGTAGAATACTCTCTGACAGACCTCGGCAAGAGCCTTATTCCTCTGATTAGCCAGCTTATTGATTGGGCTATGACAAATTACCCGGTTGTGGCAAAATAGTCGGCAGTCAAACCGCTCAGATATACTTGCTTGCCTCCCTGAGGCTTAAAGCGCTCATTTTGTCGTAATGGAGGTTGATGAAATCCCTCACCCATTCCGGGTTTGTTTTGGAGTAATCCCTGAGGCTCCACCCTATTGCCTTGTTGATGAAAAACTCGGAGCTGCCGAAGTTATTTGTAATAATCTTTTCAAGCAAATTGGTGTCTGTTTTGTCTTTTCTAAGCAGTTGATGGTCAATGGCTATTCTACGCACCCAGAAGTCACTGTCTGTAGACCATTTTAGCATAAGGTCATTTATTCTCGGGTCGGTGAATGCAATGCTGCCCACAGTTCGGTCGAGGCTATCAATTGTGTCCCACCATTGTTTTGTGCGTATAAAAAGCTCTATATGTGGCACATCCTCAAATTTCAGGTGTTTCTTCATTGCCTTGAGATAATCCACCACCAGATACTGGAACTCGCGGTGGTCATCCCGCCAACATCTGTCAAGGAAATCCCAGTCTACGGCATCGCGTTTCTTTTCTCTTGAAATCAGCTCTTTGTAAGCGGCTTTTCTCTGCGGGGTCTGGATTCCATAGAATTTAAACCGGTTGCGCATGTATGCAGCCATCTCCTTTGCCTTTGTATCGTTTGACAGTAATTCAAACGCCTCTTTAATATCATTATACTTATCCATTTCTTNANTGCCGGTNNTGAAATGCCGTNNCNTAGTCACATNATTNTNCAAAGATGCAAAAAATNTGTGGACTATCNTTAAGTTTNCCCGAGTATTTCACCGCTGTTGCAGCATGTGAAAAGTGAACTTATTATTAGGCTGTGTGTTTGACAGATAGATGGTTTCGACAATCAAAAGGAGCTATAAATNTTCNTCATNATTATATGCAAAATAGAAATTACGTAAGTTACTGGAACATAGACCGTATCATGAAATTGATTATCGGTATTGCTATAACGGTGGCGGTAATATGTCTTCTCCGGTATCTCAAAAATGTATTGCTCCCGTTTTTTGTGGCATGTTTTATCGCTTACATCATGCAGCCTCTTGTGGCAATGAACCGGCGGATGCTCCATGAAAAGGGACGGGCTTTCTCATCAATCCTCGCTCTGGTTGAGGTGCTGGGTGTGATTTCCCTGATTGTTTACTTGTTCTTACCCCATGTTTTAAACGAACTGGATACTTTGAACGGCATAATCCATGACGTGAACTCAGGAAAGCGTGCCATTCCTCATGAATATGCAAGCATTATAACCTGGATTGAGGAGTCTTTGGATATCGACAAACTGAAATCAATGTTGTCGGAAGTCCATCTTGAAACATTGATACGCAAAGGTGTATCTTTATTGGGAGAGTCGCTGAATGTTATTGCGGAGGTGCTTGAATGGGCGCTCACCATAATATACATATTGTTTATACTGATTGACTATCCTCAGATATCCAGAGGGTTCAAGCTGATTATCCCGCACAAATACCGGGATAAGGTCATGCTGATAGTGCATGAGGTTCAGACCAATATGGATCATTATTTCCGAGGGCAAGGCTGTGTGGCAGTATGCGCGGCAATATTCTACTGTATCGGTTTTTCGATAGTTGGATTGCCGCTTGCCATTCCTATGGGTATTCTGGTGGGAATACTGTATATGATTCCTTACTTCCAATATGTTACACTTATTCCTGTTGCAGTGATATGCTTTATATATTCTCTTGGCGGGGACGTGTCTTTCCTCAGCCTGTTTGGAAAGTCTTTGCTGGTTTATGTAATAAGCCAGTGTATTTGTGATTACATTATCACTCCGCATATCATGGGTAAGGAGTTAGGGCTAAATCCTGCGGTTATACTTCTGTCGTTGTCAGTGTGGGGCAGTTTGCTTGGAATCATTGGGATGATAATAGCATTGCCGGTCACATCGATGATAATGTCCTATTATGAAAAATATATATCTTGTCCTCGCGTGAAATGCCCTGATGAGGTGCAGGATGCCCCGTGATTCTTGTTAAGAACAATAATTAAAAAAATGAGTATAATATATGGAATCTATTCAAACTAAGAAAGTTGCCGGTCAAGTAGCTGAAATGATAGCGGATGCCGGAGTGAAACACATTTATGCTATTACCGGCGATAGCCTGAACGATCTTACCGATGCATTCGCAAAAGATGGACGCGTGAAGTTCGTTCACATGCGCCATGAGGAGTCAGGCGCGTTTGCCGCAAGCGCTGAAGCTCAATTGACAGGAAAACTTGCTGCTTGCGCAGGTAGCAGTGGTCCGGGGCATGTGCATCTTATCAATGGATTATACGATGCACAGCGAAGCAACGCACCGGTTCTTGCCATTGCCTCCACATGTGCTTCGTCAGTATTCGGCACAGATTATTTCCAGGAGACTAATCCTACGTTGCTTTTTTCTAACTGTAACGTATATAATGAGATGGCAACAACTCCTACCCAGGTGCCGCATATGCTTCAGGCTGCTATGCAGGAGGCAATTGGCAGAGGAGGAGTGGGCATAATAGGTTTGCCAGCAGATGTAATCGGGCAACCGGCTGTTGATTCGTATGCCTCAACAAAGCCGATATACACGGACAGGGCGCCAGAACCCACGGATGAAGAGATAGAAGCTGCGGCAAAACTTATCAATGATGCCGTCAGTGTTGCTATATTTGCCGGCTCAGGTGCAAAGAATGCAGCTGAATTGGTTAATGAACTTTCTNAAAAAGTCAAGGCTCCTGNCGGCACCACCTATAAGAGCCAGCTTGAACTCATAGGAAAGTGCAGGAATTATGTCGGTCACATGGGTTATCTCGGAATGTGGTCGGCAGAACAGGCTATCGCTTCAGCTGATGTGCTGGTTATTATCGGCATGAATTTCCCTTATCCGGGCTTCTTTCCTACAGATAAGAAAATAATACAGGTAGATGTGAGAGCTGAACGCCTGGGGCGCAAGGCAAAAGTGGATGTAGGTGTAAGGGCTGATGCAGGTATCTTCCTTTCAGCTCTTTTACCTAAGATAAATGTTAAGACTACTACCTCTTTTTTGGATAAGGCGCTTGCGGACTACGCTTCTATCAAGGATAAATTGGCAGAACCTGTAAATAATCCCGGCTCCAAAGGCGCGGTGCGTCCTGAATATATGCTAAGCCTGCTTGATAAATTGGCTGATGATAATGCCGTATTCACTGTAGATACAGGTATGAATAATGTGTGGACGTCCCATTATCTGACTCAGAAGAAAGACCGAAGGATGATCGGGTCGTTCTCACATGGCTCAATGGCAAATGCTATGCCTATGGCTATCGGAGCTAAATTTGCGTGCCCCGATCGCCAGGTAGTTGCCGTATGCGGTGATGGTGGTTTCTCAATGCTGATGGGGGAGTTGCTTACAATCATTCAATACAATCTTCCGGTAAAGCTCCTCGTTGCCGACAACCGGAGCCTTGCTTTTGTAAAATGGGAAATGGAAATGGCGGGACTGGCTCCGAATGAAACCAACTTGCAAAACCCGGACTTCGGAAAGATGGCAGAAGTAATAGGATTTCAAGCCGAGACAGTGGATGATCCATCTGTATTGGAGGCAGCAATGAAGCGCTGGCTTGCCGCAGAAGGTCCTGCATTGCTCTCGGTCGTGACAGATACTAATGCCGCTTCCTTCAGTTTCTCTGAAAAGCTCATGCAGTCAGCTGAACCGGGCAATCCGTTGAGTAACTTTGGACCATTGGGCTGCTGATGATTTATCCCCGTACTGTAAATGATCCCTAATCTGGTGCCAAAGCTGCATTTTCCCATCTGACCGCAGCATATCCTCTATGGGTATGCTGCGGTCAAAACGACACCATGCCATAAAGATGAATAATTATCGGCTCCGTGACGGCATTGTATCGGGCTACAATAGGATGATGAAAAACTTCGTTGATCTCGGAAGCATGAAACGAAATTTTTATAGTCCCTGTAGATGCCGGCATAATGTCAGAGGCAATAGCATTTAGGCAGTCACACGGTGTCATTACATTGGNAATCGTGATTGTGTCATTGCTCTGATTTTTAACCCAAAATACAAATTCTCGATTAGCACCAGGCGGCACTGTTCCAATATCAATTGTATTATTTTCTATAATAAGTGGACTTTTGTTAATNGCTTCGNCTTNCCCTCCGGATATGATTTTCATGTAAATTCTATCAATAGCCCTATTCTCAATAGGATTGCCAAGCCCTTTAATGGAATGTCGACCATCTATAAGAAATGTATGCAAAGATTGAAGTTCAGGTAATTTATTCATCTCAGAAAAANGTCCCAANGTATCAATTATTACCGGATAGTTATAATTGGCNTNTCGTATAAATTCTGTTACATTTTCAAGTGTATCTGGGTGAATAATCAATACGGTGGTCGCATAAGCATTAGAAAGAGTATCCATTCTTTCACTGAGTTCTTTCCAATAAGGTAAATGAAGCCGACAAGGTGTACACCCCTTTGTATCAATGTATGACACGATGAGATAGTCCGCATTGAGAAAATCGACTCCATAGCTTCGATTAAAAAGGCTGCATATACTGTCGCCTGGGAGCCTCAATTCTTGCCCCATATATTCTGTAAGCACTTTTCTTAGTTTGTCACTTGTGTGATCTTTGCCCTTATTGCAACAGGATGCAATAAGGGCAAAGATTAAGGGAAGCAAGTTAATAATACTAATAAAATGCTTATTGTTTATGTTCATTATACTTACGTATGATGGTACAATATCCTTTTGACCTGAGATCAGCCTTGCCGGAACGAGTCTTGCAAGTCGTACAATCAATGTAGGTGCTTCCTTTAAAGCGGCTAAAAACTCCTGCGTTATTCACTGAACTAGCACAAGGGACAGAATCTACAATAAGTATTTCACCATCGACTTGTAAGATATGGGAGGACTGTAGGGCAACAACAATGCTATCAGTCCAAGATGCATCTGAGACATCATTAGTCTTTACGGAATCAGCATAATTAAATGAACNAATNGCNANAGCTATTAAACCAAATATAGGTATTAATGCATATATGNNCCTGTTTAATTTCATNTCCCGTATTTTAACTCATTAGTTCTGGCAGGGGATAGGACTCCAAATAGACTATGTCCTTATCATAGTCATATTTTATCGTAAGCAACCGCTGTCCGGATTCATCAACAATGAAACCGATAGATTTGCCTACTGCATACGAAGCACAAGGCTCACCATTGGTCTCAAAAACCAACAATATGGATTCACCAGTTTCACCATCTATAAGCATCGCCAGGATAAAATCATTATAGTAAGCTACTTTGCAAAATGATGGATAGTCAGCATCGTCACCGAGAGTTTCGGTATTAACCTTTATCCCGACATTAATCTTTCGGATGATATTGAAATGCTTGTCATAGATTACTAATGCCGGAAAACTATTATACGCACAACAAATATCAAGATTTTTTCGATTAAAATCCATGATCTGTTGCGAGGTGTAAAATGACGCTGCACTATCTGCAAATTTAAAAGGAGATGGTATCAGTCGTATAGTTTTGGTTTCGGTATTATACGAAAAGAGTTCTGAACCTTTTGTCATATCAAGAGTTATGCCGACAAACGTTGTGTCGCTTGTCTGATATATGGCAGATGTTGATACCCATTCCGAAACCGGAATGTCACATATTGTTGTGAGTCCTTCAAATGGATGGAGATTGAGGCTTACAACACGTTTTTTAGCCTCACAGAACACATGAATGTTTGGGTCTGTCACAGTGCCGGTCCACTGTCCTTGCCATAATGCATCAGGTAATTCATCTGGTTCCTCACCCTTATGCAATATTTTATCAACGAGATTGAATTCTCTGTCATAAATCTGCAAAAAAAATTATCCCTGATCGACTGGAATACAAGATAATCTCCCGCAAAATATGCTTCATTACTGAGATATTCCCCTTCGGTCAAATCAATACGAGTTCCGGATAATGATTTTTCTATGGGGAAATCGGTGACTGTTATCTCATTATCTTTATTAGCATTTTGGCATGAGCACAGCAGGATTCCTGTAAGAAATATATACTGAATTGATTTTGTCATATTTATTATTTAAGATGTGTAGAGTCATTTCGATGTAAAGGTATGATTTCATTTTGTTGATATTGTATGAAAAAAGCATTAAATAAACTAAATATTTAGTATTCAAATGTATTCCGAGGGTGATTGCCTAGAGGGTTTTCCTTATCCGTGTTTTCATCCAATGCCATCTTGCATGAAATGAACTGAGACTGTTTGCCGTTATTGCATATCTTTTTGTTTCATAACTGCTGCCGGATATAGGGAATCATGAGGCGAGAATGCGCTACTCCATACTTTTCCGGGCAATCTGCATCAATTTTATTGTGCAGGTGGGGAAATAAATAAGCAAATGTTTATGTTCAATCCTGGCTTAAGATTTTCTTGCGTATGCGGCACAGGTGAATAGGGGAAATGCGCAAATATTTTGACTNTNTNNTTGTANGTGGTACGTCCTGCTCGATCTGTGGATGCTGCCGGATAAGGTCGATGTATCTCTCCATAGGAGTCTTTGCATATAAGGCATAGTAGCGTTGCGCTAATGAAACGTAAGCGGCTTCCATGAAAAGCCGTCCTTGCCTTCCGACGTCTGTATCTTCCTCAAAGAGCGTCGGGAGTATAGTAGCGTCAATTACCCACACCTCAGATTTTTTCCCAGCTATGATGTCAACCATTGCCGGGGCATTGTTCATGCATGACGGGTAGTCACCCAGCAATGCTTCAGGAAATGCAAAGCCGCCTATCTTGTCCATCCCCAGGACAGAATAAATAAAATACCCCGATTGCACATAGCCGCAGATATTTGTAGGCTCNCCTTTNNGGCANAGNNNCTCNCCNTTTTTCAACGACANAAGTNTGCCACGGCTNTNNATCANGTCGTGCCAGAACTTAAGGTCAAGCCCTTCAATGTGGGTGTTGAAGTGTCGTTTCATGGAGCAAATATATAAATCACTTCCAATATATGGCATGTGTATGGGCTATTATTTCACTTGATAATAAACAAATGTTTATAATTTGAGTCAGGCGTTGGGGCGAGCTGTTCAATATTGTTCCAAAATAATATCTTTGCATGAAAGAACCAGCTAAATGTTATCAGTCATGAAGAGAATTGTATTAGTTGCACTCCTTGCATTCACCGTCATATCGGCTTATGCCAAAAATGATGCTCGTGCCGATATATACCTCGCCAGTGGGAAAGTGCTTGAGAATATCGAGATCAAGCTTCCCGGCAGTTGGTATGAGATAGTAGAATATTTCATTGACGGAAAGAAGCACAAGATTAATGCGGATACAATTGACCACATAGTGCTGTATCATGTTGACGTGCCGGAAAAGAAGGCATATTTAAGCAGGAATCCGATTGGCAAATTCGACCATAAGAAGCAGGAAATCTCCGGAGGAAAAGTGAAAAATTGGCAGTTTCTCGAATCGGCGGGAGATAACCTTCTCTATTGGGTGTCCTTTTGGAAAGTGAAAGTGGGGAAAAACGGTTTTTCCTTTAATTTGGGAGCCAATGAGCGTGCCTATACCACTCCGTATTATTTCCAGAAACCTACAGACCCATATCCTTTAAATATTCCGTCCAACTTCTATCGCCCGGGGGCTACGAGAGACTGGCTGGTCATATATCTGGCTGACGACCCGGAAATAGTCAAGCGAATTTCAGAGAAAGGATATTTCAGCAAGAGGCAGTCTGATTTTCTAAGGCACGGCACTGCGGCTAATCCATTCTATTACGAGGACATTGCCATTGATTATAATCCCATCAAATGAAAGAACCATATCCTAAATATCCTAAAATGAAATACTTCACAGTTTTTTTGCTGCTTGCCATTATCAGGTTCATGGCACCGGCAGCACAACACTCTATCGGCACGGTAAAATTAAAGAATGGCAAAGAGTTAGATTCAGTGGAAATAACTCTGCCCGGAGGTACGGAAGAAGAAGTCAGAATCAAATTCAACGGGAAGAAAACCAAACTTAGGTCGGACAGCATTGAATCATTGATTCTGTGGCATAAGGCTGACCCAGACAAAAAATATATTATGAAATACTCTCCCTGTAGGGAAATAGACTACGAGAAAGGTACTGATGGACTTGAAAAATTCAATAAATGGTTTGTTCTTATAGATGAAGGTCCCAATGTGAGCCTATGGGTCTACGCTTGTATGGTTGACGTAGGCAAAAACGGCATATCTACAGGTCCCTGTGACTCAAAATATGGCTACAACACGTTCTATAACTTTTGGAAAAAAGGCGAGCAGTATCCTGTCTATATGAAATTTAACCGAAAGACGGAAAANACGGANGCATGGTGCNCCGAATTCTTTTCTGACGACAGCGTGCTTTCTGCCAAGATTAAGAATAAGGAATATCGAGCGAAATCTTATAAGGAATCCCGACGATTCGGCACTATGCTTTGCGCTATTTTAGTAGAAAATANTGTGGCAGACTATTCTCCGGTCCGCTAACCGCNGAAGCATTTATACTATTTTAGGTGTATTGCTTTATTTTATCAGTTATAACACAGCAATATAATTAAATCAAAACGACAGTATTTGGTTAGTGATTTTTATCGTTTGCATTATTTTCGGATTTATAAGTCAGCCGGTGGGTAAAATCATTAAAAAGAAAGTTACCTCTAAATGGCTGGCTATAATCCTGCAATTCATCATTTACTGGGTCATTTTAATGGCTCTCTACGGGATTGCAGACCTGATGGGCTTTAACATATAGGAATAGCCCAGAAGCAAAATGCCAGCTCTTACTCCCGAAACCGGATGTAAAATGGGGAGCCTTTTACGACCGCTCATTCACTTGTCGCCAACATTGCAGTCCACGAGTCGAGACTGTGATAACCTGTCTCCCTTGTCGCCTACTTTTCACAGACTCGCCTTTCCGGGACTAAAAACATTGATACATTTCAATCTCCCTTAATAGAGACAATATGAGAACTCACATAGAGCGAAAACTTGGCTGTATTGGTCGAGCCACCGGAGAAGACTCCGTTGACATAATTCTGATCGCTCTCGCCGGAAGTCTTGACAGTACGCTCACCATCGGCATCATACCAGTAGTTGGACACGAAGCCGTTGTCGTCCACTGAAAGCAGACGGTTCTCCTCGTCCCAGATGCGCTTGCGCTCACCGACACTGTTGTCCTTATGTCCGTCGTTCATCATACGGCTCGTGAATCACACGTTTATATTGATATCACAATTCGTAATACTGTCAATGCCAGAGTGTTCATCATAAATAGTCTCAATCCACTTCTGATGCATATACTCTTCTACTTCTTGATAATCCTTATCATAAGGACCGACTATTTTAAACATTTGTCGAATACACTCATCGCCATCTAATTCTTTATAAATGTACATGATTACTCTATTAGCAAAAAGAATGAAATAAGCAGTAAGTTCATCTTCGTAGATTCCTATAATTTTATTATCTGTTAAGTTTTTGACAATATTCCATTTCTTGGTGTTAAATTTTTCAGGTGAAGGTTTAATAAGACAAAAACTTGAACAATCGAAATACAAACATTTCGTTAGCATCAATATAATAATCGTCAATCCATATTGATTGTTTGAATAAGGATTAGCTATCTCCTTATAGAATATACTCTTGATTTGCTCCATATCAGTTTGTTTATAGTGGGACTTATGATGTCATCATAAGTCCCACTATTGTTAAATTACAAAGTTAAGCAAAATATCTGACAGTTGGTGGGACATTTGTNCCATTNNNGNTNAAAATCAGTGTTTTNANNCTAAAAATAAGNCCTTNNGACNTTNCANGGGTATGATTATCAATNAGATAATAGATAGCTAAAACCTTACCACAGAGTCTGATGATCACAATGAATAACCTTATTTATAAGAAACTTGAATTAAGAAGAGTCCAAAAGATTCCTACTCTATGTAGTAATATATTGGATATGATTTTCTATAATTTAATCGCGTTAGCGCTTCGCTCTGCGAAGAATATGTTGGGATTCGTTTTCACCGGCGCG
>WFLX010067512.1_pt1 | contig 13431 bp, 16 predicted proteins | sample 4967041 | NCBI WGS metagenome assembly WFLX01 (sample SAMN12857096, study PRJNA449069) | gut metagenome | isolation source: stool from male and female vole | host: Microtus ochrogaster | place: USA:Florida | collected 2017
AAGCCTTATAATTGTGTTACATGGAGTCAGTATGTTATGTTTCCGCAACTTTCCGGCAAGTTAGAGATTCCAAGCATTGTATTCAAAGGTATTGTAGTACAACAGGATACAAGTGTAGACCCGTTTGAGGCGTTTTTTAATGGAGGATCCGGTTATGTTGAGGTTAAGAAAGAAATAAAAACACCAGCTGTTAGTATTATTGTAGAACCGTTGCCAAACAAACCTGCAAATTTTTCAGGAGGTGTAGGTCATTTTAATGTAGCGGCCGCAATAGACAAATCGACGGTAAAGGCGGGCGAGCCTGTTAATGTTCGTTTTACTGTTAGTGGCACCGGTAATATGAAATTGCTCAAACAGCCAGAGTTACAATTACCGAAAGATTTTGATAAATATGATGCAAAGATTACAGATAAAACAAAACTGACGGCAGAAGGTGTTACCGGTAGTATGATTTATGATATATTGATCGTCCCACGTAATATGGGACAATATGTTATACCGGCTATATCATTTGTCTATTTTGACACAAACGCCAAGTCATATAAGACTCTTACGACACAACCGATGTCATTAAAAGTTGAAAAAGGTAATGGTACCGGTGGTATGGTAATAGACTATTCACAACGTTCGGATAACGAGATTCATGATATTATGGGTTGGAAGCCGATAGTGGAAAAGTCTGTTGGAACTTTCTTTGAAAGCAATTTCTATCTGGTGCTGAATGCTGTAGTACTATTAGTTTTTGCCGTTTTGGTCTTTATCTTCCGCAAGCGTGCCATCACTCTTGCAGATACGGAGGCTATGCGCGGTAAGAAAGCTAATAAGGTAGCAGTGAAACGCCTCAAGAAAGCAGCTAAATTAATGGCGCAAAACAAGAAGGGGGAGTTTTATGATGAGGTCATGCGTGCCTTGTGGGGATATGTCGGCGACAAACTTGCTATGCCTGTAGAGCAATTGTCACGCAACAATATCTCAGAACAATTACAGGTGCGTAATGTTGCGGAAGAAATCGTAACTACGTTTATAGAGGCTATAGATGAATGTGAGTATGCGCGTTTTGCGCCAGATGAAGCCAATGGAAATATGCAAAAAACATATACTAAAGCAACAGAAGCCATAACAATAATAGAGAACAACATACAATGAACAGGTATCTATATATATTCTTTTTTTCTTGTTTGCCGCTGATGATGCACGCATTGACACCGGCTTTATCAGCAAATGATGCTTATCGTGCAGCAGATTACCATAAGGCTGTAGACCTGTATGAACAGGCATTGAAGCATGGAGCGTCAGCGGAGGTNTATTATAANCTCGGCAATTCATANTATCGTATAGACAATNTTCCAAAGGCATTGCTATGNTNTGAAAAAGCCAATAAGATACGACCGCTCGATAGCGACATNCTGCATAATNTAGAAATAGCTCGTGGCAAGNCGATAGATAAAATGCCACAAGAGTCAGAGGTATTCTTTATAGGATGGTACCATTGGTTGCAAAGCCGTATGACAGTAGATGGGTGGGCATACACCGCATTGGCTTCGTTTATAGTCGCTTTGTTATCGTTTCTCGCATATCTGTTTTTGGAAAACATCACAATGAGGCGGTTCTCTTTTTGTTTGTCTGTGTTGTTGCTGCTTTCCTGCGTTATCAGTAATGTCTTTGCGTGGCAGCGTATTCGTATTCTAAGTACTAACGATACCGCTATTGTTATGAATGCCGTAGTGCCGGTAAAGGTATCCCCAACACTTAAAGCTACAGACACTTGCATTATACATGAAGGTACTAAGGTACGTATTATCGATAAGGATATGGAAAATTGGTATGGGATAAAACTTTCTGATGGTCGGGAAGGATGGATAATGCGTAGGGATGTAGAGGGTATCTGATGCTTGTAAATAGAAAGTAATGTAAATCAATACTCTTTTGAAGATAATCGTCAGTATAAAGTTTTGCTATAAACCAAAGATAACATAAAGTTTGACAAATATGCTTGACAATATAGGAATAGAATGGCTTTTCGGTAGCAACAGTGTCATATTGGATCATATCGCTATTACGTTGACAAATGCATGGATTTGGCTTCCGCTTTATATTGCATTGTTGGTGCTTGTCATTAGGAACAATGATAATATGCAGCAGATCGCCGCGTGTTTCTGTTTTGCTATATTGTGTGTAGCTCTGTCATCTATTGTTTCCAATGCCGTTGTAAAACCTATGGTGGAGCGTCTACGCCCTTGTAATGATCTGGAGATAAAATACCTTGCGCAGATTGCCGGTAATCTTCACAGTAAAGATTATAGTTTCTTTTCTTCACATGCTGCCAATACTATGTCGCTGGCAGTTTATTTCGCACTGCTTGTAAGAAGCCGCTTACTTTCTATAATGCTGTTTGTTTGGTCTTTGACAAATTGTTGGACACGTCTGTATCTCGGTCAACATTATCTGACGGATATACTTGTCGGACTTGCATGGGGTATTGTTTCAGGTGTTGTGTCATACTGCCTTTTCCGAAAGGTCTATCACCGTATTTCGCCAACCCCTAATAATTTCGTGTCATCACAGTATACAAGTAGCGGCTATTCTCAATTGGACATAGACTTTGTTTTATCTGTATTTGTCATTATTGTTGCTTATTCTTTAATTGTGACATTCTGAAAATTGAATGATGAAACTGTTGTCTGTTCGGGATAAGAAAACCTTTATAAAAGTTGTAAGTCTTGCGAATATTTTGTNATTTTTACATGTGATATTCTATCACTTACAANAACACAAGCAATGATTGTTGGGGACAAAATTACAAAAAAACTTTACATCAGCATTATTTTTGCTACGCTAATTTTATATTTCGTATTTTTTGCAAAAACAGACCATGAAAAGTTTCTCCAAATGTCATATCACTATGATTCTACTCTCTCAAGGATTGTGTATGTTTTTGTGTACTTTATAATCTCAACCTAATTACACGACAATCGCATAGCGTTTACAATGTAATCTCAATGCGATTGTCATGCAAAAGCACTGCGTTTGTGACGGCACTTTTTATGTGCTTGGCAATAAGGATGTTGTGACGTGTGGTTTGTCGGAAAATATTGATTTGCGTGACAGAAAGAAAAGAACAGAGACTGCATAGAACAAATTANAGAGGTCAGTGCAGGACGCACCGACCTCAAGCGATTTCGTTTTAGAAATAANATAAAAATATCACGAAATCTTAACTGTTGGCAAAGATACATAGAATANTTTTTTTATGCAAGAAAAAAGCCNCAAAAGTAATATTTTTCTCGAAAAAATTTGGAGTTTCCGATTTTTTTGTTAATTTTGCAACTGCTTACTAATTGAGATTTTAGTATGGCATAAGCAAACACAAATATAAAATATAATTTCAGTATGCCTTATGGCTGTTATTACATAAGTAATATCGTGCTTTGATTACTATACCTTAAATAAATTTGCTAATCTTAAAAAATAATATTATGTCACAAATTACTGGACACATATCTCAGATTATAGGCCCTGTGATTGATGTTTATTTCGATACCAATGGACAGGAAGCTGAGAAAGTGCTGCCAAAAATTCATGATGCACTTATTGTAAAACGTTCTGACGGACGTGACCTCGTTATTGAGGTGCAACAGCATATTGGTGAGGATACAGTACGTACCGTTGCCATGGATAATACTGATGGTCTACAGCGTGGTTTGGAGGTTCTGTCTACCGGTTCGCCTATCGCTATGCCGTCGGGTGAGCAAATTAAGGGGCGTATGCTGAATGTGATAGGACAGCCTATTGACGGCATGAAGTCTCTTGCTAAAGAAAACTCATATCCTATTCATCGTGCAGCGCCGAAATATGAGGAGTTGTCAACTTCAAAGGAAATGTTGGCAACCGGTATTAAGGTTATCGACTTGTTGGAGCCGTATTTGAAGGGTGGTAAAATCGGACTTTTTGGAGGTGCCGGTGTTGGAAAGACCGTGCTTATCATGGAGCTTATCAATAATATTGCCAAAGGCCACAATGGATATTCTGTTTTTGCAGGAGTAGGAGAGCGTACCCGTGAGGGAAACGACCTTATACGAGAGATGATTGAGTCCGGTGTAATCAAATACGGAGATAAATTCAAGGAGGCTATGGCTCAGGGTAAATGGGATTTGTCTCTTGTCGATCCGGAAGAGCTGAAGAAATCACAGGCTACATTGGTTTATGGACAGATGAATGAACCCCCGGGCGCACGTGCATCTGTAGCTTTGTCAGGTCTGACTGTGGCAGAGGAGTTCCGTGATCAGGGTGGCGATATATTATTCTTCATAGATAATATTTTCCGTTTCACACAGGCAGGCTCTGAGGTGTCTGCATTGCTTGGCCGTATGCCTTCAGCCGTAGGTTATCAGCCGACACTTGCTTCTGAGATGGGTGCCATGCAGGAGCGTATTACATCTACAAAAACGGGTTCCATTACATCTGTTCAGGCTGTTTATGTGCCTGCTGACGATTTGACTGACCCGGCGCCGGCAACGACCTTTACGCACCTTGATGCTACAACGGAGCTGTCACGTAATATAGCACAGCTCGGTATATATCCGGCTGTAGATCCTTTAGGTTCGACATCACGTATTCTTGACCCTTTGGTTGTGGGTAAGGAACATTATGAATGTGCACANCGTGTAAAGCAGATCCTGCAGAAATATAANGAGTTGNAAGANATTATTGCAATCCNNGGTATGGATAGAGCTTTCTGATGATGATAAGTTAACCGTAAACCGTGCCCGCCGTGTGCAACGTTTCCTATCACAGCCATTTACAGTGGCGGAGCAGTTTACCGGTGTCAAGGGCGAGATGGTATCTATCGAAGACACTATTAAGGGCTTCAATATGATTCTTGACGGTGAGTTGGACGATTTGCCTGAGCAGGCATTCTTGAATGTCGGAACCATAGAGCAGGCGATAGAGAAAGGTAAGAAGCTTCTTGCCCAAGCTCAGGCCTGATACTATTTTTCAAGAAACTGTTTGTTATTTATACGAACTCCTAATCTATAAGCAAAATGCTAAAACTGAAAATAGTTTCACCGGACAGTATAGAATACGATGGAGAGGCTCAGAGTGTCTGCGTCCCCGGGGCGTTGGGTAATTTTGAGATCCTTACCAATCATGCCCCTATAATCTCATCGCTTATAGCAGGAACGGTAGAATATGTGACTTTACAAGGAGCAAAGAAACAGGTGTTGGTGACCGGGGGCTTTGTCTCGGTTCATCAAAATGAGGTGTCACTCTGTGTAGAGAAAGCATAAATGGCAAAAGAATGAGTGTTACGACTGTATTCCTTTCTGTATTATTCTATACGATACTTGGAACAATATATTGCAAGGGATATGATATGGTAAAGCAAGCTTCACCGGAACGGTTGCCACAATTTTATATGATAATGGCGGCAATAAGATTTGTGTTGATAATCACAATCATCGGTATTTACGCTTTCTTTTCTGTGAATAAGGCTAACACTCTCAGTTTTGTCACATTATTCTTGATCTTATACATCATAATGATGATAGTGACATTAAAANTAAAACACTAACGNACAATGAATCATATAAAACANTTGTTGGTATTAACGGCCTTTATGCTACTTNCTGNATCATCGGCANTGGCGGAAGGTNGCGANAAAAAACTCAATGNCTCGGAAATTGTAGTTGAACATATCAAAGATTCTCATGAGTGGCATGTAACTGACATTGCCGGAAAACCGGTGATAATCCATCTTCCGGTTATAGTATATAGCAGTACGGGATGGCACGTTTTCATGACATCTGCTTTTTCACATGAGGCTGATGGCGATGGTTTCCGTCATGGCCCTTATAATTTGGCGATAGCCACAATAGGGGATAATGCCGGCAAAATAGTAGAATTGGATGGATGTAATATAATTACGCCTTTTGACATATCAATAACAAAGACTGTAGCAGTAATGTTTATTAATGTTGCACTTTTGTTGTTTTGTATTCTGTGGGCGGCACGTTGGTACAGAAAACGTAATGCGAATGATGTCGCTCCGGGTGGATTTGTTGGGTTTGTTGAAATGATTGTCATGTATGTCGTAGACGAAATCATTAAGCCCGGAGTTGGCAAAGGATATGAAAAGTACACTCCTTACCTACTAACATGTTTCTTTTTCATCTTCACATGTAATGTAATGGGGCTTATTCCATTTCCGCCGGGGAGCGGTAATGTTACAGGTAATATTGCGGTAACGTTTTTCTTGGCTTTCTGTACATTTGTTGTTGTACAGTTCAGTGGAAAGAAACATTATTGGAAAGATATATTTTGGCCGGATGTTCCGACATGGCTTAAGGCACCGATACCGGTAATACCGGTAATAGAATTTGTGGGAATCTTTACAAAGCCTTTCGCTTTGATGATTCGTCTGTTTGCAAATATGATGGCGGGGCACGCTATTGCCGTGGCAATCACTTGCATTATCTTCATGATGGCATCTGCAGGAGCGGGAATGCTAATAGGTATGGGAACCCTAAGTGTGGTAATGAGCATCTTTATGATGTGTCTCGAATGTTTGGTATGCTTTATACAAGCAATGGTATTTACCATGCTTTCGGCAACATTTATAGGATTGGCAAGAGAGTAAGAAAGAATATTGATATCTCACATAGATAGAAAAAGAATAGAACATTAATACAAACTTTAAATTTAACGATTATGATTTCAATGATTTTAGCAGAAGGTTTGGCACAATTGGGCGCTGGTATTGGCGCGGGTCTCGCAGCAATCGGCGCAGGTATTGGCATTGGCAGGATTGGTGGTCAGGCAATGGACGCAATGGCTCGCCAGCCTGAAGTGATGAACAAATTATTCACAAATATGATTGTTGCGGCTGCACTTATTGAGGGTGTTGCTTTGTTCGCAGCAGTTATAGCATTCTTGTGTGTATAGGTTTGGTACACAATCATGCGAAATTGCAAACAGTAAAAAATACTAATCATATCAGCTATGGATTTGTTAATTCCAAGTAGTGGCTTGCTCTTTTGGATGTCTCTGACGTTCTTTGTTGTGCNGCTTATACTATGGAAGTTTGGATTTCCTGTCATCGTAAATATGGTGAACGAAAGAAAGGCTTTCATTGACGACAGTTTACAAAAGGCGCGTGAGGCAAACGAAAAGCTTGCCAACATACAAAAAGAAGGAGAATCCATCTTGCAAGAAGCACGTGAGAAGCAAACTGCCATATTAAAAGAAGCGGCGGCGACACGTGATGCCATCGTAGAGAAAGCCCAACAGAAAGCGCGTGAAGAGAGTGTGCGTCTGATAGAGGAAGCAAGAACGGAAATAGAGAGTGAAAAGCAGGCCGCCATTAATGATATACGTAATCAAGTGGCGGAGCTTTCCCTCCAGATAGCGGAAAAAGTGGTTCGTAAGAATCTAAGCGATGACAAGGCACAGATGGAATTAATTGACCGTATGCTGGATGATGTCTCTTCCAATAAGTAAAGAAAGAGCGTTATGGACATAGGAGTAATATCAGTGCGTTACGCCAGAGCACTTCTTAAATGTAGCTCTGAGGCAGGACTTGAGGAAAGGGTTTATCAAGATATGCAGGTTCTTTCTCAGAATTATATAGATGTGCCTGAACTTAGAACCACGATAGACAATCCGATGCTTGCGAAAGACAGTAAGCGGAAACTCTTGATAACAGCTGCCGGCAAAGAACCTGCGCAACTTACAAAGAATTTCATAGATCTTGTCTTAAAGCAAGACCGCGAGAGTGTGATACAGTTCATGGCTAATGCTTATATCACTCTTTACAGGAAGCAGAAGAATGTCATCCGGGGTAAACTCATCACTGCCTCTGTCGTAACACCGGCAATGGAACAGAAGATGCGTAAGATGGTAGAGAGTAATACCAATGGTACGGTCGAGTTTGAAACAGAGGTAAACCCTTCTATAATTGGGGGATTTATATTAGAGTATGACACCTATAGAATGGATGCGAGTGTGAAATCAAAACTTAATTCCATTCTCAAACAGTTGGTAGTATAATCATTATTGATTCGTATTGCTTAATTGGTGTAACTATGTAAAACTTAAAACAAAAACAAATGTCAGACAAAATAAAACCAAGCGAGGTGTCACAGGTTCTATTGGAGCAACTGCAAGGCATCAGCGATAGTGCAAAATTCGATGAGGTGGGTACTGTACTCACTGTCAGCGATGGCGTGGCACGTATCTATGGCCTACGGAATGCTGAAGCCAATGAGTTGCTGGAGTTCGAGAATGGCACAATGGCAATTGTGATGAACTTGGAGGAAGACAATGTCGGTTGCGTGCTATTGGGAACCACTTCAGACATAAAAGAAGGCATGACGGTAAAGCGTACAAGGCGCATTGCATCTATACGTGTAAATGATAACATGCTTGGTCGAGTTATAAATCCCATAGGTCAGCCAATAGATGGAAAGGGAGCTATAGATCTTTCTGATTCTTATGAGATGCCGCTTGATAGAAAAGCGCCAGGAGTAATATATCGTCAGCCTGTAAAAGAACCGCTGCAAACCGGTATTAAGGCTGTGGACTCAATGATACCTATAGGCAGAGGGCAGCGTGAGTTGATTATCGGTGACCGTCAAACGGGCAAAACGGCAATAGCCATAGATACCATTATCAATCAGAAGAGTTTTTATGATGCCGGAAAACCAGTGTATTGTATATATGTTGCAATTGGCCAAAAAGCAAGTACGGTTGCGGCTTTGGTGCAGAATCTGAAGGAACACGGTGCTTTACCATATACAATCATAGTAGCGGCAACAGCCAGTGATCCTGCTGCCATGCAGTATTATGCTCCTTTTGCCGGTGCCGCAATAGGAGAATATTTCCGTGACAGAGGGCATCATGCTCTTGTAGTATATGATGATTTGTCCAAGCAGGCTGTGGCATATCGTGAGGTTTCGTTAATACTTCGCCGCCCCTCCGGTCGTGAGGCTTATCCGGGAGACGTGTTCTATTTGCATTCCCGTTTATTGGAGCGTGCAGCAAAGATTAATGAACAACAAGAGGTAGCAGAGCAGATGAACGATCTTCCGGAATGTCTTAAAGGCAAGGTAAAGGGTGGGGGCTCTCTGACTGCGTTACCAATTATTGAGACACAGGCCGGTGATGTATCTGCATATATTCCTACTAACGTAATCTCCATTACAGACGGTCAGATTTATTTGGAGTCAGATCTGTTTAACCAAGGTTTCAGACCTGCGATAAATGTAGGTATTTCCGTATCCCGTGTTGGCGGTTCCGCACAGATAAAGTCCATGAAAAAGGTTGCCGGTACACTGAAGATAGATCAGGCGCAGTATCGTGAGCTTGAGAGTTTTTCAAAATTCTCAAGCGATATGGATGCCGTAACCTCTATGACACTTGACCGTGGCCGAAAGAACAATCAGTTGCTTATACAGCCCCAATATACTCCGATGCCTGTAGGTGAGCAAGTGGCAATACTGTATTGCGGAACCCATGGATTAATGTCTGATGTCCCGGTTGATAAGGTTCGTGAGTGTCAGGATGCTTTTCTCGACAAGTTGCGTAATGTGAAACCGGAAGTTATAGAGACACTTGGTAGCGGAAATATAGATGATGAAACTATGAAAGCAATAGAAGTCGTAATGGCCGATATTGCCGGACAGTATAAAAAATAATGACTTATGCCGTCGCTGAAAGAAATCAAAACCCGTATATCGTCTGTTAACAGCACCCGTAAGATAACGAGTGCCATGAAGATGGTGGCTTCTTCCAAACTCCATCATGCACAGATAATGATTGGTAATATGTTGCCATACGAAACGATGTTGGAACATATTCTCAAGACATTCATAGCTTCTGATGTGGACATGAAATCTGTTTATGCCCAAGAGCGTCCTGTGAAGAATGTGGCTTTGGTCGTGTTTTCAAGTAACAGTAGCCTGTGTGGAGGTTTCAATGCAAACATATTAAAAATGATGCAACAGGCAATAGGCGGGTATAGTCAATTGAAGAAGGAGAACTTTATTATCTATCCCATAGGAAGAAAGATTGCGGAAAGCGTTCAGAAGTTAGGCTATAAGTCAGCAGGTAGTTTTAATGACCTTGCAGACAAGCCAAGCGTACAGCAATGTATAGCTATAACTAAAGAGCTTGGACGTAAATTTGTAAATGGCGAGATTGATAAAGTTGAACTCATTTATCATCATTTTAAGAGTGCAGGTTCGCAAATTCTTACTCGTAAGACATTGATGCCTATCGATATTACGACAGAATTGGCAAGAGATCATGAGCGTGACCTTGAGATGAACATTGTGAAAAAGGAGACGCAAGAATACATCAGAAAATAAGGTAAGAATTCCAATACAACCACTGATATAGCCGTTACTCCTCTAAATGACAACTATATTGTGGAGCCGGATATGGACACAGTGATGAGTACTCTTGTGCCCAAAATGATGCATCTTATGCTTTATACAGCTTTGCTTGACAGCAATGCGTCCGAACATGCGGCACGTATGGTCGCTATGCAGACTGCCACGGATAATGCGGACGAGTTGCTTCGTGAACTGAACCTGCAATACAACAAGAGCCGTCAGCAGGCAATTACCAATGAACTGCTTGATATTGTTGGTGGTTCGGTGAACAATTAGTTTATAATAATGTAACAGTATGACATAAATAGGGATGGATGGTTGATTCCATAGACTATATATTAATGATATATTGGTGTAATATATAGTGTGGAAGTTGGTCAACTTACCATTCGTAATGATGTCGTGATACATTTTATTTATATGAACACAAATCGCTAAACTTTCATGTTTTGAGGTGTAGTGATTTGTGTTTTTTCTATATTTCAGTAGTAAGAATGACCGCTATTTACTTCATTGTGGTAGTAAACGGTTATGGTATGCAAATGGAATAGTTCTTCTTCTTTATTTGTTTGTCAATCTAACATCTTTATAATTTGCCCGTTTCGTTTTTTTTTTGTAATTTTGCAGCCAAATTGTATTAATAACAAGCAACTTATTACAAAGAAGAAATGATAACAGTTACTAATCTCGCTATTCAGTTTGGAAAACGTGTTCTCTACAAAGACGTAAACCTAAAATTCACCCCGGGCAATATTTATGGAGTCATAGGTGCTAACGGTGCGGGTAAGTCTACATTGCTGCGAGCTATCAGCGGCGACTTGGAGCCCAATAAGGGAACTATAGAGTTAGGTGCGGGCGAACGTCTTTCGGTGCTTGAGCAGGATCACTTTAAGTATGATAACATGACTGTTATCAATACGGTTCTCATGGGACATCAGCCATTATGGGAGAATATGCAGGAGAGAGATGCTTTATATTCCAAAGGCGAGATGACTGAAGAGGATGGCAACAGGGCTGCAGAGCTGGAGGAACGCTTTGCTGAAATGGATGGTTGGAATGCAGAGAATGATGCTGCCCAACTTCTTTCAAATCTTGGCATAAAGGAAGATTCTCATTATAAGATGATGGCAGAGCTGTCCAATAATGAGAAAGTACGTGTGATGATGGCCAAGGCTCTCTTTGGTAATCCGGACAATCTGCTGCTTGATGAGCCTACGAATGACCTTGACCTTGATACCGTTCAATGGTTGGAGGAATACCTGTCAAATGTTGAGCAAACCGTGCTCGTTGTGTCACATGACCGCCATTTCCTTGATGCTGTTTCTACTCAGACGGTAGATATAGATTTCGGCAAGGTAACAGTCTTCTCCGGCAACTATTCATTCTGGTACGAGTCAAGTCAGCTGGCATTGCGTCAGGCGCAGAACCAAAAAGCAAAGGCCGAAGAGAAACGTAAGGAATTGGAAGAATTCATACGCCGTTTCTCTGCCAATGTCGCAAAATCCAAACAGACAACATCGCGCAAGAAGATGCTCGAGAAACTTAATGTTGAGGAGATACAGCCTTCTACACGTAAATATCCGGGCATAATATTCCAAATGGAGCGTGAGCCAGGCAACCAGATACTTGAGGTTGAGAACCTGAAAGCTGTCGATAGTGATGGCACGGTGCTTTTTGATAACGTCTCGTTCAATATCGAGAAGGGGCAGAAGACTGTTTTCCTGTCACATAACCCCAAGGCCATGACAGCACTCTTTGAGATAATAAATGGCAACCGTGAGGCTGATAGCGGTACATACAAATGGGGTGTAACCATAACTACCGCATATCTGCCACTTGACAATACCGCATTTTTCAATACCGATTTGAACCTTGTTGACTGGTTGTCACAATATGGTCCGGGTAATGAGGTGGCAATGAAAGGATTCCTTGGGCGTATGCTTTTCAAACAAGAAGAGGTGGAGAAAAAGGTCAATGTACTCTCCGGTGGCGAGAAGATGCGTTGTATGATAGCCCGAATGCAATTGCAGAATGCTAACTGCCTTATATTGGATACTCCAACCAACCATCTTGATTTGGAGTCTATTCAGGCTTTCAACAATAACCTTATCTCGTTTAAGGGAAATATTTTGTTCTCGTCTCATGACCATGTGTTTATCAATACCGTGGCTGATCGTATTATCGAATTGACCCCTAAGGGAACAATTGATAAACTGATGACATACGATGATTATATTTATGATGAGCAGATAAAACAGCAAAAGGAACAGATGTATCTATAAGCCATTATTCTACTCTCTCATAAAAGCATTGCGATTACAATACAATCGCAATGCTTTTATGTGCTAATCTCAATGCGTTTACAATGCAATCGCATAGCGTTTGCCAACCAATAGAATAGTGCGTGAATTTTAATGTTTTTCCGTCAACTGGCGCCACTTGCCGGAAAATGTTCGGAAACGGTTGGCACACTTATTGTTGGTTTAATCGAAAATAATCCAAACTACAATGAAGAAAGAAGATATTAATACAATTGAGAACGAGGCTGTTGAAAACGAACAGAATAACGTTCTTTCAGACAATGAGTCAGAAACAAACAATACGCAAACAACAGAAGCCTCATGTGACACCGAGGCACATGACAACGTTGCGGGGGATGAAGCCGCTGATACTATAGAAACTCCCGAGATGTTGCTTGAGAAAGCGCAGGCAGAAATTGCAGATTTGAAAAAACAGGCTTTATATCGTCAGGCGGAATTTGAGAATTTCCGTAAAAGGACAATTGCGGAAAAAGCAGACTTGATATTGGCCGGAGGCGAGAAAACCATTAAAGAAATTCTGCCAATCCTTGACGACATAGAAAGAGCGCTACAGGATAAAAGTACGGATCCGGATGCGATACGTGAGGGTATGAACCTTATTTTTAATAAGTTCATCAAGACAATGGGCTGGGAGGGCACCGCGGAGGACGACAGGATTTTTACCAACGAAGTGGGGCGGCCTATGTTCCCCACCTCCATCACCCAGTGGATGAGGAAGT
>WFLX010093207.1_pt1 | contig 13429 bp, 12 predicted proteins | sample 4967041 | NCBI WGS metagenome assembly WFLX01 (sample SAMN12857096, study PRJNA449069) | gut metagenome | isolation source: stool from male and female vole | host: Microtus ochrogaster | place: USA:Florida | collected 2017
CCGTCGGGGCGGCGCGGGCTGGGGAGACTGTTCGGGGCAGGAATTGCCCCGGCGGTAAGACACGTTCGTTGCAGAAATCCCCTGCTTTCGGTATAATATGCGCTGAAAGACTGAGCGCACGGGGTGGCGATATGGAAGCGATTGAACTGGAGAAAGCATACAATCCCAAGGATTTTGAGGACCGCATTTACGCGGCATGGGTGGAGCAGGGGCATTTCCGCCCGCACAGCGACGCGGATTCCCCGGTACACGGGCGCGGGGGGCGCACGGGCAGCACGTACACGGTGGTCATTCCGCCGCCGAACGTGACGGGCGTGTTGCACATGGGACACGCCCTCAACAACACGTTGCAGGACGTGGTGGTGCGCTACCATCGTATGTGCGGCGACGATACGCTGTGGGTTCCCGGCACTGACCACGCGGGCATTGCCACGCAGAACGTGGTGGAGCGGCAGCTCAAGAAAGAGGGCAAGAGCCGCAAGGATTTGGGGCGCGAGGCGTTCCTTGAGCGTACCTGGGCGGTGAAGCGCGAGCATCACGCGACCATCGTCTGGCAGCAGCAGAAGCTCGGCAACAGCGTGGACTGGTCGCGCGAGCGGTTCACGATGGACGAGGGGCTGACCCGTGCCGTCCGCGACGTGTTCGTCACGCTGTACGAGCGCGGGCTGATTTACAAGGGGCAGTACCTCGTCAACTGGTGTCCGCGCTGCGGCACTGCCCTTGCGGACGACGAGGTGGATCACATCGATACGAACGGCGCGATGTATCACCTGTTCTATGAATTCGCCGACGGCAGCGGGAGAATCGAAGTCGCCACGACGCGCCCTGAGACGTTTTTTGGCGACACGGCGGTCGCGGTCAACCCTGACGACGAACGCTACCGCTCGCTCGTGGGAAAGACGCTCCGCCTGCCGCTGACGGGCAAGGAGATTCCGATCATTGCCGACGCGTATGTCGATAAGGAATTCGGGACGGGCATGGTGAAGATTACGCCCGCGCACGATCCCAACGACTGGGAAGTGGGCAAACGCCACGGCCTTGAGGTCGTCAACCTGCTGAATCCCGACGGCACGCTCAACGAGAACGTGCCTGAGAAATACCGGGGATTGACGTGCGAGAAGGCACGCGCGCTGGTCATTGCCGACCTGACGGAGGCGGGGCTGTTCAAGGGTGAGGAGAAGCTGACGCATTCGGTGGGACACTGCTACCGCTGCAAGACCGTGGTCGAGCCGTACCTGTCGTTCCAGTGGTTCGTGCGGATGCGCCCGCTCGCCGACAAGGCGCTCGTGGCGTGGAAGAACGGCGACATCGAGTTTTTCCCGCGCAAATGGGAGCGCACCTACGCGCACTGGATGGAGAATATCCGCGACTGGTGCATCAGCCGCCAGTTGTGGTGGGGACACCGCATTCCCGTGTGGTACTGCAAGGACTGCGGGGAGATGATTGTCAGCCGCACCGACCCTGCGTCGTGTCCCCAATGCGGCGCGTCTGCCGACAAGCTGGAGCAGGATCCCGACGTGCTGGACACCTGGTTCAGCGCATGGCTGTGGCCGTTCAGTACACTCGGCTGGCCGGAAAAGACCGCTGACATGGCGGCGTTCTACCCGACTTCCGCGCTCGTGACCGCCTACGACATCATTTTCTTCTGGGTGAGCCGCATGGTCATGGCGGGTCTGGAATTCACGGGCAAAGCCCCGTTCCACGACATCTATATCCACGGGCTGGTGCGCGACAAGCAGGGGCGCAAGATGAGCAAGTCGCTCGGCAACGGGCTTGACCCGCGGGACATCATCGAGCAGTACGGATCGGACGCGCTCAAATTCACGCTGTCGTTCCTCTGTGCGCAGGGGCAGGACATTTTGATCGACAACGAGAGTTTCAAGATGGGCAGCCGTTTCTGCAACAAGGTGTGGAACGCGAGCCGCTACATTCTGGGCAACTTGGAGGGGCGCACGCTCATTCCCGTGGCGGACGGTGACCTGACTGAACTTGACCGGTGGGTTTACGCCGCGCTGGACAAGGCGGTTCGCGACGTGCGCTCCGCGCTGGGCGGCTACCGCTACAACGACGCGGCGAGCACCGTGTACGAATTCTTCTGGAACTGTTTCTGCGACTGGTACGTGGAGGCGACCAAGCTGAGTTTCCGCGGCGATGACGAGCATGAGAAAGACCGCGCGGTTTCCGTCCTGCTCAACGTGCTGGAGGAGAGNCTCCGCCTGCTGCATCCGTTCATTCCGTTCGTGACCGAAGAGATTTACGGGAAGCTGCCGCGCGCGCAGATTGTCGCCAACCGCCGTCAGGCGGGNACGCAGCGCATCCTGCCGAATGACGACTATGATTCGCTGCTGGTGAGCGCGCCGTTCCCTGCCGCGGGCGATGNCCGCCAGGACGAGTCGGTTACCGCGCGGTTTGCCGCNGTNCAGGANGTGATCCGGGCGGTGCGCGGTCTGCGCAACGAGTGCGGCATTGATCCCGCCGTAAAGTTGCACGTCGCGCTGCATNTCGTTCCGGGCAGTGCCGCCGAGAGCTGCCGCGAGAAGACCGACATGATCTGCCTGCTCGCGGGCGTGTCGGACATCGACTTTGTGGACGCAAAGCCCGCGCAGTCGATCGGCACGGTCGGACCGGGATTTGAGGCGTTTATCCTGATCGATGCCGCCATCAACAAGGAGCAGCTGCGCGCGCGTTTCCAGAAGGACATCGAGAAAACGACTGCCGAAGCCGCGCGCACGGAGGCAAAGCTGGGCGGAAAATTCGCCGAGCACGCGCCTGCGGAGCTGGTGCAGGTAGAGCGCGAGAAACTTGAGGAGGCAAAAAGGCGCATAAAAACCTTGCATTTGTACATTTCTGCTTTATAATAGTAGGAACGGTACAGGGGGCGCGCCATGGGAAAATACGAGATGAAGGTCGATAAGCCGGAGCAGATGGATCAGCAGCAGATGTTGCAGCTCAAGAATATTTTCCTTGCGCCCTATATGCAGATTGCGACTGCGCTGATCGGCAAGCGCCGCCGTGCGGGCGGCAATATGTTCCGGCATCAGCTGGACACGATGACCATCCTCATCGACTACGGCTATATCGACAACATCCTGCTCAAGGCGAGCATCATCCATGACGTGGTGGAGGACATTCCCGGCTTTGACCGGGACATCATCAGGTCGTGCGACGAGGACGGCTGCGAGGTGCTCGACCTGGTGCTTGAGGTGACCAAGCGCGACGGCGAGCAGAAGAACCAGTTCCTGCGCAGGATTATCGAGACGGGAAGCCACAAGGCGAAGGTCCTCAAGTGCGCCGACCGTATCAGCAACATGATTTCGCTGGGCTTCGTCACCGACGAGAAATTCATCGAGCGGTACTGCGACGAGACCGAATACTTCATCTTCCCGATCGCGCTGGAAGTTGACTACAATATGTANCTTGAGCTGATTTCGNTGGTGATGACGCGCCGTCAGGTGCTGGTGGAAAACGGCTACTTTGAGCGGAAGAAAGCGGGAAATCCTATTGTCTAACCCGGCGAAATGCGGTATTCTTGGAGAAAGAAATTTTTTGTACAGTGCCGTCTGCGGACGGTTAGAGGAGTTATACAATGGCAGATGTAAGAGTTGCTATTAACGGCTTTGGTCGTATCGGTCGTCTGGCTTTCCGCCAGATGTTTGATGCCAAGGGCTATGAAGTTGTCGCTATCAACGATTTGACAAGCCCAAAAATGCTCGCCCACCTTTTGAAGTACGATACCGCGCAGGGCGGATATGCCGGTCGTTTCGGCGAGGGCAAGCACACGGTTTCTTTCAAGGACGCGGTTCTTGAGGACGATGGCAAGACCGTCAAGGTGCCCGGCTCAATCACGGTTGACGGAAAAGAAATCACCATTTATGCCAAGCCGAACGCGGCGGATCTGCCGTGGGGCGAGCTGAAAGTCGATGTCGTGCTGGAATGCACGGGCTTCTACGTGTCAAAGGCGAAGAGCCAGGCGCATATCGACGCGGGTGCGCGCAAAGTCGTCATTTCTGCTCCTGCCGGAAGCGACCTGCCCACGATCGTCTACAACGTGAACCACAAGACGCTGACCAAGAACGACAACATCATTTCTGCGGCTTCTTGTACCACGAACTGCCTTGCGCCGATGGCAAAGGCGTTGAACGACGCGTTCCCCATTCAGAGCGGCATCATGGCGACAATCCACGCGTACACGGGCGACCAGATGATTCTTGACGGTCCGCAGCGCAAGGGCGATCTCCGCCGCTCACGCGCAGGCGCGCAGAATATCGTCCCGAATAGCACGGGCGCGGCAAAGGCTATCGGTCTGGTCATCCCCGAACTGAACGGCAAGTTGATTGGCTCGGCGCAGCGCGTTCCTGTTCCGACCGGATCGACCACCATTCTGACTGCAGTCGTTAAGGGCAGTGACGTTACCAAAGAGGCGATCAATGCCGTGATGAAAAAGGCTTCCGATCCTGAGACGTTCGGCTATACTGAGGACGAAATCGTTTCAAGCGACGTTATCGGCATGAAGTTCGGCTCGCTGTTCGACGCGACGCAGACCATGGTGACCAAAATTACCGATGGTCTGTTTGAAGTACAGGTCGTTTCTTGGTATGACAACGAGAACAGCTACACGTCACAGATGGTTCGCACCATCAAGTATTTCAGCGAGAACTGCTAGTCGTCCGCTGACAGCATGATGACANAAAGCCTCCGCTTCGGCGGGGGCTTTCTTNTCGCCCNGAAAAATTGCTGTGGCAAGGCAGNGGGCGTATCGTTNCTTTGGNCTGCCGTNGCAGCAAAAAATCTCATCAAAACGGTGCGGCTTTTCGCCGATTTTATTTGACTATTCAGAATTCTTATAGTATAATATAATCGTATATTTGTATTTTGTTCCTGTAAAGTCGCGAGGCTTTCGGAACGGGTGCAATGCGAGGAGTTGCAGTATGAACGTGATGATGTTCATTGTTCTTCCCCTTGCTGGAATTGTTCTTGGATGGATTATTCGCTGGTTGTATGCCAGATTTCAGTTGTCTGCGTCAGAGCAAAAAGCTGAACGTGTAAAACAGGATGCGATAAAAGAGGCCGAAGCACAGAAAAAAGAAATTTTGCTTGAAGCAAAGGATCAACTCATTCGGGAACGGAATCAGCAGGAACGGGAGAACCGGGAGCGCCGCAGCGAAGTGCAGAAGTACGAAGCGCGGGTCGCCAAAAAAGAAGAGTTGGTGGACAAACGTGCCGCCGAATTCGACAAAAAAGAGCAGGATTTTGCCAGTCGCCTTGCGTCTATGAAGAGGCGCGAGGATGCGTTTGCAGAGCAGGAGGAGACGCTCCGCACCGAACTGGAACGGATTTCCGGGCTTTCTCAGCAGGAAGCGAAGAATCTGATTGTCAAGAATCTCGAAAACGATGCCCGCCATGATGCGCAGGTGTTGCTCAACAAAATTGAGCAGGAAGCGCAGTTGGCGGCGGAGAAGAAAGCGCAGGAGATTCTTGTTTCTACTATTCAACGTGTGGCGACGGAAGTCACGAGTGATATTACGGTCACTACGGTTTCGCTTCCGAGCGATGAAATGAAAGGTCGCATTATCGGGCGCGAGGGACGTAATATCCGCACGTTGGAGACGCTGACAGGCGTGGATATTATCATNGATGATACGCCGGAGGCAGTGGTCATCAGTTGCTTTGATCCTGTGCGCAAAGAGATTGCCAAGCAGTCGCTGGAGCGTCTGGTNACGGACGGGCGNATTCATCCTGCCCGCATCGAAGNNATCGTGNAGAAAGTGNNGCGCGAGNTTNAGCAGAANATTTATGAAGAGGGCGAGANAGCGNNNTTCGNCTNGGGCATCCACAACATGAGCCAGGACGGTGTGCGCGCGCTCGGTCGCCTGTATTTCCGCATGAGTTACGGGCAGAATGTGCTCAGCCACAGCAAGGAGGTCGCGGAACTTGCGGCGGTGCTTGCGGCGGAGGTGGGCGCGAACCGGGAGCTTGCCAAACGGGCCGCGTTGCTCCATGATATCGGCAAGGGCGCGGAAAGCGACAGTGATCAGAATCACGCGGAAGTGGGCGCGGAAATGGCGCGGAAAATGGGCGAGGATGCAAAAATCATCAATGCGATTGCCGCGCATCATAACGATGTTGAGGCGACGACCGTTGAGGCGGTTATCGTGCAGATTGCCGACGCAATCAGTGCTGCCCGTCCGGGTGCGCGCCGCGAGACGGTGGATAATTACGTCAAGCGGCTGGAAAACCTTGAGGAAGTCGCCGAGAAATTTAACGGTGTGGAAAAAGCCTATGCCATTCAGGCGGGGCGTGAGTTGCGTATTTTGGTCAACAATGAGAAAATTCCCGACGGTGAGGTCAAGGAGTTGGCGCAGAAAATTGCCAAGCAGATTGAGACGGACTTGCGCTATCCGGGAAGAATCAAGCTGACGATGATTCGTGAGACACGGATTATCGAATACGCGCGGTAATTGCATGAGCAAGTATGTTTTGGTAACGAGCGGTGTCTGTTCCAGTTTGGGGAAAGGGGTCGCGACGGCATCGATTGGTAGCCTTTTGGAATGCAGCGGTCTGAAGATCGCGATGGTCAAATGCGATCCGTACATCAACATTGATGCTGGCACGATCAGTCCGTATCAGCACGGCGAAGTGTATGTTACTGAAGACGGCGCGGAGACTGATGCCGATTTGGGGACGTATGCACGTTTTACAAACGTGAGCGTGAGCGAAGGCGACTGCGTGACTATCGGCAAGGTGTACGAGACGGTCATCCGTAATGAGCGTGCCGGTCGGTATAACGGACGCGCCGTGCAGGTCATTCCGCATATTACCGACGAAGTCAAACGGCGCATCGTGCAGGCAGGGGCAAAGACGGGCGCGGATGTCGTTATCGTGGAAATCGGCGGTACGGTCGGCGACATAGAGTCCATTCCGTTTTTGGAGGCGGCGCGGCAGTTCAGCCACGAGCAGGGCAAGGGAAATTGCATTACGGTGCATCTGACGCTCGTCCCGACGATTATCGGCGGTGAGCTAAAAACAAAACCGACCCAGCACAGCGTCAAGCAGTTGCAGGAGTGCGGGATTCAGCCCGATATCCTCTTGTGCCGCTGTGAGCGAGCCATAGAGGACGAGATGCGCAAAAAAATCGCGCTGTTCTGCAATGTGTCGCTTGGCTCGGTCTTTACGTCTGCTGACATTGGCGCATCCATTTATGAGTTGCCGCTGCTGTTTTATGAACAGGGAATTGCCACGACCATTTTGGAAAAACTGGGCATGGGCGACCGAAAAGTTGCCATCGAGCCGTGGAAAGATTTTCTGGCAAAACTGCAAAAGACCGAAAAAAACATCACGGTCGCGATGGTGGGCAAAAAGGATTATCTGGACGACTGTTACAAAAGCGTGCAGGAAAGTTTGTTCCATGCGGCGGTGACCACCCATGGCATAGGACTGCGGCTGCATAAAATCGACGCGGAGTCGCTGGAGTCCTGCACGGATATTGCGCCGCATTTTCAGGATGTGGACGCTATCATCATTCCGGGAAATTACGGACAGCGCGGTTTTTTGGGCTTGCTTGCGACGGTGCGATATGCGCGTGAGCATCAGATTCCCTATCTGGGCATTGATTTGGGAATGCAACTGATGGCGATTGAGACGGCGCGGTCGTTGCTTGGCTGGGAGGATGCGGATTCGACGGAATTCATGCAGAACACCCAACATGCGGTCATCAGTCTGCCGGAAGAACAGTCCGGCTCAGCGGTGGCTGGCGTAGTCAAGTTGGGCGCNTTGCCGGTCGCCATTATGAAAGAGACACATATATATGCTGCNTATCAGACTGATATAGTGCGCGAGCGGCATCGGTCGAAATATACGTTTGACCGCCGGTATACGGACGATATGGNGGCGCACGGGCTGATTGTCGCGGCNACGGCGGCTGATGACAATCAGGTGGAGGCGTTTGAATGGCGGCAGCATCCGTGGGGNATCGGCGTACAGTTCCACCCGGAATTTGTCTCACGTCCGACGACACCGCATCCGCTGTTCAATGCGTTCATCGGGGCGGCGTTGACACGGAAAAAATGAAGTATCTGTTTCCGCTGTTTGCGGTCGGCATGTTTTTTGGCTGTTCGCTTGATTACGGGAAAACCGAGAGCGTGGAGGACATTGTGCCTGAATTCCGCTTTTCCGACGCATATTTTTCCCGTTATGAAGACAGCGCGGTGACGATGGAAATTGAGGCGCAAAAAATCGAGCAGTATAAGAGCGACGGCGCGTCGTATGCGCGGAAAGCGCGCTTCAGGACATTTGACGGCGAAGGCGNGCTTGATACGGAAGGCTCGTGCAATCTGCTTGCGGCGGACACGCAGGACGAGATTTACTGGATGTTCGACGATATTTCTGTGACATTGCATACGCAGGACATGAAAATTTTTGCGGANGCGCTCAGATATGACGGCAAGAGCGAACAGATGACGAGCGGNCGCGACGACGAAGTGTCGATCGAAAAAAAAGACACGGTCATCACGGGACGCGGCTTCAGTTCCAGCGGCGTGAGCAAGACATTTTCGTTCTTGACGCAGGTGGCGGGCAACATCATTACGGACGAGGACGAAGAATCGGCTGGCGGCGAAAGCGGGGCGCAGGAATGAAGCGGCTGTTTGCGCTTGCCGTCGGTTTTCTTATGATTTCCGCGCTGGTGGATGCCGAGACTATTACGTTCCGCGCGGATTCGCTGACGGGAACGGCGGGCAGCAAGAGCGACACGACGCGCCTGCAAGGTCATGCGTTCGTCAAGACCGAGACAATGGAGATTTCGGCGGATGTCATCGAGCTTTTCGGCGATAATTTCCGCTATATCACGGCAGAAGGGGCGGTGACGGGCAAGAATACCGAGAGCCAGATGGATTTTACGTGCGGAAACATGCGGTATGACCGGCAGACCAAAGTCGCCAATCTGGAAAGNTCNGTGCATTTGGTGGACGTGCAGAACGAAGTGACGGCGGACGCGCAGGTCATCGAGTATAATCAGACGACGGAAATTGCCNTCATGCAGATAAACGTGACGCTCAGGCAGAAAGACAACACCTGCACGGCGGCGTATGCCGTGTACCGCAAGAACGACAAGATGCTGGAAATGAGCGGCAATCCCAAAATCGTGCAGGGTGAGGATACGTTCCGCGCACAGGAGATTACGCTTGACTTGGACACGCAGGAGATTACGTTGGACGGACGCGTGAGCGGCACGGTGACGGACACAAAAAAAGAACCCGATCCGGCGGCGGAAGCGCAGGAATCCGCGGGAGAAAATCCTGCCGAAGATTCTGCGGAAACGGCAGAGCCGGTACCTGAAGAAGACGGGTCGGCGGACGACGGAGCGGGCGATGAGTGACAGCATGAGCGAGCCGATGGCAGGGGAGCGCGGTACGCCGCATACGCTGCGGGCGAGCAGCCTCTATAAAATGTTCGGCAAGAAAAAAGTGGTGCAGGGCGTTGATTTTTCCATGCAGACGGGCGAAGTGCTCGGTCTGCTCGGTCCGAACGGCGCAGGGAAAACGACGACGTTTTACATGATCGTGGGATTCCACAAGCCCACGGCGGGCGAGATTTTTTTGGACGACCAGCGCATTACCGGGCTTCCCATGTATAAGCGTGCGCGAATTGGCATTTCGTACCTGCCGCAGGAGCCGAGCGTGTTCCGCAAGCTCACCGTCGAAGAGAATATCTGGTCGATTTTGGAGACGCGTCGTGACCTGACGCGCGCGCAGAAAAAACAGCGGCTCGAAGAACTGATAGAAGAATTCTCAATCGGGCGGATACGCAAGCAGCAGGCATTCACGCTGAGCGGCGGCGAGCGGCGGCGCACCGAAATCGCGCGTTCCCTTGCCATTGAGCCGAAATTCCTGCTTTTGGACGAGCCGTTTGCGGGCATTGACCCGATTGCCGTCGCCGACATCAAGGGCATGATTACGCTGCTTGCCAGGCGCGGCATTGGCATCCTGATTACCGACCACAACGTGCGCGACACGCTCGAAATTACCGACCGCGCCATTATCATCAGTACGGGGCAGATTATGATCCAGGGCAGCAAGGATGAGATTTTGGCGAGTCCCGTCGCCCGTGAAATCTATCTGGGAAAAGATTTTTCCATGTAATTCTTCAGTTATTTTTAAATATGATTTACTTTTTTTATTCGCGGGTGTATAATATTTTTTATGGCAGACTTATTAACTGATGCAGAATTTGATATGTTCCGCAAGCTCATCTATGACCAGAGCGGAATTACATTTTCGGCCACGAACCGTTCGATTCTTGATGGCCGGCTGAAAGAAAACTTGCGCGAAAAGCGGATAGCGACCGTTGGCGAGTATTATAAGCTCATTACGTCTGACGAAAAAGAAATGAAACAGATGTTGGATTCGGTCACCACGAATCTGACGCGCTTTTTCCGCAATCAGCCGCATTTTGACGCGCTCGTGAATTATGTTATCCCGCGCATCATCGAGCAGAAGCGGAAGACGGGCGACCAGCGCATCAATATTTGGAGTGCCGGCTGTTCCACGGGGGAGGAGCCGTACACGCTTGCNATGATTTTGTGCGACACGTTGCCGCCGCCGTATCGTTTCAATATTATGGCTTCCGATATTTCGCTGAAATCGCTCATGGTCGGGCAGCAGGGATTTTATCCTGATTCGCGCGTCACGGGCATTCCGCCGAAATATCTTGCCCGTTTTTTCAAGAAAGTCGAAAAAGGCTATCAGGCGACGCCGGAATTGATGTCGCACATTAAGTTTGACTACCATAATTTGCGCAATGATTCGGGCGTGCGCAACTTTGACATCGTGTTCTGCCGCAACGTGCTGATTTATTTTGACGAGCCTGCCCAGAAAGCGGTTATCGACCGTTTTTATGACGCGATGGCACCGCATTCCTATTTGTTCATCGGTCATTCGGAATCATTGTTCGGCATGGACACGAAATTTGAATTCTTGAAGACCGAATGGGCGTGTCTCTACCAGAAAAACGAAAAATAGGAGCAGAACGATGGATGATATTTCCGTACTGGTTTGTGATGATTCCGCGCTGATGCGCAATTTGGTGAGCCGTGCCGTTGAGAGCGTTCCCGGTATGCATGTCGTCGGACGNGCGGAAAACGGTCAGGANCTGATTGAAAAGCTTCCGCAGGCAAATCCCGATGTCATTATCCTTGACATTGAGATGCCCGTNATGTCGGGTATTGACTTCCTCAAGCACCGCAAGGAAAACCGCATAAAAATCCCGGTCATTATCCTTTCCAGCGTCGCNGAAAAAGGCGCCGCCGTTGCGATGCAGTGCCTGGAGCTGGGCGCGGCTGACTTTATCACCAAGCCGAACGGTTCTATTTCAGCCGATATTACCAAAATCTCCGACCTGCTGATTGAGATGATTTCGTCTTACGGCGGACAGTATGCCCGTCTGCANGGAAAGACAGTCTACCGTGACGATTTCTATGCGAAAATCGCCGCCGACCGCGCTGTCGAACGTAAGTTGCAGGGGGTCATGAGCGAGGAGAAAATCAAGGAATTCCTTGACAAGGAAATCGCCAACAAGGCCGAGGAGGCGCGCAAGGCAAGCGAGATGCTCAAGGCGAGCCTCGCCGCCAANCCNAAGGAGATTCCCGTCATCACGCCNTTGCGCAACAGCGGCAAGATTGACATTATTGCCATTGGCATTTCCACCGGCGGACCGAACGCCCTGCGCGATATGTTCAAGATGATTGACCCGCGCCTCAAGCAGCCGGTTCTGGTGGTGCAGCACATGCCGGCGGGCTTTACGAAAGAATTTGCCGGCAGCCTGAACCGTATCTGCGCCCTTGAAGTGAAAGAGGCGGAGGACGGCGACAAGATTGAGGGCGGTCATGTGTACATTGCGCCGGGCAGTTTCCATATGTTCGTGGAAAAGGACGGCTTGCAGTGTGTTATCAGGCTTTCGCAGGAAGCACCGCGCAACGGGCATCGTCCTTCTGCGGACGTGCTGTTCGAGAGCGTGGCAAAAGTGTACCAGAACAAGGCACTCGGCGTTATTATGACCGGCATGGGCAAAGACGGCGCGGTGCAGCTGGCAGAGATGCGCAAGCAGGGGGCATGGACGCTCGGTCAGGACGAAAAGTCTTCTATCGTGTACGGTATGCCGCGGGTCGCGAACGAGTTGGGAGCGGTGCAGAAGCAAGTGCCATTGGCTCAGATGGCCGATGAGATCAGCAAGCTTGCGCGTGAGCACGTGGCGAGCTGATTGCCGTGCGGAACGCTTACATCACCTGTAAGATTTCCGGCTTCAAAAAATGAAGGCGGCTGCGGCTGACGGCAAAGACAACGCCTGCGGACACAGCCAAGAAAGACATGACACAGACGGCTTTGAAAGTTTCCGTGCTTTCAAAGCCGATTTTTTTTGCGATGCCCTCTGACAGCAGGAAACCGGCAACCGCGCTGGCGACGGGAGCGACAAGCGATGCCAGCCCGTGCACGGCGCGCGTGAAGCGTGAGCGGCCGATACGCACGACCGTTCCTTTGCTCACGGGAAAATGGCGGCTGTTCGCCACGGCGAACGGTTTTCCGCGCTGGAGGCAGCCGGTCGTGCAGGTGACGCAGTCCTGCGTAATCAGCTGCATGGCGAGAATCTCGTCGTCTTTGGTCTGGACGATAAATGCGTGGCTATGCATGGTGCTTTCCGTCGGGGCTGATATGGCGCATCTGCCGCCTGCACTGCTCGGCACCTGCCGCGTTCCCCAGNTCCTCGTAGGTGTCGCGCAGGTTGTAGAGCGCGTCATAATAGTACGGGTTTATTGAGACGGCCTGNTCAAAGGCATCGCACGCCTGAGCGTATTCGGAGCGGTTGAAATAGATGACCCCGATCGTGTTCCATACGTGCGCGTTCGACGGGTTCTTGTCGATGCCTTCCGTGCAATACGCCAGNGCCTCGTCGTAGTTTCCGATGCTGTAGCAGATAATCGCGAGCGTTTCGATNATGTCGTCGTCATCGCTGTTGATGGCGTAGGCNTTNTCNAGCGCGCGGCGGGCATTTTGCAGGTCNCCCGCGTCGCGGTACGTAATGCCGAGGTTGNACCAGAGCAGGTGATTGTAGCGTTCCAGCNACAGNGCGCGCTTGAAGCAGGCGATAGCCTCGGTGTAGTTGCCTTGCTGGGCGAGTTCGATTGCCTGCGTGTTCAGGTTTTCCGGCGATTCTCTCATGGCTGCCTACTTTTTGCGCAGGGAGTCAAACAGCCCGCCAATCAGCTCGCTTGCCTCGCCGCCCGTATGATAGAAACCGCTCAGCTCGCGGCTCTTGCGCTGGATGAGGTCGTTTCCCTGCGCGCGCGCTTTTTCGATGGCGTCGCTTTCGGAGAGCAGGGCGATTGCCTGTTCGACGGCGCTCGACGCGATGCCTTCGGCGCGGGCCTGCGCGAACAGCG
>WFLX010095236.1_pt1 | contig 13427 bp, 10 predicted proteins | sample 4967041 | NCBI WGS metagenome assembly WFLX01 (sample SAMN12857096, study PRJNA449069) | gut metagenome | isolation source: stool from male and female vole | host: Microtus ochrogaster | place: USA:Florida | collected 2017
AATATGCCCATGTGACATTCTTCTTCAATGGCGGTCGCGAAGAGCCTTACAAGGGAGAAGAAAGAATTCTTGTAGCATCACCTAAAGTCGCCACCTACGACCTCAAGCCCGAAATGAGCGCTTACGAGGTGAAGGACAAGCTGGTTGAGGCAATCAAGAGCAAAGAATATGATTTCATCGTTGTCAACTATGCTAACGGCGACATGGTGGGTCACACAGGAGTATATGAAGCAATCGAAAAAGCGGTNAAAGCCGTTGACGAGTGCGTCAANGACACNGTTGAAGCNGCNAANGANGCCGACTATGAAGTTATCATCATAGCCGACCACGGAAATGCCGACAACGCTATAAACGGCGATGGCAGNCCCAATACCGCCCACTCGCTGAATCCTGTTCCTTGCATCTACGTGACAGACAGGAAAGACGCTAAAGTTGAAAACGGCAAACTCGCTGACGTGGCTCCGACCATGCTGAAAATAATGGGACTCCCCCAACCTGCAGAAATGACAGGGCACGCCCTCATCAACTAATCAATTATTAACCTTATAGAAAAGGGAAAGCAAGTTCACCTCTGCTTTCCCTTTTTTATTTCATACCGAAAGATTTTTTCGGACTAAGCATACTGTCAATCCAGTTCTATCATTCTGTTATATCCACTATTTCCTCACAATTAGTTTGCCAATAGATAGATTTATTTCTAAATTTGTAACATATTAGATTAAGAGCCATCTGACTCATCACAACGAAGACAGAATTTAACCTTATAAATTAATCATCAATGGAAAAAGGAATTAAACTTTGGCATCGCCTGACATCTATTACACTGATTTCCGCATTAATATTATGTGCTCCCTTTGAAGCATTAGCCCAGTCAACACGCAATAGTAGTAACATATTGGAAAATGGGACTCCGATGATTCTACGTGTAAACGAGAACTTTAAAGCCTCAAATAAGACAGATAACGGCACAATAACATCTATTGTAGAAAACGATGTATACTCAGCCGACGGAACGAGGGTGCTAATAGAAGCAGGTACACCTGCTTCTATTGAATTTTCATCAGAGTCAAATGGTTCATGGGGAAAAGCCGGAAAAATATGTCTCACTCACGCCACCACAAAAACTATTGATAACAAACGTATTTCACTTAGGTTGAGTAGTTGTAAAAATGGTGGTAGCTGTCTCGGTGGTGTCATAATCTTATCGGTTGTATTTTTCCCTATTGGACTTATAAGCGGATGCATAAAGGGGAGTATGCCTCAAATTCAAGCAGGCACTACATTTAATGCATATGTAATGCAGGATGTCGCAGTTGAATAATAATTGAAAGATCTGAAACCTAAACGGGAACATTCGTGTCATCACACGAATATTCCCGCAAAATATAGAGAGATAAATTCGGATTCCTTAACTATTCATCATCTATCAACCATAGAACCCGAATATCGGAATTGTTTAAAATTCAGTCTTTATTTTTGCCACCCACTCTTTAATTCTCGGCGCNGTGAGNTCCTCTTTATTCACCTGATCAAGGCATAGACCCACATAAACTCCGTCGATGAACGCCGGTGAATTATCAAAATCATATACATTTGCGTCAAACGCGCCGATGAATGAAGCGCCGGTTTTCTGCAACCTGTTATACAATTCGCCGATGGCTCCACAGAAGGTGTCTCTCATCGTTTCATCGCCACAACCAAATAGAGCGATTTTCTTTCCTTTAAGATCGAGAGCTTCAAGACCGTCGATGAAATCATACCAGTCGTCCTGCAATTCACCGTTACCCCAGGTGGATGTGCCCAGCAAAAGCACGTCATAAGGAGCAACTTCTGAAGGAGCTGACTTTGAGACGTTGTGAACATCTTCCTTTGCGACACCGAGCAAAGCTGCGATTTCTTCAGCCACCTCAGCTGTCATTCCAGTATTTGAACCGTAAAAAACACCTATCTTTTTCATTGTTATGTAGCTTTTATATCTTTATAACACTACATAAGCGGCAATGTTCACATTTTACCTCAGAAAGCAAGATGAAAACTCACTCTTAGTCCCCAGTCAGGAGCTTCGGGAGTGTGCCGATAGCTCAACCGCCACACTGAATCAAGGCGCAATACTCTGAAAATATTGTCAATTCCCGCGCTCAACTCCATATATGGTTCAGAGGTCATAGGCGTAGTATGCACATTTGACGGGAAAACGAACAAATTTTTATCATACGCCGGATTGTTGCGGTCGCTCAAATGTCCCCAAAGACACTTGAAGGTCACCACCTCGCGCAATTTCAATTTTTTGATGAGAGGCAGGCGGTTAAATATCATTCCGTTCATCCAATAAGTGAAGTCGAGCGATGCGTAGGAATCGTTAATAAACTCCAGCGGATTCATCAATGCGTAGCTCTCAGGCTGAATCGTGTAAGAAAGGTTCGCATCGGGAAGACACAAATCCATGTAGGGCGACGGTGACCAGGAGTGTCCCGCCTTTACAATAGCATCGATATAACCGAATGCCGACAACCAAAATCGCTTGGAAAACTTAAACTCAGTCCTGTTAATCGTGAACATACTCCCAAAGAGTCCTTTAGGCGCGTAAGTGTGGGACAGTTCAAAAACCGGAGCATCGAGATTGATGGGAAGGCGTATTGTTTTGCCCTGGACAAACTTCTCTCCGGGAGCATAACGCAACGCTATTTTAAACGAGGTTTCGTCATAGTGGCTGAAATTATTGCCCCAACCATCGATGAATGGAATCCATCGAGTCGCTTCCTGACGTTCAAACGATGCCGCAGCAACTACTGAAAAGTTATTCAGCAGCTCAAGCGTATATTCAAGAGTGGTGGCTCGCTTATATGTGACGCGGGTGTCCTCCATGCGTTTCAACGATAAAAAGATATTGTCCTGATTGGTCGACGAATACTTCTGTCCGAGCTGATCGAGATCATATAGCGAGGTGAGTCGCAGCGAATGAACCGGGAACTCTCTCGAATGATAGTTCTTATCCTTGAAGGAATATTCAAGCTCACCCTTGTATTTCCATTTATGGTCACGGAATCCGTAGGCAACAAAACCTCGGGCAAACCATCTTTTTGAGAGATTTGCCGTCGTCATTCCACCGGCGCGCAAACGCACACCCTCAGCCGTATTGTACGATATGCTTGTATTCACTGGTCCATAATCAAATTTACTGGGGTTCCCTGTATGCACATATCCGCTCACCAGAAGGCGAATAGTTTTCTCAGTCCAATAATAGACGGGGACTGAACGCATTCGGTCCATCATCTCATCAATGTTCCTCTCCCCTTTTTCAAGCGGAATGAGACGTTCCTGTTGCCAGAACTCGGGACCCTTGACACGCGCGTCGGCAACTACGATCTCAGCCGGAGCGACGCTGAATATCGATTTATCGACAGGCTCGTCAAAAGAGAATCCTGTATAGGCGTTATTTCTGCGAGCATATATTTTAGGGAGTCCGGGCATGAGCGACAGTTCGACGATCATGTCGTCAGATTTCTTAAGCCGGGAATTATCAGGCGCTTTCTCAAATTCCTGAACCAGAGTAAATGCATCGAGGAAGTTGACATTGATTGTGTGGGGAAGAAACATCTCCACCCTCTTTACGAACATCGTTGAATCGCCTTTAGGGACGTAAAGTTTACCAATAAAGCCCCAGGTTTCAGGAGTGTGGGGCACAAAACTCAGCACCACGCATGAATCGCCGTNGACCACCACCGTNTCAGAGAGATAATATTTGTAGAAATCAGGACCTATCTTTGCCAGAGGACTGACAAAACGGTTTTGAAGCAATGTCACGTCATTGTCATAAATGTCGACTTCTCGAAACACNTCCTCAAGCACCTGACGCGACGCATCTTTATCATGAGCGATATTGTCAACTCCCTCCTCCCGCAATCCAATCACGGTCTCCTTCTTTCGGTCTCCATTTCCTGCATAAGCGACATCAGCCACCTTCTCCTTAACCATAAAATTGAGAATCGGCGTGCCCGACACGGCTGACGTGTCGACATACTCGTTCATGAATTTGAACTTGTCGCCGAGCCAGGAATAGTTACCCGAAGGATTAAAATCATTGATTGCGGCTGAAATGCGTTCATACTTTCTGAAATTATAAAAATCGTGGCGCCGAGGATCGTTGCTTTCCTTGGATTCCCTTATGCGGTTCACAAAGTCAACTGCAGGATTATTCTTTTTGCTATATTTTTCTTTACGAGGCTTTACCACGACTTCCGAAAGCAACACGCCGGTTGGGACAAGCTCCACGACAAAGTCGTGACCCGGAGTCACAGGCATGGGCACGGTCTTTTCGGAATATCCCATCACGGAAAAGCGCAGACTGTCATTGGGATTCTTTTTCCATAAAGAAAAACGCCCGCGCTCATCGGCGAGTTTCCCCTCCTTGCTTGCTGTAACATACACTGCCACATAAGGAACAGGCTCTCGCGACACGGAGTCAACGACAACTCCCGACACAAGAACTTCACGTGCTGAAGCACTGACTGACAACACAATCAGGAGCATCGGCAACAGAAATATTGAATAGCACCTATGAAATGACCCTTTTTTCAAAATTGGCGAAGTAATGTTCGTTATTCCAATATAACAATTTATCTTTGCAAAGATAATAAAAATTACCTCATTCAATGGCAAAAGAAATTGAACGTAAGTTTTTAGTAGTTAATGACGCTTATAAAAACATGAGTTATCGTAGCATAAGCATAGCCCAGGCATATATCTCGACCGAAAAACGTGCGGTGGTCAGAATAAGACTATGGGATGACGAGGCTTTCCTTACAATAAAAGGAGAGAATTCAGGAATCACCCGGGATGAATGGGAATACAACATACCGGTGACAGACGCCCGCGAAATGCTTGAGCGAATTTCCACCGGCACGGTGATATCCAAGACGCGGTACCTGGTTGATTTCGATGGATTCAAATGGGAAGTTGACGAATTTCACTCCCCTCTTAAAGGATTGACGGTAGCGGAAATCGAGTTGCCGACAGCCGAAACGAATTTCCCGCTCCCCCCTTTCATCGGAAAAGAAGTGACAGGCGATCCTGCTTACTATAATTCTTCGATTGCGGCAGGGAAGCTACCTTAGCTCCAGCTTCACCACATTTTCAACATGTGCCGTGTGGGGGAACATGTCCACGGGCTGAATCGCCGTCAGCTTGTATTTCTCATCAAGCATGGCTATATCCCTCGCCTGCGTTGCGGGGTTGCAACTCACATATACAATGCGCTTAGGAGCGGCGTTCAAGATAACCTTCACCACATCTTCGTGCATTCCGGCACGTGGAGGATCGACAATCATCACGTCGGGTCGTCCGTGTTCCGCTATAAACCGGTCGGTTAAAATATCCTTCATGTCGCCGGCATAGAACTCGGTGTTGTCAAGTCCGTTGACCTTAGCATTAATTTTAGCATCCTCGATCGCTTCAGGGACGTATTCGATGCCGATAACTTTCGATGCGTTGCGAGCTACAAAATTGGCGATTGTGCCGGTTCCGGTATAGAGGTCGTAAACAAGCTCGTTTCCTGTCAATCCGGCAAAATCACGCGCCACGCTGTAGAGTTTATAAGCCTGACGGGAATTGGTCTGGTAGAACGACTTGGGTCCTATTCGGAATTTAAGCCCTTCCATCTCCTCCTCGATATAATCACGCCCGCTAAAGAGCACGATATCCTGATCTCCTATCGTGTCGTTCACTTTAAGATTCACCACATACATCAACGATGTTATTTCGGGGAACTGTTCTTTCACAGCGCTTAGAAGTGATTCAATCGCCGGTTTATCATCTTCGCCAAATACCATCACAACCATCACTTCGCCGGTGGATGCGATTCTAATCATCAATGTGCGCAGGAAACCGCTTTGAGCTTTCAAGTCATAGAAGGACAATCCGTGTTCCTTGCCGTAATTTTTTATGAACAAACGGATGCGATTGCCTAAATCATCCTGAAGATGGCACTTCTCGATGTCAAGCACCTTGTCGAACGCTCCAGGTATATGAAATCCTGCTGCATCACGGTCGGTAAACTCTTCGCCGGAGTTAAGCTGCTCGAATGTGAGCCACTTTTTATTTGAAAAAGTGTATTCCATTTTATTGCGGTATTCCCATATCGGGTCAGAGCCGATGATGGGTGACACTTCAGGCGCATCTACTTTCGCTATACGCTGGATGCAGTCAGCGACCTGCTTCTGCTTGCATTCAAGCTGAAAGTTATAGGGCAAATGCTGCCATCGACAACCCCCGCACAAAGTGAAATGTTCACATTTCGGAGCCACTCTCACCTCTCCCTCCTTAACCATCCTCGCAATGCGCCCTTCAGCATAATTTTTCTTTTTCTTGGTGATTTTTATGTCAACCACATCACCCGGAGCGCCGTATGGCACGAACACAACCATCTCGTCAACACGAGCGAGCGCGTTGCCCTCGGCAGCGACATCCGTAATTGTCACATTTTCCAACACAGGTAAATCTTTTCTTTTTCTTGACATAATAAATCGGTTTTATTATCGAAAAATCTTGCTATCGAAATTTTTGCACAAAAGTACGGAATTATATTCATTCAATGAGACGCATTTTTAAGATATTTGAGGATTTTTCGTAACTTCGCAAAAAATTTAGAATAAAGAAATGGCAGAAAACTCCCTACTTTCACGTCTTGACGGAATCGAGTCGCGCTTTGAAGAGGTAAGCACACTGATAACCGACCCGAGTGTTATCTCCGACATGAAGCGCTATGTGAGGCTAACTAAAGAATATAAAGACTTGGAAAAGCTCACTGCGGCAACAAGAGCTTATCGCACATTGCTCGATAATGTCAAGGAAGCGCGCGAAGTGCTCGAAAATGAATCGGACGAAGAAATGAGAGCGCTCGCCAAGGAGGAACTTGATTCATCAGTGTCAAAGATTCCTGAAATGGAGGAAGAGATAAAACTTCTGCTCATCCCCGCCGATCCTGAAGACGGAAAGAACGCCATNGTGGAAATTCGCGGCGGCACTGGTGGTGATGAAGCCGCAATATTTGCCGGCGACCTTTTCAAGATGTACACAAAATATTGCGAGTCGAAAGGGTGGAACGTCGCTGTAACCAGTTTCAACGAAGGCACGGCTGGAGGATTCAAAGAGGTNGTGTTCTCAGTGTCGGGCGAAGGAGTTTACGGCATACTTAAATATGAGAGCGGAGTTCATCGCGTGCAACGCGTTCCGGCGACTGAAACCCAGGGACGCGTACACACATCGGCTGCTACTGTCGCCGTGCTTCCCGAAGCTGAAGAATTTGATGTCGAAATCAACGAAGGGGAGATAAAATGGGACACGTTCCGAAGCGGCGGAGCAGGTGGTCAGAACGTGAACAAAGTGGAATCAGGGGTGAGACTGCGCTATATGTGGCGAAATCCCAACACCGGTGAAACCGAAGAAATCCTGATTGAGTGTACCGAGACCCGCGACCAGCCCAAAAACAAAGAGAGGGCANNGAGCCGTCTGCGCACATTCATTTACGACAAGGAGCATCAGAAATATCTCGACGATATCGCATCTCGGCGTAAAACCATGGTTTCCACCGGCGACCGTTCAGCGAAGATACGCACCTATAATTATCCGCAAGGGCGCATAACCGACCATCGCATCAACTATACCATATATAACCTGTCAGCATTCATGGACGGCGATATACAAGATTGCATAGACCATCTCATCGTTGCTGAAAATGCTGAAAAACTTAAAGAATCAGAACTCTAAAGATAATAGTCATGGAAAGAAAAGCATTAGTAGAAAATATCAAACGCAAAGGCAGCTTCCTCTGTGTGGGGCTTGATCCCGATATAAAGAAACTGCCGGAGTGCATGTTGCGTAAAGAAAATCCCATTCTGGAATTCAATAAAGCGATAATCGACACCACCGCAAAATATGCCGTAGCATATAAACCCAATCTCGCGTTTTACGAAAGCATGGGGCTTGAAGGCTGGATAGCGCTGGAAGAAACGGTAAAATATATNAAAGCGAATTATCCNGACCAATTCATCATAGCCGACGCAAAACGCGGAGACATCGGCAACACTTCACAAATGTATGCCCGATGCTTTTTCGAGCAGATGGATGTCGACGCAGTTACCGTAGCGCCTTACATGGGAGAAGACAGCGTGACCCCGTTTCTCGGCTACAATGGCAAATGGGTCATTCTGCTTGCATTGACAAGCAATAAAGGAAGTCATGATTTTCAGTTCATAACCGACAGCACCGGCAAAAGGCTTTTCGAACAAGTCATAGAAACATCATCAAAATGGGCATCTCCCGAAGAAATAATGTATGTGGTGGGTGCTACGCAAGGAAAAATGTTTGAGGACATCAGGAAGGTAGCCCCCGGCAACTTTTTGTTAGTTCCCGGAGTGGGAGCGCAAGGAGGCAGCCTTGAAGAAGTGGCTCGCTATGGAATGACCGATGAATGCGGCTTGCTCGTCAATTCGTCGCGCGGCATTATTTATGCGTCAAACGGTGATGATTTTGACGTTGCCGCAGGTCGTGAAGCGGAAAAGCTGCGCGACCAAATGGCGGAATTATTGAAAGCCAAACACATCATTTAGTGATTTTTAATAAACTTATTCGCTAAATTTTCGTTACATTTGCAACATCGTTTATTTAATTTATAACCAAAATGCAGAAGATAGACAATTTTAACTTTGCCGGAAAGAAGGCTATCGTCAGAGTTGACTTCAATGTCCCCCTTGACGAAAATGGCAAAATCACCGACGATACTCGTATCCGNGGCGCCCTCCCCACGTTGAAGAAAATCCTCAATGACGGAGGCAGCCTTATCATCATGTCACACATGGGCAAACCCAAAGGCAAAGTAAATGCGAAATATTCTCTTGGACAAATCAAAGATGACGTTGCCAAGGCTTTGGGTCGCGACGTGAAATTTGTTTCTGACTGCGTAGGTCCGGAGGCTGCTGAAGCTGCCGCCAACCTCAAACCGGGTGAAGTGCTTCTCCTTGAAAACCTTCGTTTCCATCCCGAGGAAGAGGGCAAGCCTGTAGGTATTGAAAAGGATGATCCCGCTTATGACGCAGCCAAGAAAGAAATGAAAGAAAAGCAGAAAGAATTTGCAAAAACTCTCGCTTCTTACGCTGACGTATATGTGAACGACGCATTCGGAACAGCTCACCGCAAGCACGCTTCAACTGCCGTTATCGCTGACTATTTCAACGCTGACGACAAGATGCTCGGATTCCTCATGGATAAGGAAGTTCAGGCTGTCGACAATATTCTTAGTGACATCAAGCGTCCTTTCACCGCTATTATGGGAGGTTCTAAAGTGTCGACCAAAATCGGTATTATCGAAAACCTCATGGACAAGGTTGACAACCTTATCCTTTGTGGCGGTATGACCTACACATTCGCTAAGGCTCAAGGCGGCAAAATCGGCAACTCAATCGTTGAGGATGACAAACTCGACCTCGCTCTCGACATCATCAAGAAGGCTAAAGAAAAAGGAGTGAACCTGATTCTTGGAACCGACTGCATCGCAGCCGACGGATTCAGCAACGACGCTAAAACAATGGTATGTCCCGTTAATGACATTCCCGACGGATGGGAGGGTCTTGATGCAGGTCCCGAGACTCGCAAAGCATTTGCAGAAGCAATCGAACCGTCAAAGACAATCCTTTGGAACGGTCCTGCCGGAGTATTTGAATTCGACAACTTTACCGCAGGTTCTCGCGCAATCGCCGACGCTATTGTAAAGGCAACTGAAAACGGAGCATTCTCGCTTGTAGGCGGTGGCGACTCAGTTGCTTGTATCAACAAATTCGGTCTTGCTGATGAAGTGTCATACGTGTCAACCGGCGGTGGCGCTCTTCTTGAAGCTATCGAAGGAAAAGTTCTTCCCGGAGTAGCTGCAATTAAAGGCTAAGCAATCAATTTCCATCAAGATAAGGGGGGAAGGAATACAAATCCGTCTCCCCTATTTTTTGCCAATAAACTCGCTATGCTCAACTATACTGATGAATTCTGGTCATGGATAGAAGCCCATCTCAACGAAGACCCGGCGAAACTGACCTTGAAATTTCACGGTAAANCTCCGTGNATTGATGACGCAATAATGCAGGTGCAGTGTCGACGCAAGACAAAGAAAAAGCTCGAACGAGAAATCGCCAATCCGCAATTCTATTTTCCATCCACCCTTTCAGCCGAGCAATGCACTGGCGACTCTTTAGCTCTGTTCCATGCGTCACTCATTAACCGGGGAGATTCCTTGGTCGATCTGACATGCGGTCTCGGAATAGACTCTCTGCATTTTGCCGAAATCGCAAAATCGGTCACATCAGTCGAGCAAAATCAAAAACTATGTGAAGCGCTGAAACACAACTCTGCCGCGCTCGGCTTTCCCAATATCACCGTCGTCAATTCCGATTGCATTGATTTTCTAAAGGAAACAAAACAGAAATATGATGTAGCATTCATTGATCCCGCGCGTCGAGGATCGGCAGGAGAACGAGTCTTCGGGCTTCACGATTGCTCTCCCGATGTGATTGAAATGCTGCCCTTAATCAAGGAACATTGCCGGCGATTGATTATTAAAGCGTCTCCAATGCTTGATTTGACTCAAATAATCCGCGACCTACCATTGACAAGCGCAATATATGTCACCGGAAATGACACTGAGTGCAAGGAGATTGTAATTGTCGCTGATTTTGAAAGTGATAATCTTTCCGAACCTGATATTCACGCTCGGTCAGCATCAATCGATTTCGTATTTAAGAAATCGGAGGAGGCAGAGGCGACTGCTGTTTTTTCCGAACCTCGTGAAGGCGGATTTCTCTATGAACCAAATCCCGAAATAATGAAAGCGGCGCCATTCAAGCTACTTTCCCAAATGTTTAAAATCGACAAGATAGGTTCAAACACCCACCTATACTGGTCAAGGGACCGAGTTGAGGATTTCCCCGGCAATGTATTTTGCATAAAGCGGCTTCTTGACTACTCTTCAGGCAATATAAAACGCTTCTCCCGCGAATTTCCTGTAATAAGAGTGACTGCACGGAATTTCGGCATGACTGCCGACCAACTCCGCAAAAAGCTAAAAGTTAAAGATGGCGGCGAACTGAGACTATTCGCAGCAACCACAATCAATGAAAAGAAGATAATGATTGTGGCATCAGAAGAGGCTTGACCTCCCATTAAGCGGCGGCAGCCTCCTATGCCATAAAAATAACGGAGTGGATATCATCGAGATACCCACTCCGTCGTTATTGAGNCATTTACCGTACTTATTTCAAAGTCACTTTAGGCGCTGCCGTTATTGTTGTAGTAGTGGCGCCTGAATCATCAGGAGTCTCTTCTGCAGCCGGTTCAACAATCTTAACTTTGTAAGTCAACAAAGCTTCCGCCGGGCTATAACCTACAGCAAAGATCGGCATATAGATTTGAAGAATGTGGTCACCTTCAGGAATACCGGCAGTGTTNAANNTAATTCNATAGGGAGNAATTATATTGCTNGCATCAACNAGAACATAGTCCCAATAGTAGCTCACACCTCCTATTGCAATCTCTTTCGCATCGCTCTCGACAATCGAGACTGCATCTATCGAGAATTGGTTTCCTGAAGGAATGACAATCACGCCGTCTTCAGTAACTTCACTCTGTCCGGAAATGTCGACCTTCACCTTGAAATCAGGCAAATCTTTGTCATCATCGCTACAAGAAGCGAAGATAAATAATGGCAAAGCCAACAACATGTAAAACAGTTTTTTCATAATAGTAAATTAATTAAAAAGATTTATTAGTTATTTTTACTTATAAGCGCTTAGCTTATATACTGATAACACGTAGTTTTAAAAATTGTTTTCGTCAGTTTCTGAATATTAACTCATCGTCTTTGACATCAATGACAATGGGGCGCTCGCGATCAACTTTCTGCGCAAGAATATCCTTCGACAAGCGATTTAACACCATGCGCTGAATAACTCGTTTCACAGGACGCGCGCCAAACTCGGGGTTATATCCCTCCTTGGCAAGATAGGACAGTGCCGCCGGAGTAACTTCAAGTGTAACGCCATTCTTGGCAAGCATCTTCTTGATTGACGAAACCTGAATACCTACAATTTCCTCGATTTCACGCTCATTAAGCGGAGTAAACATTATAATCTCATCGATTCGATTCAGGAATTCGGGGCGAATAGTCTGTTTCAACATGTTAAGCACCTCTTCCTTAGTCTTCTCGACAACTTCCGCATGATTGTCATCGGTCATATTCGCAAAATTCTCACGGATGACTGACGATCCCATATTGGAAGTCATGATTATAATCGTATTCTTGAAATTGACAAGTCTACCCTTGTTATCAGTAAGACGTCCGTCATCAAGCACCTGCAACAGGATATTGAATACGTCGGGATGAGCTTTTTCAATCTCGTCAAACAATACAACCGAATAAGGCTTACGGCGCACCGCCTCGGTCAATTGTCCGCCTTCATCATAACCCACGTATCCCGGAGGCGCTCCGACGAGACGGCTCACAGTGTGCTTCTCCTGATATTCACTCATATCAATACGGGTCATCATATTCTCGTCGTCAAACAGGTACTCGGCAAGCGCCTTTGCAAGCTCGGTCTTACCGACTCCGGTAGTTCCAAGGAATATGAACGAACCGATAGGACGTCGCGGGTCATTAAGCCCTGCACGGCTTCGACGCACTGCGTCGGCGATTGCGGCGATCGCTTCCTGCTGACCGACAACACGCTTGTGAAGTTCAGCCTCAAGATGCAGCAGTTTCTCCTTTTCGCTCTGAACCATCTTGCTCACGGGAATTCCGGTCCAACGGGACACCACGTCGGCAATATCGTCGGAATCCACCTCCTCTTTGATAAGAGATTTTTCGCCCTGCATTTCGTGAAGCTGCTCCTGAATACGTTCATTATCCTTCTCCTTCTCCTGAATCTTGGAGTAACGGATTTCTGCCACTTTGGCATAGTCGCCTTCACGCTCAGCCTTGTCAGCCTCAAATTTGTATTGCTCAATGTCAATCTTGTTCTGCTGTATGCGATTGATCAGCTCCTTCTGTGATTCCCATTTTGCTTTGAAGTCCTTTTCGACATCGCGAAGATCGGCAAGCTCTTTTTCAAGATCTTTAATTTTCACAGTGTCGCCTTCGCGCTTGATTGCCTCGCGTTCAATCTCAAGCTGGGAAATCTTACGAGTGATTTCGTCAAGAGCCTGTGGCACGCTGTCACGTTCCAATCGCAGTTTTGAAGCAGCTTCATCAATAAGGTCAATCGCCTTGTCGGGCAAGAATCGGTCAGTGATGTAGCGCTCGGAAAGCTGAACGGCGGCAATAATCGCCTCGTCACGAATACGCACCTGATGATGGTTTTCGTAACGCTCTTTAAGACCGCGAAGAATTGAGA
>WFLX010063244.1_pt1 | contig 13426 bp, 7 predicted proteins | sample 4967041 | NCBI WGS metagenome assembly WFLX01 (sample SAMN12857096, study PRJNA449069) | gut metagenome | isolation source: stool from male and female vole | host: Microtus ochrogaster | place: USA:Florida | collected 2017
GCAAATTTTGAATTGACATTTCCTTCGATGTAGTAGCTACCCCATTTGTGGAGTGTCTTGCCCCAGTCGTTTGTGGAAACCTTCACTTCCTGTCCGTCGACAGTGATACAAAGTTTCTCGATATCAATCTCATATTTGTTATCATCGCCTTCGAAGGTCAGATATCCTTTATCTTCCTTATCTACCGTTAGCTTACAGGTGGTAAGGTCTGTGCCCTTCACCTTGTTGTAGTTTTTTGCTGTAGCCTTAAGGTTGTCGGCTTTTATGCAATAATCGAAAGTGCGAATGCCTGGTTTAGCCATGCGTTTCTGCTTTCCTTGGTTTAGGGCATCAGTGGCAGGCCCCGGTTTGTAGTAGTTGTTGACAAGGTTGACGGTCATTGCCTCGCCTCCGTAGCACCCTTCGCCGGCGTAGTTGTAGATGACATTGTTTCGTAAATCCATACGCTCATCGAGCTGAGTACTTGGGCGCGGCCCAAGGCGCGGGGTGCGAGAGCCGTGGTGTGCGAGAAGGTTGTGATGATAAGATGCACCGGCACCTCCCCAGTTGCCGCCGTATCCGTGCGAACCTTTGCTATGTCCTGAGTTCACAAGGCTTTGAGTCGCCATACACCATTGTACTGTAATGTTTTTTGATCCATATACGGAGAGACATTCATCGATGCTCCAACTGACGGAGCAGTGGTCGATCATAATCTTCTGACCGTCCATCCCACCGAGTCCGTCACCCTCGTGAGCTTTGTTGTTGGTTTTCAGCGCTTCATTTCCGAGTCGGAAACGCATGAAACGTATGATTACGTTTGGCGCACTGATGACGAAAGGATAGTCTGCGATGCAGATGCCATCGCCGGGAGCAGTCTGTCCTGCGATAGTAAGATTCCCATTCTTTAGCTTTAATTCCGATTTTAAGTGAATTGTGCCGCTTACATCGAATACGATGGTTCGAGCGCCACTCTGGCTGCAAGCCCATCGGAAAGAACCTTCACCAGAGTCTTCAAGGTTTGTCACATGATAGACTTTTCCGCCACGTCCACCCGTAGTGATGGCTCCAAATCCTTCTGCTCCGGGAAATGATGGGAGTGAGGCTTCTCCTTGCGCTGAAGCAGGAAGGAAAATGGCAGCAGCCATGGCGGCTGCCATAATTAAATTCTTCAGATTCATTTCTTAAGGACTTTATCAGTTTCAGATGTTCCATTTGAGAATACAAGGCGGCGGATGCTGATGCCTTGAGCAGGTTCTGCAAGACGCATACCGTTAAGATCGTAGTATTCAATAGCAATTACTTCTCCTTTTGCAGACTCAATGCTTTCAACGCCCGTGCTGATGCATTCCGGATAGTATTCCTCCACTGCAGAGAGGGCATCGGCATTTCCGGCCTTCATGATGTCTTCTACAAGAGAATTAAGATATACTTCTACATTAGTATAGAGCCCTTTTGTGTCAACGGTGTATGCATTAGCATCCTCTGCATCATTCGGATTAAGACCATTGGCAAGTTCCCATTCATCGGGCATACCGTCAAGGTCAGTGTCGAAATTTTCAGGGCGGCTTACGCTTGTCAGCACAGGGAAACTTGCGGTGTTAGGATTCTCAACTCCTTCAGGGTCATTGATAAAGTCGAGGATTCCGGCAGTATTCGATGTGGGATATTGCTTGCCGTTTTTGTCTATGAAAGGTTCTTTGCCGTAGTATGTCACAGTTCCGGTGCGGGCTTCTTCCATATAGCGGGCATCCACAGCATCGCGGTAAAGTGAGGCTCCACAGTAGTTAAGTACCTTGTCATAGACCATTTCAGCTGATTGGGTAGTGATTATGCCGGCATCAGTTGGTTCATCAAGCTTTACGCATAGATAGTCCTTACCGTCAATATCCACGTAATTAACGTTTTCTCCGAATTTATGGTTGGGGTCGGGCATGTATCTTACGCCATCAACTGTTTTTAGGCCACTGTCATATTTTACTCCTGCCCAGTCGTAATTTTCCGGGGTAGAAGCAGCGGTCACGTAGTTGCCGTCGATATAATAGCGTGAGCAGAGACCGCGAAGGGGCTCATTTGTAGAGTTATCTTTAGTGCCGACAGATATCTGAGTTACATTAGTCTTGTTTTTTGTGCCGGGACCAGCCTGATAGTAGTTGTTTACAATGTTGATGTAGCCGCCGCCGGGACCGCCGTAGCTGCCGTTGCCGTTGCCCCAGTTGTATAGCACATTGTTGCGGAAATCAACGCGCTCAGCATCTACTGTATTCTCAAAGCGTGTTTTGTCCCAGCTTGTCCATTCGTAGCGTGCCCCGTTAAATCGTGGCGCACGATTCTGTATGTGGGTCAAATAATTGTGGTGGAATGAAGCTTCCTTTCCGCCCCAAATACCGCCGTAGCTGTGTGCACCCTTAGAGTGTCCGGGATTTGCAAGACCCTCACCGATCGTACACCACTGCATTGTGAATTTCTCATTGTCGTAGAAAGAAGCCACCTCGTCGATGCTCCAAGAGAAAGAGCAATGGTCGATGATAATGTTTTTCTTGCGGCGACCCCATGTGGCGTCAGCTCCGTCATTGACATCTTTCACTTGCGAGCGCCGGCTTCGGATGAAGCGTACGATCACGTTGTCGGCCTTTCCGAAATATAAAGTATAATATCTAAGAGTTATGCCACCTTCCGGAGCTGTCTGTCCGGCGATAGTGGTATTGGAAGTGACGTCGAGTTGGCTCTTAAGGTCGATATAGCCACTGACATCGAAGACGATGGTCTTCGGACCGCTCTGGGCGAGGGCCCAGCGGAGAGAACCTTCGCCGCTGTCGTTGAGATTGGTCACGTGAACTATTTTTCCGCCACGGCCACCGGTGACGAAACGTCCGTGTCCTTCAGCTCCGGGGAACGCCGGGACTGCTTCATCTGCGAATAGAGGTGTGCAAAGCGCAAGTGCTCCGGCCAAGAGTAAAGATTTTTTCATGATGTATAGCGTTTGATTATATTAATAAGGTGTTTTTGTGCAAAGTTAATGAGATTATTCCTAATATGCAATATATAAGAATGGAATAAATGTTAAAATTGAGAATTTTTAAAAAAAATGGGATAAAAGTTTGGAAATTTTGTAAATATTCCTTAATTTTGCGTGCTAAACCTATAGTTTAACCTTTAAAATAACAGAAAATTTAGAGAAAAATTGNCTTTGATNCAATGTCAGTTCGGATNATAACCGCCTGATAATTAANCAANATCANNCAATCATCATAAATGTNTTANGACNNANATTAAANTAACATCGAAACNANNANAGGNCAGNAGNTTCTTGAAGAAGACATTCCTAACCTTGATCGCCATGCTATTGGCGATCCCTGCGTTCGCACAGACAGTAAATCTGTCGGGCCAGGTTACCGATGAGTCTGGTGAGCCTTTGATAGGTGCTACTGTGATGATACAGGACACTAGTACTGGCACAGCAACAGACTTCGACGGCAATTATTCAATTCCAAACGCTCCGGCTATGGGGTCAATTGTAGTGTCGTATATCGGTTACACCACACAAACAATTCCAATTAACGGACAGTTTACCATCAACGTCGTGATGAGAGACGACACCCAGAGCCTTGACGAACTCGTGGTAGTCGGTTACGGAACGATGAAGAAGAACGACGTGACAGGTTCTGTAGCGACTGTAGGTACAGAAAAGCTGAATGCAAAGGGTGCCGGTTCGGTCCTTGAGAACCTTCAGGGTACAGTTGCTGGTGTGAATATCACGAAATCAAGTGGTCGTACAAACGGTGGTATCGATGTGGAAATCCGCGGTAAATCCTCGATCAATTCGAGCACTAAGCCAATGTATGTTGTAGATGGCGTAATCACCAGTNATATTGACTTTCTTAANCCTCGGGATATTGAGCGTATAGATGTGCTGAAAGATGCTTCTTCAACTGCTATTTATGGTTCTCGTGCCACTGCAGGTGTTGTAATTGTGACAACTAAGGGAGCACTTGGAGTAAAGCTTGAACAAACTCCTTCTATTAGTTACGATGGGTATTTTGGCGTAGCTAAAGCTGCTCATCTCCCTAATTTTATGAATGGAGAAGAGTTTGTTGCATACAGAATGTGGAAGTNTGGTCAGACTANTAATGAACTTACAGCCACTCCTCCATATCTTACTCCTCAACCTATATATGGATACATGAAGGGTGGTACTGGTGGTATGGACTGGTGTCTGCTTCAGCAGAATTCTGCAGATCCGACATCTCCATATATCCTTAAAGAAAGACTGGCAAATGGTGATACGTATGATTGGCCAAGTTTAGTGCTTCAAGATGGCGTTCAGCAGAACCATTACATTTCAGTAAATGGCGGCTCTAAGCAGACTACATATAACTTTGGTATCGGTATAAACAACGAAAAGGGTTTGTACAAAGGTGATGAATCGACGACCTTTAGTTTTAAGGGTTCAATGGATGTTCGTATCAATAAAGTCATAAGTGCTGGCTTTAACTTGAATGCGGCTATGATGAATACAGGTTATGCTGATGATAATGGTGTGAATCGTGCATGGTATATGAATCCATTTATGATTCCTTATAATGCGGAAGGAGATATTAACCTCAAGCCTGGTGATAAGGCAACCTTAGGGACAAACGATTATCAGTTTTCTGATGCAATCAGTCCTCTTGCCTATATGAAGAATTCATATCATAACCGTAAGACATATAAAATTTTGGGTAATGTATACCTTAAATTAGATTTGATAAAGGGACTTACATTTAAGTCGACTTTTGCTCCTTCATTTACTTACTATCGTGATGGAGTGTATAGTGGATACGAAAACCCCAATGCACCGGGTATGACTTGGGCTAATGGTGAATTAAGCACTGCTTCTACGACTGCTACCAATCATAGCAATCTAAATTGGATTTGGGATAATATGTTGACTTATAATCGTACAATCGCTGAAGATCATAACGTTAATGTGATGGGGCTTGTTTCTGCAGAGAAAGGTATTAGCGAAAATTATAAGTGGGTCGTAACCGATGTCCTTCAAAATACTGACTGGTGGAATTTGGGTTCTGGTACTACCAATAATGATTCTTCTTCTTCTAGTTATTCCCAGAGTACTATGATGTCATACGCATTGCGTGCTAATTATGGTTTCAAAAATAGATATTTAGTGACAGCTACTATGCGTTGGGATGGTAGTTCTAAACTTGCTACTGGATATGAATGGAAATCTTTCCCCTCTGTTGCTCTCGGTTGGGTGCTGTCTGAGGAGTCTTTCATGGAAAAGACAAATCATTATATGAATAACCTTAAGCTTCGTCTTAGCTATGGAATTACTGGCAACAACTCTGGTGTGGGTAATTATCAGACGATGGTAGGCATTGGTGGACCGGTTTACTATCCATTTTATGGAGATCCATACTCTTCTGGCTTCTATGCAAGTGGTATCGTAGACAAAAAGCTAACTTGGGAAACATCTCGAGAATTCAATGTGGGTATAGATTTTGGTTTTCTTCGAAACCGTATCAATGGTAGCATTGAGTGGTATTTGAAGAATTCCAGTGAACTCCTTTTCGATGTGAGACTTCCTCTCGAAGCAGGAGGTGGCAAAATGTCGACTAATATTGGTAAGGTTCGTAATACAGGTATTGAGGTTACACTTAACACAGTCAATATAGAAACAAGAGATTGGAATTGGCAGACCACATTTACTTTTGCTCACAATAACAATAAGGTGAAGCAGATAAATGGAGTATCAGACCGTTATGTCGATGGAGCTACTAATTCTTTATTCATTGGTCATCCTGTCAACAATGTCTTTGCGTATGAATGGGATGGCATAGTCTCCAACAAGGATATGATTGTGCCAAATCATCAAGTAGCGATCGACCATGGCTTTACTCCTGGATCAACTGTGCGTTCGTGTGATTATTATTATGAATGCTATGGCCTTACTGAAGGTCGTCCTATAGTAAAGGATGTCAATGGAGATGGCAACTATAATGAAGCAGATAAGGTTATTTTTAGTGCCGAACCGAAATGGATCGGAAGCTTTACATCTAATCTCTCTTACAAGCTTCCTAAACAGTATGGTACCATAGATTTTTCATTCTCGATTTATAGTCGTCAGGGCGGAAAGACTTATTCTCCGTTTATGAACGGAGATCTATTCAAGACTTCTGATCGTGGCTGGGAAAAGATTATGGTCGATTACTATATTCCGCAAGGAGCGCTTGTAAGTTGCGATGGCATGAATGTAGATGGCACATATATTAATCCTGTTTATCAGACAGAGACTCATTATGGTAGTTGGCCATTCCCCAATGCAACTGATAATTCAGGTGCGGGTAGTACAGGTAGCCCTGTTGGAAATTGGGAACAAGCTCGTCAAGTTGTTAATGCATCATACGTAAAGGTTAAGAATATTTCTCTTGGCTATACATTCGACAAGAGCTTGTTGAAACATATATCTTGTCAGGAAGCTCGAATTTATGTGAATATCACCAACCCATTTGTATTCACAAATTATCTTGGCTTTGATCCTGAATGGGCTAATGCAGCTGGCAAGAACGATGGTCCCAGCACAATAACTTATCAGGTAGGTGCAAGTATTAAGTTCTAAATCTTTTCATAATTGCAATAATGAAATTTAATAAATACATAGCTCTCGCTTGTCTGTCTGTATTTTCTTTAGTAGGATGCAGCGACTTTCTGGAGAAAGATAATAAGTCAAGTGCCAACACTGACGGCAACAAATATCTGTCAGAGCATCCGGAGACCTTGCGTGCGACAGCCTTTGAGGCACTTCGAGCAAATATTGTCAATATTGACATGCAAGATCTTGCTTCCGATCTTTTCACATGTCCTCGAAAAGGAGATGATGGAGTATTCTCTCAGTTTGCGATTTCTGTAGATAATGGAGATGTTGAAAAATTCTATCAGAATAACAGTAAAGCCATTAATTATGCCAACGGTATGATTAAGTTCGGTGGTGAAGGTTCTCGAATGAGTGAGGAAGGTCGCTTTATTCGTTCATATTGTTATTATTATCAAACGCAGCAGTTTGGTGCTGTACCGTATGTTACAAAATACGTAGAGGATGCTAGCCGGGATTATCCCCGAACACCTCTGGATGAATTGTATGCGGCATTAGTAGAAGATCTTACAGATCTTTATAATAATTCCTCTCTTCCTGCAACTGACCACAATGGAGATATCAGTAAGCAAGCAGTGGCAGCCCTTTGCGCAAGAATATGTCTCGCAGCGGGATGGGATTTACAGACTACCCTTAACGATGCAGAAAAGGGTACCTATACAGTAACATCTACAGAATATTTTACAAAAGCAGCTGAATGGGCTGAGAAAGCTATTAATGGCACTCGGCTTACAATGTCGTTTGAAGAAAAGTGGTCTCCATTTAATGAGGGGAATGAAGAGGTAATTTGGGCTAATCAATATCGTCGCGATGGTTTCCCCGGAGATGTAAACTCGGGAGGTCATAGTCTTCAGAATAATTATTGCGCATATTACGGAGATGTCACCAAGACTGGTCAAAAGGGTGATAAGAACGGTGGTGCGAATATGTACAACGACAAGGCTATCATGCTATTCGGAAAAGGTGACACTCGTTTTGATGGAACCTTCATGACGACTGCGTATAATTCTTTCCTGGAGAATGGTACTGCCACATGGGGTACTCAAGGATATTATGCTTATTATAATTGTACTGCTGAGGAANNAGCTAAATTACCCATCGCNGCAAAGTTCTTCCCTTGNTACNCNACNGTAGCTGAGGTGGNGGCTTATNTGGNNGNGCATAAGAGTCAGACGAAGCAGTACCCAGAGAATGAAACAGGCTGGAATCAACCCTATGCCATCATTATGGATGCTATAGATGTTACCAAGTTCTCATTTAAGCCAGATGGCAGTTATACTAAAGGAACACAAAGTTTTGCAAGTTATACATCTGATGTATATAATGGCATGTGTGTGAAGAAGTTTGATGATCCTCAGTCAATTATGTCGACCAGTGGCAATGACTACCGCAATATCGTAGCATTTCATGTCAGCGAAATGTATCTTGTCGCTGCAGAGGCATACTTGATGGCTGGAAAAGAATCAGAGTCGCTTACCAAGATTAATGACGTGCGTCGTAGAGCTGGTGCTGAAGAGCTTTCTTCTTTTGATGCATACTCTGCAATGGTAGAGTATTCTATTCCCTACACATTTGGCAATATCACAAAACTTGATTGTATTCTTGACGAGTGTGCTCGTGAAATGTATGCAGAACGTACTCGTTGGTATGATCTTCGTCGTACTCGGCAGTTGGTTAGATACAACATTGCTTTCTCAAGAAGTATTCGTAGTGTGCAGCAGATGAGCAATGCTCAGGGACAGATAAAATGGTATAGACCAATTCCGGAAACTGAGATCAACAATAATACTGCGTTGTCGTTTGACACAGATCAGAATCCTGGTTATTAATTCTGTAAAAGTTATTTAAAATGAAAAATTTAATTAAAGGAATGTTTATTGCCTCAGTTCTGGCTTTATTCCTTTCTGCATGTGACAAAGACGCAGATCTTCCATATAGCGGTCCTGTTACCCATCCACAAGAAGAGGTAAAGGGTATGTATAGCGGAGATTGGTCTCGTCAAGAAGTCGGTAAGGAGGAAGTGTTGTTGGGAAAAGGCACCGTTACATTCACCCCAGCTGAAGACAATTATGTTACCAATATAGAGGTGAAGTGTACCGACTTCAGTCTTGATATGAGTTCGATAGCTAACATTGCTCCGGGAGCACAGGGATATATTTTCTACAATACGTCCTCATCTAATGGCTTTGAGACCATTTTCAGTGGTGATATAAAGAAGACGGATATGAGTGTGGATCTTTCTTTTAAGAAAACTGTTAAGGAAGGTCGTAAGAGTTATACTTATCTTTACACATTCAATGGCGTAAGGCAGTAAAAAACTAGGAGAGTTCGATTTTGGTCGGACTCTCCATAAAAGAACATAATTATTAACCAATCAAAATTGTTTTCTTATGAAGAAAATTTTACTTGGCGCTGCTGTAGTAGCTTTAGCAGCATCTGCTACCGCTCAGGTAGAAATCGGTTTGATGGATGCCGAAAATCTAATTAACAATGTAGCTGTTGCCGGAACTAATGATGAAGGTAAGGAGATTCACACTCTTCCTTCCAATACGGTTCTTGCATCTACTGCAAGCGTAGAGATGCTTTATCCGAATGGCGATAATATCTCTAAGCAAAATTCTGCGTTTAATGGGATTAAGACTCTCATAGTTAATGGTGAAGAGATTGCTCTTGGTGATGGTATCGGTGGTTCAGATAATGGTAAAGGTGATCTTAATGGTCCTACAGGGGGCTGTATGTATCAGCTTAAAGTAAAGAAGGATGGATGGATGGTAATTCCTAGCAAGATTTCCTCTAACAAGCCCTTCTATGTATTCGAAGGTCTTCAGGGTGCAGATCCTGTAGCACTTGCATATAATCTTGGAATGGATCTCCAGAGCGGTGACTATCCAGAGATTAAAGAAATCAAATATGCATTGCCTGCTGACGCAGATGGATATGTAGATCGTACAGCTGCTGATATCGATAAATACACATTCGGTACAGATGCCCTTGGATGGCCTATCAGAATTGCAACTCAGAATCCAGACGCGGCAACCGGTGGCAATGGTACAGGTGCTCTTGTTTTCCCTGTTTATGCAGAAGCTGAGAATTATCTCGTTATGGCTACAGGTTCAAAGATGAATACCTGTGGTTTTGTATTCGTAGAAGGCGATCCCGCTGGAGCTGCTCCTGATGTTGCTGTGAAAGGTGTCTACAAAGATACAGAGGATGAGAAAGTAATAGTTATCACAGGTAATGCTCCTGTCATTGGTGCTGTAAACGGTCTCGAAGCTGCTAACGAAAACGCTCCTATCTACAACATGATGGGTGTTCGCGTTAACGCTGACGCTAAGGGTATCCTTATCCAGAACGGCAAGAAATTCATCCGCAAGTAATCAAACTTTAATTCATAATGCATAATTGGAAGTCAGATCCAAGATAAGCGTAAAGCTCAATTTATTGCATTTGAATAGAACTCGAAAGGCGGCTTCCTTGGAAGTCGCCTTTATTTATTACTTGTCCTGAGCCGGAGGCTCAGGACACCTAAACAAAAAAGAGAGTGGAGGAGATGCTGAGCCGGAGGCTTTTGGGTTGCTATATATATATCCTACTTCTTTTTTGAATTAAATTTTTCAGAGCAAATATACTCAGCGAGAGCATTTAGTCTTAAGCACTCGCTTCTCTCTATTTTTCTTTTTCGAGTAGGACTATCTTGGCCGTCCATAATCGCCTCTCGTCGTTTTCTTAATTCTTGTACTTGTATTGTGGAAGAATCTGCCTTCCGGTTAACTTCCAAAATCGGAGCAAGAATCAGCAATTCACCCTTAGCACATTTATAGAAATCCCTATATGCGGGCTTCCATGGAGACGGAGGCAGAGGCTTATCATGTATTAATATGATGCGGCCCCCAATTTTTTCAGCTTCTTTCCTGATTTCCTTTTCCTCTGGCGAGATGAAGGCAGACACCAACACTCCACCGCTATAAGAAGCATGAAGCCATCGTTCCCTCTGCTGTCGTTTCTCTTCTTCTGATGATTTGCTATGGACAATTACTGCATCCCGAAAAGGATTTTTAAGAAGAAAAAGATTTCCATATCCTGAATAGTATTTTCCCTGTATTTTAATAATATCGCATCTACTGAAGTTCTCACAATTCGCTTTTTTGATTGCCAAACGATAAGGATTTTCTTTTATATAACGGAAAATATCATCTAATCTTCTTGTGACAGACAGTATCTTATCATTAAAGCCTGTTTGAAATACAGAAAATCCGATTTCCTTCCTAATATGATTCTTAAATGCTGAAATGTATTTACCTAAATGATACGGAGTACGTTCCTTCACAAAAATCAGGAAATGAATATGATTAGGCATAACAATATACTGCAACAACTGAGAATTGGGAATAATCAAGTAGAATCTCTTTATCCAGCTCTTTATGATATTTCCTAAATCAGATAGACAGATCATTGGACAACCTTCATTTCCAAGAGGTATATGCCAATCGCCCGTCAACTGTCCAAATTCCGGAGAATCTGACTTTTTATTTATTGTAATCAGATAAATGCTTCGGGAGTAGTAGTCATGCCACCAAGCTCGCTTATTATGTCTGTTTCGCATCGTAATTCTACTGAAGTATGAATTAAGGAAGCTCCGAAAATCCTTAACCGATTCAAATAATTATATAGAGCTGCAAATTTAGGTATTTATTTGGAGATAAAAAAATTTAATTTTTATCTCTGTTTGTTTCGGTGTCCAGAGCCTCNGGCTCTGCATATCCCAATTTCTACTTTTTGCCCCAATTTGCCCAGCCGGAGGCTCTGAACACCGAAACAAACAGGGTGGAGGATTTGTCGAGCCGGAGGCTCTGTACACCGAAACAAACAGGGTAGAGGATTTGCCCAGCCGGAGGCTCTGTACACCGAAACAAACTATGCTGCTAAAAGCTTAGTAGATTTAATTTTTCCCAGATATCTTTTTTGTTTTGGTGTCGGAACCTTTGGTTCCGAGGTGTTCGCGTTAAAGCTGACGCTAAGTATATCCTTTATTTCATTTANTCGTCGTTCTCTTGCAGATATCGGGTGGTTTTATTAATTTTGCCATATAATATTCCAGAATATCATATTCTGAAATATTATAATAAATGTTAAAATTATTCTAATATGGATTTCCCCTTATTATGAAAATTAAGTTTTATTTACTCGTATTGGTATTCTTTTGCTTTTTGAGTNTNANTGCNGCTGAGAAGCCNTGGGAGCATGGAGATCTGCGGGTGTCTGAAAATGGGCTTTATCTGCAGCATGAGGATGAGACGCCATTCTTTTGGCTTGGGGATACGGGGTGGCTGCTTCCGCAGCGTCTTGACCGGGATGAGGCGCAGCATTATCTTGAGCAGACTGCCAAGGAAGGATTCAATGTGGTGCAAATCCAAGTTATCAACGGTGTGCCGTCATTCAATCGATACGGCAAGATGTCTCATCCTGATGGATGGAATACGGATGCAATGTCAAAATCCGGAGAATATGGCTATTGGGATCATCTTGACTATATCATTGACACAGCCGAATGGAATGGAATCTATATAGGCATGGTCTGTATATGGGGAGGACTCGTGAAAGCGGGGTTGATGAATGAAAAGCAAGCCGAAGAATACGGGGAGTTCTTGGCAAAGAGATATGGAGACAGAAAGAATATAATCTGGATTATCGGTGGTGATATCCAAGGAGATGTGAAGACGGTTGAATGGGAGGCTTTGGCGAAAAGTATCAAGGCGAATGATCCGAATCATCTTATGACATTTCATCCTCGTGGACGCACTGTATCGGCCCGATGGTTTAACGACCGCGATTGGCTTGATTTCAATATGTTTCAGAGTGGGCATCGGCGATATGATCAGAGNATGGGCAATAAAGACTATCCTATCCCTGACGGTACNGAGGAGGACTCGTGGATGTATGTAGACACTGTGAGGAAGTATCAGCCNATAAAACCGGTTCTCGATGGNGAACCAAGTTATGAGAATATTCCACAAGGNCTACATGGTGCGGATGAGCCGGTTTGGACAGACAAGGATGTGAGGCGATATGCGTATTGGTCGGTNTTCAACGGTTCTTGTGGNCATACATACGGGCANAATAATATCATGCAGTTTATTCGTCCCGGNCTNCCGGGNGCTTATTTTGCCGATGGAGTGAAGAANCCATGGTATGTTGCCATCGATGACCCTGGAAGGAAACAGATGAANTATNTAAAGNGGCTNATGCTTGCGTTTCCTTATTATGANAGAGTGNCAGACCCGACACTTGTGGTAGATAACGGGGTGAGATATGACAGGATTCTGGCNACACGAGGCAAAGATTATCTTCTTGCTTATAATCATACAGGACGAGAGATGAAGTTGGATTTGGGTAGGATTTCCGGCAAGGAAAAGAATATCTGGATTATGGATCCGACGGATGGTTCGCTCCGATATATTGGGAAAACGAAGGATAAAATCTATATTTATCAGCCTGACTCCGGCAAAGACATTGTCCTGATAGCAGTCGATGCTCGGAGAAGTTATCTTTCGCTTGAGATGGAGGAGATACCAGAATCCGGATACCAGAGTCCGGAATCCCCAAAAGGTCTCACAGAATAAATCACATTGCTATGGTAGCTAAAATAGCTATTATAGCTATTCGAAAAACAATTCAAATAACAATTATTAAATAATGAAAATACTGATATTAGGAGCCGGCAAGATGGGCTCATTCTTTTGCGATCTTCTAAGTTTTGATCATGATGTGGCTATCTATGATCCGAATCCGGAGCAT
>WFLX010035048.1_pt1 | contig 13425 bp, 6 predicted proteins | sample 4967041 | NCBI WGS metagenome assembly WFLX01 (sample SAMN12857096, study PRJNA449069) | gut metagenome | isolation source: stool from male and female vole | host: Microtus ochrogaster | place: USA:Florida | collected 2017
GCTGACTGTAGATCGAGGCGCGTCCCGAAAAAAACAGTGCGAAGAAGGATGTGAAGGTCATGACCCCGAGTCCGCCTATCTGGATGAGCAGGGCAAGCACGAGAATGCCGAGCGGGGTGAAGGTGACATAGATGTCGATCGGAGTGAGGCCCGTAATGCACACGGCCGAGGTCGATACAAAGAGGGCGTCGACATAGCTGATGGAGCCGTAGGTGCACCTCGGGAGCATCAGCAGCAGCGACCCTATGAAGATGACCACAAGAAACGATGCCGACAGCAGCAGCGACGGGTTGGTGCGCCGCCCAACGAGCCTCATCACGCTCTGGCTCACCTCAACCAGGGCATAGGCGCAGAGCACCGGGTAGAGAAACCGGCGGGAATAAAGCAGGGCGTCGAGCCAGCCGATCCAGGGATGCTCGGGACGNGGATAGNCAAGCGGAATCAGCGTGATGAGCACCGCCACTTCTACCACTGTCTTGAGCAGACTGCGGTTGCGTCGCTCGTCGGCGGTGTTGAAAATAAGGGAGAGAATTATATCGGAAAGAAACACGATCTGTATGCCCCTGATCAGTTTCCGGAGCACGATCAGCTCGGCGTAGGAATGATCATAGCCCAGATAGATCACGAAGGCGGCGAGGAGCGCCACGGCGGCCACTCCCGCAATGATGTGCACTCCCTGCTCCATGAGGCGAATGTTGCGGATAAACCGGTGGGTCATGCGCAGATAGCCCTTCGACACCCGGATGACTTTCAGATAACATCTTGTGAGCAGATCGTTTTTCATCTTCCCGACGAGTGTGAGAGGTGGTTACTGGAGTTCAGACAGTTCGAGCCAGCGCATCTCCTGCTCGTCGAGGAGATCTTTTATCTCGGCGTAGCGGGCCGACATGGCTGCAACATCGTCCATCACCTCTCCGGAGGCAAATTTGGCGTCGATGGCATCCTTTTCGGCTGTGAGGCGGTCGATCGATTCGGTGAGGGCTTCAAACTCCTTCTGCTCCTTGAAGCTCATGCGCCGCTTGCGCTCGGTAGTGCGCGGCTTCTCTTTCCGGGCACCCTCGGCAGCGGAGGCTGTCGGCTCGGGGCGCGACTCCTCTTTCTGCCGGGCGCGATAGTCGGTGTAGTTGCCGGGGAAGTCAGAGACCTTGCCCTGACCCTCGAACACAAACAGATGGTCGACGATCGAGTCGAGGAAAAATCGGTCGTGGCTCACCACGATCACGCATCCCTCAAACTCGGCCAGATAATCCTCGAGCANCCCGAGGGTAACGATGTCGAGGTCGTTGGTGGGCTCGTCGAGAATCAGGAAATTGGGCTGCCGCATGAGCACCGTGGCCAGGTGCAGGCGCGCTTTCTCGCCACCCGAGAGGGTGTGGATATACTTCTGCTGGTCGGGGGGTGAGAAAAGAAAGCGGGTGAGAAACTGCATGGGCGAGTAGTGGCGCGCGCCGTCGTCGAGGCTCACATCCTCGAGGATGTCGGTCACGGCGTCGATCACCTTCTTCGACTCGTCAAACTGTATGCCCTCCTGCGAGTAATAGCCGAACCGCACGGTCGANCCCACGTCCCAGGTGCCTGAGTCGGGAGCCACGAGCCCCTGAAGCATCTTGATGAAGGTGGATTTGCCCACACCGTTGGGNCCNATNATGCCCACCTTCTCATAGCGGGCGAAGATATAGTTGAAATGGTCGAGTATCTTCTTGTCGCCAAACGACTTGCATATATCCCGGGCCTCGAAGATCTTGGAGCCGATGTAGCCGGCGGCCACGTCGAGGTTGACGTTGCGCTCGGTCAGGTCAACGCGCGTGCGCTCCTTCAGTTCGTGGTAGGCGTCGATGCGGTATTTGGCTTTTCCGGCGCGGGCCTGAGGCTGNCGGCGCATCCATTCGGTCTCCCGGCGGAGGGTGTTGCGCAGGCGCTCCTGCTCGGCTGTCATGGCTTCGAGGCGCTCGGCGCGGCGGCGCAGGTAGTAGTCGAAGTTTCCGGCGTGGAAATAGGCGCGCCTGCCGTCGAGCTCGATGATGCGGTTGCACACGCGGTCGAGGAAGTAGCGGTCGTGGGTCACGAGCAGCAGCGTGACGCGCGAGTGNGCGAGNTANGCTTCGAGCCACTCTATCACCTCGATGTCNAGGTGGTTGGTGGGCTCGTCGAGAATCATCAGGTCGGGNCGCTCGAGGATGAGCCGCGCAATGGCCACACGCTTGCGCTGTCCGCCCGAGAGGGTGTCCACGCAGGCCGAGAGGTCGGTTATGTGGAGCTGCCCGAGAATCTGAGCGAGGCGATCCTCGTAGTCCCACGCTCCGGCGGCGTCCATCTCGGCGGCTGCGGCATTGATCCGGTCCGGATCGCCCGAGGCGAGCGCNTGCTGATAGTCGGTCACGGCGCGGGCCGTGGCTCCGGCAGCATGGGCCAGACAGCTNTCAAGCACCGTAGAGCCGGGGGTAAACTCAGGCGTCTGCGCCAGAAAGCCTACTCTTATGTCGGCGCGGAAGGTCACGGAGCCGCTGTCGGGCGCCTCCTCGCCCGCTATGATGCGCAGGAGAGTTGACTTGCCCGTGCCGTTGCGGGCAACGATGCCTATCTTGTCTCCCTCGTCGATGCCGAAGGTGACGGACTCGAAAAGCAGTTCCTCCGAGTAGCTTTTGGTCAGATCCTCAATCTGTAGATATGTGGCCACAAGAGATTGAATTATAGGGTTAAAGCATGGCGGTGGGGATGTCCGTGCCGACACACGCCTAACAAAGGTAATGAATAAAGCCTTATCCTGCAAAAAATCCCGTGCGAAACGAGGTCAATCCGCATCGATGTTGCCCCATGATTTTCGTGAATATGGAAAACATGAGGGGATATTTAGTTGAAGTAAGAGAAAATTAGTATATTTGCCGCCGGATAGCTTCCGGGCTCTCCATGAGTTTAATAAAATGGAAAAAGGATATGATTGATCTGACGAAAATTGCAGGCATCTGCGTCGGCGCGATTCTGATGGCGGCGTGCGGCTCATGCTCAGGCGAAAAGAAGCTCGCCAAAATAGGAGATATGGATGTTGTGACCTTCGACGATATGGATGTGATCGGTAGCCGTGAGGGGGAAATGGCGGTGGCCGACCTTGCGTCGGCCGGAGCGCCAAAGGCCATGCTGCTCAGCGATCTGGCCGACGATGTGGAGCTCGTGAGGCTCGATCCGTCAGACGAGGCGATTGTAAAATCCGGAGATATGTGGATGAGCGACAAGCGGTTTGTTATCTTCGACGGCAATGAGTTGAAGCAGTTTGACCGCTCCGGAAAATATCTCGGCAAGATAGGATCAAAGGGCAATGGCCCCGGCGAATATTACATCGCACCCTACAACATCACCATCGATGAAGCGGGCGGCAGGATATATATGCTCACCTATGCAGCGAAAAAGATTCTTACCTATGACCTTGAAGGAAACTTCATCGGCGATCTGCCGCTGGCTCGCCCCGCCGAGAAGGGATTCATGGAGGTCAATCCCGACAGTACGCTCACGGTGGCCGCCCTGACTTTCACCATCAATGAGGATCCCTACGCCGTGTGGCGTCAGGACTTTCAGGGCAATCTGATCGAGGGGGTCCAGGCAGGTCATCTCGCAATGGCTCCCGACTATAGCAACGAGATCTACAAGGGCTTGTCGGACGATGGCTTCACTTATTCTCTCTTTAGGATGCCGCCTAAGGACGTCAGCAGGGAGGACACTCTGTATGTCTACACACAGGGNGCGCTTCGGCCCGATTTCACGGCACGGTTTGATGGTGAGACACCGCTCCACCGCTATGGATCTTTCCCCGGTTTCTATCTGGTCGATGTAGCCGGCGANCCGGTGCAGGTCACNCCGTCGAGCTTTTATTTCTCTACCCCCACTCCTGTGCTGATCGACCGGCAGACTCTCCGTGGCGGCCGGGTCGAGATAGTGCTCGACTTGCTCGGACCGATCTTTGCCGATCACGATTGGGTTTACGGCAAGACCCCCGGATATTTCACCCTCAATCTTGATCCGGGCGATCTGGAGGAATCGCTGCGCAAGGCTCTCGCGGAGCAGACCGATCTCTCCGACAGCGACCGCGAGCGGATAAACGGGCTGCTGGAGACCATCTCGCCCGACGACAACAATTATCTGATTGTCGGCAAGTGGAAAAAATGACCGGCGGCTCACCCAAAATTAGGCCGTTCGGAAAATTATTTGTAGNTTTAGCGCGGGATTAATCCATCATCCCGTAAACAATACCATAGATCTATCATGAAATTACTATGCAATAAGAGTGCCGCCGCGGCGCTGCTGCTTCCGCTCATGATCTGTATGAGCTGCGGGGGCGGCGCGGGGAAGTCGGCCGACAAGACGACCGACAGCATCTCGACCATTCTGCCATCGCATCTGCCGGAGGTGAAGACGGTTGTGATACAGCCCAAGATGTTTACCCACGACATTGTGAGCAACGGCCGAGTGTCGGCACATGATTTTGCCGACCTGCGGTTTGCGGGCGCCGATGCTGTGATAGACAGGATCTATGTGAAAAACGGCGACCATGTGCGCAAGGGTCAGCCGATTGCCTCGCTCGACCGCTTCAAGCTCGAAAATCAGCTTGCCCAGAATCAGGCCACGCTCGACAAGGCGCACCTCGATCTGGCCGACGTGCTGATCGGTCAGGGCTATGACCCCGAGAAGCCCGAGGTTGTTCCGGCCGAGGTGATGAAGCTGGCGCGGCTGCGAAGCGGTCTGGATCAGGCCGAGACGGTGCTCAACTCCACCCGGCGCGATCTGGAGCAGACCACCCTTACAGCCCCNTTCGACGGCGTGGTGGCCAATCTGTTTCAGAAAGTCCACAACCGGCCCGATCAGTCGGAGCCTTTCTGCCGCATCGTGGCTTCGGGGCAGAAGGATGTAGAGTTTACCGTGCTTGAGAGCGAGCTGCCTGTAATCCGTCCGGGCGACGAGGTGAATGTCAGCGCGTTTGCTTCGTCGGAATCCTATCCCGGGCGGCTGACCGAGATCAATCCGGTTGTGGATAAGGACGGCCTCGTCAAGGTGCGCGCGTCGGTGAGCGACGGCGGCAAACTGTTTGATGGCATGAACGTGAAGGTGAGTGTCCACCGCGCTCTCGACGAGCAGCTCGTGGTGCCCAAGAGTGCCGTGGTGCTCCGCAGCGGCAAGCCGGTGGTGTTTACCACCGACGGCAAAAAGGCGCTCTGGAACTATGTGCAGACAGGCCTCGAAAACATGAGCGAGTATGTGATCACCGACGGACTCGAGCCCGGAGCTGTCGTGATATATGAGGGCAACGTCAATCTGGCCCATGAAGCCCCGGTGCTTGTAGTGAGCGATAAGTGATGGTAAGGTTTCTGCTAAAGCGGCCTATAGCCGTGATAATGGCCTTCCTGGCATGCACCATCTTGGGTCTGGTGACCTATTTCTCGCTGCCGGTGTCGCTGTTGCCGTCGATAGCCATACCGCACATCACCGTTCAGGTGTCGGAGGAAAACGTAGGAGCCCGCGAGCTGGAGACCAACGTCACGTCGGTACTGAGGCGTTCGCTGCTTCAGGTCGGCGGCCTGAGCGAGGTGCGCAGCGTGACCCGCGACGGCATGGCGCTCATCAACCTCGACTTTGATTATGGTGTGAACACCGACCTCGCTTTCATCGAGGTGAACGAGAAGATCGACGCGGCCATGAACTCGCTCCCGCGCGACATAGCGCGCCCTAAGGCGATCAAGGCGAGCGCCACCGACATACCGGTGCTCTACCTCAACATGACCCTGCGCGACAACAGGCCTTTCACCGAGCCCGATGAGGCCGCCTTCCTCCAGATGTGTGATCTGGCCGAGAATATCGTGCGCCGCCGCATTGAGCAGCTTCCCGAGATCTCTATGGCCGACATTACCGGTATCCCGGGTAAGACATTGAGCATCGTGCCCGACGAGAACAAGATGAAGATTGCCGGTGTGACGGTGGCCGACATCGAGCGGACGCTCAACGACAACAACGTCGAACCGGGAACCATGACCGTGCGCGACGGATTCTATGAATACAAAGTCCATATAGCCAATCAGCTGCGCACGCTCGAGGATGTGAGCAACCTCCTCCTGCGCACCGGCGACAACCGCCTTCTGCATCTCAAGGAGCTGGCCGATGTGTCGATAGTGGCCGACAATGAGGATGGCTACTCCTACTCGGGAGGCAAGCGCGCNGTCACCCTGGCCATCATCAAGCAGAGCGACGAGAATATCGATGATATGAAGGAATCGCTCGCCGAGACAATCGACTATTTCGCCTCGCTCTATCCCGAGATCGAGTTTACCCAGTCGCGCAACCAGACTGAGCTGCTCGACTACACTATAAGNAATCTGGTCCAGAACCTAATCCTCGGTTTTATCCTGGTGTTTATCGTCACGGCGATATTCATGGGCGAGCCCCGCTCGTCGATCATCATCGGTGCGAGCATCATCGTTGCTATAATCATTTCGTTCCTGCTGTTNTACCTCTGCCATGTGTCGCTCAACATCATCTCCCTCTCGGGCCTCATCCTGGCCGTGGGCATGATGATCGATAACTCAGTGATAGTGACGGAAAACATAACTCAATACCGCCACCGCGGCCTGACTCTGATGNGCGCCTGCGATCTCGGCACATCCGAGATGATNACNCCGATGCTNAGCAGTTCGCTCACCACCATAGCNGTGTTTGTGCCGCTGATCTTCATGAGCGGCATAGCGGGAGCCATCTTCACCGATCAGGCATTCTCGATCACCGTTGGTCTGGGAGNGAGCTACATAGTAGGCGTGATGTTGCTTCCGGTGATCTATATGCTGGTCTACCGCAGGTGGAAGCCGGGCCGCAAGGCTCCGGTGCGTTCAGGCACCCCGGGCCGTATGGTTACGGCTATCAACCGCTGGCTCGACCGATGGTACACCCGTGTGATCGACTTCGTATTCGCCCGCAAATGGCTCTTCATGATCCTCACTCTGGCCATCCTGCCTATCTGTGTGGTGATGTTTTATGTGCTGCCGGTAGAGAGGATGCCACGNATCGACCACACTGAGACGGTGGTGAAGGTGGAGTGGAACGAAAACCTCAATATCGACGAGAACACCCGCCGGGTAAACGAATTGCTGTCGGGGCTCGACTCAACGGTCGCATACCATTCGGCCTATATTGGAGTGCAGGACTTCCTGCTCGATGCCGGCAGCAACCAGTCGTCGTCGGAATCGGAGATCTATATCGCCACCCGCCAGCCATCCGACATCGCTCCGGTGCAGGCACGGATAGCCTCGCTGCTGGAGCAGAAGCATCCCGGGGCCATTGCCACATTCGCGCCGCCCGAAAATATATTCGAGAAGATCTTCTCATCGTCGGAGGCCGATCTGGAGGCGCATCTGTTCTCGACCGTCAAGGCACGCAACACCGACATCGCGTCGCTGCTCGACCTGGAGCGCGGGATTGTGGGCGCCACCGGCGAGGAGTCGTCGGGCATAGCGCTCAGAGACAATGTNAATATCGTTGTNGACCGTGAGAAGCTGATGGTCTACCGCGTTGATTACAACACTGTCAGTCGCGCATTGCGCACCGCCTTCAAGAGCAACACCGTGTCGACCCTGCGCTCATATCAGCAATATCTACCGATAGGCATAAGCGGCGATCAGAAAAAGATCGAGGAGATCCTTGCATCGACTCTCGTTGAGAGCAACCCCGACTCTCGGGGAGCGGTGAGCCTCATCCCGCTCAGTGCCCTCGTCTCGGTGGTCCACGACACCGATCTCAAGAATATCTCGGCCGGTCGCAACGGCGAGTTCGTATCGCTCGACTACCACTCGCCGCGTGATCCGCAGGCCACGATGGAGCGGATCACTACGGTGGTGGAAGCGTCGCCCGACTGGGACGTCGATTTTACCGGCAGTATTTTCTCCAACGCCAAGATGATGAATGAGATGGTAGTGATCCTGGCTATCTCGGTGCTTCTGATGTATTTTATCCTGTGCGCGCAGTTTGAGAGCTTCGTGCAGCCGCTGATAGTGCTGATCGAGATTCCGCTCGACATCGCTTTTGCCCTGATCACNCTCTGGGTGTTCGGCCACACCCTCAACCTCATGAGCGCCATCGGTATAATAGTGACGTGNGGCATCGTGGTCAACGACTCGATCCTTAAACTCGACGCCATCAACGAGCTCCGCAAGCAGGGCGTGCCTCTTATGGAGGCGATCCACGAGGCGGGCCTGCGCCGTCTGCGCCCGATCATCATGACCTCGCTCACAACTATTTTCGCAATGGTGCCCACACTCTTCACCCACGATATGGGCTCGGAGCTTCAGCAGCCGCTTGCCATCGCCATGATAGGCTCGATGGTGGTGGGCACCCTGATCAGTATTTTCCTCATTCCGCTCATCTACTCGCTTATCTACAGCCGGCGGGATAAAAAGACAATAACAGCATGAGACGCTTCATAATAATATCACTGTGGCTCGTGGCGGCGGTGTGTGCCGTTGCACAGCGCAGGGTGGTGCTCGACCTCGGGCGCACGATCGACATTGCCTGCGACAGTTCGCTCCAGGCTTTCAGGAATCAGAATATGTATATGAGCGGATATTGGGAACACCGTTCATACCGGGCCGAGCGTCTGCCGAGTCTCACGCTCAATCTCACCCCCGTGAGCTACAANCGCTATATCACGCANCGCTANAACTACNACGAGAATATCNACGTGTATCGTGCCCAGCAGATGTATTCGGCGAGCGGCGGCCTGCTCGTGAAGCAGAATTTCGACCCTCTGGGCGGCACGTTCTATATGGAGACGAGCCTCAACTATATGCGTAATTTCGGCGAATACAGCTCAAATCAGTTCTCTACCATCCCGATCCGCGTCGGTTACCGGCAGAGTCTGATAGGCTTCAACCAGTTCAGGTGGGACAAGCGCATCGAGCCCATCAAGTATGAGAAGGTGAAGAAGGAGTTTCTCTATAACATGGAGGGCGTGAGCGAGACCGCCGTGACATATTTCTTTGCCCTCGCGCTGGCGCAGGCGGAATATAAGCTCGCGCTCGATAATCTCACGTCGAGCGACACCCTCTGCACCATAGGTGAGCGCCGTTTCAAGATCGCGGCCATCTCGCAGGCCGAGCTGCTGACCCTCCGTCTGGAGAAAGTAAATGCTCAGAACACCCTCGAGAACAGCCGAATAGCCCTTAAGCGCGCCATGTTTTCGCTCGCCACATATCTCGGCATGGAGAAGGACACGGAGATTGAAGTTGAGCTGCCCGGCATACCTTCGGCCAGAAATATATCGCCCGATCTGGCCCTGCTCCACGCTAAGGAAAACAATCCCGCACTTCTCGANCACAAGCAGAAAATCCTTGAAGCGCAGCGCGATGTGAACCGCACCAAGGTCGAGCAGCGCGTGAGCGTCAATCTCGANGCGAGCGTAGGCTACAATCAGGTGGCCGAAGGATTTGCCCATGCCTACAGCAACCTGATGCGCCAGGATCTGGTATCGCTCACGCTGTCGGTGCCGTTGGTCGACTGGGGTGTGCGCAAGGGCCGTCTCAATATGGCCAGGAACAATCTCAACATCATCGAGATCGCGGCCAAGCAGGAGGAGGTGAGCATCGAGGAGGATGTGATCATGACNGTAAGCGACTTCAACATCCAGCAGCGGTTGGTTGAATCGGCCACCGAAGCGCTCGATCTGGCCGAGACAGCNTATTCCCAGACGCGCCAGCGCTTCATCATCGGCAATGCCGACCTCAACACCCTCACCCTTGCCCAGAACCGTCAGCAGACCGCGCACAAAAACTATATCAACTCGCTTCAGAACTATTGGCTGAGCTACTATAAGCTCCGCAAGCTGACCCTCTTTGATTTCGAGAGCAATATGCCGCTGTCGAGCAAGTTTGAGCTGAGCAACAGCATTCACTGAGACCGCGATGAAGAATAAGCTGTCGTCGTTCACTGTCATTATCACTTTCATTGCCCTTGCGCTTGTGGGGGTGGCGCTCATTCCGCGCCTTGCGGTGAAGCTGGTGCCGAGCCGGTCGCTCCCGAGCCTCACTGTGAGCTTCGCCATGCAAAACAGCTCGTCGAGAGTTGTCGAGAGTGAGGTCACATCCAAACTCGAGAGCATGTTCTCGCGCGTGCAGGGGATTAAGGATATAAACAGTGTGTCGGGAAACGGCTACGGCAGGATAACCCTCGGNATCGACAAGCACGCCGATATCGACAACGTGCGCTTCGAGATCTCGACTATCGTGCGTCAGGCATGGTCGCAGCTTCCTGATGGGGTGTCATATCCCGAGATTTACGCCAGGGCTGCCGACAGTCGTTCCACGATGCCTTTCATGACCTATGCCATCAATGCTCCGGCGTCGCCATACGAGATCCAGAACTATGCCACCGACAATATAAAGCCTGTCCTGAGCCAGATAAAGGGCATTGACAAGGTTGAGCTTACGGGTGCCATGCCCATGCAGTGGAAACTGGTCTACGACAGCGACCGCCTCCATTCGCTCGGTCTCACTCCGGCCCACATCCGAAAGGCGCTGACCGAGAGCGACGTGTCGCAGTTTCTGGGCATTGCTGAAATGAACGAAGAGTGGCTGCGCGTGCGNTCGATGACCAGCGGCCACGGNGAGACGCTACAGGTGTCCGATATATATGTGTCCACCCCCGACGGGACTATGATTCCGCTCGACAAGCTCGTGACCGTGGCATACGAGGAGGCCTCNCCAAGCGGCTATTTCCGCATCAACGGCCTCAACTCCGTCTACTGCAACATCACTGCCGACGAGGAAGCCAACCAGCTCGAGCTGGCCACCGAGGTCAAGGAGGCTATGAAGCAGCTGATCAGCAAGATGCCCGAAGGATATTATGTGTCGCTCCAGAGCGACACAACTGAACGCATCCGGGATGAGCTCGGCAAGATTTATTTCCGGTCGGGGCTCACGTTCGTGATCCTGCTGCTCTTTGTGGCGCTCATCACGCTCAATCTGCGCTATATGATGATTGTCACGGTGTCGCTTGTCATCAACCTTGCCGTGGCGGTGATACTGTATTATATCCTCGGCGTGGAGATCCAGCTCTACACTCTCGCGGGTATAACNATCTCGCTCAATCTCATCATTGACAATATCATAGTTATGACCGATCACATCACGCACAAGGGTAATCTCAGGGCGTTTACGTCGGTCATGGCCGCGACGCTCACCACGGTGGGAGCTCTGGGCATCGTCTTTTTCCTCGATCAGGAGCTGAGGCTCACGCTTCAGGACTTTGTCATCGTGGTGATGATCAATCTCGGGGTGTCGCTGTTTGTGGCTCTATTNCTGGTGCCGGCGCTGATAGCGGAGTCGGGCATGAAGATAGCAGCGGCAAGGGGCAATCGTCGGCCCCGCCGGCGTCGGTTTGCCGTGTGGTTCAACCGCCTGTATGCGCGCTTTATCCTTTTCTGCCAGCGCCATAGGGTTATTGCCGTGATCATCCTTGTGCTTATCTTCGGATTGCCGGTCCACCTGCTGCCGGAGAAGATCGAGAGCGAGGATCGGTTTGCGCAGATCTACAACANCGTGCTCGGCAATCCGAAATATAAGGAGAAGTGGAAGCCTATAGTCGACAAGGCCCTTGGCGGTACGCTCAGGCTCTTTGCCACCGATGTCTACAACGGATCTTATTTCAACCGCAATCTCGACCGTGAGCCGGTGCTGTATATATCGGCCACCCTGCCTAACGGGGCTACTCTCGCGCAGATGAACGAGCTGATAATGAGGATGGAGAGCTTCCTTACCACCTTCTCCGACATCCGCCAGTTCCAGACCCGCATATCAAGTCCTAATCTTGCCACGCTCCAGGTGTTCTTTACCAGAGAAGCCCAGCAGTCAGCCTTCCCCTACAGGCTTAAAAGCGACATAATATCCAAGGCCCAGACCTTGGGCGGCGGAAGCTGGAGCGTCTACGGCCTCGAGGATCAGGGCTTCAACAACGATGTGCGTGAATCGACAGGCAGCTATCGCGTGAAGATGCTCGGATATAACTACGATGAGCTGGAGCAGTGGGCCGACTCCATGAAGTCGCGCCTGCTCGACCACCGGCGCATCAAGGAGGTCACAGTCAGCAGCGAGTTCAAATGGTACAAGGAAGATTATTCCGAAGTGTTTCTCGATGTCGACAAGGAGAGGCTCGCCAAAGAGAACATCACCGTGGCGCAGCTCTACAGTGCTCTCTCCTCGGTGTTCGGCGGTCAGGTCACCGTGGGCGAGCTTATGGGCCGTAAAGGACCGGAGAGAATAGTGATGCAGAGCCGACAGGGACGCGACTACGACGTGTGGGGGCTGATGAATATGCCCATCTCGATAGGCAACCGCACCTTCAAGATTGCCGATCTGGCCAAAGTGGGGCGCCGCGAAGCTCCGGTGTCGATAGCCAAGGAGAATCAGGAATACCGGCTGTGTCTGCAATACGAGTATATAGGCTCTCCCACGCAGGGACGCAAGATCCTTGAAGCCGATCTCGATTCGATCAACGCGGCTATGCCGATGGGCTACACGGCCAAGTCCGAGGGATTCGATTTCTATCGCGACAAGGGCGCTCCGTCCTACTGGCTTCTGCTTCTGGTCATCGTGATCATTTTCTTCATCACGGGCATACTCTTCAACTCGCTCGTGCAGCCGCTCGCAATCATCTTCACCATCCCCATCTCGTTTATCGGAGTGTTCCTGATATTTTATATCACGGGAGTCAACTTCGATCAGGGCGGCTTCGCGTCGTTCATCCTCCTGTGCGGCATCACGGTCAATGCGTCGATCTATATCCTCAACGAGTATAATTCCCTGCGGGCGCGCTATCCTCGCCGCAACCGGCTNCACCTGTATATAAAGGCGTGGGACACCAAGATCCTGCCCATCTTCCTCACGGTTGTGTCAACCATCCTGGGCTTCATACCCTTTATGGTAGGGGCCGGTAAGGAATCGTTCTGGTATCCGATGGCGTTGGGCACCATCGGTGGGCTGCTGATGTCGCTCACCGGCATCTTCATCTATCTGCCNATCTTCGCCCTCCGCCGTCCACCGAAAAAGCCCCGTCGCCCGAAAAAGAAATGAAAGCCGCCACATTTTTGCCACCGGGAGGAGGCTACCGGAGTCTGCGNGCCTATCGGTTGGCCGAGATCATCCACGATCTGACAGTCCTCTTTACCGACAGANATATCGGGNGCGGAAGTCGCACCAAAGATCAGATGGTNCAGGCTGCCCGGAGCGGCAAGCAGAACATAGCCGAGGGCAGCATGGCATCTGTCACGTCGAAAGAGANGGAAATAAAGCTCACCAATGTGGCAAAAGCGTCGNTTGAAGAACTGTTGCTTGACTATGAGNACTACCTTCGCCAACATTCGCTTGCTAAATGGGACAAAGATCATCCCCGGATCAAAAGTCTGCG
>WFLX010062086.1_pt1 | contig 13417 bp, 6 predicted proteins | sample 4967041 | NCBI WGS metagenome assembly WFLX01 (sample SAMN12857096, study PRJNA449069) | gut metagenome | isolation source: stool from male and female vole | host: Microtus ochrogaster | place: USA:Florida | collected 2017
CGCACCGATGCCGGGAGCGGGCGCATAGCGCGTTTCTCGGCCATTGCGGGAGGGGTGGTGAGCGTGGTGGGCGCTATCATCTGCGTCATGGCCATTGCCATTCTGTTCCTGAGCATCTATCTGATCCTCCAGAAAAGTCGGAGCCGCCTGAAGCGGCTTATCCTGCTCGGCTACTCGCCGCGCGATGTAGGGCGTCCGCTCGAGCGTCTGGTGGCGATTGTCAATGGTTGTGTGGCCTGTGTGGCCGTGGCCGTCATGCTGGTGGCCCGGACGGTGTGGCGCCCTCTGCTGGCCGAGCTCGATCTCGGGGGAGCGTCAGTCGTGCCCCCATTGGCGGTGGCCGTCGCTTTTGCCGGTATTGTCACGGCGGCCAATATAGCAACCATACGGCGCCATCTGCTGCGTCTCTGGCATAGCTGAGGAGCGCCACGGGGCGCTCACTCGGCAAATAGGGTGGCCTGGGTGGCGGAAATGATCTTGGCGTTGACGAGATCGCCGGGACGGCGGGTNTCGAGACGCGGCAAGACTACGGCCTTGTTTGTCGCCGTGCGGCCGATCAGTTGTCCCTTGGGGTCGCGTTTGGCCGGAGCTTCGATCAGGATCTCCATCTCGCGNCCTATGTCGGCGCGGTTGGATTCGAGCGACAGCTCACCCTGCAGAGCGATCATCTCGTTGAGGCGNGCGGTCTTCACATCGTCGGGGATGTTGTCGGGGAGATTGCGCGACGCAAATGTGCCTGGACGCTCTGAATATTTGAACATGAAGGCTGAGTCGAAGGCGGCTTCACGCATGAGCGACAGCGATGCGCGGAAGTCCTCGTCGGTCTCTCCGTGAAATCCTACGAACAGATCGGTGGACAGTCCNGCGCCGGGGAGTATGGTGCGTATCGCCTCGATGCGGCGCATGTAGTCGGCGCGTGTGTAGTGGCGGTTCATGGCCTTGAGCACTGAGTCGGATCCGCTCTGCACCGGCAGATGGATATGGTTGCACAGATTGGGGCGCGCGGCTATGGCGTGGAGTGTNGCGTCGTCCATATCGCGCGGATGCGAGGTGGTGAAGCGCACCCTCATCTCNGGCACCGCGTCGGCCACGGCGAGGAGCAGGTCGGGAAAGGTCATGGGAGCTTCGTCGCTCGATCCTTCGAAGCGGTAGGAGTTGACATTCTGGCCGAGGAGGGTCACCTCCTTGAAGCCACGGTCGCGCAGATCGATGGCTTCGGCAAGGATGGAGCGCGGAGAGCGCGAACGCTCGCGGCCACGGGTGTAGGGCACAATGCAGTAGGAGCAGAAATTGTTGCATCCCCTCATGATGGAGACAAATCCGGATATGCGCTGCGCCCCGAGGCGCGCCGGGATCACGTCGGCATAAGTCTCGGTAGTGGACAGATCCACATTGACGGCGGCCACCCCCGCCTCGGCAGAGGCCATGAGGGCGGGGAGATCGAGATAGGCGTCGGGGCCGGCCACGAGATCTACGCCGTATTTCTCGGCCAGTCCGGGACCGAGGCGCTCGGCCATGCAACCCACCACGCCGATGATGGGCCTTCCGGCCCGGTTGCGCTTGAGAGCGCGCAGCTCGGCGATGCGGGCCATGACGCGGCGCTCGGCAGCGTCGCGGATCGAGCAGGTGTTGAGTATCACNGCATCGGCCCGGTCAACGGAGTCGACAGTGTGATAGCCGGCCTGAGCGAGAACAGCNGCTATGACTTCCGAGTCTGCCACATTCATCTGGCATCCGAAAGTCTCGATATATAGTGAACGATCAAAAAAATTGGGCTTCATTGCACAAAAGTTGACAGATAGCGCATAAAAAGGTTTGCGCTCTGTAAAATAAAGATTAAATTTGCGCAAAATTACAAAAGATGTGAATTATTCCGGCTATCGGCATCACGAAAAAATGGCGCCCCGGTGTAAGACTGCATCAAACTAATCAATCTATACCCTCCAACCGACTATGTCTTTTACCAAAATGACGGCCGACGAGGCCGCTGCGCTCATCCCTCATGACGCCAATGTGGGTTTCTCAGGTTTTACTGCATCGGGTTCGCCTAAAGTAGTGCCCGAAGCAATTGCCCGCCGCGCAGAAAAACTTCATGCCGAGGGTCAGGACTACAAGATCAATATCTTTACCGGTGCCTCGACCAATAACTGGGCCGACGGAGCGCTGGCACGCGCCAACGCCATCGGCAAGCGTACCCCCTATCAGAACACTCCCGATCTGCGCAAGCGCATCAACTCCCACGACTGCCACTACTTCGACCTCCATCTGAGCGAGCTCGCCCAGAAGGTGCGTTACAACACATACGGCGAGATCGACTGGGCCATCATCGAGGTTGCCGATGTAGCCGACAATGGCGAAGTGGTGCTCGGAATGGGTGTAGGCAATGTGCCTACCTACGTCAGGCTTGCCAAGCATGTCATCCTGGAGCGCAACGCCTCGTTCCCGCGCGAGCTCTACGGATTCCACGATATCTATGTNCCTCAGGATCCCCCTTACCGCCGCGAGATCCCCATCTATACCGCCAGCGACCGCATAGGCACTCCTACCGTTAAGATCGATCCGGAGAAGATCGTGGCTGTGGTAGACAGCAACTCCTACGACGGCATCAAAGGCTTCACCGCCCTCGACGACACCAGCCTTCAGATCGGAGCCAATGTATGTAATTTCCTCCTCGGCGAGATGAAGGCCGGCCGCATCCCCCAGGGCTTCCTTCCCGTTCAGAGCGGTGTAGGCAATGTTGCAAACGCTGTGCTCTACGGCTTCGGCGAGGCTAAGGAACTGCCCCCCATCACCATGTATACCGAGGTGATTCAGGACGCTGTGATCGAGCTTATGAAGCAGGGNCGTTGCCGCTTCGGCTCAACCTGCTCGCTCACCCTGAGCGACACCATGGAGGAGGAAGTGACCCACAATCTTGATTTCTTCCGCGACAAGCTCGTGCTCCGTCCCGCCGAGATAAGCAACTCTCCCGAGGTGATCCGCCGACTGGGTGTCATAGCCATGAACACCGCACTCGAAGCCGACATCTTCGGCAATATCAACTCCACCCATGTGGTCGGCACCAAGATGATGAACGGTATCGGCGGCTCGGGCGACTTCACCCGCAACGGCTATATCTCGATCTTCTCCTGCCCCTCCATTACCAAAGAGGGCCTGATAAGCAACATCGTGCCGATGGTGAGCCACGTGGATCATTCGGAGCACTCGGTCGACGTGCTCATCACCGAGCAGGGTGTGGCCGATCTCCGCGGTCTCGATCCTGTTCAGCGTGCCCACAAGATCATCGACAACTGCGCCAACCCGATGTATCGTCCTCTCCTGCGCGACTACCTCAAGCTCGGCAAGGGAGGTCAGACCCCCCACAATCTCGCAGCAGCTCTCGGATTCCACACCGCATTCCTTGAGACCGGCTCCATGGCCAATGTAGACTGGAGCCGCTACGAGTAAAAAGGATCAGCTTTTGCTACGCATCCTTATCGTACTGATCGTCGCGTTGCCCCTTCTGGCAGGCTGTTGGTCTGAGACCATAGGTCCTCAGGCCGATGCCTATGCCATAAGGGGCATCGACGTAAGCGCCCATAACGGAGATATTGATTTCGCCGCCGTTGCGGCGGATGGGATCGGATTCGTAATGATAAAGGCTACTGAGGGAACGGACTGGCAGGACCGNGCCCTGACGCGCAACTATTTCAGAGCGCGCGAAGCGGGGCTTAAGGTTGGGCTCTATCATTTCTTCCGGTTCGACAGTCCGGGCGATCTGCAGGCTCTCAACTTTGCCGATGCNGCCTCTCTGCGCCCGGTTGACATGCCTCTCGTGATTGATCTGGAGGAGTTTGGCAATCCTCGCTTCACNCCTACACGTCAGGTGCTGGCGCGCCTCGACACCTGNCTCAGCCATCTGCGCCGCCGGGGCTACGATGTGATGCTCTATACCAATAAGCGCGGCTACTCACGGTTTGTCGAGGGACGCTATGACACGATCCCGCTGTGGCTCTGTTCGCTTGAGGACGGGAGTCCCGATGCGCGCACATGGACCTTCTGGCAACACAGCCACCGCGGACGGGTGGCGGGTATCCGGGGCAATGTTGACCTCAATGTGTTTCACGGCGACTCGGCTGCGTTCGCTTCATTTTTATCATCAGGCAATAATAAGGGGGCCGGTCCGTTATAATAGACAGTTAGCTATTATGACACACCACCTCTTTCCCTCTATATTCTTTCGCTTCATAGCTGTTGCGGTCATGGCCCTTGCGGCGGTGATGCCTGTGTCGGCATTGTCGCCCGACAGTTATGCGCCGAGGTCGGTTCTGGCCGACGGTNANTGGGTCAGGATCGCGGTCGGACGTAGCGGCATGGTCGCCGTCAGCGCGGCCGATCTCCGCAAATGGGGTTTCGCCGATCCTTCTGCTGTGAAGGTCTACGGCTACGGCGGCGCGCGGATTCCCGACCGTCTCGATGCGTCGACTTATGTCGACGATCTGCCCCAGACTCCATCGGTTGTCGCTCAGGGGGGCATTGTTTTCTATGCTCAGGGCCCGGAAACATATTCGGATCTTCAGCCGGGCCGGATTGTTCATTCGCTCAATCCGTTCAGCAGCTACGGATATTATTACCTCAGCGACTATGGCGACGCTCCTCGTCTCGATCCTGCCGTGGAGGGTCTTAAGCCTACCGGCGAGGCCTCCGTTTCGGCTGTGGTAGCTCTCTTCCATGAATCGGAGGAGGCGAGTCTCGGCGAGAGCGGACACGCTCTTTTNGGCGAGGATATGCGTTACACCCGTTCGCGCACCTTCAACTTCTCTTTGCCCGGACGTGTTGAGGGGTCGGAGGTGTGGATACGGACCGTTTTCGGCTCCAGTCTCGGCACCGCGGGCTCGCTGTCGGTCAGTGTCAACGGCAGCNGCGACAGCTCTCCGGTGCGCCTNCCGGCAGCCCAGTCACATATCTACGGCAATGTGACCACTGCTACGCGCACGGCCATNCCCGACGGAGAGAGCCTTCAGGTGAAGCTCACCCTTGAGGCTCCCGGCACGGTGGGAGCTGCCCGTCTCGACGCCATCGATATAAACTACACCTGCAGGCTCTCGCTNCCTCCATCAGGCATCCTTGACTTCCGTCTCGCCGGTGCGGAGGGACGGATAAGCNGTGCGGATTNCGATCTCAGGGTGTGGGACGTTACTGACCTCTCGTCGATTTGCGAGATGGATCTTCAGCGCTCGGATGGAGCCGCTTCGTGGCGCTCTCCCTTCGGGGGCAACCGCCGCTATATCGCATGGACTCCTTCGGCTTCAGGTTTCACGCCTGTCACATCGGTGGAGAAAGTGGCCAACCAGAATCTCCACGGGGCACTGTCGGGCGACGCTCTGCCGGATATGGTCATCATAGCTCCCGCGCCCTTCAGGGAGCAGGCCGCGAGGATAGCCGAAATGCACCGTACTGACCCTACGGAGCCGCTGTCGGCAATCGTTGTTGACCCTCAGCAGGTCTATAATGAGTTCGGGTCGGGGTCGGCCGATGTCAATGCCTTGCGCCGTATGCTCAAGATGGTCTATGACAGAGGAGTCGCTGCGGGCCGCCCCCTGCGCTTCGCCCTNCTCCTTGGACGCGCTACTCACGACAACCGCTGCCTCACCCNGCCTATGGAGGCTNTGAATCAGATCCANCTTCCTACCTGGCAGAGCGACGAGAGCATGTCGGTCTACGACTCATACACGTCCGACGACATTCTGATGATGCTGGCCGANGGCTCGGGCTCGCGCCTAAGNTCCGACGCTTATTCCATCGCTGTGGGGCGTATNCCGGCCGGGACAGTCGCCACACTTGCATCATACGTCGATAAGATGATAGCCTACGGCAAGCAGCGCGACGACCGAGGATGGAAAAACCGTATCCTCATGGTGGCCGACGACGGCAATTCGGGCACACACATGGATCAGAGCGAGAAGCAGGCGGCAGCTATTCTTGCCTCCGACGGCGGCAGCCGCATGATGCTCGTCAAGGCTTATATCGATGCTTTCGATATCGTTGGCGGCGAGGCCACCGGTGCACGTCAGCGCCAGATGCGCACGCTCGAAGACGGCGCGGTGTGGTGGAACTTCATAGGCCATGCGGGAACCAACTTCCTCACCGGCGACAATATGCTGACCCTGACCGATATCAATAGCCTCTATCTGCGNCGGTTGCCGTTTATGTATGCCGCTACATGCTCGTTTGTCAGATGGGATGGCGTAGAGCCCTCGGGTGCCGAAGCGCTTGCTTTCAATCCCTCAGGCGGAGTGATTGCGGCCATCTCGGCCACGCGCGAGGTCTATATCGAGCAAAACGGATATTTCACGGAGGCCATAGGAGCCGAGGCTTTCCGGCGCCGCCCCGACGGACTGCTCCCTACTGTGGGTGAATTTTTTCAGGCGGCCAAGAACCGGCTTGCATCGCCTGCGGGGTCGGTGAACGACAACAAGCTCCGCTATGTGCTCCTCGGCGACCCGGCTATGAGGCTTGCTGTGCCGTCGTCGAGTGTAGAGCTTGATGTCATAGCCGGTGTGCAGGCCGATGGATCGGCTGAGGATCCGCCGGTGATCAAGGCCCGTCAGCAGCTCAAGGTCAGCGGCACCGTGACCGGTCCCGACGGTAGTCCGCTCGATTCGTTCAATGGATTTGTGGGCCTGAATCTCTACGACGCAGAATATTCCACGACCTCGAAGGGGCGCAGGACCGTCAACGATGGCGAAGGGCGTCAGGTGACGTTTGAGGAGCATGGAAGCCGCTTGTTTGCCGGGCGCGACAGTGTGGCGTCAGGACGCTTCAGCCTCACGGTCTCCATGCCCGAGCAGGTTGCCGACAATTATCGTCCCGCCGCCATCTCGCTTTATGCCGTGGCCGACGACGGCACGGAGGCTACCGGACTGAACCGTAACTTCTATGTCTACGGCTATGATGATACTGCCGAGCTCGACACCGAGGCGCCGGTTATTGAATATGCCTATCTCAATCATCCGGGTTTCAGCGACGGCGACGCTGTCAACCCCTCGCCCATGTTTATTGCCAAGGTGAGCGATAATGTCGGGATCAATCTCTCGCTTGCGGGAGTCGGCCGCCAGATGATGCTCCAGCTCGATGGCACCACGCTGTATAGCGATCTGGCTCAATACTTCACTCCGGCAGCCGACGGCTCCAACGGCGGCACACTGGCTTATCCGCTGAAGGATCTTCCGGAGGGTCATCACGAGCTGCTGTTCAGGGTCTATGACACGTCGGGCAATTCGGCTCGGACCTCGATCGCGATGGCGGTTGCAAATGGGCTCGCGCCCAAGCTCTTTGAGGTGTTCAGCGACGCTAATCCCGCACGGACGGAGGCCAACTTCTTCCTTCGCCATGACAGGCCCGATGCCACCCTCACGGCTTCAATTGCCATCTATGACCTGCTCGGACATCTGGTGTGGACCTCAACGGCCACCGATCGTTCGGATATGTTCCTTTCGGCTCCCCTCCGATGGGATCTCCGCGACATGGGAGGCCGGCGGGTGCAGCGTGGAATATATGTCTACCGGGTCACAGCCAAGAGTCCCGAAGGGATTCCCCAGACCGTGTCGGGCCGCATAGCTGTGGCCGCACCATAAACCCTCCCATTCCAGACNGATGCACATAAAGCGGGGGCGGAACCACGACAATCTGTGATTCCGCCCCTGCGNTATATGAGTTGGTATGTCAACGGTTTCCGTGATAGCCGCGGCGGGCGTTGCGTCGGATGACGTTCTGGAGGTCGTAGACCACTTCGGGATTTTCAAGAGCCACATTGGTGGTCTCGCCGGCATCGCTGCTCATGTCATAGAGCTGCGGGAGCGATGCATAGCCTGTCTCTACATTGGGGCCCCATGTGATCTTCGGGCCGCCGTCGTTGGGCTCGATATATTTCCAGCGGGGAGTGCGAACTGAGAGGCAGTTTGACTCCTCGATGATCCAGGGAGCGTCGGTAAGATCGGTGCCAAGCAGATTGCCTATGCGGTCGCGGCTGTCGGGAGCGGCACCTTCGGGAAGGCGTGCTCCGATGAGCGAGCCGAGTGAGGCCATCCAGTCGATCTGCGACATGAGAGTGTTGTTGCTCTTGCCATCGGGCACATGACCGGGCCAGCGCACGATTGCCGGCACCATCGTGCCGCCTTCAAAGGCGCTGTATTTGTTTCCGCGGTAGGGGCCGGTGGGGCGGTGATCGCCTACAAGCTCCTCGGCGTGGTCGTCATATCCGTCGTCGAGCACGGGGCCGTTGTCGCTCGAGAGAATCACGAGAGTATTGTCGGCGATGCCGAGCGAGTCGAGGGTGTCGAGAACGCGGCCCACGGTCCAGTCAAACTGTGCAATGGCGTCGCCTCGGAGTCCCATCTCGTTCTTACCCCTGAAGCGCTCGTGGGGGAAGCGGGGCACATGGATATCGTTGGTGCAAAGATACATGAAAAATGGCTCGTCGGCACCTGCGTTCTCGCGGATAAAGTCGAGAGCATGGTCGGTGATCGAATCGGCAATGTTTTCGTCTTTCCAGAGAGCCTTGCCTCCGCCTTTCATATATCCGATGCGGCCTATGCCGTTGACGATAGACATGTCGTGGCCGTGGGAATGGCGCAGGTTGGTGAGCAGCTCGGGATTTTCGCGGCCCGTAGGCTCACCCTCGAAGTTCTGCCTGTAGCTCACATAGATCGGGGCGGTGGGATCGTAGTTGGCCACAGCTCCATTCTCAATGAACACACAGGGCACGCGGTCGGCCGTGGCGGCCATGATGTAGTGGTAGTCGAAACCTATGTCGGCAAGGCTGGCGGGCAGGGGAGCGTTCCAGTCCTGTTCGCCTGTCTTGTCGCCGAGGCCGAGATGCCACTTGCCGATGGCTGCCGTGCGGTAGCCGGCGTTGCGGAACATATCGGCCATCGTGTACTGGGTGGGACGGATGATCATTCCTGCGTTTCCTGCGGCCACCTCGGTGTCGTTGCGGCGCCATGCGTATTCGCCCGTCAGGAGGGAGTAACGCGAGGGGGTCGAGGTTGCGGCTACAGCGTGCACGTTGGTGAATTTCGTACCCTCGTCGGCCAGACGGTTGACGGCGGGAGTCTTGACGCGTGTGGCGCCGTAGGGCTCCATGTCGCCGTAGCCGAGGTCGTCGGCCAGAATGATTATCACGTTAGGCTTCTGAGGATCCGTCTCTTTCTGAGGCTTTGATTTAGCGGCAACACCCCATGCTTGGAAAAGCATGGGGGTCATGAGTGATGCCGCGAGAATAGAATTCTTTCTCATTATCACTTTATGATAGCGGTAATTGCGTGATATCAATCGCGGAGATTAGGATTGATGTTCTGTTCGGACAGCGGAATGGGCCATTTGTAGTCTTCGGGATTGCGGAAGTCGCGACGGCCCACATACCAGCGGCAGTTGCCGGTGGGATCGACTTTCTTGGTCGAGGTGGCATAGAGAGCCGATCCGGGATAAGGTGCTCCCCAGATGTCGCCTACGAGAACCTCATGGGCGGTGTGCCAGCGGAGAAGATCCCAGTAATAGATGCCCTCGTAGCTGAGCTCCACACGACGCTCATGGCGCATGGCCTTGCGGATCTGATCGGTCGAGCCGGCCAGGACGGGAGGCATGCTTACATCGGCGCGACCGCGGATGGCGTTGATGGTCTGGTCAAGGATCTGCTGCGACACGGGTTGGCCGCTTTCGAGCACACATTCGAGATAGCTCAGGAGCACTTCGGCGTAGCGGATCACAGGCACAACAACGCTGTAGCTGTTGAGGTCGTTGATGCCGCCTTCGTCATAGAATTTGCGCCACATNAAGCCGGTCTTGGAAGCCTCGGANGAGTAGTCGATACGCTCCTTTACGGNTGCGGAATAGTCGGGGCTCATGCGATATTCGGTGCCCTTGAAGGTTGCGCCGTTGTAGTACATGGTGTAGTCGAGGCGCGGGTCGCGGTTTTCGCCGAGGTTGTCGGGATTGTAGCGGGGATCGTCGTAGCTGAAGGGGGTTCCGTCGGTGAACTCATACTCCTCGAAGAGACCTGCGGCGGGGTTTGAAAGGCTCCAACCGCCATCCTTTGCAGAGAGACACTGCTGGGGGTGGCCCCAACCGAAGAAGTTTTCGAGATACTCGATGTAGAAGATGTTTTCCTTATTGGATGAGCCGGTGCCGGNAAGGAAGAGNTCGGAGTAGACGGGGTGGATNNGGTTGTCGNCGAGATCGATGATCTGCTTGTAGACAGATGCGCCGGATGCCCAGTCGTTGAGGAGCATGTATGTGCGGCCTGCAAAGGCGAGGGCTGCCTGCTTGCATGCGCGGCCCGACTCGCTTGCGCTCAGGGCTGAGAAGCGGGGCAGATCGGCTGCTGCTGCCACAAATTCGTCGGCACACCACTTGAGGATATTGGCCTGCGACTCTTTGGTGACATTGTTGGATTCTTCACCGGTGAGGGCGGTTGTCACCAGGGGCACATCCTTGAAGTAGCTTGCCAGATAGTGGTACTGGGTAGCGCGGAGGAAACGCACCTCGGCTGTGAGGCGAACCTTTTCCGGACCGTCGGCCATGTTGACGATGCCGTCGAGGAAACGGTTGCAGCGGCCGATGCGCTTGTAGGCCGACGACCAGTAGTTGGCCAGCTGGGCGTTGTTGTTCTGGAGCTTGCCGCTCGAGAAGATGAATANGGGGCTGTTTTCGCCGCGACGGTCAAAGGCGTTGTCGGTCATGTGGTCCATGAACTGAAGGCCCTGATATGACCAGAAGTCGCTCACGTTATATTCGAGTCCATTGGTGATCTGGCCGCGATAGATGGCGGTGAGGGCGAGGGTGGCGTTTTTGGGATTGTCCCAGAAATTGTCTGACGACAGGCTGGTGAGTGGTGTACGCTCAAGATCGCACGACTGGAGCCCCGCCAGTAAGGCCAGTCCGACCAATATTTTGGATACTGATTTCATATCGGTAGAGAATGCTTAGATGTTGATGGTGAGGCCAAAGGTGTATGAGCGCATGGTGGGGTAGTAGGAACCGCCGTTGCTGCGCTTCTCGGGATCCCATCCTTCGGGATAATGATTGAAGGAGAAGGGGTTGTCGAGGGTGATGTAGGCACGGATGCCAGAGATGCCGAGGTGTCTGATTGTGTTCTGCGGGAGGGTGTAGCCGAACTGGATGTTGCGGACCTTAACAAACGAGGCGTCGCGCACCCAGAAGTCGGATGTGAGGGTGTTGCGGCTACCGGAGTTGGAGAGGGCCTCCAGTTTGGGATATGCGGGATAGCGGTTGTCCTGCTGAACGTCCCAGCAGCCTTCCATCTGCCAGCGCTGGATATTGCCTTCCTGCCAGAATGCATAGCCGGCATAGGTCGACAGCATGCCCTTGACTTTTGCAACTCCCTGGAGAAGGAAGCTGAAGTCAAAGCCTTTCCATTCTACACCTGCGCTGAGGCCGAAGTTGTATTTGGGGATGTTGGAGCCGAGATAAGTGCGGTCGTCATTGGTCACCTTGCCGTCGCCGTCGATATCAACGTAGCGGATGTCACCTGCGCCTGAGCCTTTGGCGATCGCGCTCTGGTCGGGCCATNNGCTTACCTCCTCGTCAGAGAGGAACACGCCGTCGGTCTTATAACCGTAGATCATCTGCATGGGATAGCCGATGAAGAGGTTGGAGCCGTTGCCGACCATGCCGTTGTTCTGGGTAACGTTGCCCATACCGAGGGTCTGCACCTTGTTGTTGATGATGGAGAAGTTGCCGCTGACGCGGTAGCTGACTGAACCAATGCGGTTACGGTGGCCGATCTCAAACTCCCAGCCGCGGTTGGTGACCTCACCGGTGTTGATCTGCGATACTGCAAGACCGAATATCTGTGAGAAACTTGCCGAGGGGGTGTAGAGGATGTCTTTTGTGCGACGGTCGAAGTAGGCGGCGTTGAATGTGAGGCGGTTGTTGAAGAAGCCTGTTTCGAGGCCGATGTCCCATGTGTGGGTCTTCTCCCACATGAGGTTGGGGTCAACATAGGTGGTGATTGCGGCACCCTGAGTGTAGACTCCGCCGAAAACATAGTTCGAGCCGAGCACATACACGCTCTGGTAGGGATAGTTGCCTATGTTGTTGTTACCGAGGATACCGTAGGATGCCTTGAGCTTGAGGTTGTTGACAAAGTCGAGGCTTGGGTTTTCTTTCCAGAAGCTCTCGTTGGCGATACGCCAGCCGGCGCCTACTGAGGGGAAGAAGCCATATTTGTTATCGGTCGGGAAGCGGCTCGATCCGTCGTAGCGGAATGTGCCTTCGAGGAGATAGCGCTCGGCATAGTTGTAGTTGAGACGTCCGATGATTGACTGCACTGCCCAGTCGTAACCGCCGCCGCCGTTGGTCTGACCGTCTACACCGCCCGACGAGAGGAAGGGCACGTCGTCTGACGGATAATTGTTGCGGTAGCCGCTGATGGTGCGCTGGCTCTCATCCTCCCAGGTGTAACCTATGAGGGCGCCGATGTGGTTCTGGCCGAGATCCACGTTATAGTCCACGAGGGCCTGGAGGGTCTTGTAGCCGGTGCGGGCCCATGATTCGTTGAGCGACGAGGGACCTGTGCCGCGGCCGTCGGTGAGAGTCATGTCGGCGCGATAGTTGCGCACGCGCGAGTTGGTGTAGTTGTAGCCGCCTATCACCTTGGCCTTGAGGCCGGGGATGATCTCATATTCAAAGTTGAGCTGGGCTTTGTAGCGGTCGATGGCTTCGTTATAGAATGAGTTGCAGTCGAGCCATGCCACGGGGGTGCCCATGAGCTTGGGGCCGAGGCCTACCGATCCGTCCTGCATGTATGAGGGCACGAGACCGGGGAAACGGAGGGCGTTGGAGATGAGGGCGCCGTTGCCTGCGCTATCCATTGAGCCGGGAGTGGAGGGCTCGTGACGGTCGCCGAAGGTGCCGTTGACGAGCACGCCCATCGTGAATCCTTTGGCGAGTGTGGCGCGGAGGTTCAGGCGGCCGTTGAAGCGGTCGTAGTAGCTCTTGCTGAAGAAGCCGTTTGTGCGGAGATAGGCGCCGGTNAGCTGATAGNTNACTCTGGANGATCCGCCGCTGATGCTGATCTCNTGCTTGGTCTGCAGAGGATGGCTNCCGAGGANNTCTTCGAGATAGAGNTCGTCGGCATAGTTGTCGGGATCGCTTCCGTCGCGATACTTCTGNATCATCTCNGGGGTNTAGCTGTTGGTGCCTACAGCCATGTTGTAGAATTCGGCATACTCATAGGAGTGGGCAACCTTGGGGAGATCATCGGCGGAGCTCCAACCCACGGTGCCGTTGTAGGTCACATGCGTTTTGCCCTCACGACCGTTTTTGGTGGTGATGAGGATTACACCGTTGGCGGCGCGCGAACCGTAGATGGCTGCCGATGCGGCGTCTTTCAGCACTGAGATGTTTTCGATTTCGG
>WFLX010133188.1_pt1 | contig 13417 bp, 12 predicted proteins | sample 4967041 | NCBI WGS metagenome assembly WFLX01 (sample SAMN12857096, study PRJNA449069) | gut metagenome | isolation source: stool from male and female vole | host: Microtus ochrogaster | place: USA:Florida | collected 2017
GAATCACCGGTGTGTACACCAACAGGGTCTACATTTTCCATATTGCAGATAGTGATGGCGGTGTCGTTGCTATCGCGCATCACCTCATATTCAATCTCCTTATAACCCTTTATCGACTTCTCAACAAGAACCTGATGCACAGGTGAGAGGGCAAGCGCATTGCGCATGAGTTCGCGAAGTTCCTCCTCGTTATCGGCAAACCCTCCGCCTGTTCCACCAAGGGTGAAAGCCGTACGGAGCACTACCGGGTATCCGATTTTCTCTGCAACCGTAACACCTTCTTCGATGCTATTGACAATCTCAGAAGGAAGGACAGGTTCTCCAAGTCGGATGCAAAGTTCCTTAAATAGTTCCCTATCTTCAGCCTGCTCTATACTTTTGAATGATGTACCGAGTATCTCAACGCCGCATTCATCAAGAATACCTTTCTTAGCAAGCTGCACAGCAAGATTAAGGCCAGTCTGTCCTCCGAGACCGGGGACAATGGCGTCGGGACGCTCAAAACGGATGATCTTCGCAACATATTCGAGTTTAAGAGGTTCCATATATACCTTGTCGGCGATGCCGGTATCGGTCATGATGGTGGCAGGATTCGAATTCACGAGAACCACTTCATAGCCTTCTTCCTTGAGTGCGAGACAAGCCTGGGTGCCGGCATAGTCAAATTCGGCAGCTTGTCCGATAACGATCGGTCCCGACCCAATCACCATAATTTTCTTGATATCTTTTCTCTTAGGCATGGCTCACCTCCATTTCTTTTTCTTTTTTATGTTCTTCCATCTCACGGATAAAAACGTCGAATAGATATCCGCTATCTTGAGGTCCCGGTGCACTTTCAGGATGATATTGAACCGAGAAGATATGTTCTTCCTTGTTTCTCACGCCTTCTACTGTCCCGTCGAGAAGATTCAGATGGGTTATTTCAAGATCGGTTTCCTTAACACTTTCAGGACGCACAGCGTAGTTATGGTTTTGTGAGGTTATCTCAATTTTTCCGGTCAGTAAATTCTTTACCGGATGATTTGCACCACGGTGCCCGAATTTTAGTTTATAGGTTTTAGCTCCAAATGCCAGGGAGATTATCTGGTGTCCAAGGCAGATTCCAAAGATAGGTAGCTTTCCTCTTAGTTTCTGTACAAGTTCGCGCACCTCAGGCACATCTTCCGGATCACCGGGACCATTGGAAATAAAAATGCCATCAGGTTTGAAATCCATGATCTGCTGAGCATCCATATTGTAAGGAACTATAATGACATTGCAGCCTCTGGCATTGAGAGAACGGATAATATTGAACTTTATACCGCAGTCAATAGCCACCACGTTAAATTTCTGATTTGGTGTGCGGGAGAACCAACGCTTCTTACAGCTTACTTTCTCCACCACTTTCTTGTCTACCGGTGTGTCTGCGATAAGCTTAAGAGCTGTATCCTTAGGTGTGTCTATGGGTACGATTGCAGCACGCATACAGCCTTCATCACGGATCACACGCGTAAGTCGACGGGTATCGATTCCGCTTATTGCCGGGGTATTGGCTTCTTCAAGAGTCTCTGTCATTGTCTTGGTATAGCGAAAGTTGGAGGGAGATTCGCAACATTCGCGCATCACCATTCCACCGATTGTCGGTGACTTTGTCTCGAAGTCATCATCGGTGATTCCGTAGTTACCAATCAGGGGATAAGTCATCACCACTATTTGATTGGTGTAGGAAGGATCGGAAAGAATTTCCTGATATCCCACCATAGAGGTGTTGAAAACTACCTCTCCGACAATGCTACGGCGAGCACCGCAGCTATGGCCCGGAAATTCAAGTCCGTTTTCCAATACGAGTTTTACGTCAGCTTCTTTCATATAGATTTTTTACCTGTAATCTTCTAAACATTCATAAATAATACTGCTGTCCTTTAAAGAACACTCTTTGGGGTTTACCAATTAATTTCATTCCCTCAAAAGGTGTTGCCTTTCCCATCGATTCAAAATCTTCCGGATCAACAATCCACTCTTGTTCAAGGTTGTAGACAACAAAATTAGCATCCCCTTCAACACTCAGATTGAATATTCTACGAGGGTTGAAGCACATTAGCTCAATAAGTTTTTCTATCGATATAATTCCGGTTTTGACAAGATGAGTATAGCAAACTCCAAAGGACGTTTCAAGCCCGACCACTCCCATAGCGCTACCTTTAAGACCACGATTTTTCTCATCAGCAGTGTGAGGGGCATGGTCTGTGGCGATACAGTCTATAGTGCCGTCTTTGATCCCTTCTATCAGAGCTTCGCGGTCTTCACGGCTTCTGATCGGTGGATTCATTTTGAAGCGACCTTCATCCTTGAGGTCTTCGTCGCAGAAAACAAGGTAGTGAGGGCCGGTTTCACAAGTTACTTTTACTCCACGTTTCTTTGCTTCACGTATAATCTGTACGCTTTCCTTGGTTGAAATATGGCATACATGGTATCTGCACCCTGTTTCTTCCGCCAATTTAAGGTCGCGCTCAATCTGATTCCATTCGCTTTCTGAGCATATTCCCTTATGGCCGTTAGCCTTGCAGTATTCGCCATCGTGGATATATCCCCCTTTCAGCAGATCGTTTACCTCGCAATGGGCTGCTATTATGACATTAAGGCGTGCTGCTTCCTGCATTGCCATTCTCATCATGTCATCTTCCTGCACCCCGCTGCCATCATCGGAAAATGCAACTGCATACTGTTTTAATGCTTCCATATCTACAAGTTTCCTCCCCTTCCGGTCTATTGTAATGGAGGCATAGGGCAGAACCTGTATGGCGGCATCTTCGTTTATGTATCTAATCTCCTCACCAATATGCTCCACGCTATCAGGAGTGGGATTGAGATTGGGCATAGCGCAAACAGTGGTGAAACCACCTTTGAGAGCTGCTAAAGAACCGGTTTTGATAGTTTCCTTAGCTTCAAAACCGGGTTGGCGGAGATGAACATGGACATCGCAAAGACCATAGGTGACAAGCGCATCATTCATGAAAAAGGTAGTGGCGCTTTTATCAGTCATCTCAATTGAACCATTGCGTTTTATCTCCTTGATTTTGCCATCAAGAACCTCGATGTCGGCATTTTGGATGCCATCTTCGAAGATCCATCGGCAACCACTCAGCAGGTAGTGTCTTGGTAAGGTATCGGAAGAAATCATGTCTACGGTCTTTTCTTAAGTTACAGTTAATAAGGGAAACGGCGTATGAAATATAAAAAAAACACGCAACCCTTAGGGGGTGCGTGTACTCTACAGCTTGATGGCCGNATANTGTTGATATTTTTTATGCATCATAATCCGTGTCATTTCGGAATACAAAATTACAAATTTTTTTCTGAGAACACAAAAAAAATCTCCTTTCTTTNCTCGAAAAATTAAATTTTCTATTCAAATAAAGAAAAACTGCGCTTTAGAANGTTAAAANGCAATGTCAGTTCCAGAATAAGTAGGCTATTAAGACAGCGGCAATAGCACCGGTGATATCGGCGAGAAGAGCGTAGCCTGCAGCATAGCGGGTCTTCATTACTCCTACCGATCCGAAATAGACAGCAAGTATATAGAAAGTGGTGTCGGTACTGCCTCTGACAACGGCTGCCAATCTACTTACGAAAGCATCCGCTCCTTCTGCTTTCATTACGTCGAGCATCATTGCGCAACTTCCGCTTCCACTCAATGGTTTCATAAGCATCGTAGGCAAGGCCCCAACCNATTGGGTATCCACGCCACAGGCTCCAAGAGCGGAGGCAACAGCTCCTGTAACTGCGTCCAAAGCTCCGGAAGCACGAANCATACCTATAGCTACAAGAATGGCCACAAGATATGGANTGATCCCGACTGCTGTCTTGAATCCTTCTTTGGCNCCTTCTNTAAAAGAGTCGTAGACATTTATTTTCTTCCTAATACCTGCCAATATAAATATTATTATCACGCTGAAAAGAAGAAAATTGGCTCCAAAAGTTGAATAAGCCTCCACTTTGTCGGCAGAAAGAGTTGAGAACCACCATGCAACTCCGCCTACAACCAACGCAATGCCACCGAGCCATGACCACAACACAGCATCCATCCTAATTTTCTGCTTGAGGCATAAGGCAATGAGTCCGACAAGTGTCGCGATGGCAGTAGCAAGAAGTATGGGTATAAAAATATCAGTAGGATTTGACGCTCCACCCTGTGCGCGATACATCATTATGCTTACAGGAATAAGGCAGAGCCCGCTGCTGTTTAGCACAAGAAACATTATCATTGCGTCTGTCGCAGTATCTTTATTTTTGTTGAGAGTCTGCATCTCTTGCATGGCACGCAGTCCCATCGGTGTCGCTGCATTATCAAGCCCAAGCATATTTGCAGAGAGATTCATGAAGATTGCCCCCATAGCTGGATGATCTTTCGGAATGCCGGGAAATAGGCGGGAAAAGAATGGACTCACAAGACGTGCCATTCCGGTGGTGACTCCTCCTTGCTCTCCTATTTTCATGATACCCATCCATAGAGACAGTACTCCGGTCAGTCCAAGAGATATCTCAAAAGCGAATGCAGCTTGACTGAACGATGCATTCATTATATCGCTCCAAATGGCTGTTTCCCCGGTAAGTAAGGTAGTGCCAACAGCCATAAGGAATGCCACTATAAGAAATCCTATCCAGATATAATTGAGTATCATATTATAATTGGGAATAGAGAATTGTGAGTTTAGAATTTTAATTGTACTGACAACTTAGTACTGAAACATCAAGCCATACATTATTCGCATTCATTGAAAGAATGATGGTGGGAAGTGCATTCATGAACTCCACGGTCAACAATTATGTGGCGGTTTGCCATTCCTGAGATTACCGACATTTCATGACTCACAAGCACTATAGTGTGAGTTTTTGCAAGATTTTCCATCATAGAATAAATCTGGCGTTCAAAAGTCTTGTCAACGTAACTCAGCGGTTCATCAAGAACGATGACTTCCGGATTTGATACCAATGCGCGTGCAAGGAGCGTTCGCTGAAGCTGTCCACCCGATAGAGCTCCTACAGTGCGATCAAGAAAATCTCCAACTCCACAGAGTTCCACAACTCGGGTGAAGTCTAATTCCTGTTGCCTGTTGCGACGGTGAAGAAGTCCTGTTATCTGTCCGGATTTTATTGTCTCAGCCACAGTGATAGGGAAATGGGTGTCGATGTTGCTTTTCTGCGGGAGATATCCAATGCGCAGACGTTTTACCTGAACCCCATCATTGTAGTAGAAGACCGATCCGGTATTAGGTTTGAGCAGACGAAGCATGACCCTAAGGAGTGTAGTCTTACCTCCTCCGTTAGGTCCTGTGATTGCCATGAAATCACCTTTCTCAACACTCATGGAGACATGATCGAGAATAATCTTATTGTCAAATCTAACCGATATGTCTTCAATTCCTATTAATTTCATTGGAAAGTTTCATTAGGTCGTCAAGCCATTCTGAAGAATTTAGCGAAATATTAATCATGTCAATGCCTAACTGTCCGGCAATATCAATGTCGGAAGGAGAAGAGTGTTCCTTTTCTAATACAAATACAGACGGCTTTGATTTGGTGACAGATTCAAGTTTGCGCTTCAATTGAAGAGGAGACGTTTCTTTCCCATTTTCTTGCAAGGATATCTGGTGCATACCATAATCACGTGCAAAATAAGACAAAGAGGGATGCCGGATGATAAAAGCCTTGTCTTTAAGATTCATATTAGCAACAGAGTCATCCAACTCACGCAGCTTGGAAAGTAGATTTTCAGCAGAACTGCGCAATTTTTCAGCCTTATCCGGATATAACGAGATAAGTGAATTGGTCATATTCTCTGCTATCTTTATGCAATTCCTGATTGATGACAACATGTGCGGATCAAAACTTTCATCTCCCTGAATATGGGAATCGGAATGTGCATGGGTATCTTTTATCTTTTCAATTCCTGTTGTGCAATCTATAATCTTAAGATTGGGGAAATTAGCAGCAATATTATCTGTAAGGCTCTTTTCAAAACCAATGGTGCCAAGTGAGAAGAAAGCATCAGAACCTCCTACTCCCTGCATTGTAGAAATAGAAGGTTGATATGACTCGGGATCACTACCGGAAGGTAATAATGTTACGATTTCGAATTCATCACCCGCTATTTGTTGAAGGAGCCATTCCTGAGGCTCAAAACTGACAGCGATTGCAGTGCGATCTTTTGACTGACCGCTTCTGCAACCGCACATGATGAGTAATATTGAGAGAATGGACAGTATTCTCATATCTTTCTGATACCCATTATCTCCCGAACTTCCTTCAATGTTTTTGCAGCATGTTCGCGAGCTCGTTCAGCACCTTGCTTGACAATCTTTGACAAATATTCGTCATTGTCGCGAATATCAAGAATCCTTTGGCGAATTGGGAGAGTCACCTTCAAAATATCTTCTGCAAGCTGCTTCTTAAGATCTCCATAGCGAATGCTGCAATCTGCATAGGCCTTGCGGAATGTATCGGTAGTGTCTTTACCGCTAACAATATCCATAAGTGTAAAGAGATTTTCCACAGGTTGTGAAACTGGAGAGTTCGGTTCTGTTGGTCCGGCATCAGTGACAGCGCGCATCACCTTCTTGCGTAAAGTCTTCTCATCGTCGATTAGGTAAATGCAGTTGCCTTCGCTTTTCCCCATCTTTCCACTTCCGTCAAGACCGGGAACTTTTAGAGCTTCCCCTCCGAAATTGAAGTTGACAGGTTCATTAAAATAGTCAACGCCGTAGAAAGAATTGAAACGGCGTCCAAAACGACGTGTCAGTTCAAGATGCTGCTCCTGATCTTTACCAACCGGAACATAGTCGGCATGGTGGATAAGAATATCCACAGCCATGAGTGTAGGATAGGTGAGTAGTCCGGCATTTACTCTTGCATTATTGTTTTGATTGCCAATAATTTCTTTTTCAATTTCTTCGCTGTCGCTCTTTATGCCAAGAGCTTTTCGCGCTTTATCTTTGAATGATGCAGTGCGCATAAGCTCACCAATTCCAACATGCATATTTAGAAGAAGATACATCTCAGAAATTTCGGGGATATCGCTCTGCACATAAAGTATATTTTTGTCTGGGTCAAGACCGGCAGCCAGATACTCTGCAAGAATCTGCTTTACGCTCTCATGCAAGGCTTTAGGGTCGGGATTCGTTGTCAGGGCGTGAAGGTCTGCAATGAAGTAGCGGCTATCAAAGTCGTCTTGCATCTTGACAAACTTTTGAAGAGCCCCGTAATAATTGCCCAAATGAAGATTACCGGTTGAACGGATGCCGCTCAAAACCACTTTTTTGCTACCATCAGGACGTAGATTGCTATTGTTGTCGGTAGTGTTGACCGTGTTGTCTGAATTCATAGATATATATTTTTGTTTGTATTTAAATGCAAAATTAATCATAATTCTGCATTTAAACAAAAAATATTCTGCTTTCCAATTGAAAAGCAGAATATATATGAAGAAGATTCATTCTTTAATCTGATTAAATCATAATTAATTAGTAGAAACGACTTCGCTTTGTTATAGTTATAGTTTTGTCAACAAAGGATTTCGCATATTATTATTTATGGATTGAAATAGTATGTGCCTGTAGAGAGATTAACATAAAATGTATACGGCACACCACGAAGAGTGTATGTGGTTTGGAAAGCAGGTGTGTCAATATCGGTTTCCCACATCTGTGTCCAAGGATTCCATGCGCTTTGCACGGTAACATCATAGTAGAATCCGTTCCATTGCCAGTTTATGACCATGGGTACCGTTTCCCAGACATCTTGGACATCATAGCCTACACCAATTACTCGGGATGTACCGTAGTTGTAAGCAGGACCATTATTATTATAAGGACCGGAAAATGCGCCGGGTCCCCATGGGCCACCGTTCATCATTGAATTGCTTGACCCCCACATTGGAACATTGGGTCCGAAACCTGCTCCCGGACCTGAGGGTGCACCGGGTCCCGGAGGTGCCGGAACGTTGGGAGTGAAAGCTCCGCCTGACCCCGGAGCAGGTGCACTGTTTTGTGCTGATAAAGAGCCAATAGAAAGTATAATTGTGGCTGCCAGAGATAAAATCTTGTGTGTTTTCATAGCTAATAAGTATTTTTGATAGGTTTTATATTTCGGAGTTCACAGATGCATCTGTGAACTCCGAAAAAGTATTAATCCAAATTAGGGTTAATCTTGCTCCAGTCGGCGATTGGGGGCATAATACCCAGCTCTATAACTTCGTCGCGAAGGGCGCATAGGTGCTTGTAGCTTTGTTCAAGTTCCTTTTCTTCTTCAGGTGTACCGCTAATTGGTTGCACTGTCACACCATTTTTATCGATGGTTGTCTCCATTGCCATCATGATGTGACTAAACCTATTGTTGTTGACATAAGTGCCAACAGGCCAACGGAACATTGATCCACCCATCGCAGCCTCAATCATCTCTATGGACAAATATGCGGGACTTTGGAACGAGCTGCGGCCACGAAGTTCAATTATTCTCTTTCCACCCTGGATAACTCTTTGCTTCAGGTCTTCCCATGCCTTGCTGGTCAGGGGTTCGGTTCCGATGAAGTCTACGAGAGGCTTACCATTTACCTTTGCTGTGGATGCAAATACCGCCATCTGCTCGCCATGACCGCCATAAGTGCGGCAGTTAACGATATTGTCGGGAGCGACATTAAGCTGCTTGGATAGTTCGTTTCGCAGTCGGGTGCTGTCAAGAGCAGCCAATGTGGAGACCTGACTCGGTTTCAGTCCACTATATAGCAAGGTTATAAGACCGGTAATGTCTGCCGGGTTAAAAATAACTACGATGTGCTTGACATCAGGACAATATTTCTTGACGTTATTTCCGAATTCCTCAGCAATCTCAGCATTTCCTTTCCGAAGATCTTCGCGTGTCATGCGAGCCTTGCGGGCAGCCTCTCCTGAGTAGACAGTATATTTTGCATCCTTCAGTGCTTCTGCGATATCAGTGGTGAATGTAAGGTTAAGACCTTCGAAACCACACTGCTTAAGCTCTTCAGCTACACCCTCAAGACCAGGTCCATAAGGGTCGTAAAGACAAATATTAGGAGTTAGTCCCTTCATGATAGCAGTCTGAGCCATGTTGCTGCCGATCATTCCGGCGGCTCCCACGATGACGAGTTTGTCGTCTGTAAGGTAATTCATATTATTGATAATTTAAAGCGTTGATAGTAGAGTTTTCACTCACACTATCAACGCTTGGAAATGCTTTAATGTTCAATAAAACGTTATAATTTCTTGGCGCGGCAACTGTCGCAAATAAGATATGCAATAAGGGCTAAATATGCTACGCAACCAAGAATCTGAGTTGTTTCCATTCCAAGTGGATTCTTATATTCGAATCCGCAGAAACGGGTGATTGCAGCAAACACACCAAATAGGGCTCCACCTGCTATAAGACCTGATGACAGCAGTGTGCCACGGTCACGACGTGCATCGTTGACCTTCTTATCTTTCGAAGAGTTGCTTACATAATATGCTATCGCCCCACCTACAAGCATAGGTGTGTTGAGCGAGAGCGGAATGAACATGCCGAGACAGAATGCGAGAGCCGGAACACCAAGCCAGTTTAGTATACAGGCCAATATAGCACCGACCATATAAAGGATCCAAGGAGTGTCGCCACCCATCATAAGAGGTTCAATTACTTTTGCCATAGCGTTGGCTTGAGGTGCGACAAGGGCATCGTCTCCTGTGAATCCATAAACCTGGTTGAGCACCATTATAACTCCTCCGACAGTGGCGGCGGAAACAAGGGTGCCAAGGAATTTCCAGCTTTCCTGTTTCTTTGGAGTAGATCCAAGCCAGTAGCCAATTTTTAGGTCGGTTACAAACCCACCAGCCATTGAAAGGGCAGTGCAGACAACACCTCCGATCACCATGGCGGCAACTATTCCGCTTGTTCCGCTAAGACCGATACCCACGAATATTGCAGATGCGATAATCAGGGTCATCAGGGTCATTCCTGATACTGGATTACTTCCTACGATTGCTATAGCATTCGCTGCAACTGTAGTGAACAGGAATGCAATGATTACAACAACCGCCCATGCTACAAGAGCCTGCCAGAACGTATGTATCACACCAAACCAGAAGAAGATAAGAACTGCGATAAGTGCAAGAGCTATGAACACGACAATATGCTTCATAGAAATGTCGGTCTGCCATCTAACTTCTTTCACGGCAGTAGATTTTCCTTTTAGTTCCCGGCTCGCAAGACCGACAGCCTGAGTTATGATTCCCCAGGACTTTATGATACCGATTACTCCGGCCATGGCAATACCACCAATACCGATCATGCGTGCATAGCCGCTGAAGATATCCTGTGGATCCATTGCTTGGAATTCAGGGGCTCCATAGGTTCCGATGAGTGGGATGATGATCCACCATACAAAGATTGAGCCGGCGAAAATAACAAATGCATATTTCAGGCCGACGATATAACCAAGGCCAAGCAGGGCCGCACCGGTGTTGCAACTTAACACAAGCTTTGTCTTCTCCATAAGAGCGTGTCCTGCTGAAGACGCAACTGAAGTTACAGTCTCAGCCCACCATCCGAATGTTGCCACGATATAATCGTAGACACCACCTATGAGCGAAGCGATGATCAGTGTCTTTGCCTGTCCTCCTTCTTCTCCATCTTTCTGCTGGCTTGAAATGAGCACTTGTGTTGTGGCAGTGGCTTCCGGGAATGGATATTTTCCGTGCATATCTTTTACAAAATATTTACGGAATGGGATGAAAAATAGAATTCCAAGAATGCCTCCAAGGAGTGAACTTAGGAAAATCTGATAGAATTGAACAGTAATGTCGGGATATTTTGCCTGTAGAATAAAAAGTGCAGGAAGAGTAAAAATTGCACCTGCCACAATGACGCCCGAGCAAGCGCCGATTGACTGGATGATTACATTCTGCCCTAAAGCGTTCTTTTTTCCAAGTGCATTTGAAAGCCCTACGGCAATAATGGCAATTGGAATTGCAGCCTCAAATACCTGACCTACTTTTAGGCCGAGGTAGGCGGCTGCGGCTGAGAAAATAATAGCCATGACAAGGCCTATTCCTACTGAATAGGGGGTGGCCTCCTGTTGATCAGCAGCAGGATGCATCACAGGGGAAAACTGCTCGTCGGCAGCAAGTTCGCGGAATGCATTCTCTGGCAGACCGGTTCCTGTGGTTAGATTTTCGTCTTGTTCTTTCATTGTTGGTTTTCAGTCTTCAGTTGTCAGAAAAATTCAAAAAAATTACAGTTGTCTTTTGACACTTTCTTCATGAATAGCACTCATGATTCTTGCAATAAACTGTCTTGGCAGTCCCAACTTTTCCCCCATGTCGCCACGTTCCTTCATAATTGTGTCGTGTCTGCCAAGTTGGACAACCATCATGTTGTGGGCTTTTTTGTATTCCCCAATCTTTTTTGATATCTCCATTCTTTTTGCAAGAAGCTCAATGATTTCTGAATCGATCTGATCTATTTCAGACCGCAGGCAGTCAAGTTCGGGTGATCCTGTCGGTTTTTCCCTAACTTTAAGTTCTTTCATGAGAGCCACCATTTCTTCGGGCCAGAGCTGTTGCTTGGCATCGCTAAGAGCGGATGGAGGATTGCAGTGGCTTTCTATCATAAGACCGTCAAATCCCATGTCGAGCGCTTCACGGCTAAGAGGAGCAACAAGGTCGTGTGCGCCGCTGATGTGGCTTGGATCGCAAAAAACAGGGATGTCAGGCATACGGCGTGCAAATTCAAACACCAGCGACCACATGGGCTGATTGCGGTAGAGATGCTTTCCATAGCTGCTGAAACCGCGGTGTATAACTCCGATTCTTCTGATTCCTGCGTTATAGATTCTCGTCACTGCTCCTATCCAAAGATCAATGTCCGGATTCACCGGATTCTTGATGAGGACCGGTATGTCTTTTCCCATCTCTTTCAAAGTGTCGGCTATTTCCTGCATAGCAAATGGACTTGCAGATGTGCGGGCTCCAATCCACAAAATGTCTACACCTGCCGACACCGCGCTAATGACATGACTTTTGCTTGCAACTTCGGTGCCGACAAGCATTCCAGTTTCCTCTTTTACCTTATTGAGCCAAGGCAGTCCGGCAAGGCCTACACCTTCAAAGCAACCGGGCATGGTACGGGGTTTCCAAATTCCGGCACGGAAAATCTTTACATCCCCCGCATCAACTGCTGTCGCTGTATCAAGAACTTGACTTTCACCTTCAGCCGAGCCAGGACTTGCAATCATATTTCCATCCTTCATTATCGATTTATCATCGAATAGAGGTTTGATATCTTTCATATTATTCTGTGTTTGTTTTTATTGTTCTTATATTTGTTATTGTGCAGTCTTGTAGATTCCAAGAATGCGGAAATCACTTGTGAGCGGTGCTACAGCTGAGATTGCCTGCTGGCAACGTTCAAGATCAGAAAATGTGAGGTCGGCATAGAAGCGATATTCCCATTCATGACCGACCACCGGCATTGACTGAAGCATTGTGAGGCTTATGTCGTAGAAAGTAAGGATTGTCAGAACTTTCGACAAGGCCCCTTTCTCATGAGGAACAGTGAATGCGACAGAAATTTTATCTGCATTTTCGGGATAAGATGAATCTTTGGTGCCGACAATAAGGAAGCGGGTGAAATTGCGGTTGTCGTCTTCAATGCCTTCTTCGAGTATATCGAGGCCATAAATTTTTGCTGCGTATGCCGGGGCAATAGCTGCTGTTCGCTCCAATGCAAGCTTTGCTACGTTTCTGGCACAGCCAGCTGTGTCAAAATCCTCGACTTTTCTCATTTCGGGATGCTTTGATAGAAATTGGCGGCATTGCAAAAGAGCCATATAGTGAGACCTTACTTCAACGATGTCGGATATAGATGTGCCGGGTAGCGCACATAGCGAATGAGAGACACGAAGTTTACATTCACCTATTATTTTGCGACCACTTTTACGGATATATTCAAAGTTTTGCAATAAAGCACCGGCAATTGTATTTTCTATTGCCACTGCCGCCATCATGTCCTCATCATTGCCAAGGGCAATAAACATATCCTCGAAAGAGTCGTATGATATGGTTTCCAGTTCTTCATCAGAAAACCATTCGTGAGCCGCAAGGTCGTGAAAGCAACCTTTTACACCTTGAATTCCTACCTTTTTATTCATAAGGTGCAAAATTAGCAAAAAAAATTCAAAAATCACTCTTTTTTGAGTAATTATTCTTAGAATATTCAATCTTATTTAAAAAATGAGTGTGTGGTTATGATTATATCGAAAAAAATGATTAAATTTGCATTTTGAATATATTAATATAAGTATATACGTAAATTACATCATAAGANAAATGCCAAAAAAGGAGGTTGTCTTCAAGACCATTCTGCCGCACGCCAAGGAATACGAATTCGT
>WFLX010028947.1_pt1 | contig 13416 bp, 12 predicted proteins | sample 4967041 | NCBI WGS metagenome assembly WFLX01 (sample SAMN12857096, study PRJNA449069) | gut metagenome | isolation source: stool from male and female vole | host: Microtus ochrogaster | place: USA:Florida | collected 2017
CAGGTACCCATACGCCTCGACGTCGGCCATGGTCACGCCCCGGCTGAAATCGGCCGTATCGGACTTGAGCCCGAACAGCAGTCCCGCCGCGGCCTTCGGCCCGGGCGCGATCCCGGCTTCCCGGTATAATTCGGATACCAGCGTGCAGCATGACCCAGTCACGCGATGATATGTAATAGCGTAGCGTGACAAGTCCGTGGACGCCGGGTGGTGATCGATGCAGACGATCTCGTCCCCCGTGATGTCCAGGACGTTCCCGCCGTTCTTCTGGCAATCGACCAGGACGACGGCGTCGGACTCGGACATCTCGGATTTGCATTCCGAATAGTCCAGCATATCGATGCCCAGCAGGTCCGTCATCTTCCGCACGCCCAGCTTGTCGACCTTGCCGTTGAAGACGATCCCGGCCTTGACGCCCAGCGCGGACAGCAGCTTCTGCAGCCCGTAGGCGGCACCCACGGCGTCCGGATCCGGAAAATCGTGAGCCTGGATATAAGTTTTCGGGTATTTTGCCAGCAGTCCGGCCAGCCGGACGGCGTTCGTATCGATGTTCATAACAGATGTTCCTCCTGTCCATCAACCATGTCCGGCCCGGGCCCGTCGCTGTACCCGCAGACGTCGCAGATCCCGCCCGCGATCATCGTCTCGCCGCACACGGGGCACTTCTCGACGATGATCTTGCCGGCATCGGCCCGGATATCCGTTTTCGTATCGTATTTCATGTGAGGCCCTCCTAACACAGGCCGAACATGGCCTCGAACGTGTCCTCCGGATCGTCCTTGTGGTCCGTGTCCCACGCGGCCTGTTTTAATCTGCGCACGGTATCGGACTCGACACCGTACTCGGCGCGGATCTTATCTAATTCCGGCGCCAGCCCCGGCATGTAGGCCGCGATATCGGCCATGCGGCACTGCAGCACCGACGCGACGATCTCGCGGTTCCGCTCGGGGCCGATCTTAGTTCCGTCGCCGTCCAGCAGCGCGAAGAACTTGCCGTCCCAACGGTTGTCGAAAACGGTCCTGTCGTCCTCCTCGCAAAACTGCCGCAGCGGTTCTTCATAGGTGCATTTTTTATAGATCTCGGCCTTCTCGTCGTAGGCCTCCCAGACTTCATCCAGGGACTGGTACGTCTTCCCGGGCTGGTACACGTGCGAGAACACGAACCCGTGCCGGTCCCTGCCGTTATGCTCGTTGTAGGCGTCCAGCATGGCCTTGTCCCAGTCGATGTCCGGGAACGCGGCTTTCAATTCAGGCAGGGCGTCCTGGGCACCGTGCTTGTCGGCGTCCAGCTCGGACAGCCTGAAGCCGTAGGTCCTGCCGTCGTAGCCCCTGTAAGCGGCCGCGCAAACGTCCATCAGCGCCATGTCCAGGTCCCTTCCGGACATCGGGCCCTGGTATATTACGGATTTCTGGTACACGTGCCGCCGCTCGTGCATAACGGTCCGCGCCGTCCAGGCCATGTCCTCGGGGCAGACGGCCGAGCCGGGTTCTCCCAGCCTCGCCGTGCCGATCCGGACGAAATACTCGCCCGGCGTATTTTCTTCGGTCACGCTGTCCCAGCCGTCTTTCCAGGTGCACGTCCCCGTGACCCGCGGGAACTCGTTTCTGATCCTGCGGTCCAGCAGGTCATGGATAAACGACTGGGCGGCGCCGTACTCTATCATAGGCATCCCGGTATCCTCCTCAGGGATTCATTCTCAGCACAGCCCGTACTTCGTACCGCAGCACTTCTTGAACTTCCGGCCGCTGCCGCAGGGGCACCTGCCGTTCCGTTCCGGCCACGGGCCGCCGCCCAGCCACGTCTCGATAACGGCCCGGCTTTCGCAGTATACGTCCCGGAATCCCGCCATGACGGTCTTATACCCCTCGTAATCGCGCGGACCCTCGGCCCATGCCGCCAGGTCGATATACGCCCGGCCCACGGCGTCGACGCCCAGCGCGATACGGAAGAAGTCGCACAGGTCGATGCCCTGGAAGCCGTTCGCGGCCGCGGACACGACGACGGGCATGGCGGAGCACTCGAACAGGTTCTTCATATGCTTGGTCGTCAGGAGATAGTCGGCCTGGGCCGCGTCNTACTCGACGCCCTCAGGGACGGACAGACGGCCCTTCTGGATCCGGCCGATCTCGGCGTCGGCCTTCGACAGGCCGGCCAGGAACCCCGGGGACTTCTTCTCGAAGTCGGCCAGCTCCACGAACACGGCGCCGGAGGACCGGTANAACTGCAAGCCGTGCCGCAGCGCGAACGCGCTCCCGTACGTCAGGGACGGCATGCAAACGAGCCGGAAGTCCTGCAGCTTATTGATGTCGACCAGGAAGTCGCACATGGAATCGTCCAGGCCGTCCGGCGCGATGCAGTCCTTCAGGTCCTCGGCGTAAGAATTCCCGTCCCGGACGCAGCCTTCCCACTTCACCCGGTCGATCCGGATATAATCTTCAGCGTCGATCAGGAAGAACAGGTCCGCCGAATTGGGCGAGGACAGGCAGCTCTGCGTGAAGGCTTCTTTAGGATTCCGGCACGGGAAGCACCACACGGGATCCATCCCGATCGCTTCGGAGACCTTGCGGCCCAGCTCGTCCCGGGAATCCCAGCCTTTGCCGAAGTCTTCCAGGGAAACGGTCATGCCGTCGTTCATGTTCTTCGCGGCCATGTGGGCGAATTTCTTCAATCCGTCGTGGCACGCGGCCCTGTACAGGGGCTGATAAGTACCTAAAAGCATAGTAAGCATCCTCCTTGCGGTAACGATGCCTCTATTATAGGCCATCCATAAGCAAAAATCAACAAAAATAATAAAAATAATAAGCAGCCCGGACCGGGTTTTCCGGCACGGACCGCTTATAGGATGTAATCACGTATTCATGCTGCGCTTGCTGAACCAGGCGAACAGGGCCATGACCGCGATGGCCTCGGCCGGGAACATGAGAGTGCCGACGATATCCGGCTTCTCGAACTCGGCCATGTGGTCCGACGGATCCGCGGAATCGAACTTCACGGTGATCTCGTCTCCCGTCCTCGCGCCATGACTGGAACCCCAATCCGTCGTAAATTGATACTCCTGGTCGTCGATCCAATAAGAATACGTGACCTGGCTCTCGGTCCTTGGCCTTCTTCGCGGCCGTCAGGTTCGCGTTTTTCGCCATTATGTATCGACCTCCTATCTGAAATCGTCAAGCACGCCAAACTTCTTGCGCATATACCGCACATACTCCTTAAAATTCGCATGCGTAGGATTTTCTGTGAACGCATCCCGGCGCTTCCTGTAGCCCCCATCGAAAACCTTCGACACGGCAGGCCTCGTCTCGCCATCGTGGAATCCCACGATACGGCCATAATCCCGCATCGCGAGTCCATTCTCTATGTAGACGTCGAACCAGAAACCTGCAGTCGCCATGCGCCGGAGGTCAAGATCCGTCCTGTCGATGCCGTCCTCTTCCGCGACCGACCGCAGAAGCTCATAATTCCGTTCGATGACGGAATCCATATCCGCGTAAAATGCGGCTTTGTTATCGGATGCCTCGACGAATTCGAGCACTGCGTCTTTTACCGGGATCTCGGCGATAGGCTTGATACCGGCCGGATCGAATAGGAATTCCGACGAATACGACTCCCAGTCGCGCATGAACCTGTCGAGCTCGTTCACGGTCATACCGGCGATTTCCGCGAGCTCCTTCCGGTCAACGTATTTTCCATCANGTACGTCTATAAGGCCGTTACAATACGCATATTGCATTTCTTTCGGGACTGCGAGCCAATCGTTCGACCTGAACCATACGGCCATTTCAGGCATCGACGGCAGTATCCATCCTGTTCCGATCGCCGTAATGACCGCCGATTCGGCAAGGCACGCGTACATCGGAGCAAAACCGCACCGCTCGCGTTCCATTGGCCGGCCCCTCTCGCACGTACGCCAGTCCTTAGGTTGAAACGATACGAAATACATTGCNTATCACCGTCTTTCCACACCTTCAAATTTCTGCATCGCTTTTTCCAGCTTCATCGTCNCCNGGNGCNNCGGACAGGTCCTGCACCATCGCCACGGGCCAGCTCGTCCCGTCGGCCGGCAGCGCGTCCAGTTTTTCCGCAAGTTTCAGCGCCGCCATCAAGTCCGATATCTCGTAATCGTGCCAGTCCCCGGCCTTCCGCCGCCTGTTGTCGGACGCGTCCACGGGGTTCGCCGTGTCCATCGCGATGCGCAGCAGCCGGGTCGACAGGAACCATGCATTACTAAACTTGAACCGCCGCATCAGGAGCGCGCCGCCGTTCGTCCCGGCCATATGGCCCAGCCGGCTGATCATCGCGCTCCGGATGGATTTGTTGATCGAATCCGGCGCGGCCGCGTNGAACAGGCTGTACGCCCGGTANNACCGCTCGCCGTTTACTGTATGGGACGTGATTTCTATGTCATTGTAATACTGCACGTCCTGCATGATGTCGTAAGTGATCTCCTGTTTCCATGCCATGTCCGGGCTGCCTCCTCCCACGTTTAACCAATATACAGCATCTTACCATAAAACGATATAAAAATCAATATTTATAATAAATAAATAGGAGCCCCGGAACGCGTCCGGGACCCCGTATACGAATATATGTAGCCGTCACATTTTCACGAGCTCTTTCAGCCTGCCCACCAGGGCCTGGTCCAGCCCCTCGAACGTCGAGATGAAAGAGAACGCGTCTTCGATGGAACGCTCCCTGTGGTACAGCCTGGGCTCGACAAGGGCCGAGAAGATGTCCGCGACTGTCAAAATAGTCACCTGGGGCGGGATGTCGCCGTCGTGACCGGGATACCCGGACCCGTCCAGCTTCTCGTGGTGCCGCAGGATCATTTCCAGGATATCGTCGTCCACCCCGGCGCCCTTGCATAAATTATACCCGTCCTTCGAATGCCGTTTGATCACCGAGAACTCGATATCCGTCAGCTTGCCGGGCTTGAACAGGATATCCCGGGGCGTCATGATCTTGCCGGTGTCATGCAGCACCCCGGCCAGGCAGATCTTCCTCACCATGGCGTCGTCCATGCCGATGTCCATGGCCAGCTGGACGCCCAGCTTCGCCACGTTGGCCGTGTGGGTATATAATTCGTCGATGACGAAGAGCTTGTTCACAACGGACTGCAATGTATGATTGCCGTTGATGCTCTCCAGCGCCGACAGCAGGTATTCGTCTACAAGGTTCTCGTCTTTGTACCGCATGATCGATCGCGCCTCCGTTCCGCATATATTATATATAATAGCGCGGAAGGGGCCATCCTGTCAAGATGGAACATGTCCGGAACGCGTCACCAGAAATCCGGTCCCTCGTCTTCTTCATGTTCATCTTCGGGTTCCGATACGGCCGCCATCAGGGACGAGAACGCCGTCATGGACTGCCGGTATCTCTTATTATCGGGCTCCGGCTTGGCTTCCGGTTCCGTCCGGCCCGGGGTGAACTCTTTCTGCGGCTGCTCGGGCCATGGATGGTTGAAGATCGTATCGAAGTCTTTCTCGGAAACCTTCTCGCCGCCGTCCGTGACCGTCAGCATGTCCAGCTCTTCGCCCTGGAACGAAAGCGGCGTATTGACCTGCGCGAACGTGTAGCACTGCGCCGTACCTTCACGTATACATAGGAACGCGAACGGAGGCGGCGCATCGTCGAGCCGGACATTGTCATGGTCGCGCGCATAGTCCAGACCCTCATCATAGCAATGGATCCCTGGCGATAACGGCAATGCTTCCACGACGTCAACGGTATCGTCGTCGCATCCGATAATGACGCCGTAACGCGCCACGCAGCCACGTTCGAACCACGACACGCCCATGCGGGGCTCAAATCCTGTCGGCATATTCCGGAAACTCCTTTCGCAGTATTTCACGCGCGCCGTCGTGCAGATTGCTGAAATGCATCTGCCCTTCTATATACTTGGCATCCTTCGGTACCTCGTGCTCAAATTCAGGTGCCACCGGCCTGTCGATGGGATGCAGCACGCACACGGTCAAGTCGCCATAGCACGCCCTATCGAATTTCGTCTTGTAGAGATCCGCGGCCATGTTTACGAGCTCGTCCCGGTCTTCCTGTTTCGACAAGTCGAACATCCCAGGCCGTCCGGCTTTGATCACCCGACGTCCGACCAGATACGTTTCCTGCCCTAAATCCCTGATTTCCATAATGATGACCTCCTTTATTATCCGTCCATCGTAAAATATCGCAGAACCCGGAAATCCTCCGCGGCCTGGAACGTAAAGATATGCTCCCCGCCCAGCTGGTGCCTGGCGTATATTACGATGCCGGTCTGGGCGTCGATCGACGGCCGCCCCAGCTTCTTCTCCAGGCCCCGCCGCTGCAGCCCGGGATAGGCGTCCTTTATGTTTCCGTATACGTAGTCGGCGATGGCCTTGATCCGGCCATGATACGCGGCCGCGCAAGCCTCCAGGGCCGGTTTCGAGATAAACGCCGGGGCCACCGTATCGAAGTCGATGCCGTTGACGCCGTAAGTCATGAGGATATCCCCTTTCATGCCGTTTTGACAAGCATATCACAAAAATGAGCAAAAGACAATATAATTATTAAAAATAATGTCTTGAATATATAACGCCCCGGCCCGGAACCCGTTCCGGCCCGTCCCATACGCCGTCCATTCCACGCCCGGGAATCCGGCGGCGCCGAAAGGACCGCGGGATCGACCTGCGGCCCTCTCTGCCCGGGTTTTCAACGCCCGGCGGATCTTATATTCAGCAGTCCGGCGTGGCCCCGTCTTCTTCCGGTCCTTCCGCCCCGCCGCTCTCTTCCGCGTCCATGTCGGACACCGCGCCCATCATCCTGTCGTACGCCGACGCCTTGGGAGGCTTAGGGGTGACGATCCCCTTCGCGCCGCCGCGCCTGGCCTGTTCGGCCGCCTCGCGTTCCGCCTGGAACGGGCAGCCCGCATAGATGCCCTTTATGTCGAAGGCGCCCTCCGCTACGCTCATGAAGTTGACCTTGCCCTCGCCGGGCTCCATGTCCCAGAACTGGTGCATCCCGCCGGACATGGGCGCCTCATATACGTTCCGGACCGTACCGGGAGCACCGGGCAGCTCGATCTGCAGGTACCGGCCCGTATCCGTGTACCCGTAGGAACCGTAATCGTTCTTGTCGTAATCCTCGGACATCCGCCCGCACTGGTACATCATCGCGCCGACGGCCATCATCTTTTCCGTGTCCAGGCTGAGCAGGTCCTGGTCTTCAGGCGCCAGGCTTTCGACGCCGAACTGCCCGGCCTGGTCGAAGATCTCTCCGGCGCGGTCGGAANACATGCCCTTGTGGTTCTCCCAGACGGCCTCGTAAGGCGCCCGCTCTTCGGCCGTCATTTCCCAGGCCGCGTCGCCTTCGCCCCGCTCCCGGAACGCCTTCACGGGCTCGTCGGACAGCTCGTCCGGACGGATGCCCAGCTCCTCGTTTTTATCGGCCGTGAATATCATGGCGCCGTTCTCCCCGCACGCCAGGACCAGGCTGCATTCCGCCATCGCCCGGACCTTTACGGTCCCGTCCTCCAGGGCCTCGTCCGACAATAATTCCACCGGCAGCGCCATGGTGGCGTCAGGCACGGCATGCTCCTCGTCGTAATGCTTCATCGGCACGCCGGCCTGGAAATTCATGTACTTGATCTTATTCATAGCCACATCTCCCCTGTAAAGTCCATTTTTTCGGGTTCCTTCGCCTCAGGTATTTCATCTTGCTTGTCCCTGCCCAGCAGGCTCTTCAGCCTGTCAAAAGCCGTCGGCTTCGCCTCGTAGTGCGGGTCCGAGACGGTCTTGAAGTGCTCCTTCGCCTTCTCGGGATCGCCCACGGTCATGTTGCCGCAGATGGCCTCTTCCAGGGCCCTGTCCCGGCTCCGTCCCGCCAGCGGCGGGTTCTTGGACAGGAAATCCCGCTTCGTGCCCGCCACGTTCAGGTCCATGCCCATCTCCTCGGCCACACCCTTGAAGTACCGGCCCTGCTCCCGCATGCCGTTGCGCCCCGTCATGTCCTGACTCTGGAGGCCGCTCCAGAGTACAGCCATGTCGTNCGCCATCCTGCTGGTCGTGTCGTAATTCCTGTCGATCATGGCATCGGCCCTGTCGCAGATGTCCATGACTTCCAGCTCGTCCTTGAAGAACCCGTCGTCGTACGCGAGCCCGTAGCCGTCGACCAGCTTCATGAAGCTCGCCGCTTCGTATTTTTCCATATGCCCGTTCCTCCGTATTCTTGATATTTCCGCGGAGCGCGGGCCCCGCGTATATAATTATGTACGCGGCCTGCCCGATAGTCAATATGGATTCTTCACGCATGCCGCACGAACACCGCCGCGCCTCGCCGTTCCCGGCAGGTCTCCAGGGCCCGTTCCAGCGCCGCCTCGAGCTCCGGATAATAGTCCAGCCGCCCGGAACGCTTCCAGGCAGCAAAGGTCCGCCCATCCAGCCTGCCGGCCGAGAAACCGTCCATCTCGACGTGGACCTTTTCCGTGCCGTGTCTCCGGACGTACGTCCCGTAATCCAAGTGCTCTTTCCTAAGTGCTTTCAGCTCCGCAGCCGGCACGTCCGTGACCGGCACGCCGGGATAATTCCGGGTCGCGTATTCCGCGATGTCCTCGCGGGACGCGTAGACCCGCCGCACGGGCACCCGCAGGTGCCATCCGTCGTTCGGACTCCCATCCGGATCAGCCGATAAACCCGCCGCCGTAAGCTCTTCTAATTCATAGGCCCTGCCCGGCGCCATCCGCGCCTGCAGCCTGTCCAGTACCAGGATCTCCAGTTCCGCCATGCCTCTCCTCCTTATGCTTTATACAATAATCAACATTTTACCATATTTTTATATAAAGTGCAATACGGAAAAAGAGGCGCCCTAAAGGCGCCTCTTTTCGGGTAGTGCTTATTNCTGGAGCTCGTCGCGCTTCTTGCCGGTAACGGCCAGGCCGCACAGGCCGATGGCACAGGCGGCGGCCAGGACGTAATAGACGGCCAGATTGGCGTCGTCGCCGGTCTTGGGCACGTCGCTCAGGGGGATATCCTCGTCGGGGATGTCCTCTTCCTCGAGCTCGGGCACGTCGTCCAGCGGAGGCTCCTCATCAGGAATCTCCTCCTCGGTCTCGGGCTCGTCGCTCAGGGGCGGGTCCTCCTCAGGAATCTCGACCTCGGGCTCCTCGGGATCGACGGGAGGCTGGGGGTCCAGCGGAGTGGGCTCGTCCGGGATTTCAGGCTCCTCGGGCGGCGTGGGCGGGGTGGGAGGCGTGACCGGGCGGTCGTAGGTCTCGCTCCACTCGTCGTGCCACTCGACGCGGGTGGTCTCCTTCTCGACGGTCGTCTTCTCGTCCTCGGTGACGGTGGTCGTCACGGTGACGCGGGTCTCGTCGGTCTCCTCGGTCCTGTCGGTGCGGGTCTGGGTCTGCTGGTATCCGGTGCTCTCCTGCCACAGCTCGGTCCAGTCATGCTTCACGGTCCCGGTCTCGGCCTGGGTAGTGCCGGTCTTGACGGTAAAATCCATCTCGACCTTCACGTCCACGGTCCGGCTGCCGGTGCCGTCGGACACGCCCACCTGGTCCTGGGAGACTTCGGAACGGAACAGGTACGCGCCCTCTGCCAGGGTCTGCGCGCCGGTCAGCTCGATGGAAACGCCCACGCCTTCGGCCAGGACGATGCCTTCGATGGTATAAGTGCCGTTGCCGTCGGTCGCCAGGCTCTCCAGGGTCTGGGAATGGACCTTCTCGGCCCCGTTATAGACGATGACCTCGATCCCGCCGTCATGGAGCCGGCTGGGGACCACGGCGATCGTGAAGGACAGGTCGGTATTATATTTATCCGGGTCCTTGGCGGTTTCGGACGCGGCCTCGGCGGCCGCCACGGCGGCGTCGATGTCCTCGGCCTTGTAGTTGACCTTGACCGCGGTGGAAACGATGCTCTCGGAAGTGATGAACTGGGTGGTGGTGTCCTCGCGGACGGTGCCGGCCACCAGTTTGTCGAACAGGGCCTTCATGACCTGGATTTCCTCGGCGTCGAGGGCCCCGATCTTGTTCTGGTCCTGCTTGTTGGCCTGGATCTTGTTAGCGTACAGGTAGCACTGGGTGAACGGGTTGGACATGAACTCCACACCGTTCTCCTTGGCCCAGATGGCAGCCTGTGTGATGGCCATGGCCATGCCATCGTCGACGATGCCGGCGAGCCCGGACAGGTCCGCGTCGTCCGCCAGGAGGCCCTGGAGCTTCTTCAGGCTGTCCTCGGTGCCCCAGTAGCCGTTCTGGGCGATGTACTGCAGGTTGTCGGCGTTGACGATCCCGTAGCCCTCGGTGCCGGTAACAGCGGGCGTGCCCCGTTCGGCGCAGTAGACGTAGGTCTTGGTACCGTCAGCCAGGGTGATCTCGCGCAGCCACACGTCGTTCGTGGACTTGCCGTCGGCAAAGTTGAGCAGGACCGTGCTCTGCACGGCGCCGTCGGTCAGGGCGGCGTCCCCTTCGATGCCCACGGGCGCGCTGGTACCGGCCATATAGGCGGCCTCGTCGAAGTCCGTGAAGTCGAGGCGGATCCACTTGTCGCTGCTGCCGCCGATCTGGCCCCAGAGGTAGCCGCTGGGATCGGTCACGACGGCCGTGATGGTCACGTTGTCGCCGTTGTACAGCTTGCCGTTGGTGTTGGTAGTATTGTCGATGACGGATTTGCTTGCAGTGCTGGGGTCCTTCCGGATTGTCAGGCTGCTGTTCACGCGCACCTCGATGCCGATGTGGGAGAAGGTATCCTGGTCCCAGAACATGTGGCTGGACTGGTAGCCCTGGCTGCCGTTGCCCTTGCCGTAATAACGGTAGGCGTAGGCTTCCTGCATGGCCTTGCGGACCAGCATCATCATGTCCTCATGGGTGGTACCGGAAAACGTGACCTCGCTCTCGCCCTCGGTGGCGCCGTTCATAGTGANNTCCAGCTCGGCNTTCTCGCCGGGCTTCACGNTNACGNTCAGGGCNGCCTCGCCCAGGCGCTGGGACTTGGTCACGGTCTCGATATAGGTATAGAGCCACTCGTAGGTATCCAAGCGCTCGCCGGTCTCCTTGTGGACGTAGGTGACGGTGCCGTCCTCGTCGGACTCCACGTCCCACTGTCCGCCCCACTCGGGGATGTCACGGACGCTCTCGACCAGGGCTTCCTTGCCGTAGGTCTCGATAGGGGTCCGCAGGATCTCTTCATGGCTCTTGGCATACTTGGCGGACACGTTCAGCGTCCAGCCGTCGGACTCATTGCCGTCCCAGGCCAGCTCGACGGACTCGCCGTCCTTCAGGACGGTGCCGTCTTCCTGCACGGTGCCGATGACGTTTCCGTCGGCGTCGACCAGGTCGTAGCCGGCCAGGTCCTTCAGGTACTCCGCCGCGTCGGGCTTCCCGACCGTGGGGGACTTCTCATCGTGGCCGTCCGCGCCGGCGGACGCGCTCGCCTCGAGGCCGTTCACGTCGGTATTCCCGGTGCTGTCGGAGCTGCCGTCAATAACAGTGGACTCAGAATCGGGATCGACTACATGCTCAGTGATCTTGGTCTCCAGATCGGTCTTCTCGCCGCCGGTGGCATCGCCCTTGACGGTCTCGCCCTCGACGGTCTCAGTGGCCTCCTCGCCCTTGGTGACCGTCGTGGTGGTGCTGCCGTCCTCGTTGGTGACAGTGCTGGTAGAGGTAGAGGGACGGCTGCTGGAACTGCTGCTCGGCTTCGTGCCGGTCTTGATGGCCTCTTTGAAGGTTTCGGTGGCGGCCTTCAAGGCGCTCGCGGCGGCCTCGATCTCCTCCTCAGTGGCGGTGGTGGTATCCACNGCCTCNGCGGCGGCGATNGCGTCGTTCAGAGCCGCCATCTCGTCCTCGGTGACGTACTTCGTGCCCTTGCTCACAGCGCNCTCTTCAGTGTCCTCGGGCTTGGTCACAACGCCNNTCTTCGCGGCCTTGGCGGCGTCNATGGCGGCGGCCAGCTTCTCGCTGGGCGGCACCACGATCTCGGTAAAGGTGGCGGTGACGGTCACAGCCTCGGCGGGCATCACGAAGGTGTTGTCCTCGGCGACCTCAACCGGGCCGCTGGCGCCGGTCACGGTCAGGGCGGTCAGCTCATAGTCGTCGGCGGGGGTAACGGTCAGAGTGACCTTCTCGCCCGCGGCGGCCTCTTCCTTATCGGCGGTCACAGTGCCGCCGGTGGTCTCAGCCACAGTAATGGCATAGGTGGGCAGCTCCGCGTGCTCACCGACGACCTCGNTCACGGTGGTCGCGCTGGCGGTTCCGGTGTAGTTGCCGGTACCCTCGATACTCACCATGANCTTATAGCCTGCGTCAGCCTCCACAAGCTGATAAGTGGTTTGGTCGGTATTATCAAGGGCGAGATTCGTGCCGCCTTCCCCTGCGCCCACTCTGTACCAGTAGATGCNGCGGGTGGTCGCGCCGGCGGGGGTGATGGTCGCGGTCAAAGTCTCTCCCGCCTTCGGCGTGCCGGAGAGGGTCACGCCCACCTGCGCGGCGGTAACAGTCACCGTGCAGGTAGCGGTCTGATTGGCGGAGTTCGTGGCTGTAATGATGGCGGAGCCAACGCCCACAGCGGTGACGGCGCCGTTATTGACGGTGGCAACGGCGGTGTTGCTGGAAGTCCAGGCCACCGTCTTGTCGGTAGCGTCGGCGGGGGTCACAGTGGCGGTCAGGGTCACGGTCTTACCAAACTCCACCGAAGCGGTCGTCTGATCCAGTGTAATGCCGGNGGGCTGCTTCACATAGTTCTCCACCGCCTTGGTGGGCGTNGAGGTCACCTCNCCGGAGTAGTCGCCGGNACCCGTGACCTTCACCTTGATGGTCTTGCCCAGATCCGCCGAAGCGATGGTGTAGGTCAAATTGGTCGCGCCGCNGATGGCGTTTTCACCGGCGTACCACTGGATGTCCACATCCGCGCCGGTGGGCGTGACCGTAGCGGTGAGCAGGTCGCCCACATGAGGCACGTCGCCGGTGGCGGCCGTGTCGGAGTGTCCGATCTCAATGCTCACAGCGGTCACTTCGGTGGTATTCTTCACCGCGCTGTCCGCCTTGATGACCACGTTGCCCTTCACATTGCTGACCGTGATGGTGGCAACGCCCGTGGTGCTGTCCACCGCATAACCAAAGTCAGTGACCTTGGTACCGCCCACGGTGACCTCAACGCTCTCCTTGGCAGGCACGCTGTACCCCGTGGCGGGGGTCAGGGTAGCGGTAAGATTGCCGTTGTAGGCGATGGGCGTGGCGGAAGTGAACGCCCGGGTCAGATTACCGCCGGTGTTGGGATCGAAGGAAGCGGTATAGGTCTTCGCGATAGCCTTGGCGGTGATGGTGATGTTCCGCTGAACGCCCTGGGGGAAGGTGATGATGACCTTGCCATCGGAGATGGTGTAGCTGCACCGGTCCGTGGGCGCTTCCGTGCCGTCGGTGTAGGTCACCTTGATGGAGGAGGGCAG
>WFLX010372782.1_pt1 | contig 13416 bp, 10 predicted proteins | sample 4967041 | NCBI WGS metagenome assembly WFLX01 (sample SAMN12857096, study PRJNA449069) | gut metagenome | isolation source: stool from male and female vole | host: Microtus ochrogaster | place: USA:Florida | collected 2017
GCCTGCCGCTTTCTCAAAAAAGCTTATGCCAAACTGGGCAACTGGGAGAGCGTGGCCGCCGCCTACAACGGGGGCATGAACCGCATCACCCGCGAGCTCGAGGCTCAGGGCTCCGACACCGCCTTCGACCTCTATCTCACCGACGAGACCTCGCGCTACCCCTTCCGCATGATGGCCATGAAGGAGATTATGCAACATCCCGCCGACTATGGTTTCCGCCTCACCTCCAACGACCTCTACCGCCCCATCGAGGTGGAATATGTCGAGGTGACCGACTCGGTGGCCGACTGGCCCGCGTGGGCGGCCGACCACGGCATGACCTTCCACACGCTGCGCGACCTCAACCCGTGGATCAGAGCCAAGAAGCTCGACAATCCCAAAAACAAAGTCTATAAAGTAGCCGTAGCCTCGGGCGACGCTCTCAGCCGCCGCAAGGCTCCCAATCCGGTTTACAACCCCAACTGGGTTATTGATCAACAATTATGAACAACACACCACCGATAACAGATACACTTGCCGACACCGACGTTCAGGTCAGGCCCGAGGAATCGCTGCAGGTGTGGGGTGCGAGAGTCAACAATCTCAAAAACATCGACGTTGACATTCCCCACAACTCCCTCACAGTGATCACCGGGCTCAGCGGTTCAGGCAAATCGTCGCTTGCCTTCGACACCATCTATGCCGAAGGTCAGCGCCGCTATATAGAAACTTTTTCCTCCTACGCCCGCAATATGCTCGGCGCTCTGGAGCGCCCCGATGTCGACAAAGTCACCGGACTCAACCCGGTCATCGCCATCGAGCAGAAAACCGTTAACCGCAATCCCCGCTCCACCATAGGCACCACCACAGAAGTATATGATTTTCTGCGACTTCTCTATGCCCGCATAGGCGAAGCGCGAAGCTATATCACCGGCCGACCGATGGTGAAATACAGCGAGGAAAAAATCGTCGACCTCATTCTCGACCGATATGACGGCAAACGCATCCTCATCCTTGCCCCGCTGGTCAAGAACCGCAAGGGCCACTATAAGGAGCTGTTTGAAACCCTCCGCAAAAAGGGTTACCTCAGGGTGAGGGTCGACGGCGAGCTGATGGAGATAACCTATGGCATGAAGCTCGACCGCTATAAGAACCACTCGGTAGAGCTGGTGGTTGACCGGCTCAAAGTGTCGGCCAAAGATGACGCCCGCCTGCGCGAAACCGTGAGCGAGGCGCTGCGTCAGGGCGACAAGCAGATGATGGTTTTTGACACCGAGACCGACCAGATAGCCCATTTCTCCCAGANGCTCATGGACCCCGAGAGCGGCCTGTCGTATAGCGAGCCCGCCCCCCNCANCTTCTCGTTCAACTCCCCCCGCGGAGCGTGTGAAGTGTGTAAGGGTCTCGGATATGTCGACACCGTCGACATCGAGAAAATCATTCCCAACCCCTCGAAGTCAATCCACGACGGAGCTATCGAGCCGCTCGGCAAATATCAGAACCGTATGATATTCTGGCAGATAGCCGCTATCTGCCGAAAATATGGCAGCACCCTCAAAACACCTGTCAGCCAGCTGCCCCCCGAGGCGCTCAACGACATTCTCTATGGCTCGACCGAGCCGCTGGTGGTGAGCAACGACGGCGGAACCATAGCCAACTACACCCTGAGCTATGACGGCCTCGTGAAATATCTCGAGATGCAACAGGGAGACGACGCCGACGCATCGGCCCGCAAATGGAGCGAGAAGTTTTTCTCGCGCACCACATGCAAGGCATGCAACGGCGACCGTCTCAACCGCGAGGCGCTCCACTTCTTTATCGACAACCGCAACATCGCCGAGCTCTGCCGCCTCGACATCGCCGAGCTCCACAGCTATATGCTCACCCTCGAAGACAAGCTCTCCCCCACCCAGCGCATCATAGCCCGCGAGATAATCAAGGAAATCGTGTCGCGATTGGGCTTTCTCGTCGACGTGGGCCTCGACTATCTTTCGCTCAACCGCAACTCGGCTACCCTCTCGGGCGGCGAGAGCCAGCGCATCAGGCTCGCCACCCAGATAGGCTCGGAGCTTGTGAATGTGCTCTATATTCTCGACGAGCCTTCGATCGGCCTGCATCAGCGCGACAACCGCCGCCTCATCAACTCGCTCAAACAGCTGCGCGACGCCTCCAACACCATCATCGTCGTGGAGCATGACAAGGAGATGATGACCGAAGCCGACTATGTGGTTGACATCGGCCCCAAGGCGGGGCGCAAAGGTGGAGAGGTGGTGTTTCAGGGCACTCCCGAAGATATGCTCAAAGGGGATACCCTCACCGCCAACTACCTCAACGGCAAGCTCGAGATTCCCACCCCCGAGGTGCGTCGCCCCGGCAACGGCAAGACCCTCCGGCTGCTCGGCGCCACGGGCCACAACCTCAAGGATGTTGACCTCACCATNCCNCTCGGCACCCTCACCTGCATAGCGGGNGTGAGCGGCAGCGGCAAGTCGTCGCTCATCAACGGCACCCTCCAGCCCATACTCGCTCAGAAATTCTATCGCGCCAACACCGACCCCCTCCCCTACCGGGCCATCGAGGGAATCGAAAACATCGACAAGGTTGTGACCGTAGACCAATCGCCGCTCGGTCGCTCACCCCGCTCCAACCCCGCCACCTATACCGGCGTGTTTGCCGACATCCGCGCCCTCTTTGTCGGGCTCCCCGAGGCGAAGATAAGGGGCTATAAGCCGGGGCGTTTCTCCTTTAACGTTAAGGGAGGGCGCTGCGAGGCGTGTGGCGGCAACGGCTACCGCACCATCGAGATGAACTTCCTGCCCGATGTGCTGGTGCCTTGTGAGGCGTGCGGCGGCAAACGCTATAACCGCGAGACCCTCGAAGTGAGATTCAAAGGCAAGTCGATTGCCGACATTCTCGACATGACCATCAACCGCGCCGTGGAGTTTTTTGAGAATGTGCCCAACATCCTCAAGAAAATCAAGGTGCTTCAGGATATAGGCCTCGGCTACATAAAGCTCGGCCAACCCTCATCAACCCTCTCGGGCGGAGAGAATCAGCGCGTGAAACTCGCCACCGAGCTCGCCAAGCGCGACACCGGCAAGACTCTTTTCATTCTCGACGAGCCTACCACCGGTCTCCACTTCGACGACATAAGGGTGCTTCTCAAAGTGTTTGACTCTCTGGTAGCCAAAGGCAACACCGTGGTGGTGATCGAACACAATCTCGATGTGCTCCGCTGTNCCGACCACATCATAGACCTCGGCCCGGGCGGAGGCCGCAACGGTGGCAAAATCCTCGNCACCGGCACCCCCGAGGAGNTNGNCCGCACCTCCTCTCNCACCGCGCCTTTCCTGCGCGAGGAGCTTCACATCAAGGAGTAAATACCCCATAGACACCAAAACCGGTGACAGGCATCTCGGCCCGTCACCGGTTTTGTGTGTTTAGAGATTTAAAGAAGCTTAGATTTTGCCCACAAGCTCAATGCCCGGGGTGAGGGTCTCCTTGCCCGGTTTCCAGCGGGCGGGGCAAACCTGATCGCCGTGAGCGGCTACAAACTGAGCAGCTTCGAGCTTACGGAGAATCTCCTCAGAGTTACGGCCAATGCCGTTGTCGTTAACCTCGGCTACCTTGATTACACCTTCGGGATTGACGATAAAGGTGCCGCGGTAGGCGAGAAAATCCTCGGGATTCAACACGCCGAAAGCCTCCGAGAGCTTACCGGTCTTATCGGCCAGCATGGGGAATTTAACTTTGGCGATGCTCTCCGAAGTGTCATGCCATGCCTTGTGAGTAAACTGGGTATCGGTGCTCACGGCATAGACCTCGGCGCCGAGCTGGCGGAATTTATCATAATTGTCGGCCATATCGACAAGCTCGGTAGGGCAAACAAATGTAAAGTCAGCGGGATAGAAAAAGAATATTGACCATTTGCCGGCAATATCCTTGTCGGTCACGGTTTTAAATTCGCCGTTCTGATAGGCCTGAACCGAAAATTCAGGCACATGAGTGTTGATAATAGTGTTCATTAAAATTTGGATTAGAGGGATTAGACTTTTCAATCGGGATTAATCTCGATTAATCGGGAATATCTCGATTATCTGACAGAGAAACAAACTCCCTCCCTCCGAAGTTGAATCCCCCCACCCCCTTTAGCAAAAATTAGCAATTCCGATAGGGTCTATGAGGCGGCTGAGAATTGCTAATTACTAATTGCTAATTACTAATTACTAATTGGATTAGAGGAAGCGGTTGCCGGAGAGCTCGGCGGCGATGGTGGTGGCGGGGCCGTGGCCGGGATAAACCACTGTGGAAGGGGGCAGGGTGAGCAGGCGGCTGCGAATCGACCCTATCAGTGTGGCATAATCTCCGCCGGGCAGGTCGGTGCGTCCTATGCTCCCCTGAAAGAGAGCGTCGCCCGAAATAACCCATCCGGCGCTCTTGCAATAGAGGGCTATCGAGCCGGGTGAATGGCCCGGCACGGCTATCACCCTCAGATCGTCGTCAGGATTGCCGGTGTCGAGCGAAATGGTGTCGNCGTCGGCGNGCNCGCGTGTTATCATCAGCGGCTCGGGGCGCGCTATCGGCAGGCGGNANATNGCGGCCNGAGCGCCACGNTGCATTCCTAAAGGAGCGTCGGCGGGGTGAGCCTCGGTCACCACACCATATTGCGAAGCCACATAGTCGTTGCCGAGAGTGTGGTCGATGTGAAAGTGGGTGTTGACAAGATTAGTTACCTCAAGGCCTTTGGAAGAGATGAAGTCGGAGAAATGGCGCTGCTCATCGCGGTTCATCATGCCGGGGTCGACCACCACGGCGTGACGCACCTCAGAGTCCCACACAACATAGGTGGCCACTCCGAAAAAGTTATATTCCAAACGTTTAATCTCAATCATTGCATATCGACATAAATTAATACTTTGGTGGCGAAAAACTCCTCGCTGAAATAGTCGCTAAGAGGCACTACAATGCTCCCTTTGCCGGCTGATTTGAGCTCGTCGTCGAGGTCGCCCCCTTTGAGACATAACAAACCGTTGGGAAATGCGTTCATGCCCTTGCGCGAAATATTCTTGCGTATGAGCGGCAGCAGCTCGTCGAGCCTCATCACCGCGCGGCTCACCACATAGTCGAATTTCTCGCGACATTCCCCTATGTCGCCATGCTGAAAGGTCACGTTGGTAAGCCCCACGTTGGCGGCCACGTCTGAGGCCACGCGGAGCTTCTTGCCAATGCGGTCAATGAGATGAAACTTCACTCCGGGCCACATGATGGCAAGTGGTATGCCGGGAAAACCGCCCCCGGTGCCGAGGTCAAGAATGGTCGTACCGTCGACCGGCGTGATAAACTTGGCGATGGCAAGCGAGTGGAGAATGTGGTGGGTGTAGAGATTCTGAATATCCTTGCGCGACACAACGTTGATTTTCTCATTCCACTCACTGTAAAGGGGGCCGAGCATCTCAAACTGCTCTTTCTGCCGGGGGGTGAGTTCGGGGAAATATTTTAATATCTCTTCCATAGATGATGATTGTTGTCTTGTGTCGGCAAATTTAACATTTTAATCGCATACCCCCCGAAAGTGGCCCTCAGCGAAGCGAAATTTTCACACTTATTCACATTAGCAAACTTATTTGTTAAATTATACTAATACTGATATGTTTTTAAGCATATAAATTTGCTACACTTATAGCAACCTTATATCTTTGCATCAGTTTTTCATGGTATTAGATTTAAGGTAAGAAGATTATTCGTCGTGACGACGAATAATTTTTTTTTGCTTCTTATCGCAGCCTCATCCGCGACGATGAAAAAGGGCAACCAAACCGACGGCAATTTGTTATTTTTGCGGCTGCTTAAGCCAACCTCCAAACTTAACGACCCTCTAACATCCCATGAAAGTATTGCTCATCAACGGCAGCCCCAATGCCGAAGGAAACACATTTATCGCCCTCGGCGAAGTTGCCAAAGCCCTCAATTCCGACGGAATCGACACCGAAATAGTGTGGATAGGCAAGAAGCCTATCGCCGGCTGCATAGCCTGCAACAAATGCCGCGAAACGGGAGTGTGTGTCTTCAACACCGGAGTCTACACCGAACTGCTTGAAAAACTGCCCGAAGCCGACGGCATCATAGCCGGCTCACCCACCTATTGGGCCGGCCCCAACGGATCGCTCTGCTCGCTGCTCGACAGAGTGTTTTATTCCCTGTCAAGATTTCTGCAATATAAACCCGCCGCAGCGGTTGGAATATGCCGTCGCGGCGGGTCGGTATGCACTGTTGAGCGTCTCAACAAATATTTCGAGATGAACAGCATGCCTATGCCGAGTTCTCAATACTGGAACAATGCTTTCGGCACCATGCCGGGCGATGTGAGTCAGGATGAGGAGGGACTGCAAACCATGCGCACCCTCGGCCACAACATGGCGCGCCTGCTCAAATCGCTTGAAAATGTGCCCCGCCCCGAAGCGGAGACACATGCGTGGACCAATTTTATTCGCTGACAATCAGAATCCCGACCATTGCTGGCGCCAGATGCGGCGGCCGAGCTGATCCCAGCTTACTATCGTTGAGCCGAAAAAGTCGGCGGTATAGTCGGTGAGGAGCTGCTCGGCCTCCTCGTTCTTGCCCTCCTTGATGAGAGAGCTGTAGAGCGACTCGATGTGGGGCAACTCGCGCATGCCCTTGGCGAGGAAACGGTCGCGCTCAGGCTCGGCCATCTTGCGATACTTGCCCCAGCGCACGGTGGCGAGACGGTTAGGCTTGCGGTAATGCCACAGGGCGGCATCGTCGCGGTCGCGATGCTGTCCGCATATCTTGAGCATGTCGGGCAGATCGGTAGTGCCGGCAAAAATGGGGAAACGGGGCGACTGGCCGGGATTGTCAAGACAAACCCATGCCACACCTCCCACTCCGTCGGGCAGCCAGTCGCGACACTGGATGATTGTGGAGTAGGCACACCAGCTCACGCTGACGGTGCGGATGTTGTGCATGGCGCTGTCGCCCATAGCTTCATAAACGGCTATCTCGTCGGGGCGCATCCAGGGATTGGCCACCGGGCTGACAACCATCTCGGCGTCTTCGCCCGAGCCTGACTTAACTTTCAGGCGGTCGGCGAGNCAGTCTGAAGTNCCTTCATANNATGNGNCGAGCAACCGGGCCACATCTTCAACACTCACCTTCTTGGAGGGCTTCACGCTCAGGGGCAGTTCCTCAAGNTCGTTGGTAAACCCTGCTTCGGGAGCAAGCTGATTCATGATAAAGAGCTCGCGCACCGANTAGTTCTTAGGCTCCTTGGAGTAGTTGCCGCCCGAATATGCTTTCCAGAACGAAAANTCCTCNTTGCCGTCCCAGAGACCGAGGCGCAGGGCCACATCCTTCACATTNTCGGAGGCCATATAGTTGTCGGTGTCGGCGAGATCGAGTTTGCCGATGCGACTCACATTGGCCGACACGGCGATATGGTCGTCGGGAATACGCACTGCAGCCCACACGCCGCCTATCGAGTCGGGGCCTTCGCCCTGCACCTCGAAGATCCATACCTCGTTGGGGTCGGCAATAGTGAGACACTCTCCGGCGTCGCCATAGCCATATTCCTTAATCAGTTGGCCCATAAGGGTAATAGCCTCGCGGGCGGTGGAACAACGCTCAAGGGCAATGCGTTGCAGCTCCTCGATTTTAAAGAGGCCGTTTTTGTTGATAAGGGTATCGCGGCCGCTGTAGGTTGTCTCGCCCATAGCCAGCTGACGCTCGTTGAGGCAGGGATAGGCGGTGTCGAGATAGCGGAATGTCGATTTTGCCTGAGGAATTGTGCCGCATACCTTCACGCCGTCGCGCGAACCGGGATATTCGGTGTGCATCCTGCCGTCGAGAATTTCGGTGATGGTGTCGTTGGGATATTGTGCCGGGGCAACCATCTGCATCCATGTGCGATACCATGAGTCGCAGGTGTGGCTGGTCATCACCGAGCCGTCGGCCGAAGCCTTTTTGCCCACCATGATGCTCGTGCAGGCATCATAGTTCTCGCGGGCGGAGAGCATCATCACCGCTGGCAGAAACATCAGGAGAAAAATAAGTTTTTTCACTTAAATATCATTTATTTACTGAAACAATCAGGTTAATTCGCCGGCAATCGAGCGCTCAAACTCGCGGCGCAGCTCCTCGCCGGTAAATCCGCAGCCGAGCAGGTGCATGAGCTTGGTGATTGCGGCCTCGGCGGTGAGGTCGCGTCCCGAAATCACTCCCGCCTCGGCAAGCTTGTCGCCGGCGGCATAGCGTTTCGACACACCTCCGTTGACACACTGGGTCACATTTACTATCTCAAGCCCCTTTTCGATGGCGCGCTTCACCGTGTCGGTAAAGATGCGGTTGGTGGGGGCGTTGCCGGCGCCGTAGGTGCGCATCACCACCCCTTTGATGCCGGGAGTGGAGAGCAGATGTGACAGCGTGGAGGGCCTTATGCCGGGAAAGAGGTCGAGAAACATCACTCCCGTGTCGAGGCGGGGGGCCACTTCGAGGGGGCGGGAGATGTCGGAGCGCAGCAACGCCTCGCGGTTGAAATGTATGTCGAGGCCTATCTTGGCCAGAGGGGGATAGTTGTTGCTCTTGAAAGCGTTGAAGTTGTCGGCGCTCATTTTGGTGGAGCGGTTGCCGCGCCACAGATAATTTTCAAACAATATCGCCACCTCCCTCACCATCGGCAGGCCGTCGGTGTCTCTCGCCGCAGCTATCTGTATGGCCGTGATGAGATTTTCCTCGCCGTCGGTGCGCACCTCGCCGATAGGGAGCTGCGACCCGGTGATTATCACCGGCTTACACAGGTTGAGCAGCATAAACGACAGAGCCGAGGCGGTATAGGCCATGGTGTCGGTGCCGTGGAGCACCACAAAGCCGTCATATCGCTCATAGTGGCGCTTCACTATCCCGGCAATCTCCACCCACCGGTCAGGATTCATGTCTGACGAGTCGATGGGAGGGTCAAACGACACATTGTCGATGTGATAGTTGAGCTTGCGCAGCTTGGGCACATTGTCAATGAGGTGGGAGAAGTCGAAGGGGCGCAGGGTGCCCGATTCGGGGTCCTCGATCATGCCGATGGTGCCACCGGTATAGATAAGGAGAATGCGCGGCGTGTGGCCCGGGATGTTATTACACATCATGGTGCAGGAAACCGGTTACTTGATTTGAGCGCCGGGGGCCACTTCGCTGCGGGGAGCGATGAGCACGAGTCGGCCGTCGGCGTTCATGGCCGAGAGAATCATGCCGCGGCTCTCGATACCCATTATCTTGCGCGGAGCGAGGTTGGCGATAAAGCACACCTGGCTGCCCACAAGCTCCTTGGGGTCATAATGCTGGGCTATGCCCGAAACAATGATGCGCTTCTCCAAGCCGTCGTCGATGAGAAATTTGAGAATCTTGTTTGATTTCTTGACTTTCTCACACTCCACCACGGTGCCCACTCTGAGGTCGGCTTTCTCAAAGGTCTCGAAGTCAATCTCCGGAGCCTGGGGTTCGGGCTTGAAGTTGGCGATCTGATTCTGCTTCTTTATATCTTCGAGGCGCTTCATCTGAGCGGCGATAGCCTCATCTTCGATTTTCTCGAAGAGCAGCTCGGGGGTGCCGAGCTGAGTGCCGGGAGCCACGGGGTCGGTGCCTATCATGCTCCAGCTGATATTGTCGAGGCGGAGCATCGAGGCCAGACGGGCGGCGGCAAAGGGGAGGAACGGCTCGAAGGCCACTGCGAGGTCGGCGCAGAGGTTAACCGCTGTATAGAGTATGGTGGCCACACGGCCGAGATCGGTCTTGGCGAGTTTCCACGGCTCCGACTCCTGCAGGTAGCGGTTGCCGATGCGGGCAATCTCCATAGCCTGTTTGAGGGCCTCGCGGAAATGGAATGTCTCGATAGCCTCGGTGAGGGCGTTTTTGGCGGCTTCGACCTCGGCGGCAACCTTGGTCTCGGCCTCGGTCAGCTCGCCCGGCTGAGGCACAACGCCATTGAAATATTTGTGGGTGAGCACCATGGCGCGGTTGACGAAGTTGCCCAGCACTGCCACGAGCTCATTGTTGTTGCGGGCCTGGAAGTCAGCCCAGGTGAAGTCGTTGTCTTTGGTTTCGGGAGCGTTTGCGGTAAGCACATATCTCAGAGTATCCTGACGGCCGGGGAAGTCACGCAGGTATTCGTGGAGCCATACGGCCCAGTTGCGCGAGGTTGAGATCTTGTCACCCTCGAGGTTGAGAAACTCGTTGGCGGGCACATTGTCTGGCAGCTGGAAGCCGTCGCCATAGGCCATCAGCATTGCGGGAAACACAATGCAGTGGAACACGATGTTATCCTTGCCGATAAAGTTGATGATGCGTGTCTCGGGGTCTTTCCAATAGGTTTCCCAAGTGTCGGGAAGGAGCTCCTTGGTGTTGGAGATATAGCCGATGGGGGCGTCAAACCACACATAGAGCACCTTGCCCTCGGCGCCCTCGACAGGCACCGGCACGCCCCATTTCAGGTCGCGGCTCACGGCGCGTGGCTGCAGGCCGAGGTCGAGCCATGACTTGCACTGGCCGTAGACATTGGTCTTCCACTCGGTATGACCTTCGAGAATCCATTTTCTCAGATCATTCTCATAGCGGTCGAGGGGGAGATACCAGTGGGTGGTCTCGCGCATGGTCACGGGGGCGGAGGTCAGAGCCGAGCGGGGGTTGATGAGGTCGGTGGCATTGAGCGACGAGCCGCACGCCTCACACTGGTCGCCATAGGCGCCGTCCTTGCCGCAGCGGGGACATGTGCCCACAACATAGCGGTCGGCAAGAAATTCGCCGGCCTGCTCGTCATAGGGCTGGCGCGAAGTGGCCACGGTAAACTTGTCGTTGTCATACAGACGGCGGAAAAACTCCGAGGCTGTCTTGCTGTGGATATCCGAAGTGGTGCGGGAATAGATGTCAAACGAGATGCCCAGCTCCTTCATCGAGTCGCGGATAATGGCGTGATAGCGGTCAACGATATCCTGGGGGGTGACACCCTCCTTGCGGGCTTTGAGAGTGATGGGCACACCATGCTCGTCGCTGCCGCCTATCATCACCACATCNCGCCCCTGCAGGCGCAGATANCGGNNGTAAATATCAGCCGGGACATNCACNCCGGCCAGATNACCNATATNCACCGGTCCGTTGGCANAGGGAAGGGNGGTGGTCACGAGNGNGCGTTTGAAATTCTTTTCCATCTTGAGATATGTAAAAATACTGTATTTATATTCGGGGTATAGAAATTCTTATTCGGTATAGAAGTCAATGAGACGTCTCAGGGCCGACTCACAGGCGGGGCAGAACACCGGCCAGGTGTTGTTGCGCATACGGCACTGGTCGGCGGGGCGNTAGACACCCTTCGAGCTGTAGCCGCCACCTTCATACACGCCGATNGGCCACTTGTCGGCCTCGTCGGGCGAGGTNGGTATCGGGGTNCCGGGGGCAAGCTCGTTCTGCCACTTCGAGCCGAAGTCNACAAGGGTGGTGATGTTGGGATTCCACGGCTCNACGCTCACGGGATANGAATCTTCCATCACGTCGCCGTCATAGAAATATTCGTCGGCGAGGCCGCCGAAGCTGTGACCGAACTCATGAACTATCACCGGGCGGAAAGTGGAATGAAGGGCCGAGGTGAGGGTATAGGAGTTGTAGATGCCTCCGCCGCCATATTCGGGAGTGTTGGCGAGGATGATGACATGCTCGTAGGGAATGTTGGTGAGCGCGTCATGAATCGACGACACGTCGGGGCAGGTGAGATAGCGGTCGCTGTAGAAGGTCGAGAAGTGGGAGGAGAAGGCGGTCTGCTTCCAGTCGCCGAGACGTGGCACACTCACTCCGCTGTCGCGTGAGGGGGAGGCCACAGCGATGAAACGGAAGTTGTTGGCCAGAGATTTGAATGGCTCGTAGCTCAATATCGCTTCGGCACCCCTTGCGGCGTGAACATAAAACGAGTCGAGCTGCTCGTCGGTGTAGCCCTCGGCGAGAAAAGCCACATCAATGGGATTGGGGGCCGACCCCTGATGTAGCACCTTATAGGGCAACGGCTCCACATTGTCGAGCGGCCTGACAAGTATGTCGGCGGGGTCGTAGAGGTGGGTCATCGAGGCTATGGGGCGGTGATACTGGTCGGTAACGGTGATGGTGATGTCGGTTTTCTCCTTGGGNTGAGGCACGAGGAANGTGTTGCTGAATCCCCTCGGAGTGGTCTTGGCCTCGGGAGTCGACAGCCATTCGTTNAANAGCGANGAGAAGCTGTGACGGTAGAGGGTGTCGCCGGTGGCGGCTGAGGTGAGGGTGATGGTGCCGTCGCCGCTATAAGGGAGGCGGTCGAGGTTATGCCGGCGGCCGCTCCAGCCCGGCATGGTGGTGGCTTTGCCCAACACCACATGCGCCCCGAGCGAGTCGGCGCTGAAGATATAGTCGAGTCGGAGAGTGCGGTCGGCAAACGCCGTGTTGAAATCGGCGGGAGAGGCGGCTCTCATGCCGGCGGCGCCCCATGCAAGCGTGAGAAGTGAGAAAGCGATTGTGAGGATAAACTTGTTCATGATGATTGGATTCCTATTGCCAATTGGATGCAAAAATAATCAAAAAAATTCGTTTGAGGGCCATTGTGGGCACACCTCTTGCAAATTAAGGCTCCGTAACCCCCGTGATTAGGAAAAAGTGACTATTTTTGCACTCTAAACCGGAATCATCCGGCCCTCCATTCCCTTAATAACCGATCAACCTCACAGACTATGGAATCTCTGCTTCCTTTCGCATTTATCTGCCTCACCTCGTTTTTCACCCTCACCAACCCTCTCGGCACCATGCCGGTGTTTCTCGCCATGACCCGCGGACTGGGGGAGGAGGAGCGTAAGGAAATCGTGAAGCGCTCCACGATGGTTTCGTTTATCATCCTGATAACGTTTACCTTCTGCGGCCAGCTGCTTTTCACCATCTTCGGCATCTCGGCCAACGGATTCCGCATAGCTGCCGGATTTATAATTCTCAAGATTGGCTTCGACATGCTCCAGGCCAAATATTCCAACACCAAGCTCAAGGAGGAGGAGGTGAAGGAATATAGCCGCGACATCTCGATCACCCCGCTGAGTATTCCGATGCTCTGCGGCCCCGGCGCCATTGCCAACGGCATCATGATGATGGACACCGCCACCACCCTGTCGATGAAGACAATTCTCGTGGTGAGCATCGCGTTGATCTATATTCTGACCTACTTCATATTGCGCTTCTCCTCCAAGCTTGTAAAATATATCGGCGAAACGGGCAACAATGTCATGATGCGCCTCATGGGCCTCATACTGATGGTTATAGCCGTGGAATGTTTCGTCAGCGGCCTGCGCCCCATCCTCGTCTCCGTCATCCACGAAGGCCTCGGCGCCGCCTGATCCCCCGCCCGCTGGCAAATACAATATAAACCATTGGCTTGTA
>WFLX010142724.1_pt1 | contig 13413 bp, 6 predicted proteins | sample 4967041 | NCBI WGS metagenome assembly WFLX01 (sample SAMN12857096, study PRJNA449069) | gut metagenome | isolation source: stool from male and female vole | host: Microtus ochrogaster | place: USA:Florida | collected 2017
TTTCATGAGGTGAAGCATCTCGTCGGCCTTCATGCCTTGCACTCCACATCCCGTGTGGCCTATCACCATCACCTCATTCACCCCGAGCTCATAGATAGCTATCAGAATCGAACGCATGGTGGAATCAAGCGGATTAGTAATAGTGCCCCCGGCATTCTTTATCATCTTCACGTCGCCGTTGTGTATGCCTAAGGCCGCCGGCAGGAGCTCCACCAAACGCGTGTCCATACATGTCACTATAGCTATTTTCTTATCCGGATATTTGCTTGTGGCGAAACGTTCGTAGCCTTTCTCTTCCACAAATTTACGGTTGAAATCCTTTAATTCCTGAACCATGTCGTAATGTTATGTTGCTTATGTTGATTATATTGATATTAGATTTAGTCTGCTAAATTAATCAAACCCGATGATAATCCAAAACATTTTTGCTAATCCATGATAAATTTATTACTTTTGTAAAAAATAAACCCCTTCGATTTATCTTGATTTCTGATTTTAATCTCTTTATTCCGCATTATAAATGAGTCAACAGAAGCCTTACGTCGTCTCGGCCCGTAAATACCGTCCCGCTACTTTCAAGACCGTTGTCGGACAGCGTGCCTTGACAGCAACTCTCAAGAATGCCATCGACTCCGGACGGCTCGCCCAGGCGTATCTGTTCTGTGGACCGCGTGGCGTGGGCAAGACATCGTGTGCCCGTATATTCGCCAAGACCATCAACTGTCTTTCCCCTACGCCTGACGGTGAGGCTTGCGGTGTGTGCGACTCATGCCGTGCCATCGAACGGGGCACCTCTTTCAATCTCGTTGAACTCGACGCCGCCTCCAACAACTCTGTCGACGATATACGCGCCATTACGGAGCAGGTCAATGTCCCGCCGCAGACGGGTCGCTATCGTGTCTTTATAATAGATGAGGTTCACATGCTCTCCAATTCTGCCTTCAATGCCTTTCTCAAGACTCTGGAGGAGCCGCCCAAGTATGTGATTTTTATTCTGGCCACTACAGAAAAGCATAAGGTTATACCCACTATCCTCAGCCGATGCCAGATCTATGACTTCAAGCGCATCACCATCAATGATATGGTTGATCATCTCGAGTATGTGGCCTCTCAGGAAGGTGTCACTACCGATCGTGATGCTCTCGGTGTCATCGCCCTCAAGGCTGACGGGGCCATGCGCGACGCTTTGTCGATCTTCGATCAGGTGGCAGCCTCTTCGCGTGGGAATGTCACTTATCAGAGCACTATCGACAATCTGAATGTGCTTGATTATGACTATTATTTCCGCCTTATCGATAAGTTCCGTGAGGGAGATGTGGCTGAAGCTTTGCTTATATATAAAGAAATACGCGATAAGGGGTTTGATTCTCTGTTTATGGTAAACGGTCTGGCTGCTCATGTGCGTGATCTGATGGTGGCGGCCGATCCGCGCACTGTTCCTCTCTTGGAAACGTCAGAGGAAATCGCCTCTCGTTACACGGCTCAGGCAAAGACTCTCCCTCCACAGTGGTATTATACGGCTATGCGCCTGCTGAGTGACTGTGACCTCAACTACCGCACCGCCTCCTCGAAACGACTTCTTGTGGAACTCACACTCATACGTCTCTGTCAACTCCTCAAACCGGCGGCTCCCCCTTTTGATGCCGTTGACCGTCCGATCCCTTTGGGCGACCCTACCAAGACTCCGGTTGCTCCGGCTCCTTCGCCGGCTCCTTCATCGGCTGCTCCCGCACCAAAACCACAGGTTGCCCCGGCTCCTGCCGTGTCTAAGCCACAGGCTGCCCCGGCTCCAAAACCGCAGCCCACACCGTCGCGTCCCTCTTCTACAGTGCGACGTCCCTCTACCATACGTCTTTCCGATGCCGGCGCCACAGCCGATCCAAATGCCGGACGAATGACAATGCGTTCCACTCCGGTATCTCAGGAACGGTTTATGCAGGTTTGGGGGGAATTTATTGCCCGGAATCCGCAGTTGCATATTCTGGTCAGTGCGATGAGGAGTGCGAAACCCGCCCCGGCAGGCGACAATTCCTACAGTATCATCGTCGATCATCCTGCACAGTTACAGGCCTTCGAGTTGCAGATGCCTCGCCTTATAGAGTATCTCCGTAATTCTCTTGAAAACGATCTTCTCACGCTGAAAGTGGAGGTCAACAGTGACCCTGTGGCAAACAAACAGCTTCCTCCTAAGGAATTTCTCCGTCAGGCAGTGAGTGAAAATCCTAATCTTGCCGGTTTCCTCTCAGCTCTCGATGCTGAACTGGTATAACTATTAACTATGTTAAATCTTTCAATCGGAAGTTAAATAAAGTTAAATTATGGCGGATGTGGTGGAATGCTATGCCCTATAGAGCTATTAATCGGCTTTATTTTATTATCTTTGCAAAGGATTTCCGGAGGGGACGCAAGTCTCCTCCGCCTTTTTTTAAATAAAATAAATTATGATAGACAAGACAGCGCTCACAGAATTCGTTGAGCTGCAACTGAAAGACAGTGATCTCTTTCTCGTTGACATAACCGTCTCACCCGCCAACGAGATTACGGTGGAGATTGACTCTGATTCGCCGGTGGATATCGACGAATGTATAGCTCTTTCGCGTAAGATAGAGGAGGCGTTCAGCCGCGACGAAGAAGACTATGAACTGGAGGTCGGCTCTGCCGGCATCACCTCTCCGTTCAAGGTGGTGAGGCAATATCAGAAAAATATCGGCAACGAGGTCGAGGTGATCGCCCGCGATGGCCGTAAATATACNGGAGTGCTCCGCGAGGCCGGTCCCGACTNNTTCACTATTCTNTCTTCCGAGAAAGTCCGTCATGAGGGCGCGAAACGTCCCGTNGTGGAGGAGGTGGTCNGCACTTTCGATTACTCCNATGTCAAATCCACATCCTATCTACTACAATTCTNACGTCTTATGGCAAAGAAAGCAGAGACCGTCAATATGGTCGACCGGTTCGCTGAGTTTAAAGAACTCAAGAACATCGACAAGACTACTATGATAAGTGTGCTCGAGGAGTCGTTCCGCAACGTGCTTACGAAGATGTTCGGCTCCGATGAGAACTTCGACGTCATAATGAATCCCGACAAGGGCGACTGTGAGATCTATCAGAATCTCGAGGTGGTGCCTGACGACCAGGTCACTAATCCCGACCGTCAGATCGGCCTTGAGGAAGCTCGTGAAATCGACCCCGAGTGTGAGATCGGCGAGGAGGTGTCAAAGCAGATTTTCTTCGAGAAGTTCGGACGCCGCGCCATCCTCAATCTCCGTCAGACTCTACAGTCTAAAATCCTTGACCTCCAGAATGAGGCTAAGACCTCCAAGTTTAAGGAGCTTGAGGGTGAGATCATCACCGGTGAGGTGCATCAGATATGGAAACGTGAGTCATTGCTCGTAGATGAAGACCAGAATGAGCTCACCATGCCTAAGGATGAGCAGATCCCGAGCGACAATTTCCATAAAGGCGATATGGTACGTGCTATTGTGAAGCGCGTCGACACAAATAACAATAACCCGAAGATCATCGTTTCCCGCACCGACGACCGTTTCCTGCGCCGTCTCTTCGAGCAGGAGGTTCCCGAGATTCACGATGGCCTCATCACCATCAAGGCCGTGGCCCGCATCCCGGGTGAAAGAGCCAAGATCGCCGTAGAAAGCTATGATGACCGCATCGACCCCGTAGGCGCCTGTGTCGGTATCAAAGGTAGCAGAATCCATGGTATCGTGCGCGAGCTCCGCAATGAGAATATCGATGTGATCTCCTACACTGCCAACCCTTCGCTTTTCATACAGCGTGCCCTCAGCCCCGCCAAGATCTCTTCCATTCGTCTTAATGAGGAGACCAAGAAGGCCGAGGTGTTCCTCCATCCCGATGAGGTGTCGCTAGCTATCGGCAAAGGTGGCCACAATATTCGCCTTGCCACAATGCTCACCGGCTACACTATCGACGTTTACCGTGATATAGAGGAGGGCGAGGAAGATATCTATCTCGACGAATTCCGCGACGAAATCGACGACTGGGTCATCGAAGCCCTCAAAGACCTGGGTCTCGGCACTGCCAAGGCCGTCCTGAACGCTCCGATGGAGGTGCTTGAACAGGCCGACCTCGAAGACTCCACCCTCGACCATGTGCTCAGCGTCATTCGCGCCGAGTTCGAGGAATAATAGTATAAAACCCTTCACCAGCTTATGCGCACAAAAATAAGTAAAATAGCAAAAGATCTCAATGTCGGCGTAAATACTGCCGTGGAATTCTTGCGGAAGAATAATATAGAGGTCGATACGAATCCAAATTCCCGTATCGACGAGGCCGCCGTGTCTCTGCTTATGCAAGAATTCAGCAGCGATAAGGCCGATAAGGTACAGTCAGACCAACGTACCAACTCCAGGCGCGAAGACCGTAAAGCTAAAACCGAACGCCGTGCGGAAGAATCTTCTTCCGGCGTCACAGGCCTTAAGGTGCTGGGCAAAATCGACCTCTCAGCCATCGGAGGCGGACATCAGTCTTCCTCTAAATCCGCCTCACGTCAGGCCGACCGCAAGCAGCAGGCCGACCGTAAACAGCAGGCCGACCGTAAGCAACAACCCGAGCGTAACCCCAAACCCTCTCCTAAACCCGTGGAGAAGGTGGCTAAACCGGCTCCTAAACCGGAACCGGCTCCCGTGGCTCCCGCTNCTGTNCAGACNCCTGTGCAGGAAGCTCCGGCCCCGGCTCCGGCTCCCGTGAAACAGGAACCGGTTGCCCCGGCTAAAGTCGAAGCCCCTGTGAAAACCCCGGCTCCGGTCGAGAAAGCTCCTGATGCAGGTGAAGTGGCTGTAAAACAAGCTTCTGAAGATATAGTGGACAATACATCTAAAATGGAATCGGGCGTATTCCGTCTGAATGCCCCCGCTGCCCAGCCGGAACTTAAAGTGCTCGGTAAAATCGACCTCTCGGCTCTCAATCAGAGCACACGCCCTAAAAAACGTGGCAAGGAGGATCGCCGTCGTGGCGGCGACAAGAACCGTCAGGCCAATGCCGGCGGCCAGGCTCAGGGTGGTGCTAACGCAGAAAGTAATTCCGACCGTAAGAAACGTAAGCGCATCGGTAAGGAGAAAGTCGATATCGAAAAGGCCGCTCAGCAGCCCGGATTCGGCGCGGAACGCCGTAAAAAATCGGGCGACAAGCAGGAAAAAGATAAACAGAACCAGTCGCAGGGGGGAGCCGACCGTAAACGCTCTGACCGTAACAAGGGCGATGGCGCCAAATCCCGCCGCAACGACCGCCAGCAGCCGCAGCATAAGGAGACTAATCCTGAAGATGTGCAGAAGCAGGTGAAGGAAACTCTCGCTCGCCTCACCAACAAGACTCCCAAGAAAAACGTCAAGTGGCGTAAGGAGAAGAAGGAGGCCCTCCACAACCGTGAGCTGGAAAACCAGCGCCGTGAGGAGGCTGAGAGCCGCGTGATTCAACTCACTGAGTTCGTCACCGCCAACGACCTCGCCAATCTCATGGAGGTGCCTGTTAATAATGTTATCGCCACTTGCATGAACCTCGGTGTGATGGTGTCTATAAACCAACGCCTCGATGCCGAGACCATCAATATCGTGGCCGAGGAATTCGGCTTCACTACCGAATATGTGAGTGCTGATGTGACCGAAGCCATCACCCCTGAAGAGGATGATGAGGAAGATCTCGAGCCGCGTCCGCCTATCGTGACTGTCATGGGTCACGTCGACCATGGTAAGACCTCTCTGCTCGACTATATACGTAAGGCCAATGTGATCGCCGGTGAGGCCGGTGGTATTACCCAGCATATCGGCGCATACAACGTGAAACTTCCCGACGGTCGTCGCATCACTTTCCTCGACACTCCGGGTCACGAAGCTTTCACCGCCATGCGTGCGCGTGGTGCCAAGGTCACTGACCTCGCCATCATTATCGTGGCTGCCGACGACGATGTCATGCCGCAGACCATAGAGGCTATCAACCATGCCTCCGCTGCCGGTGTGCCTATGGTGTTCGCGATAAATAAGATTGATAAACCTGCCGCCAATCCCGACAAGATTAAGGAGGAGCTGGCCAATATGAACTATCTCGTGGAGGAATGGGGTGGTAAGTACCAGAGNCAGGATATCTCCGCTAAGAAGGGTATCGGCGTGGAGGAACTCATGGAGAAGGTGCTTCTTGAAGCTGAGCTCCTTGAACTTAAGGCCAATCCCGACCGTCTCGCCGTGGGTTCGGTGATCGAGTCGAGTCTCGACAAGGGCCGTGGCTATGTCGCTACGGTGCTCGTGCAGAACGGTACGCTCCGTGTAGGCGACGTGATACTGGCCGGTACCCATTACGGTAAGATTAAGGCTATGTTCAACGAGCGTAACCAGCGCGTGANGGAGGCCGGTCCATCCACTCCGGTNCTTATCCTCGGCATGAACGGTGCGCCCACAGCCGGCGACACGTTCAATGTGCTCGAGACTGAGCAGGAGGCCCGTGAGATTGCCGCCAAGCGTGAGCAGCTGCAGCGTGAGCTGGGCCTGCGCACCAAGAAGCGTCCGGGTCTCGAGGAACTTGGCCGCCGCCGTGCCCTCAACGACTTCCACGAGCTTAACCTTGTGGTCAAGGGTGATGTCGATGGTTCGGTTGAGGCTCTCTCAGATTCTCTTATCAAACTTTCCACCCCTGAGATTCAGGTCAATGTGCTCCATAAGGGCGTAGGTGCCATTTCTGAGAGTGATGTCACTCTGGCTGCCGCTTCTGATGCCATCATCATCGGCTTCCAGGTGCGGCCTTCGGGTGCGGCCCGCAAGGAGGCTGAGAAGGAGGGTGTCGAGATCCGTCTTTATTCCGTCATCTATAAGGCCATCGAGGAGGTCAAGGATGCTATGGAGGGTCTGCTCGCTCCGGAAATCAAGGAGGAAATCACCGGTACTGCCGAAGTGCTCCAGACCTATCATATCTCGAAGGTGGGCACTATCGCGGGCGCTATCGTGCGTGACGGTAAGATTAAACGCAACAACAAGGTGCGCGTGATCCGCGACGGTATCGTGATCTATACCGGCGATCTCGGCTCGCTCAAACGCTTCAAGGATGATGTCAAGGAGGTTGTCTCCGGTTATGATTGCGGTCTCTCTGTAGCCGGCTATAATGATATCCGTGAAGGTGACCTTATCGAGGGCTACGAAGAGGTGGAGGTTAAGAAATCGCTCTGATGGCTTTCGTGTTGATAAATATCGGGAGCAATCTCGGCGACCGCCGTCTCAATCTCTCCCGCGCCATGCGTATGGTGGGCGAGGAGTTCGGCCCCTATGAAATAAGTCATGTGGTGGAATCGGCCCCCTGGGGGTTCGATTCCACCAATTCTTTTCTTAACTTGGGCATGATGTTCTCATCCTCTCTGCCGCCTGAGGAGATTCTTGGGCGCCTTCAGGCTATAGAACGGTCCATATCTCCCGAATCTCATCGCAAACCCGACGGATCTTACGCCGATAGAGTGGTGGATATTGATATCGTGGCCATCGATGAGGAGATGATCGATTCCGACATACTTAAGGTGCCTCATCCGCATCTCGAGGATCGGTCGTTCTTCCTTGAGCCCCTTGCCGAGCTTGCTCCGGGGTGGCGTCATCCGGCTACGGGTCTTCACCCTGTGGAGATGCTCCGGCGGCTATACGATGACTCGGCTCAGGCCTGACTCTCATGTCTTCTTTTTCTCTTCAAACTTAAGTAAATGAATCTATCTCTCTAAACTTAAGTAAATGAACAAACTGATTCTTTTCAAATCCAATAAACTGATGCTTGTGGAGGAGTCTGACGGCCTGTTCCGTCTCCCTTTCGAGGGGGAAGTGGAGCTGAGGCTGCCTGATGCTCTTTCATCGGCTGAGGAGTCGGCGGCGGAGGTTTTCCGTTTTCCGGGTTATATTGCCATGTCGTCTGACCTTCTTCTATCCGATGCTCTTCTGCCCGATGCTGACGGAAAGCCGGGGCCGAAAGCTTTGCGTGAGGTGGGTCTGCGTGAATCGTGGACTCTCCTTCCGGAGAATGACTACGCTGCGGCGGCTAAAGGTGTGGAACTGCTCAACTGGAGTGACGCCACGCGTTTCTGTTCACGTTGCGGCGCTCCTCTGCGCAGGGCTACGGAGATCAGCAAGAAATGTCCCGACTGCGGACGTGAGATTTTTCCCTCTCTATGGCCGGCTATCGTGGTGCTCGTCACCCGTCCTGTCTCCGGCTCCGAGGGGGGTGGTGAGGAGGCGTTGCTCGTACATGCCCGCACTCTCAGCCGTCCTACCGTGCAGACTCTCGTGGCCGGTTTTGTAGAGACGGGGGAAAGTCTCGAGGAATGTGTGGCGCGTGAAGTGCGCGAGGAAACATCTCTGGAGATTGATGATATACGCTATGTCGGCAGCCAGTCGTGGCCTTTCCCTCATCAACTGATGCTCGGTTTCACTGCCCGCTATAAGAGTGGTGAGGTGAGGTTCGCCGATGGTGAACTCACCGCCGGCGGCTTCTTCCGACCTGATGCTCTTCCCGATCTTCCGACTCTCCCGTCACTGTCACGCCGTATAATTGACAGGTGGGCGACAAAACAAAACGGTCGTTACTGATGTTAAATATTGTGAAAACGAAACGCGTGCTCTCTAAATGGCCGCCGTGGATACTCACAATTGTCGTATCTTTGGCAATCATTTATCTCACGCTCGTGCCGCAGCCTCTCGGCGATGATGCTCCTCGTCTCTTCCCGGGAGCTGACAAAGTGGTTCACGCCCTCATGTTCGGAGGCCTGACCTTTGTCATCCTCCTTGACAGTCAGCGTCGTCACGGCGTCTCCCGGAGAGCACTCGACTGGCAATCTTTGCCTCCCGGGTTCGTATGGACTGTGGCTGCCGATTCCGCTTTTGCGGGCATCATTATTGAATGTCTGCAATTTTTCATGGGTCTCGGACGCGGATTTGAGATCACTGATATATTGGCCGATACCATCGGTTCGTTCGTTTTCGCAGGGCTATGGCTGCTCTTGCAGCATTATTGGACCGACAATAACAACTTTTAAACCCTCCCCCGAATTATGGCAGAAGAGGATAAAGATATACAATCACCGGAGGAAAATCCGGCCACACCGGAAACTTCCCCGGAGGAAACCCCGCAACCCTCACCGGAGAAGAAGAAAAAGAAAAAGCACAGATGGCTCCGCGCCATTATGTGGGTGCTCTTGGGCCTGCTGATTTTGGTGCTCCTTATTCCGGTGCTCCTTTATGTGCCCCCTGTGCAGACTTTCGTGAAGAATGTGGCCTGTGACATGGTGCGTAAATCCACCGGCATGGACATATCTATAGAACGGTTCCGTCTCAAGTGGCCGGTCGATGTATCTTTGCAAGGTGTCACTGTGATAGAGGCCTCGGGCGACACTATGGTCAATGCGCGTGAGGTGATTGCCGATGTCAAGATGCGGCCCCTTTTCAATCTCGATGTGCAGGTCAACCGCCTTGATCTTATCGACGGCTACTATCGTATGCTCTCCCCCGATTCTTCCATGCTCCTGAAGCTTAACGCCGGNNTGCTCACTGTNGACGATAAGTCNGCCATGAATCTGCGTGACAGNCGCATTNTCATNAANAAGGCTCTGCTNAAGGANGGTAAGGTNTCGCTATTCATGGATGTGTGGAAGAAACAGACCACGAGCAATGATTCCACTTCNGCTCCTTTCTTTATAGCNGCCAATGACCTCACGCTGGAGAATTTCACTTTCGGCATGAGTATGCTCCCTACTATCGACACGCTGAATCTGGTGGCCGGTTCATTGAAACTGCGCAACGGTATCATTGATCTGGGTAAAAATCAGATAACTGCCGATTATTTGGGTGCTTCCGACGGTAACGCTACTTATCTCACGCCTACAGCGGAGTACATCGCCGCACATCCTGCTCCCGCTCCCGACACTACCGCCGTGGCCTCTCCGCCGATGGTGATTAAGGGTGATACCGTGGAGCTGACGGCTTTCAAGGCTCTCTATGGAGTGAAAGATGCCAAACCGCTTCCCGGTTTCGACCCCTCCTATATCGAGGTGAGCGACGTGAATGTCTCTCTGCTCAATTTCTATAACGCCGCCTCTACTCTCGAACTTCCCATCACCTCTATCACTGCCAAGGAAAGGAGCGGTCTGCAGATCACTCAGGGCAGCGGCACTGTGGGCATTGATTCCACAGGTCTTGCTTTGCGCGATCTGGCCGTGACCACACCTTACTCCGAACTCGGTGTCACCGCCGGTATCCCGTTTGCGCTTATGCAGCTTCAGCCCTCCGCTCCTGTCAATGTGAAGGCACGTGGCTCGGTCGGTTTGCCCGATATCGATGCTTTTATGCCTGACTTGGCTGTCTATACACGTAAACTGCCTCAGCGGGCTCCCCTCGGGTTTGATCTTGAGGCGGAGGGCACGCTCGCCGATGTGGCCGTGCCGCGCCTGGCTGCCGATATGCCGGGTGTGTTCTCTCTCTCGGCNAAGGGAAAGGCGGCCGATGCTCTCGATTTCAAGAAACTCAGGGCCGCTCTCGATTTTGAAGGTTCGGTGGTGAATCCGGCTGTGGTCGACGGNCTTCTCGGTAATATCGGTTTCAAGATGCCGCGTCTTCAGATCAAGGGTAAGGCTACGGCGGCTGCTCAGGCTTATAGCGCCGATTTCAAACTCCTCACTTCTGTAGGCGATGTCACCGCCGATGGCCGAGTGAGCATGACGGCCGAGTCTTACAATGCTCTCGTGAAACTTAACCGTGTCAATGTAGCTCATTTCGCTCCTACGTCGGGTGTCGGCCCTGTCACGGCCACATTGCGTGCGCAGGGTGCCGGGTTTAACCCGGAGCGTCCGCGTGCCCATACCGATATCAAGCTTGATATAGCTTCGGTGGTGTATAATAAGCAGACCCTTACCAATATAGTGGCCGACGTGCAGCTGCTCAACGGTGTGTATTCCATTCAGGCGGTCTCCAATAATGATTTCGCTGATTTCAACATAGAGGGCTCGGGCACTGTCGATCCCGATCTCTATACTTTCGATGTGGCCGGTCGTCTCACTCATCTCGACCTTCAGAAACTCGGCCTTACTCCCGACCGTAACGAGGGAACGGGTCAGCTTCACCTGAAGGGCACCGCCAGCCCGGCTAAATGGAACTATGATGTCGACCTCTCACTTCATGACATAAGGTGGGAGGTGGCCGATCAGGTGTATGACATCCCCGGTTCTCTTGATGCCAAGTTCCGTTCTGACGCCACCAGTGTCGGTGCCTCTGTCGATGCACTTCTCACGAGTCTGCGTTTCGACAGTCCTGTGGGTCTGAAACCGTTGATTTCAGGTTTCACAACCACTACCGATACTCTCAACCGTCAGCTGAAGAACAAGTTTATCGATATCGAGCATCTTCAGAAGGCGTTGCCCCCCTTCACTCTCGGTTTCAATGCCTCGGGTAGGGGAACTGTGGGCCACATCCTCAATACGATGGGCTTCTATACGGATACCATCCATGCTTCGCTGGCCAACGATTCTCTCATAATGGCCAACGCGGGCATACGTAACTTCTCCAATGGCTCGATGCGTGCCGACACTCTCGCTCTGGATATCTCGCAGCGCGGAAGTCTTCTCGACTATAAGATCCACATGGGCAACCGTCCCAACAATCCTATCGCAGAGTTCGCCGATGTCAATCTCAACGGTTATGTGGGCTCCAACCGTGTGCTCCTCTCTCTTACCCAGAAGAACCAGAAAGGTAAGACAGGCTACCGTCTTGGTATGACTGCCTCTTATCTGGATTCTGTGGCAACCGTCCACTTCACTCCTCTGAAGGCTACCATTGCTTATCTTCCCTGGCAGTTCAATGCCGACAACCATGTGGATTATAATCTCTTCACCCGGCATATCGATGCCTCTCTCATAGCCAGCAGTAATGAGAGCAGCATCCTTCTCCAGACGCAGACGGGCACCGGCGGCAATGATGAGCTTCATGTGAAACTCGACAATATCCATGTCCAGGATTTCTTGCAGCTGTCGCTTTTCGCTCCTCCTCTCACGGCTTCGGTCAATGCTGACCTTAATGTGGGTTATACCCAGAGCTGGCTTTATGGCGGAGGCTCGGTGGATGTGAAGGACTTTACCTACGACCGCCAGCGGGTGGGTGATTTCGATCTCGGACTCAAAGCAGGACGTAATAACGATGGCACCACTGCCGCTATCGGCACGCTTAAGATTGACGGTGCCGATGCCCTTACTGCCAAGGTGCGACTCGCTCCCGATTCAACCGGTGTTCTGGAAGCCCAACGGTTCGGCCTGGAACTCACGCGTTTCCCTCTGAAGGTTGCCAACGCTTTCCTCGGGCGTGACGTGGCTTCCCTCTCGGGTTATCTCAACGGTGATATGGATCTGAAGGGTCAGGTTTCAGCACCGGTGCTCAACGGCCGGATCGACTGTGACTCCGTAGGGGTTTATATACCTATGATTGGCTCGACAGTGCGCTTCACCGACGATTCCATAANTGTGGCCGACAATGTTGTCCGGTTCAATAACTTCGATATCTGGGGTGTCAACCAAAACCCGCTTGTGCTCGACGGCACGGTCAATGCGAGCAAGTTCTCTAACCTCCTCTTCAATCTCGCACTCAACGGGCAGAATGTNCAGCTTATCGGCAATGACCAGAACACACGCAGCGACATCTATGGTAAACTCTTCCTGGATATGCATGCCAATGTCACCGGTTCGATGCAGGCTATGAATATCAATGCCGATGTGAAAGTGCTGAAAGCCACCAACCTCACTTATTCTATCTCCGAGACCACGGCCCAGCTCAATCAGCTTCAGGATGCGAGTGGTGTTGTGAAGTTCGTCAATTTCAATGACACTACCACCATAGAGAAGGAGGATACCGTGGCACCGATGATGGCTATGCGCATCACCGCCGGACTTACGATCGATCCCGGCACTCGCGTGACGGTGGACATCCCGGGTTCGGCTGTCACCGGCAGCGGAAAGGTACAGATCCAGCCGGAGGGTACGCTCAACTATTTCCAGAATTATATGGGCGATATGCGTCTGAACGGTCAGCTCAATCTCACGGAGGGTACCGTGCGTTATGGCTTGGCTATGGGTGCCGTAAAGGCTGATTTCACCCTGCTCCCTTCAAGCTATGTACATTGGAGCGGCGACCTCATGAATCCTACGCTCAATATCGGGGCTACGGATGCGGTGAAGACCAATCTTATCGAGAACGGCAACTCGCGTCTGGTGGACTTCCTNGTCANTCTCTCGNTCACCAATANTCTGTCGGCTCCGAAGGTGCTCTTCGACCTCTCTACGGANGATGATATGAGTGTGCAGAACGACCTTATGTCGATGAGTGCCGACCAACGGAGTATGGCCGCGATCAACCTCTTGCTTACAGGCCAGTATTCGGCCGGCGG
>WFLX010178328.1_pt1 | contig 13411 bp, 8 predicted proteins | sample 4967041 | NCBI WGS metagenome assembly WFLX01 (sample SAMN12857096, study PRJNA449069) | gut metagenome | isolation source: stool from male and female vole | host: Microtus ochrogaster | place: USA:Florida | collected 2017
CTCGCCCGCACGATTGGCGTCGCCCCTCCACAGCTTCCCGTCCAACATGATCCCTGCGCCGAAGCCCTTATGATTACAACCGATCTCCGCGATCATCCGCGGCTTTTGATATTCCGTCATATTGCTACCTGTGCCTTTCCTTCATCTTCAGATTGATTAACTTTATCGTTTCCCGATCTGCCATGTGCAGCCCTCCGCCGCTTCAAGCTGTCCGCGGACACATCTCACAACATAATCCACATAACCGGCAAGCCCTTCTTCCTCGGAGAGCACGCCCTTCTTCTCATAATTAGACGCATCAAAATAGCCAAGGAATGAGCTGTCGCCGAACGCCTTTAATTCCGCTCTCACATCATGCTCAGATATGGACACCTTTCCTTCCAGGATGTCCCGCATGACTTTTTCACATTCTTCCACCGAGCCGACATAGAACACACCCGGACCGTTACGAAACGGCGTGTCCCCAAATATAAACGTCGGAATCCCGTTAAACATGGACTCTAAAAGCACCGTACCGTTACAGGAAGCAGTCGCCACGCAACGCCCCACAAGCTCCTTCGAATCCACATCGCTCCTGATCAGGCGCACATTTTCGATTTTTGTCAGCCTGTCATAAAAATTCTTATTCCGATACGGCTGTACAAAATGCTCCTTCACATACAGCTTCACGCCGAATTTCACAAGCGCCGCCGCCAGGATTTCGATCATCAGCTCCTGCTCAACAAAGACGCCTCCTTTCGGCAGCGTTGTCGCTTCGGGCTGTAAGTGCAGGAAAAAGATGACAAACGGCTCGTTCTCCTCCGGCATCAGCCTGTCCGCCAGATTATCATAATAATGCACATCCCTCATACTCTTTAGCTTGATGCGCCCCCGTTTCAAATATACCTTATCCTGCCGCACTTTCCCTAAGCCGTCGCGAATGCCTTCCATGCTCTTTTCGGTAAGCGATACCTTCAAACCGTGCTTCAGCCATGAGAAATGCCTGCGCCACACGTTTTTTCTCAAAAAATAGGACATGAAAAATTCTCTGCGAATGGCAATATGATCTTTTTTTGTCATGCCGCGATGCACCGCTTTATCATCCAATCCCTGATTTTCGTGCCGGAGCGCCTGATAATAATGTTCCAGATCCTCAGGGAGCTTGATTTCCTTCTCCTCACGGTAGGAAAGATATTTTTCATACGTGTTTTCCCACATGTTTTNCANNTNCGTGCNGTAAGCCAAACGCGGCGGAATGCTCGTGTCCGAGCAGAAGCTCATCGGGATGCCGTACACTCTGCCGAGTGCATAGATCACATAATCATGACAGTGATGCGGAATATTGGAAAAACAAATATAATTAATCCGTTTCGTGACGATCATATGATTCCAAAAACGAAGATGATCCAAATAAAAACGCTTACTCTCATCCATCGTATAAAGATGGCGTTCAAAATTGCGCACCAGCATCTGCATCGCCGTAGATTCATAGGGAATCATCGCCTCAAGCAGTTCTCTCGAAAGCGGCAGCAGCGCGTTCCTGTCATAAAATTCATCATAACGGTTGTGTTCGCAGACATTGTAATCCACACAGGTATACTTGTCCTCATACACGTCGCTTCCGTCTCTGCTTTTTGTTGTGATCACGCAGGTATGGATCGGCAGAATCCGGTCTACCCTGCGAAGCATCTCAGACTGAAATCCGTGGCAGGAATCCACGCCCTCAAAAAATAAGTTCAGTTCCATCCTCTTTTCCCTTCTTTGAATAGACGGTCAGTCCCAACAGTAGCGGCGTGAGCCATATGACCGGATAAATATACCGCGGGTTCTCAACAATAGAAGGACTCAGACAACATACGCCCACCACCAAAATACATGGCACAAATACAAATAAATTTTGATACTTTTTGTTTTTGATATTCCATGCAATACATATGATCAGAAGCCATATATGCGCCGCAACATTTTCCAACAGGCTATATATCGGTATTTTTTCCAGCACTGACAGGATATCATTCCACAGGTCGTCTACCAATTTCGTAACGCTAAACGGTTCAAAAGAAAATCCCCAGATCGTTTCGTCCACTACCGCAAGATCCTGATAACGCCCGAATCGGTATTCGGGATAGATCAACGGATAATTCAAATTGCAAAAAGCCTCTATATAGCAATCCGGATGCTTCATAAACTGCCCAAACCATACACCCAAATAGGTACGAAGCTGCTCTCCGTCCGCTTCCTCCCTAAAATTATCCTTAACCGGATCGGTTCTCCAGCCCTCGTACTCCGCCGCAAGCGTATCATATTCGAGAACCGCATTCAAAGCCTCATATTCTTCGAACGTCACCTTATCACCATAATCCCGCGCATAGCGGGCAGTCTGCTGAAGCAGCATGGAAAGCCCTTCCCGTCTGCTCCCTTTTTCAATACCAAGCGCCGGATAAAGTACTGCATTGCACAATATCACAATCACAACGGAAGCACCGGTTGCCATAGCCAGATAAAAAGCATTTCTGCGCGCCTTATCCTTTTTGAATAACAGTCCCGATGCCAGTATGATCGTCATACAGATAACAATATAGACTGCCTCCTTACGCAGTAACATTGCGAACAATGCGTACACCGCATATTCCACCGCTCTCTTTGCAGTGAATGGTTCATATACTATTTTTGCCGTCTGCAATACTAATAAGATAAAACATGCAATATATGGAACATCCTTAACGATCGTCGTCACATAAATAGGAATAAACGGACACAGACCATAAAATAACAAGATCCCCAGTAAAACTCTTCGGTCCTTTATTCTGCTCTGCATCCACTGTAAAACTCCTGACAGTGCATATGCACAAAGTCCTGCCTGTAACAGGGTATACACAAATAATCCCAAATTCGGCATTCCCAATGCTTTGCCAAGCGAATAACATCCTCCCAGAACATACGTATGAAACGGCGGATGATGGCTGCTAAATGGAAAATATCCTATATAGTATCCAATCTGCATCCTCGCGTCATGGGATAGCGCACCGGGAAAGCGTATGATAATGTAAGGAAGCCAACAGCATAGCAGCGCCGACACAAAGAAAATCCGTCCGCCTTTGCGCAATAGTTCGTCAATTTGTTGCATTCCGACCGCATGCTCGTCGTTCTGCATGTTATCCAAAACCTGAAACAATAATATCAGACATTTTTTGAAAAAAACGGCATAACCTGCAAGCATCAACNCAGAGATCAGGGCAGCATATCCGTTTGCAAAAACCANTGACCAATTCTGCCNCAGNTGATAGCTCTCTCCAAACANNATGAATACAGAAAAGCAGGTGCCACAAATGCTCTCCGCCCTATGGTTTCCCTGACGGCAGTTCTTTTCCGCATAAAACAAAAAGCACAGGATTGCGATATACAAAAACGCGGAAGTCAGCGCAATATTACCTGCCGCCATCCTAAAATATGACATCAAGTTCAATAGTGCATTCACAAGAGCTACACTGGACCCAGCCGGTGCATATCCACTCATATCGCAGTTTCTGTCGGCGCAGAATGCAAATAAAATAAGATATGCCGTTATGATTTGTTTTGCTCTCTTAAATATTATTTTATTCTGATCCATATACCGCCCCTTAACCGGCTATACCATGCTCATTTAACAGGATCTTCCCGTTTTCCACGCGGTAAACCAGATCGCAGTTCTCTATCGTTTTTAAGCGGTGCGCGATGATGAGCATCGTCTTTTTGCCGTGAAAATGGTTGATGGCCTCCATGATCGCCGCCTCCGTGTCATTGTCAAGCGCGGAGGTCGCTTCGTCGAGCACAAGGATGTCCGGGTTATGGTACAATGCTCTTGCAATGCCGATGCGCTGGCGCTGACCGCCGGAAATACGCACGCCGCGCTCGCCAATCTTCGTATTCAGCCCTTCAGGAAGCCCTTCGACAAATTCCTTTAGCTGTGCCTCCTCCAAGACCTCCCACACGCGCTTTTCATCAATATCCTCCACATCGATACCGAACGCGACATTCGCCGAGATTGTATCGTCCACAAGTCCGATAAACTGCGGAATATAGCCAATATCATGCAGCCAGCCGCCGTAATCGGAAAACACGTCCGTTCCGCCGCAGGTGATCTCTCCCGCCTCCGGCTTTAAGAGTCCTAACATCACATCCACGATCGTCGATTTTCCGGCGCCGGAAGCGCCCATGATCCCTACGGATTTCCCGAGCGGGATCGTCATGTCGGCATCCCGGAAAATATACGTTTCCGAATTGGGGTAATGATAGGTAATGCCCTTACAGAGAATGCTGTCCGTAAGCGGCAGCTTATGTGCGATATCCGTGTTGCGCACATTCTGCTCGATACTTTTTCGATAGCCGTCCTCATCCGGCATCTCCACATTATCATAGACGAAATCCAGCGTCGGCTTATAATAGGCGATATTGGCAAGGTAAGTGCTCATGCGGCTCGCGCAGGGCATCAGGCGCATTGCGGCGACCGCAAACGCCATGAGCTGCGGCGCAATATCCGTCACGCTTCCTCCCATCGCGACCGCCCCCAGCATATAGATCAGTACGCCGCAGATGCAGACCGTCTCGATCAACAACTTCGGCACGGAGCCGAGCAGGTTATTGTCACGCACGAGCTGATAATAACGTTTCCCATATTTGATATAAGAATTCAGAAAAGACTGCTCCTTATCGTATACTTTTACATCCTTGATGCTGTTGATGGACTGGATGATGCTCTTATACATCAGCCCCTGCTTCACGCGGGACTCCCGCCCGATCGCGCCTGCGCGCGGTTTTAAGAAGCGGTTAACCAAAAGCATGGTAACGACTAACAGCGCGCCGATCACCAGCGTCATCTTAAAGTCCGTCACCAGCACTGTGACGCCTAAAAACATGGCTACGACAAGCTCCGTCAAGAGCTGCATGCACTGTAACAAGAGGCTGAACACACCCGTCGTGTCACTGTAAACTGTCCGCAGAATGTCGCCGCTGTTCACATTCAGATAATATTCATAGGGCTTATGCAGGTAAATCTGCAGCAGATCTCTGGAAATCCGGTACTGGCAGTTCGCGATAAAAGTATGCTGCACATAGTAGAGAAGGAGCATGTACAGATTTTTCCCGATAAAGACCGCGATCAGCGCCCCCAACATCACAAGCAAAAGCTGCCTTGTCGTCTGTATATGGAGCACATCACAAAGCATCCGCATATACCATGTGCTGTTCAGGGCATCTTCACTAACGATGAGCTGTGCAAGCGGCAAAATCAGAGAAACACTCAATGTCTCTAAGAGTGCGCCGACAATGATCATCAAAACCAACAGCACAACGCGCTGCTTCTGTTTTTTATTCAGTACCTTTTGAAATTTGGTGATAATCTCTTTCATGGCTTTCCTGCTCCCATGATTCTATCGGTTCCTATTTTTATGAATGACATCGACATTTTACCATGTCCTTCGGACATGGCTTCGCTTTCGATGCGCACTCCGCTCCGCTGCGGCGCGGTAAAATGTCTTACGACATTTTACCATNTCCTTCNGACATGGCTTCNCTTTCGATGCGCACTCCGCTCCGCTGCGNCGCGGTAAAATGTCTTACGACATTTTACCATATATTTCCTGCGATTGCAAAACCGGAGGGATCTTGATTCCCGCATCAATCATCGTCCATGCTGTCAACAACCCGCGAGTTTGGGCGCCAGCACAAATTCTCGCAATGCGAACCTGTTCGCTTTTATGTTCTGCGAAACAGCAGCCGCAGCAACAGTCCCGGCAGCCCACATAAGCGCTTTCTCTTTTTCTCCNCNGCATCGTCCGAATCCGTCCTGCGAAAATACGCCTGCACGGTCTCGTTNTCCGNCGCAANACGCTTCACCCTGCGCAAAAAAAGATTTTTATGCTCCTCAAGCCATCCAAACGGCACATAGGCACGCACACTGCACGCACAGGGGCATGCTTCCATCCGGCTCTCCGGTTTTTCCGCCGCATGACCTGTCCGTTCCAAAAAGCATAGCGCATCCGCGTTTCCGATCAGCTTGCGGTGTCTCCCGATGAAATCTGCCAGCGCATCAAACTGCGTCAGCCCCATTCCATTGCTGTGCAGGCAGAGCGTATCAAAACGCTTCGGCAGGCGCGGTGCGGAAAGCGTACAGGGCAAAAAAATCAGTCCTCCGCGGCGGTATGGTCTGCTGCAATACCCGTCCGTGACAGAGGTAAATCCAAGCGTTTTTAACGCCCGTAATGTCTGCCTGTCAAAGCTGTGCCCCGGGGCCATGAACATGGTCGTGTGGATTCCCTGCTTTTTCAGGATCTCCTGCCCTTCCTTCAGCTTTTTATACTGCTCCTGATAGGGCAGTCCGGCAAATTCGCTGAACGGATTCACCTTCAGCAGTCCCGACTTCTTATTCACATACACATGCGTATACCCATGCTGCGCAATCACCCAGCCCTGTCCCTGCAAAGAGCGCATACGCTCCCAAAAGTCCGCTCTCGGTTCCTGTATATGAAGCGTGTCGTCCCGGTTATCCGGTACGACACCGATGATCGGATGAATCTGATATTGTTCAAATAAAGCCGCCAGACGTTCAAACTTTTCCCAATCCATGTCGGGCGTAATATCGTCCAGACGAATGAGTAATTGCTGCATGCCGCCTCCTCGATCACTTCGTTTTCATCATCCACTGCTCTAACATCAGTATATACCAAAGCTTCTCACTGAAAACGCCTTTTTCGGTATAATCCTTCCAATAAGAATCCGCCGTGCGGACGTCTATGACATCTGCGCATTGTTTTCTTCCATCGTTTAGCAGATTCTCCGCCCACTCGCGGAGTTCTCCTTTTTTCAGCCACTCGTGAAGCGGGATGCTAAAGCCTTTTTTCGGACGCTCCATCAGCTCCCTCGGCACATGGCGGTAGAGCACATCGCGCATCACCCGCTTGGTAACGCCTTCGCTGTATTTGTAGTCCATCGGCAGCGTCCACGCAAAGCCGATCACGTCCCGATCCAACAGTGGCATTCTTGTTTCGAGTGAATAATACATCCCGGAACGATCCACTTTAACTAAAATATCGTCGGGAAGATATTGCAGCGCATCCATCAGCATCAGATTTGCCACCCCATCCTCCAAATAACCGGAAGGATAATCGGCATAGGCATCTTTCAGGCGCGTACGGTCTTTCGACAGATACGCAGCGCGCGCCTCCTCCCGCCCGTTATAGCGGTGCGCATCCTCCAATGTCTCCATCGTCAGGTAGGCTCCTGCCTTATGGAGAAGTTCGTTTCTCCCCGCAAGCCGACTGCTGATGCCCCCGACGGCATGTCGGACGCCTTTCGGCAGACGATGATACTTCTTTTTTAAGTTTCTTAAGTCTTCCTCTGCGGCGCGATACGTATTATAACCGCAGAACAGCTCGTCCCCCGCGTCTCCCGACAGCGATACGGTCACATGCTCACGCGTCATCCTGCTAACGAGCATGGTCGGGATCTGCGACGAATCCGCGAACGGCTCTCCGAAGCATTCCGTTATCTGCCGGATCGCCTCGCACGCCTCCCGCTTACCGACATAGAGCTCCGTATGCGCCGTTTTTAAGTGCGCGGCGATCGCCTTTGCATACTCTGCNTCATTGTNCTTTTCCGACTNAAATCCGATNGTNAACGTGCGCACGGGAATGTCGCTCACCGCCTGCATGATACTNANAACNAGCGCGGAGNCAATACCGCCTGATNAAAAAGNGNNGAGCGGNACATCNGAGNNCATCTGCCCTCTGACCGCTTCCTTCAGCAGCTCCTCCAGCCGGTCCGCCGCTTCCACACGCGTCCCCGTAAAGGGATGCGCCTCCCCTTCCTTTGCCACCTGCTTTACGTCCCAATAGACATGCTGCTTCGTCTCATAGGTTGACACATCCACCGAAAGCCATGTGCCGGGCGTCAGCTTATAGATGTCCCGCCAGATCGAATAGGGCGCAGGAATATAGCCGTATTGAAAATACAGCGGAAGCACTTCCGCCGCCATCCTATTTTGAAAATCCGACAGTTCTCTGATTGCCGCTATGTCGGATGCAAACGCAAAGCTGCCGCTCACCCTGCCGTAGTAGAGCGGCTTTTCCCCCATTCGGTCGCGCGCAAGGAAAACCTTACCTTCCTCCCTGTCATATAACGCAAGCGCAAACATGCCCTTCATCTTGCGCAGCGTCTGTTCCACGCCATAAAAAGAAAATGCCCGCAAGATCACTTCCGTATCGGAACCGCCGCGCCATGCGCCTTTATCCCCATCCATTTCCAGCTGTCTGCGCAATTCCTTGAAATTATAGACCTCTCCGTTGTATACAAGCACATAGCGTTCGTCCGGCGAAAGCATCGGCTGCGCGCCGTTCTCACTTAAATCGACGATCGACAGCCTGCGGTGCCCGAACGNCACATGCCGGNTCTCATCAATCCAGATGCCGCCCGCATCCGNTCCCCGGTGNACCATCCGCTCATNCATTTTTTGTATCTCACCGGCTCCGTCCCCCCGGTACCCGATAACGCCCGCANTCCCGCACATGNCGNTTTTCCTCTCGTTGCCGCACGCCTGATCCGCCTGTACCCTGTCAGCCTTTCCCTTTCGTCAGCCTGCCGATCGCCCCTGTCGCGGCGTGATACAGCTTCGGCGCAGCACCCCGCACTTCCTCACCGTTATAAAATATCGCCGGCTCCCCGCCGAACGACTCCTTGAACTTCGTAATGCTTTTCACATCCTCGGTCCTGCCCGCACCGCCCCAGTCGTATTGCTCTTTTCCCACGTTCTTAACAAAGAGCATATCCTGATAATGCAGATAGCGGTTGGCAACTCCTATGATATTGGTTGTGATGCTCTCGTCCGTCCGAAACTGCGATGCCGACTGATACAAGCGGACGCGCCGTCCGTCCAGTATATAGGTATGATAGACAAGCAGCTTATCGCCGATGGATGCTGACGTGAGCGCCATTGCCCCCGCTGCGGCATACTGCCGCATCATGGCACGGCATTTTTCTTTTTCGGTATAGGAAATGCCCTTGCTCGCCCAAAACTGTTCAAAGAAATCCGTAAACGTAATGATGTCCTGCTCCGTGATTTCCTTTCCGCATTTTGCCGCGCACACAACGCCCTCTTTCGGCGCACGGCGCACCTCATAGCGGCAGTTTTTGGAGTAATGCGAGAGAATGGTCTCCTCATTCTCCCTAAGATCGCTGAGTAAAGTCTCAAACTTCTGCGGCTCGGCCCCGATCGGCTTCTCCGCCTCCTGATAGCGGATCACACCGTCCATGGCGAGCGCATGCTCCGCATACCAACAGTCTATGATGGGAATTCCTTTGCTTTTTTTCGATACGATCAGCATGCTTCCTCCTACGCTTTCATGAAAGGTATAATATAATCCATCCACATTTGATTGACTCTATCAGGCGCTAAGTCTTTTTGGATTGCGAAGGCGTTCACACCGAGCCGTTCCTCCCGATCAGGATCGTTCAAAATGAGCCTGAGCGCTCTCTCAAGCGCTGCGGTATCTCCCACGGGAATGAGCAGTCCATTCTCTCCGTCCTGAATGACCGTGCGCGGTCCACCACACGGACAGTCCGTGGAAATGCAGGCAAGTCCAAGCGACATCGCCTCTAACAAGGCGTTCGGCATTCCCTCGATATTGGAGGTAAGAACAAAGATTCGGGATTCATAGATTTTCTCATCCACGTCATTCCTTCTCCCCATAAACAGAACCCGCTCCTGAAGTCCCAGATCCTGTACCAGTTCTTCCAGCTCCTGCCTTGTTGAACTCTCAGGAAGTCCGTCTCCATAAAAAATCAACTGCATATCAGGAAAATCACCTGCTATTTTGCCAAATGCGCGAACCAGCATCTGATGATTCTTATTGGCATCCATACGTCCGACAGACACAATTTCGTTTCGGCGCTCTCCCTCAAACCGCGGCTTTAGAAACTTTGGATTAAGTGAATTCGGCAAAATAGTCACTTTTTTTTGCATATACCCCGGAAAGTATTTTTTTGCATCCGATGTCTGTACAATAATTCCTTTCGCTTTCAAAAATAATGTTTTCGACAAAAAGCGCATCAGCTTCGACGGATATTCCCTGTGCGGATCGCTCCTGACAGAAACGATTACGGGAATCCTCATGCCGAATGTCGTCATGAGCGCCATCATATTTACTTTTCCGATAAACGAGACGATCATATCCGGTCTTTCTTTTTTCCATATCTTCCGTATCCTACGAAATCTGCCCCAAAAATATGCCACACGGTTTGTGATTTCCCCATGCTCTACCTCCGAAATGATACGGCGCACCCCTTCCGGTTCTTCATATTCGTCCTCAAATACTCTTGACGTAACAAGAACCACCTCATAACCACTTTCATGAAAATAGTTCACCAAATTGACCGCGACTCTCTCCGCTCCGCCCTTCGCAAGGCTATTCACATAAAACACTATTTTTGCCACGTTTTTCTCCCCTGTTAACTTCTTTTCCGATACCATTCTTCTGCCATGAGAATCTGCCACAATGTCTGTGTGCCCCTTCTATTGGCAAGAAAATCCTTATAGATTCGTTCCAATGCCCTGCGGTCAAAATAGCCATCCCTCACAAGCGTGCTGTCCGCGATCAGCTCCCCTGCCCATTTCCGCAGGGTTCCTTCCGAAAGCCAGCGTGTCATCGGAACAGAAAAGCCCTTTTTGGGTCTGTCCATCATCTCTTTGGGCACATACCTGTACAGGATTTCTTTGAGAATCCGCTTTGTGACAACCTCTCCGGCTTCCGCACCCATTATATATTCTGTGGGAAGCGTCCATGCAAATTCTACCACATCCCGATCAAGCATTGGTACGCGGTTCTCGAGAGAAACCGCCATTCCACACCGATCCACTTTCACCAAAATATCATCCGGATGGTATGTCAGCATATCCTTTAACAGCATTGCCGACACTTCGTTACTTAACACATTTCCTTTGCGAATATCATATAACGCCTCTGGCACATCGCAAACAATCTTTGCCGCCTCCGGCTTGTTGTTTTCGGCGATCACACAGCGCTCTCCCCAGTAATCAATATGATAACATACTGCCTCATGCAACGCTGCAATATTTTTCGCTCTAAGCGACTGTGCTGACCGGAATGCCTGTAGCTTCTGCATCGGTGCAAGCGCTCCGAGAGCGCCTCCCATTCCCTTCCGTAGGCCGTAGGGAATACCGGAAATTCTGTTCCAAAGTCTCAATACCTTTTGATATGTGAGATAGCCGCCAAACAGTTCATCCCCTGCATCGCCGCTTAACGTCACGGTCACACGGCTTCTTGCCAAGCGGCTAACAAGATAGGTCGGTATCTGGGACGAATCGGCAAACGGCTCAGAAAAAATATCGCTCAGCTTCGGGATCACGTCCAACAAATCCTGCTCCGATACATAAAGCTCCGTGTGCTCCGTTCCAAGATGTCCCGCNATTGTCTTGNCAAATTCTGCCNCATNATACTTCTTATCCGTANAACCGATCNTGAATGTTTTTNCCGGTGTCCTGCTGACCTTCNGCATCAGCGACACAATCANGGCGCTGTCAANCCCCCCCNACAAAANGGCACCGACCGGCACATCGGACAATAACTGNCCCGATACTGCGCGCGTCAACAACAGATCTAACTNGTTACAGGCCTCGTCAAAGTTTCCTTGAAACGGATGCCGTTCACCCTTCAGTGCACATTCCTCCATCGACCAATAACGTTTGGAACAACATTCCCGAAACGGCATCTTAACCGTCATACACTCGCCCGGCTGCAGCTTATATATTCCTTCATATACAGACAGAGGTGCCGGAATATAGCCATAGCGCATATACTCTGCCAGCGCGGCTCTGTTGATACGTTTGTGCGCTGAGAATTCCGGGTACGCCTCCAACACACGGATCTCGGAGCCAAACACAAAATGCCCGTTCACGAATCCGTAGTAGAGCGGCTTTTCTCCGACACGGTCACGCATCAGATATAAGCTCCGCTCCTGACAGTCATACAGCGCAATGGCAAACATCCCCTTCATCATCTTAAGCGTCTCAAAGATGCCAAAGAAAGAAAACGCCTCCAAGATCACTTCCGTATCCGAGCTTCCACGAAAGTTCAATACCGGAACGCGCTTACAAAGCTCCTCCCTCATGTCCGGCGCATTATAGATCTCTCCATTGTATACCATCACATAACGCTTGTCCGCAGAGTGCATCGGCTGCGCGCCGCCTTCCGTCAGGTCTAAGATTGCAAGTCTCCGGTGGCCCAGCGTTAAGCCGCTGTTTTCGTCCGTCCAATAACCGCCGCTGTCGGGTCCCCGATGCTGCATCTGTGCATTCATATTTGAAATGGCAGCGACAGCATCCACTTCTTTATTTATGAATCCAGCTATTCCACACATGCCCTTTCAACTTCCTCCTACTGCTGTCTTCCCGCGCTGATAAGCTGCTCCCACTTTACATAGATTGCTTCCGGCTTTAAGCGATTCCCGATTTCCTGTGCGCGAATCCCCATTTGCTGCGCCCTTCCACCATCCCGAAGTATGGCTGTCATTGCCTCCGCCAGTTTCTCCTTATCTCCGACCGGCACGAGCAGCCCGTTTTCCCCGTGCCTGATCAATTCCGCCGGTCCTCCGCATGGACAATCCGCAGCAACGCACGGAACGCCCATCGCCATCGCTTCCATCAAAGCGTTCGGCATCCCCTCATAACGGGAGCTTAGCACAAACAATGACGCATCCTTTATCCGTTCCTCTATCCGCTCCGCATTTCCTTTAAGGAGCGCCGCGTCCTCCAGTCCATACCGCCGGATTTCATCAAGAAGCTTCTCTTTTAAGCTCCCTTCCCCGTACAGTAGCAGCCGATATTCTGGAAATTGTTCATGCACCTGGGCGAACGCCCCCAGCAAAAGCAGCGGATCCTTTTGTTCTTCCAGCCTTCCAACCGCAACGATTTCTTTTTTTCTGTTTTTGGATGCAGGGCATCCGATGAACTGCCGCGCGATCGGATTCGGAATGACTGCGCTATTCTTTGTGATATGATCGGAAAAAGAAAAATACTCCTTTGCCTGTTTTGTCTGAAACACATAGGCATCCGCCTTCGGATAAAGAAAGCGCATGAGCAGATAACGAACCTTCCCACGGTATTCCACGGACGGCGCATTGCGCACGCTGATGATGAGCCGCATCTTAACCGCACACTTTAAGCTGCATGTAAGCATGTTCGGTTCCGGCAGAAAGCTGACGATGACCTGCGCCCCTTCTTTTTTCAGCCCGCGCAGTAATGTCTTCAGCTTTTTTCTTCTCCGCATAAACCGGACAGGCAGACTCTCCGCAGCGTTCTGCTCCCCCTCATCCACCGTGAGCAGACATATCCGTTCGTCTAAACGATATTCCGGTTCCACCTTCATCAAACTGATGATCGTCA
>WFLX010335592.1_pt1 | contig 13408 bp, 5 predicted proteins | sample 4967041 | NCBI WGS metagenome assembly WFLX01 (sample SAMN12857096, study PRJNA449069) | gut metagenome | isolation source: stool from male and female vole | host: Microtus ochrogaster | place: USA:Florida | collected 2017
AACGGCCGCTTCGGAGAACTTCCAGAAGACTTCGACGGTCTTGCCGAAGAAGAGGAAGACTGATCGAATCAACTCATAATATTTGCGCCCTTCCAGCTTGAAATGCTGGAAGGGCGCATTGTTATGATAAAAATCTTAAAGGTGGATTACTTAGTGATCATAAGTTTTTCAATCTTACGTTTGCCCGCTGCATTCTCCTTAACAATAATATTCAGGCCAGTTGCAGGATGCCCGAGGCGCACTCCATTGATATCGAAGATGCCTACAATATCATAGTCATCCTCAGCTTCAAGACCATCCACGCCTTCTGGCTCATTTGAACTCAATGCGCTCAGACCGCCAAACTCGTTGACTGCCCTCACTACGAAATCTTTGGGATCCTTCGAAGCGGTGAATTTAGTGTCGGTAGTGAATCCGGCCACCTCATCGCCATCCATAATGACATAGCAGATAGCGTATGGCACTGCCTCCCAGCTTATCTCCTTGCCATTGATGCTTACGTTGGGAGCCTCACAAGCTTCTGTCTTTATTGCCGGATGCCAATCATCGTTGCCGCATAGCACATTGTCGATAGTATATTCCGCTGCTTCTTCATCTGTAAGGAAGTTTTTAGCTTTGCCATATACCTTCTCTCCGTCTACTTCAATCCAATAAGTGTCTCGACGTTGGCTTAAATCGAGAAGATTGCCATCTGCATCATAAGTGTTCCAGTCTGCCCAGATTGCAGGGAGTCCGCCCATGTGTTCTGCCCATCCGGCAGCCGGGATAGTGACCTCAGTGCAAGTGTTGAGGAAGACAGTCTTCGGATAGTTGTGCCATGGACGCCCGAGCCAAACAGAAGTTCTCGCAGGATCGCCCGGAGCTGTAATCTTGCAATCGCGGAATACATAACCCCACTTTACGTCTTCAGCATGAGATGGAGCCACGATGTAGCCTCCTGATTCACGGGTGATGTAGAGGGTGGTGTTTTCGACGTATAGATCTCCACTGTTGTAGATAAAGTCTACGGCTCCTTCTATAAATGAATTGTTGACATAGACTCTGTAGGCAGATTTGCCGGGAGTGATCCATGTGTCCTGATAAGATAGCATAGCTACATTATTGAAGACAGCGCGGTCGCAATCCGTATTGACTGCCAAAGCCTGTGGGCCATTTTGCTGCTCATGTCCGTATGTGTTTTCAAAAGTAATGTTTTCGAAGAAGCAGTCGGCAGCATGCACCACCAGAGTAGCACCCACGCTCACATGCACTGCATTGTCGCCTCCACTCAAGCGGTCGTCGCAAACTATGGTCTTATCCCGGTCTTGACCGATAATATGGATAAACGGCTTATTGGCTGGAATGTCGATATGCTCCTTATAGCGTCCGTTTTCTACGAATATCAGCCATGGCGACACCCTGTTGGCAGGAGCTGCGTCAATAGCATCTTGAAGCGACACATAGTCGCCAGTGCCATCAATGTCGACTACTGCATCATAGAGGCGCGCTTCTGGCACATTGCGGCTCATGGTAGTGAATTTCAGCTCAAGGTGTACNNCNGCCTTATTACCGTTGCGGTCTTCTACTGCTCCTTCGGGGAGAGTAAAGGTATAGTCGGAATCATAGTTCAGGCCGCTATATTTGAAGATGACTACCTTTCCTGCCACGTTTGCATCAAGTTGCTTGCCATTAAGAGTAGCTTTTGCTTCTCCAGCCTTCACCTTTTCATCAAATGTCAGCACAATGGAGCCGCTTGTAGAAGCCCCTTTGCTGCCGTCGGCGGGAATCGACGATACAAGAGTCGGAGCTGTAGTGTCGTCGGAAGCATCCGGGGATGCCAATACGTAGACATCGGTGATCGCAAGCCCGTCATAGTCGGTCTCGCTGCCATGGAGCGGGGCATCAAAATCAGGATACCATCTGATGTAGACGCGGCTCGCACCATTAGCTTCTGAGGGAAGGTCGAACTCAGCGTCGGTCCATGATCTATTGCCTGGCATCATCTCTCCGAGAGTCTCGTATGTTTCACCGTCAAGACTATATTGCACGAAGAAGCGAGTGTAGGTGTTATAGGTGCAACTCAACGAAGAAGCCACTCTAAGATTGCTATAACCCTCAGCACTGAAGGAAGCCTCAAAGAAATACTTATCGCTGCGGTTTTTCCAAACACGGGCTGCATACCTGTCGTTTTCCGCACCACGGTTTATACCACGGCTCAGCCAAGTAGCAGACTGTCCATTCTCATTGTGCAAGCGCATCATACCGGAATTGTCGCTTTCCACCTTGTAGTCGGCAGCGCGGTCGCCTGAAGGATCATCGTAATAGAAATCCCAGCCTACTATATAGTCTTCAGCTGCATAATTGGCAGTCACGATCTTGGGTTGATCCATCACTATATTGCGGCTGATGTTGGTGGTGTTGTCTTCCCAATTGGTGAAAGAAACTATTCGGTTGTTGGTGGCAGTAAGTTTCACTTCAGTGCCCACTTCATAATAGCGCACCCCATCAATCATATTGCCAGCCGGCTCCACATCCACCATATAGTCGTTGGCACCCCCTTCAAGTGTAATATTGAGGGGATAAGTCGGTATCACTTCATAGTTGGCTATTACGTTGAGATCCTCCCATACAAGCAATGAATATGGATTATCAGTTGAGATTACTTTTCCGTTCACGCTCCAGTCGATAAACTTATATCCGAAATTCTCAGTGGCAGTCAAAGTCACTTTCTCGCCCTCCTCGTAAGAAGATGCATTCGGGTTGCGTGTCACTTTTCCAGCCTCCGGTATCGATGGGGTGGCGGTGACGGTATACATTGACGATTCTTCCTCTTCTCCAGATACTTCGCCATCTATTTTCACNCTNTGGATNGTNAGNGTCTTNGTGTCGCCAAGNCCTTTGATTGCNATGCGGAANGTCATNGNGTNGTTNTAGACNACNACNCCANTCAAGTCNTATTCNCAGANNGTCTGCTTNGGNTCNGTATTATTNCTTATCGGTTGAATATCAGTAGCGAGGATATCGGTGTGGTCGCCCACTTGAAGAGAAGTCTGCACTCGGCCTCCATCAGTGCCGTTGCGAGTTACGTAGAAACTTATATGCTTGGGTTGGAAAGTGAGTCCCTTTTTAGGGCGCATCGAAAACTCAATTGAAGCATCGTCGGTGTATTCGCTCTGATTGTTGATGACGGGCTGATACATCGTGCCAGTAGTGTCGGCTGGCTTGCCGGTGCCTGTCACTTTCAGGTCTTTGCCTACAGCATACGAAGTGTAGGAAAAAGCAGAGCTGGAAGTCTCAGCCGTCACGGGATTGTCTTTACCCTTATCAAGAGGCCACAAAAGCGACACTTCTGTAGAAATGTTTGCCACATATCCTTCGATTGCTACGTCAGCAATGCTGATGGAGGCATTCTGCTGCGCTTCTTTGGTCCATGGATACACCCTCATCCGGAGTGATTCTCCTTCGTCAAGAGAAAGCATGAGTTCGGTAGATGCCGGATTCATCTCCCCATTTTTCATTTCCATAGGAGAATAGAATGTAGTAGGATTTCCGAAACCATCTTCTACCGACCAGCTTACATGACACTGCATCGCATCCGTATCGATGCCTCCGGCTTTCAGAGCCAGCTTATTGATGGTCAGTTTCTTTCCTTGTGGTGCTTTCACGCCGAATTCTACAAATCTTGTAGGCGACTCATCGATATCGCCACCAGGCCATCCGGAAGAAGGGGCAAGCCTAATGCCATTGTCGAAGCCCTTCACCTCAAGCCCTTCAAGCGTCATTTCGACAGGTGATACTTCGCCAGCCATAGTGTAGTCAGCATTCTTGTCGAGAGGCCAAGAGATGGAGAAAGCGCCAGTGCCGGGGATAGGTTCGCCCATAGCTTTCAGTGCTAATGAGGTGTCGCCATCCGAAGCAGCCACCGTCAGAGTGCCGCTTATCTCTCCTTCCTTATCGATAGAAGTGCGTGCATAGAAAGTATTGATGAGTGTGCCTCCTTCATAAGGAAGGGAAAGTGCTTTCTTCCAGTCAGACTTATCAAGCGAAACTTCGAATCCATCAGAGACACTGACAGTCACATTCCCTTTTTCAGGAGTAAGACCAAAGCCGGTCACAGTGAACTCCTTATTAATAATATTGCCTATATATGCTGTGCCAAAATCACCATCTGTGGTGAAATTGATAGCAGCCTCTCCAAGCTGTATATACTCAGCTAAGATATCTTGCTTCTCCATCATCTCAGCAGCACGGCGCGCAATCAGAGCAGCTCCGGCCACACTGAGATGGGTAGACCCGGCGCCATCGGAGAGAATATCGTGGCAACGCGCATCCCCATACATTGTGAAGAGCTCGCGTGTGTCTTGCGTCATGTCGATATAGTCTACATCCTTTTCTCCTGCCAGCTTGATCATCTGGTATGGATAGTCCATCGTATGGTCGTCGGCAGGTAGGGAGTGTCCGTCAGTAGGGCCGTCGGGAGTCAGGACGCTGAAGTTATCGCCAAGGTCATGGCGTCCGTTGCGGCGGATGTCGCCATTGCTGAAATACATACGGCAGATCGGTGTGGCAAAGATGGGAGTAGCTCCCGCTTCCCTGACTTCATCCACGAGCCGGGCAAAAGTCTCAACATAACTTCCGCTTGGCACAGAGCCACGCGTGTCGACAGCACTCGCTGCAGCCTTGTCGCCAATCGACTCATAGTAAGCCTTCAGTTCGCGGCCATCCATGCCGCCGTTCTTCTCATCGTTGTGGCCAAATTGCATCAGCACATAGTCGCCTGGCTGCAACTTTGCCTTGATGGCTGGCCAATAACTGGCGCTTGTGTAGAAATTCTGCACATCCATACCTCCTTTGCCGTAGTTGATCACGTCGATATCAGAGGTGAAGAATGTGCCGAAATACTGTCCCCATCCCCTTGTCGGAGTTGAGCCGTCGGTAGCATAGTTGGCCATTGTGCTGTCGCCGCATATATACAATGTCGGCTTAGCCGTCAATCCAGCTACCGGATAGGCAGCCAATGCCACTGCCATCAGCATCTTACTCAGCTTTTTCATGATAAGGTTAGTTTTTTTGATTTTATTTGATATTTACATTGCAAAGATAAATATCTTCATCAAACTTTCATTGTAAAAATTTACAAAAATATTGTATTTTTTCTACTCAGGACTAATTACGATGCAGATAATTTGGATTTATTATTTAATTTTGCATTTGGATATATGGTTTGCTCCATAATGCTTCTAATCTTCCTGCCGACTAATCTAATTTATATATCATATCATGAATCTAAGAAATCTTGCTTTTTGTATGGCTCTTTTGGCATCTGCACAGCTTTATTCGCAGGTGCCGGCATATAAAGACGCTTCCTTATCTCCAGAGCAGCGCGCTGCCGATCTCTGCTCGCGCCTCACCCTCGAGGAGAAGACACTGCTTATGATGAATTCATCTCCTGCCATCCCCCGGCTCGATATCCCTGCCTTTGAATGGTGGAGTGAAGGTCTGCACGGGGTAGGACGCAACGGACTCAGCACAGTCTTCCCAAGCTGCATAGGGATGTCGGCCTCCTTTGACGACGACCTGATAGGGAATGTATTCACGGCTGTCAGCGACGAGATGAGAGCTAAAAACAATCTGGCTCGTGCCGAAGGTAAGACAGGGAAATACAAAGGGGTCAGCGTTTGGACTCCTACTGTCAACATCTTCCGCGATCCCCGTTGGGGGCGTGGCCAGGAGTCATATGGAGAAGACCCGTATATGAACGGACGTATGGGTCTCCGCGTAGTGAAGGGACTGCAAGGAGAGCCCGATGCCAATGGATATCTGAAACTATTGGCGTGTGCGAAGCATTTCGCTATCCATAGCGGCCCCGAATATGAGCGCCACTCCATGAATCTCGACGACCTGAGCCAGCGTGATGTCTGGGAGACATATATGCCGGCCTTCGAGACCCTCGTGGATGGAGGCGTGAGAGAAGTGATGTGTGCCTATCATCGCACTGATGGCTCCCCATGCTGCGGATCCGACAACCTGCTGCATCAAATATTGCGCAATCAGTGGGGATTTGAGGGGATTGTAGTGAGTGATTGCGGGGCTATCAACGATTTCTTCCGCAAGGGAGCACATGGCGTGAGCGCAGATGAGCCAGCAGCCACTGCCTTGGCCATCAAGGCAGGCACCGACGTGGAATGCGGACAGATCTACCGTTCGATTCCGGCAGCAGTAGAGCGTGGCGACCTTTCGGAAGAGGATGTAGACAGGAGCATCTGCCGCCTTCTTGCAGAGCGATTCCGCCTTGGCGATTTTGATCCGGACGAACTGGTATCCTGGCGCAAGATTGGCAAAGACGTGATCTCATCTCCGAAGCACCGCAAGCTTGCTCTTGACATGGCGCGCGAGCAGTGTGTGCTTCTGAAGAACGACGGTGTGCTTCCTCTCAGAAAGACCGACAAAATCATGGTGATAGGTCCGAATGCTGCCGACTCCACCATGCAATGGGGCATCTATTATGGCCAGCCAGCCCACACAGTGACCATCCTCGAAGGGCTGCGCAACGTCTGCGGCCACGACATTCCATTCCGCAAAGGATGCACACATACTGCCATGACTGAAGATGAAAGCATCATGGACAGATTTGTGGCTCCCGACGGACGCAAGGGATTGCATGGCATCTACTGGAACAATACCAAAATGGAAGGCACCCCTGCTGCCGAGGAATACTACGCATCTGCTATCAAGCTCGACAATGGAGGCAACACTGCATTCACTGCAGGAGTCAACCTGACCGACTTCACCCTGCAGCTGAAAGGCTCCTTCACAGCTGAAAAAGACGAAGTGCTCGACTTGGCATTCAACAACGACGATGGACTCCGAATCATAATCAATAGCGACACTCTTCACAACCGATGGAAAACGGACCCGCTTGGATTCCGCAAGATGCCCGTAAAAGTAGAGGCAGGAAAGAAATATGATGTTGAGATCGACTATATGCAGCTTGCTGATGACGCCACTCTGAACGTAGATCTCCTTCGCTCCAAGCCCACGGACTTGCAGTCGCTTTTGGCAGACGCGGCAGATGCCGATGTAGTGCTTTTCGTAGGAGGAATTTCCCCTGCCCTTGAGAGGGAGCAGGCATCTGTCAATGAGCCGGGCTTCAAGGGTGGCGACCGCACGAGCATCGAGCTTCCGGAGTGCCAGCGGAAGATTNTNGCTGCCCTGCACGATGCCGGAAAGAAGGTGGTGATGGTCAACTGCAGCGGCAGTGCCGTGGCCCTCACTCCTGAAAATGAAATCTGCAACGCCATCCTTCAGGCATGGTATCCAGGCGAACAGGGTGGCACTGCGGTAGCAGAGATTATCTATGGCGATGTCAATCCTTCGGGCAAGCTACCAGTGACTTTCTATAGCAGCGACGCCCAACTCCCTGACTTCAACGACTATTCGATGAAAGGACGCACCTACCGCTATCTTAAAGANGAGCCTCTCTATCCATTTGGCTTTGGCCTCGGCTACACTACATTCGACTACGACAATGTGAAATATGATGGCGACGCAGTAAAAGTGAAAGTATCCAACATCGGCAAGCGTGCCGGCACAGAGACAGTAGAGCTCTATATCAAGCGCCCTGCCGACGTGGAGGGACCAACGAAATCGCTTCGTGGCTATGCTCGCGTAGATTTGCAGCCCGGACAGACCAAGGATGTGGAGATTCCTCTCCCTCTCGACCTCTTTGAGACATGGGATGAAGAAAGCGGATCAATGAATGTGATTCCTGGTGAATATGAAATATTCGTAGGTGGGTCGAGCCGGGCTGCCGACCTCAAGAAAATCACTGTATCGATATAAAAAATATAGAGACTACTACGAAGGGAGTGCCATTAATGCCAGGCACTCCCTTTTTGCTTATGGAATAGGAGATTTTTTTAGGCAGAATGCTTGGATATTAGATTTATTTGCTAATTTTGCATTTATGATTTGTGCATTTCTTTTTTGGATAGTGCAAGTTGATGAAAAAAAGAATATAGAATTTGAATAGAAATAACTAAAATCTAATATTATGGATACTAATGAAATTATTGCATACGTCTCCGATGGTTTCGACCGTGCGAAGGCTGGAGCTGCCGCTGAGGTATATTCCTCAATCGTGAATCATCCCGATATGCAGGTGCTTCCATATAAAAGCCACTATCCGTTTGCTTGGATCATCTATTACGCCCTTCATCAGAGTGCGGCGTATGCTATCCAAGAGCGCAAACAGCTTCTTGCCCATTATCTCCGACTGAATGTGATGAAACCTCACAAGCTGCACTCAATGATACTGACGGAGGCAGCCCGCCTATATAAGGATGCGGCTGACACTGCGGAAGCTGCGCGCCTGAAAGGAGGGCGCAACGCAGCAGCAGAGGTACCGACGTTCTCAATTGTGAAGTTTGTCAATCTTTGGAATCTTGCCCATATACGCCCTACCGACTGGAACCGTAAGGAGCATGAGGGAAAGCAGATGTCGTCGACAGTAGAGAAACTCATCACTCACTATGTAGATGAGCTTTATTCGCAACGCACTCCGGCTTCGGATGAATTTACGTCGATTATCAACCAAGCTCTTGTGGCATATCCTCCTACAGCCAGTCTCTTTGCCCAGCGAGCACAGATCCATGAATTGGCAGGGGAGAAGGAGGCGGCTATAGAGATGCTGCGGCACGCAATACTTTCTTCATCCACCAAATTCTATCTCTGGAGCCGATTAGCATCGCTCATCACTGGTAAGGATGCGCTCCGACTGAAAGTGAGTTTGCTTTATAAGGCTCTCCGTTGTCCCGGTCAGGAGGATTTCAAAGGTAGGATACATTTGCAACTTGCCGCTGCGCTTGCAGAAGGCGGGGCATTCCCGCAGGCAAAGTGGGAACTGGAGTATGTGAAGAATTTCTACACTAAGAAGGGATGGAATATGCCTCGCCTCTATAAGGAGACAGAAAAGAAGATTCCTGCCGATACGCAAGCAGCCGATCCCAACTCCCTATATAGAAAAGTGGAGCATGAGGCTGACGATTTCATCTATGAGTCGCTTCCTGAGATTGAAGTCAGAAAGACCTACCATAAACCTGCCACTGAGACCACCGACAAATATGGCACACGCCGTCCTGGGCAGACGGCGTGGCGAGTGACTGACAGCGAGGGGAATAATTATTGGTTTAATCCGGGGAGGTATGGGATACAGGAGAATCTTCCTACTGACACGCAACTTAAGGTGAAGGTGTATGGCGGGAAGGTGGTGAAAGCTTTTTTATAACGATTAACGATCAACGATTAACGATCAATGAGCCGCGGTCAGTGAAGACCGCGGCTCCATAATAATTAATGATTGATGATTTTTTTGGAGGCTTTGCCTTGGNGNAGGATGTANAGGCCCTTNTTAAGAGTNAAGGGTNAAGAGTCNAGNGTCAAGGNNNTNCCNANGTAGCGGCCTGAGATGTCGTAGACTTCGCAGGGGGCATTCGGGTCGAGGTCTGCTTCCAGTTCGCCGACTGCCATTGGCTCAGTGCCGAGGATGGGCTTGATGGCTACCTCATTCCCTTCGGGCATTGTCAACTCAAGGAGATGTGTCTTGTAGGTGGAGGTTGAAGTCTGACCACTTGCTGTCACTGTTACTTCCCAACCGTTGACGTAAAGGCCGTTGGAGTCGGGTGTTGCTGCGACGGTCAACTTGCGTCCTGGGAAGAACTTTCCGTCAAATTCTTTTCCGCTGAGTGCGACTCCATTCACGCTAAAGGTGCATGAGTCTTCCATCCCTTTGCCGATGGTAAGGTCGGCTGGTTTTGCCAGACTGAAGAAGGATGCGAGATGATCATAGAAGTATGCCCAGCGGTTTTGGACCCAATTCTTCCCGCTTTCCACTTCCTGGCTATAGACGGGCCACCAAGGGTTGATCAGGTCGCGATGAAATTTATATTCAACCTTGATATCGTCGTAGCGCGCATCAATACGCTCGTTTACTACTTCTGGACGCAAGAAATCGCCCATATAGATGGCGCAGCGGTCGATCAGCATATCCTTGAATTCCTGNGTGTCGANCANNCGGCGGAAAAGACGNGTGGCATCNGCNGTATTNGCCCAGTCGTTGCGGTGGTTGTCATANCCNGGGGTNGTAATCCAATTGAGGGTNGGNTAGTTGGCGCGTTGGCCNTANAGNCCCATGCCNAAATCAGTGTCTTTTGCTATCCAACGCCATCTGCCTCCCTCGGCTTGCGGTCGCCACATCACGATGTTGTTGCCGGGGAAATCCTCATTGTCAAAGTAGATTCCCATTATCATGAGATTGCAGAATTCTTCGGTGTCCATAAGGGCGTCAAACTCATCGAAGGAATGCCCTTTTTCGGTGTAGAAATCCTTGAAAGCATTGTAGTTGTCCCAACTGCCTTCTTTCAGCTCCCACCAATTTTCAAACATATCGATATCTTCGAGTCCGTCATAGTAGGAATAGACATAGTCTTCGTTGCTGCGGGGGCGAATGTTGAGAATCCCTTTGTATTCGCCGTTGATATAGAGAATCGCGGGGCGTGATGGTTGCCAGTCGAGGTCGCAGTTCATGCCCATGCTCTGCTGTATGATGGCATCGCGCATATACATATAGTCGAAGTCATTNCCGGAATTTCNCATCTCAAAAGATTTGAACTCATCTATGCCGGGAGTTTGGTCGGGGAAGAACTCATAGTTGAAACGCTTTTCGCCGAAACGCTTGTTGGCGTATACGGCAAGCGACTTTAGGGCGCTCCCTCTGGTTGCACCCCCTTTGACGCGGGTCTCGCAAAGTTGGTTGATGCTGCACGGAGTGTCGGCGCCTTCGAAATACTCGTAGTTGATAGGGCGGCGCCAGTCGTATTCGTAATTTGGAGTGTGGTTGGTATAATTACCCTTCACATAGATGCCAAGTTTGTCACCGTAGAAATAGTCTCGGTTGGTGACTATCGACACCACCGGAAGAGTCACTTCGCGCGGATGCTTTATGTAGGAGTGGGTGAGCGAACGCGGGGAGAGGTAGCCGTCGCAGAAGAGCTTGGCGCGGACAGTGCGTGTCACCGATATGTGGATCGGATTTGTATATATCGGGCTCGACTCTGTGGGTTCTTTGCCATCGAGGGTGAAGCGGATAAGGGTTCCTTCAGGAGCATCTTCGGGCAATGACAGCACGAGGTCGAAGACATCGGAAGAGACTTTGCCCGGCACACTGAAAATTGGATTGCCAAGGATTTTCTCATAGATGGTGCCGCAGTTTGCAGCTCCTGGAGTTGGCCCTGCCTGATAACCCCATTGGTCGGAGTTGTCGGTTGCGCGGCCGTATGCGATGTTGGGGGCTGGCTGCTTGGCTAAGCCTTCGAGATGATCTACCATCTCATCATTTTTGAATAGGTAGACAGCACCGTCTTTGCCTGATTCGAGGCGGAAGTCGGTGTGGCGACCTTGGGCAGCCTTGTCGCAATAGATGATCATGTATTTTCCGGCTGGAATGGAGCCGGCTGGAAGCTGATAGGCCTTGGATGCCTTTTCTTTAGTGCCGAGTTTGTAGTCGGCAAGGTTGGCAGCATCCGGACCGGGATTGTATAGTTCGACCCAAGAGTCCGGGAACTCGTTGAAATCATCCATAATGCAGTCGATGTTCGACTGCATGATCTCGTTGATGACGAGTTGTGCGGAGGTGGTCGCTGTGCCGGCTATGGCAAGCATGGGGAAGAGCAGAGAGCGGAAAATCTTTTGCATAATATCAGACAGGTTAGTGTGAAAGTGCAAAGATAGGGAAAATTTTTTAATTGTCAAATTGATTATCACAAATCGCCTCTCCGAGGCTACAGTGCTATTGATGATTTCCCCAGGCTGAAGCCTGGGGTTTCGACATGATAACAGCTCTCCGAGCTGAATAGAATGATAAAAGGATTGGGATGAACTCTATTGGGGTTGGGGTGTTTTTCTTTTAAGGGGATGGTATGCAAGAATATATACTATAAAACTATATACTATGGAAAATGATACAACAGCTTCTTCCCAGGCTGGATCTGCTGTGCAGCCGCAAGCAGGGCCATCGGGAGGATATTATGTGTTTCTTATTATTTATCTTGTATTGTTGAGCGCCTTCGGGTCGTTTGTCAATGATATGTATTTGCCTACCCTGCCGGAGATGGTGAGGTCGTTTCATACCACTCGTCCTGTAGTGCAGTTGGGTCTTACCTTTGGTATGATAGGTCTCGGTGTCGGAGAGTTGATATTGGGCCCGCTCAGCGACCGTTTCGGACGTAAGCCTATATTGATATGGGCATTGGTGGTGTTCTGTATCGGTGCCTTTGGAAGTGTATGGTCGAAGACTATCCATGTCTTTCTATGGTGGCGTTTGATTCAGGGCTTGGGTGCATCAGGAGGATATTTCCTTGCGCGTACCATTCCGGCCGACCTTTATAAGGGACGTGCGCTTGCCAAAGTGATGGCGCTTGTGGGAGCGATCAATGGTTTTGCACCGGCGAGTGCGCCTGTGATTGGTGGTCTCGTGGCAAGATCGATTGGTTGGCAAGGTATTTTCTGGATTCTCTTTGGATTCAGCGCAATGCTTTTGCTCCTTACTCCAGCTTTCAAGGAGTCGCTGCCGAAAGACCGTCGCGTGACGGGTCATTTTGGTACGGCTTTCCACAATTATGTGGTGCTGAGCAAAAACAAGCATTTCATAGTGCATGTGATGCTTAAAGGAGCTGCCTTGGGTGTGCTGTTTGCGTATATTTCATCAGCCCCTTTCATTATCCAGGATCACTATGGATTCAGCCAGCTTCAGTTTGGTCTCTTCATGGGATTCAATGCAATCTTTGTGGCGTGTGGAGCGACATTGGCTTTGCATTTTAAGCCACTGAAACGTGCTGCTTTGTTTGGCGGACGTGCTCTCCTTTTGATTGCTGCCGCCCAGTTTGCGTGCTTCTATTTGGTAGATAACGTATGGGTATATGAGGCATTGAATCTGCCGATGTTGTTCTGCTTGGGTATGCTCTTCACCGTGGGCAACACTTTGGCTATGAATGAAGGAAGGGATTGTGCCGGCGATGCTTCAGCGCTTATCGGACTCATGGGTTATGTGTTTGGAGCGACAGTCAGTCCGCTTGTAGGTCTTGGCGACACGATGCATTCCACTGCAATCACCATCCTTGTATTGTCGGTGATCGTACTCATCTTCACCAGGATGACCCGTGTGCTTCCTGCCGACTTGGAGGCTACTCCGCAAAGTGCTACTCGGACAGCGGAAAAGAATTGATAAATGATTAGCCCTGTCGCTGGAGGCGGCAGGGCTTTACTTCGGACTTACGTCCTCAGCACAGTGTTGAGGGCGAAATTTCTTTATTTGGTCTGGAGGGGAGTCATGTGGTAGCCGAGGGCGTTGAGCTCCATTTCCATTCCGGCGAGA
>WFLX010157066.1_pt1 | contig 13407 bp, 12 predicted proteins | sample 4967041 | NCBI WGS metagenome assembly WFLX01 (sample SAMN12857096, study PRJNA449069) | gut metagenome | isolation source: stool from male and female vole | host: Microtus ochrogaster | place: USA:Florida | collected 2017
AGAGTGGAGCGAAAAACGGGACTCGAACCCGCGACCCCAACCTTGGCAAGGTTGTGCTCTACCAACTGAGCTATTTTCGCAGTATATTCAAAGTCTTACTATATCCAATTCTCCCTCCAAAAGAAAAAAAGGTCTCTCACCCCTCGTTGCGGAGAGCGGGATCGAACCACTGACCTCCAGGTTATGAGCCTGGCGAGCTACCACTGCTCCACTCCGCGTAGCGCGGTGCGTACGGGACTCGAACCCGTGACCCCATGCGTGACAGGCATGTATTCTAACCAACTGAACTAACGCACCAAAAATTTAAAGAGCACGGGTGGAGAGACTCGAACTCCCGACACCTGGTTTTGGAGACCAGTGCTCTACCGACTGAGCTACACCCGTTTATAATAAGTAGAAGAGGGTATCGGAAGTATCTTTCGTGACCCCGGAGGGGCTCGAACCCTCGACCCACTGATTAAGAGTCAGTTGCTCTACCAACTGAGCTACGGAGTCAATCATTAAAAATATCTTCTTTCAATATGTCAAAGAACTTTTGGAGCGAAAAACGGGACTCGAACCCGCGACCCCAACCTTGGCAAGGTTGTGCTCTACCAACTGAGCTATTTTCGCAAACAATGTAAAACCAACAGTGGGTGAAGATGGATTCGAACCACCGAAGTCGTAAGACAGCAGATTTACAGTCTGCCCCATTTGGCCACTCTGGTATTCACCCTCCAAAATTTTACCTGCGCTCCAAGATGGGCTTGAACCAACGACCCCATGATTAACAGTCATGTGCTCTAACCAACTGAGCTATTGGAGCATTTTTTAAAGAACGTTATCGCTTCTGTTCCGAAGCGGGTGCAAAGATAAGGTCTTTTTCATTACCGCCAAATATTTTATTCTAAAAATATGCTCTCCACAAGAGATTTTATGTCAAAACCCCACCATTCTTGCTATTTTCGGATAGCAAATCCAAGCCTTTATAAAAATTCTCCGGGCCGTCAGAGCCCGTAACACGGCAAAACGCCACTCAGAAATTGCCGGCAGAGGATAAAGAGACATTTTACGCAACTCGGCAATGATAAAATCAACAAAAGAAGAAGAATGTTGCTGACGGATGAGCAACCGCAGGACATCGGCGGCCATGTAGGCCAACTTATATCGCAAAACCCGTGCCATGCAAGGATCTGCAACCTTCATTTCGGTCAGCCGATGCAAAACCTGCATCATATCTCTCATAAGCCGTTCTTTCCTTTCGGGGGTGAAAGTATGAATACTACTGCCTTCACGCATTATATATATATATGTATAACCAAAACTATAAACAAAAGCATTGGCAGCGCAAAAACATCTTACAACAAATTCCTCATCCTGATGATAAATACCGGCGTAAAAACGGATGCCAGACTGAAGCAGAAATTCCCGACGAAACAAATAACCATAAACAATGCCCAAAACATTATGCCGTTCAAGATAACGATAAGCCGGAGTAAAGACAACGCCATAAGGATGCTGCTGACGGCTGTAAGGTTGAAGCCGCCCCGTAAAATCAATCTTCAACACCTCAACACCCACCATATCAAAAGGCGCGGCCATCCCTGAACAGCCTCCTACACAAGTAGAGGCGCCANCCGCCACACCGNAACTGGCGACATTATCATCGGCAACGGCTCCCGGNCTGCCAACTCCGCCATCTATTTCCGTATCGTCGGCCGCCGCATTCAGGATATCGACAGGAAACTCAGCGGCATCGGAAAGCGCATCGTCGGCATCGACAAAATAAATATAGTTGCCCCTCGCCTCATCTATGCCAAGATTACGCGCAACACTTTGCCCCTGATTTTCCTGCCGGAAACAACGCATATTTCCATATTTGCCGGAATATTTATCCAGGATCAGGGCAGTATCGTCCGTTGAACCGTCATCAATCACCANGACCTCGAAAAGCGACGGATCCAAAGCGACCGTAAAAATACTGTCCAGACAAGCCNGAAGATAAGGAGCGGCATTGTAGGCCGGAATAACGAAACTGATGAGGGGTGAAGACGGGACACAGGAACCGGACATAGCTAATCTAAATTATGGAGCGATCCGAATATCAAATCGCGACACAAAGATAGAATCTTTTTTACGAATCGCAATCCAGAAAGAATAGCTTTTCCGACTTTCAGCACTATATCCACNTNTTTTTCAAAATAAATCTGTATTTTCGCAGNCTCGGATTGCGATGCTACCGCCCCGCAGGCCCCGACGAACAGAAAAAAAAGCTGCGACCTCGGCCGTCCATCANCCGAATGGAGACAACCGCCAATCCAATACATATAAAAAAAGAATTGACATGAAAATACTTTTGCTCGGCGAATACAGCAACCTTCATCACACCCTCAGCGAAGCCCTGCGCAAGGCCGGGCATCAAGTTCTGCTCATCTCTGACGGAGACGGNTGGAAAAACTATCCGCGAGACATTGACCTGAGACGCAAACGACCGGGTATCCGGGGTTCCATACCCTATGTCTGGAAATTACTCAGGCTTTTACCCAAACTTCGNGGCTTTGACGTTGTACAACTGATCAATCCCGTTTTTCTGGATTTGAAACCCCGATGGAATGAATGGGTATTCGATTATCTGCAAAAACACAACCAGCAAATCAGCCTCGGGCTCTTCGGCGATGACACCAACGTTCTACACAAAACTCAGAATAACATACATTTCAAATACACAGATCTGTATGCCAACGGACAGCGCATTTCCCATCCACTCAACCAAGAAAGAATGCGGACCTGGTTCGACCCCGATAGAATTTACCTCACCCAACACATCACCATCAANGCCAATCATCTTATCGCCTGCCTATACGAATACTACCGGGTCTATGACACCCAAATGTATTGCCATTGTCTCCGCTACGCCCCCTTACCCATCGATACAAGCGATATGCCCTCCGACTTCGATAAAGACTTCTCCAATCGCAAAATCAAAGTTCTAATAGGCATCCAAAAAAAACGTGGACTCATGAAAGGCACGGACCAGATGCTTCCCCTTTTCGAAAAACTGGCCNTCGAACACCCGGACCTGATAGAACTAACCTGTGTGGAATCGGTGCCGTTTGAAGAATACCAGCATCTGCTCCGNCAGACCGACATTCTTGTAGACCAGCTCTATTCCTATACCCCTGCCATGAACGCGCTGGAAGCGATGAAACATGGTGTCATTGTCGTCAGTGGCGGAGAGGAAGAGGCTTATCAGTTCATCGGAGAAGAAGAACTGCGTCCCATCATCAACCTGCGCCCCATGGAAAACGAACGCAACTACCGGCAACTGGAATTTCTATTGCAAAGCCCTCTGCAACTGAANCGTATGGCNGCCGAAAGCATAGAATATATCCGGAAGCACCACGATGCCGACAAAGTGGCACAATGTTACCTCCGGATATGGAATAAAGGAATTAAAAAAACGGTTTCCAGATAATATACCGCCCCAAAAGAATTTTATTCCCCCTTATTTTTTCACTTTNAGCTGTCCCAACCAATCGCTCAGGTCTTTCACCATGGCATCGTGAAACTTAAAATTTTCACGCGCGCCCCAGCCATGTCCACCTGACGGATAAATATGCAACGATGCCGGCACTCCATTTTGCAACAAGGCCAGATAATAGTGCACGGAGTTAGGCGTAGGCACCGCTTTGTCGTCATGGCTGCAAAGGATGATGGCCGGAGGAGTCTGGCTGTCGACCTGTTTTTCATTAGAATACTTCTCAATCAATCCGGNTGTCNGCTGTTTTCCGATNAAGTTGGTCCGAGAACCCATGTGAGTNAATGCCTCATNCATCGTGATCACAGGATAAAACAAAATCTGAAAATCGGGACGCAGTGCCGCTGTAGGAGCATGTGTGGCCACCGTGGAAGCCAGATGTCCGCCCGCCGAAGATCCCATGATGCCCACATCTGAAGGATTTATCTTCCATTCATCTGCTTTTGAGCGGATATAACGGATCGCTTCATAGACATCGCTTGCCGGAACTTCGGTCACGCCTTGAGGAATCCGGTAATTCAATACGACCAGCGCAATGCCACGCTCATTGAAAAATGGAGCCCAATCATATCCCTCATGTCCTTTTGCCAGATGCGAATATCCACCACCTGGCAAAGCGAGAACGACACGCCCGGTAGGTTTTGCTTTCTGTGGAAGAAAAACTTTCATAAACGGCCGGGGCACCCAAGTACTTTTGGCCGAGGGAATAGAATCTTCCAACCCATTGCTATTCGGAAAACCACTCTCCCACAGATATACTTCAAACGGCTCATTGCCTTTAGCCTGCAACAACCCAGGTGTGAAGATGACCAATGTCATCAAAAATAAAAAAAATTTCTTCATGACGAACTAAATTTAAGTAATTACAATTTTCTATACTTCCACCGGCACATCCGTTCGGAAAATCGCCGGCAAGCCGACTCCGGAGAACAGCTCCCAATAGTAACTCCGGAATAACCGGCTCCTTTATTCGGCCTCCTCGTCCTCAACGAGATACAATCCTTCATCGGTAATCCGAATCAATCCCTCTCTATAAAGAGCACCGGCAGCCTTTTTAAAATTCTTCTTAGAGCATTGCAAGAGCCCCGCAATAGCCTCCGGATCACTCTTGTCGGAAAGGGCCAGAAACCCATTATTCAGGCGCAATGCATTCAAAATAGACGATTCCAGGCCCCCCACTACGTTCCGGTAACCGATCGGTTGGAGAGACAAATCGATCTTATCATCCTCCCGCACACCTTTGATATAAGCCCGCATGCGCTCACCGACATGCACAGGCCGGAAAATCTCATTGCTGTAAATCAGCCCCGAATGACGATTTTCGATGATCGCCTTATAGCCCAATGCTGTAGCCTGAACTATCAAAACATCGACCGCCTGATTTTTTTCATAAACAGGCGGAACATTGTCGAGAAACTTTCCGATACGCTCGGAACCGACAATACGCCCCGTTACATGATCCACATAAATATAAATAATGTAACGTCTTCCCGCAATCATTTCACTTTTCTGTTCGCTGTGCGGTATTAAAAGCTCTTTGGAAACTCCCCAATCGGCAAAAGCACCGACACGAGATACCGAAGTGATGCGCAGCGACGCAAACTCGCCGACAATAGCATAAGGCCGCTCTGTCGTGGCCAGCAAACGCTCTTCACTATCACGATAAACAAAACACCGGATTTCCTGACCGATCACACACTCCTGCGGGACGTAACGCGTCGGCATCAGAATCTCCACACCGTCACCACCATCCATATAAATACCGAAGTCTACCTTTTTCAATACCTTCAGCACATTATATTTTCCTAATTCTATCATTATTGTCTTAAAAAAAGCCGGAGCGAAGATAACACAAGTTAGTCAAAATGCCAAAAAAAGCTAACGAAACTTGCAGTGACACCGGGTTTACATTATTTTTGTACCCAAAATTTCCAACATTTAATCTATATACACTATGGCATTACAAATTACAGACGCTTCTGCCGCCGAACTGATGGCCGGCGACCAGTTGATCGTCATCGATTTCTGGGCAACATGGTGTGGTCCCTGTCAACGCCTCTCGCCGATCGTGGAGGAGCTGGCTGCAGAATATGAAAACCGCGCCATTATCGGCAAATATAATGTCGATGAAGGAGAAGATCTCGTTGCTACTTACGGCATCCGCAACATCCCTGTCCTGCTATTTATTAAAAAGGGTGAAGTGGTCCATAAAATGGTCGGTGCCGCCACAAAAGCCCAAATACAGGAGAACATCGAAAAACACCTCTGATCTTCATCCTGCCAAATGTAACCCAAAGTTGGCAAACATTCTGACGTTAAAAGCACTAATAACCGAAAAGCCACGAATCTTCGTACAATTACGGCAGATTCTTCAGATTTCAATTATCTTTGCCAACGTTATTCGAGGAAACATTTAAGATTATCAATAAACATCAAAAAACAAAACGAAATTATGCAAATTCAAGACTTTAATTTCAAAGGGCTGAAGACATTCGTTCGTGTGGACTTCAATGTTCCGGTTGACGAAAACTTCAATATCACCGATGACACCCGTATCCAGGCCGCACTTCCGACCTTGAAGAAAGTATTGGCCGACGGCGGCCGCCTCATCATCGCCTCCCACATGGGCCGTCCGAAAAATAATCCCGATCCGAAATATTCATTGAAGCATATTCTCAATCATGTTTCTGAATGCCTCGGCGTGAAGGTTGCCTTTGCCGAAGACTGCGCCAAAGCTGCCGATGCAGTTGCCGCACTTCAGGACGGCGAAGCCCTCCTGCTTGAAAATCTCCGCTTCTATGCAGAAGAAGAAGGAAAGCCGAGAGGCATCGATAAAGAAGATCCGGCCTATGACGCCGCCAAGAAAGAGATGAAAGCCAAGCAGAAAGAATTTGCAAAATTGCTGGCCTCCTATGCCGACGTGTATGTAAACGACGCATTCGGCACGGCACACCGCAAACACGCGTCTACCGCTGTCATCGCCGATAGTTTCGACGCTGATCACAAAATGTTCGGTTACCTCATGCAGAAAGAGGTAACAGCTGTCGAAAAAGTATTGAAATCCACGGTGCATCCGGTAACTGCCATCATCGGCGGATCCAAAGTATCTTCAAAAATCACAATCATCGAGAACCTGCTCAGCAAAGTTGACAATCTTGTAATCATCGGCGGTATGGCCTACACCTTCTCCCTCGCTAAAGGCGGCAAAGTAGGCAAATCACTTTGTGAGCCTGACATGGTGGATACAGCCAACAAAATCATGGCCAAGGCCGAAGAATTGGGCGTGCAACTCGTTTTGCCTACCGATTGTGTCTGCGCCGACGATTTCAATAACAACGCCAATACGCAAACCGTTCCCAACAACAATATTCCCGACGGATGGGAAGGCATGGACATCGGCCCGGCTTCTGCTGAGGCCATGACTAAAGTCATCGAAACCTCCAAGACNATTCTTTGGAACGGTCCTGCCGGCGTATTCGAAATGTCAAATTTCCAGACCGGAACCAAGGCTATCGCTACAGCTGTAGCCACGGCTACCAAGAACGGAGCGTTCTCTCTCATCGGCGGCGGCGACTCAGNTTCCGCTATCAAGCAGTTCGGATTCGCTGANCAGGTCAGCTATGTATCCACCGGTGGCGGTGCTCTGCTCGAGGCCATCGAAGGAAAGNTTCTCCCCGNCATTGNAGCTATNCAGGGTGAATAAAAATATCAGGGCACGATGNNTCGAANTGATTNGGGCANCGCCTGACATCCTGCAAACATGACACCTGCTTTTCCCGTGAAAGCAGGTGTTTTTCGTTAAATGGTCTGCAATCGCTTAAAGAAATCGGCTATTTCAAACCATTGCACCATTTCAGGCGTTGGAGTTTCTGTAATTTAACCAAACCCAAAACGTGTTATGAAAATGAAATTACTGACTCCTAGTCTGGCCGTCATAGGCGGCACCACCTGGCTTTTGGCCAGCTGTTCGGACAACATCAACTCCTACTCTTCAACTATCGCTCCCGTCGATGAGGTTGTGTATTACATCTCAGGAACCGTTTACGACAATTTCGGCAATACATTGCGAGACGTTGACGTAAAAAGCAATGGCAAGGAAGTAGAAACCGACGCGCAGGGCGTCTACATCCTTCCCGTGAAGAAATCAGGCAATCACACCGTCACATTTGAAGAAGACGGCTATCTGAAACAAAGCGTCCAAATCTCAATTCCGAGCAATGCCGGAATCTTTTCCGAAGTTCCGCTTTCCATTACTCTTTCCCCCATCTCTACCGTAGAGATCACACCGTCAGCAGCTGATACAACGTTCATCGTTGCATCCAACAACGGTACGTTGGCCGAAGCCGGTACCGATCCCGGCAGCAACGCCCCGACGAATGAAAGCGCCATCGGACTGGAAATCCCGGCCAATGCCACTGACAAGAAACTGCGCGTGTCTTATTACACCTACCCGACAGGGGTGATGACCGCACAACCCGGCAACAGTGAAATCGCACTCGGAGCTGTCAATATTACTCCTGATGTCGATAGTTTCCAGGATGGGAAAAANGTCAAAATCAACATCAGCAACCCGATTCCAGGAACTTACTTTTCCAATCTGGCACTGATCAATGTTGGCAAAAGCGAGAAAATTCAGACTCCATACAATGCCGCCACCAATGAGTATGCGACCGAAATCACCCACTTTTCAGACTGGGCCTTTCTGGTTCCCGTACAGACTACATTCACCAGCGGTGAAGAGGTAAAATACATCGATACCGACAACAGCGGCAATACTCAGACCCTCCGCGACAAGGAAATCAAGTACTCCTTCACTAACGGTTGGGAAGTAACCGACTGCTCCGACCCGGCTATGAAAGATGTTCTGACACGCCTCNTNACGNACTATAAAGGCTNTAAGTCCGGTGTCGTCAATCGGGCACGCACTGAAAAAGTCAATGTAACTGCCGGCGGAATCCTGCGTTTTACCTATACCCAGAATTACCGTACCGAAGTCTACACATTCACTTTTGCCAATAATAGCAATGTCACTCTTACCGTCAAGCAATATCTCGACCTTACGACCAGCTTCCTGTATGTCGGTCATTCAGGAGGCTCCGGCGAATAACTTGTGACAAACAAAATTTCAACCTAAAAACCTGTTATCGATATGAGAAAAAAATTATTATTATCTTCTGTGCTTTCTCTGTGCGGACTTTCGCTTATAGCACAAAATGAAAATACCTGGGGCCCGTTTGAACCCACCACTCCCTGGAGTAATATCTATGTCGGCATAGACGGTGGTGCTCAAACCATCTGGGGTAACAGCAAATTGTCTCCATTACGCCACAACGCCGACATCCAGATCGGCAAACTATGGAGCCCATTCTTCTCCACCCGTTTAAAATTCGAGATGGGACGTTTCAAAACCACTGAAAACGGCACCGAATATAAGAACAAGCAATTTACCTCTTTCGTATGGCACGCCGACGCCGTATTCAACTTCTCCAATATCTTCGGCGGCTATAAGCCGGAGCGCTTCTATAACATCAAAGGTTTTCTCGGCTTAGGAGCCGAACACACCTGGGGTGCAGGCAACGTTCTCGCCAACTATGAAAGCCGCAAGGCGACACAACTTGCCGTATTCGCCGGTATCACCAACACCTTCCGTTTAAGTCCTGCCATCGACCTCAACTTTGAAGTCCAGGGCGCGTTGATGCCCAAGGAAATCGAAGGCGAGCCGAACCGCGGCTGGCGTCCTCACGGCCAATTAAGCGCCATGATCGGCGTCGCCTACAAGTTCAAACCGAGAGGATTCACCGGCGTCACCCGAAGCGACAACAGCCGCCATGTTCAGCGCATCACCCAGTTGGAGCGGGAACTCAATACCTGCACACAGCAAAACCGCCAATACCAACAGGATCTGCAGAACACCCGCAATGCGCTCCAAGCCGCCCAGGCCGCAGCCCCCAGTTGCGCCACCAATCCGCAGGCGGGCCAGCAGCAAGTATCCTGTCCTACGAATATGGCATGCGGCTGCCCCACCGGCAACTGTACTTGCGGCAAATCGAAAGACAAAAAGCAGCAAAATCGGGCCAATACCACGGTAATGCCTGAAATGGCCGTGTTCTTCAACATCAACAGTGCCAAGATTTCTGCCCGCGAGACTCTCCAGCTTCAGCTTTATGCCGACGCTATCAAAGCGGCCTGCTGCCCATACGTTGTCGTAGGCTATGCCGACATCCAGACCGGTTCACGCGCCTATAATGAGAAACTGGCTCTAAGCCGTGCCGAAGCTGTAGTCAATATGTTGGTCAACAAGTACGGTGTCAACCCCTCTCTGCTGAAAGCGCAGGTCGGCAATCTTGACAATCCGCCTTTCACCGACACTATCTACAACCGCACGTCAATCATTCGCGTACCCTGATTCTCTCATTTCCTTTATATCCTATAAATTAAAAGCCCCTTGGACCGCTTTCATCCCGTTACGGAAAGAAAGAACCGTCCAAGGGGTTCTACATATCGCCACCTCAAGAAAATCTGCGGCTTATCTGTCAATATGCCTGCTTATCGCCGGCCACGGCATTGAAAACCGTCATGAACATAATCTTGATATCCAGCCAGAATGACCAATTCTCGATATACCAAACATCTTTCTTGATTCGATCCTCCATCTGACTGAGCTCTTTGGTCTCGCCACGGGCTCCTGTAACCTGTGCCCATCCGGTAATACCCGGGCGCACCCAATGGCGCACCATATACTTGTCGATCAAAGCGGAATATTCTTCCGTATGCCGGACCATATGCGGACGAGGGCCGACAATCGACATATCGCCTTTCAATACATTAATGAACTGAGGCAGCTCATCGACACTCGATTTGCGCAGGAAATTCCCGAATTTGGTCTTCCGTGGATCATCCTTTGTGGCCTGCAGTTTATCTGAATCCGCGTTGACTTTCATCGAGCGGAATTTATAGCAATAAAACTCCTCTCCGTTCAGCCCGTTACGCTTCTGTTTGAAAAAAACCGGTCCGGGCGACGTAATTTTTGTAATCAAACCCACTATGGGATAAATAATCAACCAGAAAGGAATCATAAAAAGTCCTGAGACAAAGATGTCGAAAGTGCGCTTGACGAACCGATTCTCTATCAGCATCAAAGGGTCCTCGCGGATATAGAGTACAGGCACCTGCCCAAGGATTTCCATCTGCATGGTGCGTTTCAGGTAGGTCCGGACATTCGGCACGCTGAAAAAACGGATGCAATTATGCTCGCAATAACTGATAATCGGCCGAATATCCGCCGCCTGAGCCGATGGCAGACAGCAATAGAGCTGCTGCACACGGTTTTCCTGCAGATAAGGGATGACGCTTTCCACAGTTCCGAGGAATGTCATTTGTTCGGGGAAGGTATCCACCGGCTTTTCGCAGAAATATCCCAATACTTTATAGCCGTAGAACGGATTTTTCATCTCCTGATATAGCTCCAGGATATTATCCTTGCCACCGACAAAGACGACCCTATGGATATTGTGACCCAAGCTGCGGAAGTAGCGGATCACACCCTTCGCACAAAAACGCCAGAGAATAAAAGTAACGCATATCGTGAGAAACAAACCGAGCAAACGCCACGGTTCGAAAATGGACATCCGGTTCACAAGCGTCACCACAATCAGGAAACATGCCGCCATGTAGAAGGTGGAAAGAAACACGTTCTGTAAAATGGAGCCTGCACGGGAAGAACGATAGAAAAATGAAATCGGACGAAGCCAAACCCCGATGATATAGCAAAAACTCAGCAAAGTGGTCATCCAATTATACAAGGCAGAAAAATCCGAGAGATTTCCCCCGGAATAAGAAAATTGATCTTTGAAGAAGGCATAAAAAATACCGTTCAACAAGATAATTTCGCTCATATACATAGCCAATTTCAAAGCTCCCGTCAAATGAGTTACTTGCTTCATAAAAAATATTTGTTTTAAATAGATATATTCGNCTTGCAAATATATATTTTTTTNATTTACCCTACAACTTTTAACCTNNCAATTTCCGGGCCTATTAAGCTTTTAATTAATTACAATCCTTTTTTTCACANAGGAANGCCCGCAACCTTTCTCNGCAACATCAAACNGCCACAACCCCTTTTATATGAGGATGCGCCTGATAATCAAGCAATGTAAAATCTTCATATTTAAACCCGCAGATGTCTGTCACGGCCGGATCAAGTTGCATTTTCGGCAACGGATACGGCTCGCGCGACAACTGCAAACGGGCCTGATCCAGATGATTGAGNTAAATGTGGGCATCCCCGAGCGTATGCACAAACGTGCCGGGCTGCAGTCCGGTCACCTGCGCGGCCATCAGNAACAACAAGGCGTAAGANGCAATATTGAAAGGGACNCCGAGAAAAATATCCCCGGACCGCTGATAAAGCTGAAGACTCAATTTACCATCGGCCACATAAAACTGGAACAGCGTGTGGCACGGNGGCAAGGCCATGTCCTTGATCGAAGCCACGTTCCAGGCGCTGACAATGATGCGCCGTGAATCCGGATTATTTTTAATCGTATCTANNGCCNCNCGCAGCTGATNNANGTGGCCGCCCNCGTANTNNGGCCAGGANCGCCACTGATAGCCATAAATCGNCCNGAGTTCACCGTCCTCGNCGGCNCATTCGTNCCAGATGCGCACGCCGTTTTCCTGCAGATAGCGCACATTCGTATCCCCGTTGATNAACCAAAGCAANTCGTGGATGATGGATTTGAGNTGCANCTTCTTNGTTGTGACCAGCGGAAAGCCTTCCGACANGTCGAAACGCATCTGATGGCCGAANACGCTCATCGTGCCGGTGCCGGTACGGTCTTCCTTTCGCACACCCTCGGTCAAAACGCGGGAAACAAGGTCAAGATATTGTTTCATGATGGAAAACGTTTGGTTTAAAGTTGCAAAAATAATCGTTTTTGTCGAATTTTCCACAATTCAGACGGATATCTGCGAAATTTATTTTTCTCATCCGGAAACGCCACCGATTGCAGACTCCACTCCTGCCAGCGGATAAGCCGCGGGAAAATGTGTCATGCCACCGCCACTGCAATCCGAGATAAAANATTAATNATCAACAGTAAATGACACCTATAACATCCGCCGGATATTATCAAATCGAACGTTCCATCACCTTGCAGCCTTCAATCACACCCCATACGACATAGAAGCGCCACCAGAAACTTGCCACNGACACCTGTTCACGGCAAAAGATGGAAAAACAAAAGCACATTAACCGCCATCAAGAAAAGCCACCCTACAACAAAAATGAGCAAATTGACCATAACATAAGACATTCTCCATCGGACCGACAGCCGGACCAGATCGGAAACGCAAATATCAAACGCGCAATGCGAAGGGAGACGGTAATGCCGGATCATACATATAAACCCAGCGATATATATGCTTGCATAGCCGAAGAAAACAATTACACCAACCGCCTTCTGCCACGTAAAACCATCGGCACATGCCATCCAAATGCCTGCAAGCGGCAGTAAACCAGAGAACAGCAGCAGCACGCCCTGCACATAAAGGTTCATCAGCACGGAAACCTGCATATAGTTCAGCCGAAGCACTTTCCCCAAAAGCAACAGAAACTGCTGGCAAAACACGAAAAACAAAGATCCAATAAATGAGGAACAAGAAAATATTTTTCGAATACCCATATTTCTATTTGATTCCAATTGAAATTATACAGCTCTCCATAACAGAATTAAACCACTCCTCTGTTTCAAAATTTCAGTCATTCATCTTCTATCTTAAAAAAAACGCGACAAAAGTACATAAAAAACTTGAGATTTTTACACCGGCAGGATAAAAAATCAAGGCTGCCACAACTTATCTGTCTTTAGATACCGTGCTCTTGGCAC
>WFLX010179267.1_pt1 | contig 13404 bp, 14 predicted proteins | sample 4967041 | NCBI WGS metagenome assembly WFLX01 (sample SAMN12857096, study PRJNA449069) | gut metagenome | isolation source: stool from male and female vole | host: Microtus ochrogaster | place: USA:Florida | collected 2017
GTGCTGGGAAAGGGTGAGGGCTTGGGATAGGGAATCCCCGCTTCGGAGAGAGAGGGGTTCCCCTCTCTCAAAAGTGAAGCCCTTGCGCACGGGGCGGTATTGGTGTAAAATAGAAGCACGATGAATCAGAATGATACAGACGAAACCTATGCACGTTTGCAGGAGATGTACGAACTGATGCAGCAGTTGGGCTTCACCGAGGAAATCGAGAACGCGATCTTTGACTATGAGGACTGCGTTTCTGACGAGGATTATGCCCGCTGGCGGGAAAAATACGCCCACTTCTTATAATCGGCTCTACGTTCGGTGTGCCGGAAAGACGGCGCGGCGATAGGGGACAAGCGCATGAAGAAAGAGACAAGGCGGAAGATCGGGCTGTACGTCGCGGCGGCAGCCGGCATCGTGATGGTGTATTTTGTGGCAGTGTACGTCGGTATGTTCCTGCCCAGTTTTGGTCGCGCCCGCCCATCGGAATCGCAGGAGTCGCTCGTCAGCCATTTTGGCGGCGAGGTGAACTTTGCCCGCAATCGCGTGGACACGGAATGGTTTTTGGCGGGCAATCCCGCGCGGCTTGAGCAGACTTCGTTCGACGGGCTGAACCTGGTGGCGTTCTTCCTGCCCGCGTCGGACGCAAAGGGCGTGGTGCTGCTGATGCACGGCTACCATTCCGCCCCGCTGCGCGAGTATGCCACGCTCGCCCGGTTTTACCACGACCTCGGCTACCATGTGTGCCTGCCCTACCAGCGGGCGCACGGCGAGAGCGAGGGAAGATATGTGACGTTCGGCATCAAGGAACGCTACGACTGCCGCGACTGGATATTCCGGCTGGACGAGATGTTCGGCGGCGAGTTGCCGATTTTTGTGCAGGGCATCTCTATGGGATGCGCTACCGTGGTGATGGCGAGCGGCTTTGACGACCTGCCGCTGAACGTGCGCGGGTTTATCGCCGATTGCGGCTTTACCGACCCAAAATCGATGTGCTATTACGAGATGGCCACGCTCCGCCACATTCCCGCGTGGCTTTCAAGAATGTTGCTCGCGACGGGCGGCATGTACACCAAACTGTTCGCGGGTTTTTCGCTCGATGAGTACAGCACGCTGACCGCCCTGCGGGAGAACCGCCGCCCGGTGCTTTTTATCCACGGGACCGAGGACAGGCGCGTACCGATTGAGATGACGCTCGCCAATTACGAAGCCTGCTCCGACCCCAAGGAACTCTACCTTGCGGAGGACGCGACCCACGCCGTCTCTTATATACAGCAGGAAGAGAACTACAACCGCCGCGTCAGCGATTTCTTGCAGTGGTACGGCGCGCGCTAGCCGTAAGACGAACGGGCACTAAAAAAGCCGCTCCCCAAAGGGAGTGGCTTTTTTGTCGCTTGCGTCCGTGCTAGTAGGTGAACGCTACGCCCAGCCGGAGGTCAATGTTGAAACTTCCGGGGGTGACGAGGGTGAACCTGCGCTTTGTTTCTTCGGTCCATTTTTTAGAATACATATCGTATGTCGGGTATTCAAGTTGATAATAGCCAAAGCCAATCAGGTTAGTGTAGATATTTACGCCCGCGAACACGCCGAAGTTGCCCGTAAACTTGAACGCGGTCTCCACGTTCGCGCCTGCCGTTGCCCAGAATCCTGCGAGCAGCTGGTCTATTTCCATGTCGCCGCCAAGTTTATCGGTGTTGCCTGCATACGCGGTGTTCAGACCGAACGTGCCGTGTACCGCAAGCGTGACTAAATCCGTCACGAGCGGCGCGCCGCCCAAGCCGAACATATACCGCGTGTTGACACCGTTCAGGCTATTATCGATGGTTATTCCGTCGGCCAGCCCGTAGATGTCCTTGATGGAATATGACTTTCCGTCGCGCTCGATTTCATCAAGCGAAAAACGGGAATAGCCGATTTCAACGTCGGTGAACGACGAGAACCGGTTTTCGCGCACTTTAAGGTGGTGGTACGCCAGGTTCGTGGCGAACGCCGACCAGTCGTAGTCGTTGTTGCCCTTTGCCACGTCCGACCAGGACTGATTCCAGAATGATGCGTCAAACGCAATCGCATGAATTGAACGCTCGTTCTGCGCGGATACAGCGGTCGTACCCAAAACGAGTGCAGCCGCCAGTGCAGCAAGTTTTCTCATAAAATCTCCTTACGCCCCTGCACGGAACGCTTTGTAGTTGGTGTGTTTACGATACAAAAAAAACTATTTATGCAACTGGCTGACAGTTTTTCGGAAGAGCTGCGCACCGTCAGGGCATTTCTATTTTCCTTGCGTCCGCGCCATTTTGGGGGTATAATGGGCATAATGCTGGCATTGAGTGTGAACGCACATACGCCGCGTGCGATTGCGGCGGCATTTGAGAAAATACACGGAATGGTGTGCGCGGGAGCGTTAGGCGCGGATGAGCCGGTGCGCGTCGTGCTTGCTCCGGGGCAGTATCACGAAATCCTGGCATACAATCTGGCAAACCCGCTCGTTATGGAAAGCGTTCCCGGCACGGCGGCGCAGGACTGCGTGGTGANCGCGGAGAACTGCGAGCGATTCCATAAAGACACGGAAAACCGCGCGGTGTTCGTCATCGGNCCGAAAGCGACTAAGGTGACGTTGCGCGGCTTTACGGTTGAGAACACGCACGTCAAGACGGACGATGATGCCGCGCTCGGCAATCAGGCGGAGGCGTTGTGCTGGCATAACGGCGGCGGTATCCTGCTCGCGGAGCGGATGCGCTTTGTCAGCCGGCAGGATACAGTGCACGTCAAGGGTGTTTCCTGGTTCAGGGACTGCTTTGTTTGCGGCGACGTCGATTTTATTTGGGGCTACTGCGACGTGAGCCTGTGGGAGCGTTGCCATATCCACGTGCGGCAGGACAACCGGGGCGACGGGCGGGACGCATACGTGCTGCAAAGCCGCGCGCTCAACGGCAAGCCGGGATTCGTCTTGAGCAGCTGTACGTTCACTGCCGACGTGCGCGGGAACGGCGCGCATATTTACGTTGCCCGTTCGTCCGGCACGGGCAGAAGCGACAGCCCCGACCGCTGGGACAGCGTTGCGCTCATCNACTGCACGGTCAGCCCGGAATACGACGTGTCGTTGTGGACGGACGNGGGCGGCAGACGCGCGGTGTATCCTGCGGGCAGCGCGGCGGTCGGCTGGCGCGAATACGGCACGAAGTCGCCCGGCAAAGACGGTGTTCCCGTGGCGGCGGACACGGGCAGGCGTTCGCCGCATGGCTATGTGCTGTCCGATCAGGAATATCGTGCGGGGTATGCGGACTCGTCGCATATTCTTGGCGCGTATGCGGCGCGGTATGCGCAGTGGGAAAAGGAAGCAAGATAAAAAGTTGTCCGCAATGTCGTCAGCTTTTTATCTGCAACGTTTGCGTCGCAAACGATAGTATCGATCGTGTGTTTTCATTGTAATACAAACGCACGATCAAAAGCCAGTCGCGGTCTTGTTCCGGCAAAATCGCCCGGGGCTTTTTATGGGAGACGGCATGAAAGACGTACACATTGAGGATTTCGGCGGTAAGAACGACGGGGCGTTTGACAACACGGACGCGTTCGGCAAGGCGTTCGCCGATTTGCAGGCGCACGGGGGCGGTACGCTCACGGTGGGAAAAGGCGTGTGGCGCACGGGGGCAATCACCCTGTTCAGCGACACGACGCTGGTTCTGGAAGAGGGCGCGGAACTTTCCTTTATTCCTGAGCCGGAACGCTATCCGCCGGTCTATACGCGCTGGGAAGGCGTGGAATGCTACGCCATGCATCCGCTTATCTATGCGGACCGGCAGAAGAACGTGACGATTACGGGCAAAGGCACGGTGAACGGCAACGGCAAGCCGTGGTGGGACTTGCGCAACGCAAAACGCAACAAGCAGTTTGAGCCGAAAGAGCCGTATGAATGCGCGCTGGCAAAACTCAATCCCGGCTACAAGACGCAGCCGGGCGGCGGCGGCGGGCGCGAAGTGCAGTTCCTGCGCCCCAGCTTCATTGAGTTCATCAACTGCGAGAACGTGACGCTGGAGGGCATTACCGTAAAGGACAGCCCGTTCTGGACGATTCATCCGCTGTACACCAAAGGGCTGACGCTTAAAGGCTTGTATGTGGAGAATCCTAAGGACGCGCCCAATACGGACGGCATCGACATTGACTCCTGCGAGGACGTGCAGATTCTTGGCTGCAACGTGAAAGTGGGCGACGACGGTATCTGTATCAAGAGCGGCAGCGGCGCGGACGGCATCCGCGTGAACAAGCCGACCCGCAATGTGGAAATCCGCGACTGCAAGGTGCAGTGGTCGCACGGCGGCATCGTCATTGGCAGCGAGACTGCCGCGCCTATCAGCCATATCGTGGCGGAGAACTGCGACCTGAGCGGCACGGACCGGGGCATCCGCATAAAGAGCCGTCGCGGGCGCGGCGGCGACATCTCCGACATCCGGCTACGGAATTTGGATATGTCGGACACACTCTGCCCGATTGCAATCAATATGTACTACAAGTGCGGCGAGAACGACCCGACAAGCCCGTTGTTCTCACTGGACAAGCAGCCCGTCACGGCGGAGACTCCCAAAATCCATGACGTGCATATCAGCGGCATCAAGGCGACGGGATGCAAGGCGAGCGCAGGATTTATCGTGGGACTTCCCGAAAGCCCGATTACCGGCCTGACGATCACGGACTGCGAAATCAGCACGGACGAGGCGAGCGCGGAAAGCCCGATGGACAGCGATATGTTCTTCGGCCTGCCGGAAGTACGCGTAAAAAGTTTCCGTGTGCGCAACACGCCCGACGCGACATTCGAGAACGTGCGGATCAGCGGACCGCAAGAGGCGTTCATCTACGAATAAGTCGCCCTAGACTATCGGAAAAAATTGCACTATAATAGGGCAGTTTATTTGTATACAAACCGCAAATGCGGGGTTAAGGAGTGTACTATGGCAAAAGTAGTTACTTTTGGTGAATTGATGCTGCGCATTCAGCCGGCTGATTACTATCGTTTTGTGCAGGTTGACGCAATGACGACGACGTTCGGCGGCGGCGAGGCAAATGTCTCTGTTTCGCTCGCGAACTATGGACACGAATCATATTTCGTGTCAAAGTTGCCGACCCACGAAATCGGACAGGCGGCGGTGAACAGCCTGCGCAAGTACGGCGTTCACACGGAATATGTCGTCCGTGGCGGTCCGCGCGTGGGCATTTACTACAACGAAAAAGGCGCGTCACAGCGCGGCTCAAAATGCGTGTACGACCGCGCGGGCTCTTCAATCCAGCTGGCAAAGCCGGAAGAATTCAACTGGAAAGAAATCCTGAAGGACGCAAAATGGTTCCACATCACGGGCATTACGCCGGCGCTCGGTCCGAACATGGTGACCGCGTGTGTTGAGGCATGCAAAGTCGCGCGCGAACTGGGCGTGACCACTTCCTGCGACCTGAACTACCGCGGCAAGCTGTGGACAAAGGACGAGGCTCGCAAGGCGATGACCGAAATCTGCAAGTACATCGACGTGTGCATCTCAAACGAGGACGACGCGAACGACGTGTTCGGCATCAAGTCAGAAGGCACGGACACCACTAAGGGCGAGCTGAACAATGACGGCTACGTTTCTGTGGCGCGCCAGCTCAAAGAGAAATTCGGCTTCAAGAAAGTGGCGATCACGCTGCGTTCTTCAATCAACGCAAACCGCAACGACTGGCAGGCCCTGCTGTACGTGGACGACAAGGACTACGCGTTCTCAAAGAAATACGAGATGTGGATTGTTGACCGCGTTGGCGGCGGCGACTCATTCGGCGGCGGCTTGATTCACTCACAGCTGAAAGGCATGAGTACGCAGGATTCCATTAACTGGGCGGTCGCGGCTTCTTGCCTGAAGCACTCAATCATCGGTGACTACAACATGGTCAGCGAGGACGAAGTGAACAAACTCGCCGGCGGCGACGGCAGCGGGCGCATTCAGCGTTAAGCGAACGTCTGCCTGACAAAAAAACACCGCTCCAAAACGGAGCGGTGTTTTTTTGTGTGATTGTCCTGCCGCAGACGGCGTTTGATTATTCTTCTGCGGGAAGTTCCTGCGACGGCTGCTCTTCGGGGTCGTCGGCAGGTTCGGGCGCGATTTGTGGTTGCGGCTGCGGCTTTGTTTCTGTCAGTGCCGCTTTGAGCGTAAGCAGTTCGCGCGGGGTAACAGTCTGCGCGTAGCCTGCGACGGCAAGGATGATGACATCGCCGCTTTCTGCGGTCTTCAGCTGGACTCTGATCAGTTCGTCTTCCTCTTGGAATTCTTTCATGCTTTTTGTGACTACACTGTCTTTTTCAGAGCCGCGCGACGTTATGCTGTCAACGGTCATTTCCTGGTAGGTGTAGTCGCGGACAATGGCAAAGTCATACAGCACGGCATCGTTGCTGCCGCGCGTTTTTTCCGCATACGCGTCCGCCACTTGGTCGATGAACGAGCAGAGTGCGTCGGCGTTCTCTTTGGTGATGACGACAAAATCGGTGAGTTCCGCTACCTTTGCGCCGTCTGATTTCTTGCCCACGTCAGAAAGCGCATAGAAGGTTTTCTTGCCCGGCTGTTCGGTCAGCTTGTACACTTTGCAAATCGTGTCTTCCGTGCTGATGACGTGTATGTCATACGACGCGTTGANGTGCCGTGCGGTTTTTGCGGTAAAATCGGTAAAAAGGCTGGTTTCCGGCGTAGAAGCACAGCTGGCGAGCAACAGCGATGCCGCAAACGCGGTGCAAGCCGTTCCAAAAAACTTTTTCATAGAGTATTCCTCCTGCATGATGTGTATTACAATATAGAAAAATAAGCGAAAATACAATATGCCCCCGTTGAAAAAATACTTTTTTTTTTGTATTGTTAATAATATTTTTGCCGACATTATGCGGGCAAAAAAAGGATTCTTTATGAGAAAATATGTTGTGTTGGCGGNGTTGCTCGCCTTGTGCGGGGCAGTCGCCTTTGCGCGGACTTCACGCGCATCTGTGGAAGCCCAGACAAAAGACGCGCGTTCCGTTCATGCGGTCGGACTCAGTGCGCCGATATGGAATCAGACGTGGGGAGACGACGTGCAGTGGTCTGCCGCAGGCGTTGACCTGATGTATCATCATCTTGCCGTCCGTCCGAACCGCTTTTCTGCGTTCACGGACGCTGCTTTCGGGTACAGCAATTTTTCTTTGGACGGTGCGGACGACAGTGCGGGCGGCTTCAACACGCGCTTTATGTTCGGCTTGGGCGGTGCGCCGGTCGTTATGAGAGATCTTGTGGTCGCCGTGCATGGCACGTTCGGCACGAACCTTGCGTATACGTGTGCCAGCGACTTTTGGCTTTTTGGGTTGTGGGCGACCGTCGGCATGAACGCGGAGGCCTCGTATACGTTTGCGAAAAACCTTGCCGCTTTTGCGGGGGTCACGATGTACACCAATGTGTTCGGCATTGGCGTGTGGGACCGGGCGGCATATACGAGAAACGCATACGCAATTTCACCCGGAAGTTTCAACGTTGATTTCCGCCTGGGCGTAGCCTTTGTGTACTGAATGGCTGAGGCATTGTCCCCGGCAGCACACTAGCCGTTGCGACGCGTCATATCAACTAATCTGATGCGTCATATCAGCTAATCTGATGCGTCATATTAACTAATCTAACGCATCATATCAGCCGTTCTGACACGACAGAGCGGCAGTCGGGCGGCATAGAGCGACCGCCGCCCGTCAAACGGATGGTTGTGATTACAGGTGCTTGGTAAGAGAAAATCCTGCGGGCGACAGCGAAATCTGTATGTCCTTGGTGCAGAGCGTGTGCAGCCACGGCACTAAAAAGCCGACTGCCGTTCCGACCGCCGCGCCGACCAGAACGTCCGTGGCAAAATGGCATCCGGCATAGACGCGCGAAATGCCCGTGAGCGCGGCAAGNCTGTATGAGACCGCCGCAAACGGAATCCTGAGCGGNGATTCGGGAAACCAGGTGGCGAACGTGTACGTGCCGAACGTTGCGGCGGCGAACGCCATAGTCGTGTGTCCGCTGAAGAACGAGCGGTTCCAGTCGTCCTCCTTGCCCTCGTCGCCGCGGTAATAATTGTACGGGCGGACGCGCTGGACGACTGGCTTTGCGATGTGCGGGAGCGTGTGCGCCATAATCAGCGTTTCCGCCGCAATGGCAACCTGCGTGAACAAATCCTTGAGCGCATAGTTTTTGTAGACAAAATACGAGCTGAACAGGACCGTACCGGCGGGCAGCAGCACCATCATGGCATCTCCCGTGAGGTCGAACGGCTTGCTGTAGCGGTGCATGAGCGCACGGTCAAAGGCATTCACGTCGTTTTTGTCATAGGTGCTGCCGTCCCACTTGTCCGTGGCGGCGGTAAAATCGTAGATATTGTGGAACAGCTCGCCCGCAAGCAGAGCCGTGCCGATCGGGATTTCGGTCCTGAGATTGAGCGTGAACGGCTGTGCGACGGCGCGCGCGGCAATCAGGCAGAGCAGGGCGGAAAAGATGACGTGTTTTTTCTGCATGGAAGTAGTGTACCACATACGGATTTTTTTGTATACTTCGGTATAATGGTGCTGAAATGTATTTATTTCGCCGGCAGCTTGTGCTTCCTTTTGTACGGCATGAAGCTGATGAGCGACGGAATTCAGAAGGGCGCGGGGCAGAAATTGCAGAAAGCCCTCGCGTTCGTGACGGGCAACCGCCTGGTCGGGCTGCTGACGGGCATGGTGCTGACGATGATTATTCAGTCGTCGGGCGCGACGACGGTCATGGTCGTGACGTTCGTCAACGCCGGGCTGATGACGTTGCGGCAGTCAATCAGCGTCATTTTTGGCGCGAACATCGGCACGACGATTACGGGATGGATTGTCGCGCTGTTCGGCTTCAACTTTAAAATGGAGCTGCTCGCCGTCCCTATTTTTGGCATCGGGTATCTGCTTACTATTATCAAGCGCATTCACAAAGAGAACGTAGGGCACGCGATTATGGGATTCGCGCTGCTGTTCATCGGGCTGGGGTGGCTTTCCAGTTCGTTCCGGCTGGAAGAGGGCGGCACGTTCGCGCAGTTTTTGTTGCGGGTGCAGGGCTACGGCGCGCTGACCGTGCTGATTGGCGTGGTGGTGGGAACGATTATCACGGGGCTGCTCCATTCGTCAAGCGCGATGAGCGCGATTATCATCACCATGGCGTACAACGGGCTTATCACCTGGGAATTCAGCGCGGCAATGATTATCGGCTCGTCCATCGGCTCCACGGTGGACGCGATAATGGCTTCGTTCGGGGCAAGGCCGGACGCAAAGCGCGTTGCGGCGGTGCACGTGCTGTTCAATCTTTCCACGGCGGTCATCGCGCTCCTGCTGTTCAAGCCGTTCTTGCAGTTCGTGAATTTCATCACGCCGGGGAATGGTGAGCATCAGATTATCTACCATATCACGATGCTGTATACGGTCTTTAAGGCGTTCGGCACGGTGCTGTTCCTGCCGTTTACCAAGCAGATTGAGTGGCTCATGCGCAAGCTGATTAAGGACGACGCGAACGCCATTCCCACCGAATACCACCTTGAATTCAACGAGCGCATGGCGGCGGAATCTCCCGAAGGCTGCGTGTTCCGTGTGCAGCGGGAAATCGCGGCGTTCTCCGACGTGGTGGTGGAGATGTTCGATTCGTTGCAGGAGGGACTGCGCACGCCGAGCAAGGAATTCGTGGAGAACCAGTTCCCGCAGATTGAGCAGCGGGAACGCTACACCGATCAGATGCAGGACGAAATCCTGCATTATTTGGTGCGCTGTACGCACTTGCATTTGAGCGACGAATCCAAGGACAACGTGTCGCTGATGATGCAGCTTGCGGGCGAGATGGAGAGCATGGCGGACGGCTGCCTGAACATCGCCAACCAGATCAAGAAATCCGTTGACCGCAACATGACGTTCCCTGCGGAGGACGTTGACCGCCTGCTGCCGTATTTTGAGCTTGCGCGGCAGTTCCTCTATTTTATCCAGAAAAACATTGCCAACATGCAGTCGCTTTCTGCCGAGCAGTTCCAGTTTGCGAGCGACCTTGAGCAGCAGATTGACGACGAGCGGCGCAACTTGCGCCGCGTGGCGCGTGACCGCATGGAAAACGGCGGCGACGTGCGCTCCGAGCTTCTCTACATCGACATGGTGCGGCAGATAGAGAAATTCGGCGACCGTTGTTTTGATGTCGCGAGCGAGCTGGGAAAGAAGGTGCGCGCGACCGCACGGGCATAATGACAGCGAGGTGAAGTATGCAAAAATCGGGCGAAGATTACCTTGAGGCAATCCTGCGCTTGCAGGAAGAAAACGGCTTTGTCCGTTCCGTTGACGTGGCGCATAAGATGAACGTGTCGCGTCCGAGCGTGAGCCGTGCCATGGGCATTTTGGAGAAGGACGGCTACATTGCGTTCGCGTTCGGCAACATGATCAAGCTTACCCCGGAAGGCATGGCAAAGGCGCGCGACATCTACGGCCGGCACAAACTGCTCACGACCTTTTTGCAGCTGATAACCGGCCTGCCGCAGGATCAGTGCGAGGAAAACGCCTGCCGCCTGGAACACGACATCGACGCGGACGTGATGGACGGCATCCGCGCCTGGGTGGAACGCCATTCCGGGGAAGCGTGACGTATGCGGGCGCGCTTCTGCTTGCGTTTGTCCGTGCCTTGCGCTAGAATCAACGCACGGAAAGTGAGCATATCAGATTAGGTGCAGAGTGAGGTTTGCGGTGGATTCTCCGACATTTGCGTTTGACGTGCATATGCATATTATTCCCTTGCAGCACGCCTGTCTTTCTTCGTATGTGGAGCTTGCGCGGGGGCGGGGCGGGCAGGAAGTGTTTGCCCTTGCGTCCGCAAAAGATTACATCGCCAAAGGCGTGCTGACCGGCAAAGGCGACGTGCTCAACCTGCTCAACGCCATGGAGTGCACCCCTGCGGACGAAATCGCGCTGTATGCGGACGACATTCGCGGCGCGTTCAGCGACGGCGCGCTTGTTCCCGTGCTGGACGAAAACGGCATCCATATTGACGGCTACGGCAAGCATCTTTCGTATGATTATGTGGTGCTGTGTCCNCAGATTATGGACTTCAATGCCGACNTTCCGCTGTCCGTCCGCTACAAGGACGCGCCCCGCCACGACCTTTTTAAGCAGGCGGCGCAGATTCTGGACGGGATTGCCGAATACAAGCAGGCGCACCCAAAAAGCCGCGTCATCGTGCGGCCNTTCATCGGCATCAATCCGTTGCTGTATGAGCCGGATTTTATCCGCAACCTGCTGGAGACCTGCTTTGGCAAGAAAAGCGGCTGGAANCCCCGGCGCGAAAGAGTCCTTGCCGACTGGAAGCTGGTGGGCAGCCGACGCAGCGGCGCGGGGCAGTTTGACGAGACGCACCTGCCGTACAAAAATGCCTTTGCGGGCGTAAAACTCTATCCGCCCATGGGCTTTGACCCGTACCCTGACGACGCGGNTCAGCGCGAGAAAACGGAAATCCTGTTCAGTTTTTGTGAGGAACACGCCGTTCCGCTGGTAACCCACTGCGACGACCAGGGATTCCGCACGGTTTCGCTCGAAGATTCGTTCAGGTATACCAGCCCCGAACGCTGGGAGCGTGTGCTTGAGGCGCATCCCCGGCTATATGTCGATTTCGCACACTTTGGGCAGCAGTATTACAAAGGGCTTGCGCCCGACAAGGACAAAAGCCTGCCGCAGAAACTGATAGACATGATGACGGGGACGGTCGCGTCATGGCACGAGCATATTCTGCGCCTGATGACGACCTATCCACACGTGTACAGCGACTTTTCGTTCAGCGGCACCAAGACCGACATCTGGAAATGGCTTTGGCAGGTGCTGGAAGACAGCGGCGAGGAAGCGCGCAGCCGTTACGCGCACCGCCTGCTGTTCGGGACGGACTGGCCGCTCTGCCTGACCAANATTCCCGGCGCGCTCGAATACTGGCGNGACTTTGCCGACAGCCCNATTCCTGCCGACTTGTGTCATCTGATGCTGAGCGGGAATCCGCAGGAGTTTTTGTTCAGATAGGCGATTGCGCGGAATTCGTTTTGATGGCATTGCGAATTGAATCCTGTCACAAAAAAAGTTGGCAGCAAGTGCGGNGCGGATGGAATTGTCCGCGCTCGAAATACCGCAGTTTTTTTGCCGCCTCTCTCCATACCGTACATGCACGTATGTGCATATCCCATACTCACTTATGTACATACCGCACACCCGCTTATGCACATACCGCATATACACGTATGTGCATATCACATGGTGTGATATGTCGTAAATGCATACTTTACCGCACCGAACGCGTCAACCGAGCCGAATTTTCCGGGGGCTCCCCGCAAGCGGGTCGGGCTTTGCGTGCTTCCGCTTCCGCTCCATTCTTCCGCTTGCGCTCCAGAACGCCTTGCGGCGGCACTCCAATCCCTAGCCCAGTCCCGCCCCTTGCAATCATCATATAATTCGGCAATAATGAGAGCATATTTTATATCATGTCCGCCAACGCGGACAGTCATAGAGGCGCGGATATGTTGTTTTTGTTCGGATTACTGCTGTTCATCTACACAATTATAGATGAATGTGCGGAAGAGCGTGAGCGCGAGGACAGACGCGAGCGCAGGCGTGAGCGTGAGAGGCAGGAAGAGCGTCACAAGGAGCTCATGGAGGCTATGAGCAGGAAGAAGCCTTCGGGTCGCAAGAAAGTGACGAGGACATACGCGCGTGACGAGCGCGGCAGGTTCGTGGCGAAGGAGACTGTGGAGGACGTGGAATGACTGCCCGTCAGTCCACGCCTTCTTGGTAGAAGTGGCAGCCGCGCTTGCCCTGTTCTTTTGTCTTGTACAGTGCTTTGTCCGCCTTTTTGTACAGTTCTTCGCTGTAGCCGGTGGCAGAGAACGCCGCGCCCACGCTCACGGAAACGGGCTTGATGCCGTCTTTCATGTTGGCAAGCTGTTCGTTCACGGAGGCGATTTTTTGGATGATGATGTCGCCCGTGTTCGCCTTGTAGTCGGGAAGCACCGCCGCAAATTCGTCGCCGCCGATGCGGGCAACGTAATCGCTCTTGCGGAACGTGCTTTTGAGAATCCGCGCGGAGAGTTTCATCCCCCGACGTTCGCGCAGGAAACTGCGTTGCGAATAGCATCGAGGTATGTTGATTATATCTCATTTCGGGAAAAAGGAAAATCGAAAATATAGGCGCGTTTACAATCAGCAACTAAAATAATCGCCGGGCAAAGCCCTGCTTATTGTACTGCGATTTCTCGCTTCACTACGGAATCGCGTTTTCATTGCATCTAAAACAACGTCTATGTATTCTCGTCGCCCCGCGTCATTCCGCGAGGAACGACTCCATGGTGTCCACCAGCTCGCTGAAATTTGAGCGCAGCCGCTTCATCAGGTCTTTGGTG
>WFLX010146173.1_pt1 | contig 13402 bp, 11 predicted proteins | sample 4967041 | NCBI WGS metagenome assembly WFLX01 (sample SAMN12857096, study PRJNA449069) | gut metagenome | isolation source: stool from male and female vole | host: Microtus ochrogaster | place: USA:Florida | collected 2017
GAATTGAAGATTGTCAACGGTCGTCATCCTGTAATCGAGCGTCGGTTGCCGCCGGGAGAAGCATATATTGCCAACAGTGTCTCTCTTGATTGCGACAACAATCAGATAATAATGCTGACCGGACCCAATATGAGCGGTAAGTCAGCCCTGCTTCGCCAGACAGCCTTGATTACCCTGATGGCACAGACCGGAAGTTTCGTGCCTGCCGATAGCGCGGAAATCGGAATAGTGGATAAGATTATGACTCGCGTGGGCGCTTCCGACAATATTTCCGCAGGAGAATCAACCTTTATGGTGGAAATGAATGAGGCGGCGGCTATTCTCAATAACATGACTTCACGTTCGCTGATTCTCTTTGACGAATTAGGCAGAGGAACATCTACCTACGATGGCATCTCCATTGCTTGGGCAATTGTGGAGCATATTCACGAAAACGGCAGCACCCGCCCTAAGACCCTCTTTGCAACGCATTATCATGAACTGAATGAAATGGAAAAATCTTTCCGAAGGATTGTCAACTACAATGTTTCGGTAAAAGAGATTGACGGCAAAGTAGTGTTTCTTCGCAAATTGCAGCGCGGAGGGTCGGAACATAGTTTCGGCATACATGTTGCCAAACTTGCCGGGATGCCCCCGTCGATAGTGAGGCGTGCCGATCAAGTATTGAAAAATCTTGAATCCACGGCTGTAACCCCCGATTCTAAAAATAAAGGGAAAGAAATTTTCCCAACTCCGAATAAAGCGGATGTTAAGGATATCGCTGCCAAGCGAGACGGCTATCAACTCTCATTGTTCCAGCTTGACGATCCGCTGCTGTGTCAGATTAGGGATGCTCTGCTCAATATAAGCATAGATAATCTCACTCCGATTCAGGCGCTCACAAAACTTCATGAGTTGCAATCATTGCTCACCGGAAAATAATACTTAATTCTTATGATTCTTGACGTGCATACCCGTCGCAAGCCCCCTTAGCCTGAGGGTATAATTTCCGTAGCTCCCGACGAGCTGCCGAAAGAGCTGCCTGCGCAGCGCTATTCAGTCGGCATTCATCCTGGGAAAATACCGGCGGGAGGTGTCTCGGAAGAGGAGATGGATAAATTGAGGAAAGCGGCGCTGCGTCCTGATGTGGTGGCGATTGGAGAATGCGGAATTGACCTGATGCGGGAGGGAATGGCTCCGGCAGCCATTCAGATGAATGTTTTGAAAAAGCATATAGAAATCAGCGAATCGGTGAAGAAGCCGTTGATACTGCATAGTGTAAAAGGGCAGGAAATAATCTGCGGGATGCGTAAAGAGATGAAGCCGGAGCAAGAATGGATAATCCATGGATTCAGGGGGAAGCCGACGATATTGGATATGTATTTAAAGGCAGGGATAGCTGTGAGTTATGGCGAGCATTTCAATGAAGAGAGTGTTCGGCGCACTCCGCCCGACAAATTATACACCGAAACCGACGAATCACAAATTCCGATACGCGAAATAATCGCCGGAATTGAGAGAATCCGGAATTAGGCTCGCCGATTCGCTAAGCGAGCACTCCACCAAACACACGCGTTGAAAATCAAGAATTAAGAATCAAGAATTAAGAATTATGGGTTAGGGATTTCTTGGCGGAACCGGGTCATAGCCGCTGCCGCCCCAGGGGTGGCAGCGAAGAATGCGTTTTGCAGCCAACATCAATCCCTTTACGGGTCCGTGGACTTTAAGAGCCTCAATGGCGTATGCAGAACAAGTGGGTGTAAATCTGCATGATGGTGGAAAATGCGGTGAAATAGCGGCTTGATAAAACCGTATCGGTAAAATCAATATATAAATCACAAATTTTTTCATTCCTTATTCCTAAAGGGCTCCTTGCTCGATAAGTGTGGCTACGCGGTCGATAATCGCGTCTTNCTTATTCTTCTTCNGATTAAATCCCNCCTTCATANTCATTCCGAAAAATCGCCCNAACGTCTGCCAGAAACCAGCCCGAAAACTCCCTAAGAATGCTTTGACAATATGATAGGAACTCTGGTCGGTTTCGCGATTGATTAACTTCAAAAGGATTTTTCCCTGCCCTTTTGTCATTGACTTCACCACGGGCTTATACCTTTCAAAAATATCCTTCTCGAGTTTCTTGAGATGAGCCTCCCTTTTCTTCTGGTCGGGGATTGTCTGAATGTATTCGTAGGTTTCGCAAAGAGTTGAATAGCAAAGTTTGGCGTATGGAAGGGTCTTACGCACATCACGCACCGTTTTCCAATAAAAATCCTCCTCCTTCTTGTTTTTAAACTTCATCGGAGGATAGACCACGATTTCACGGATATATGTCATCCTGACTGTGTCGCCATATTCATCCACAAAACGCTGAAAACCTTCGTAGGGGTTGATGGTTAATCTCGCTTCTTCATATTCCTGTGGGGGCGCAGCTTGCGCAGCAACCGGCATAAAGTATGCCACCCAGGCAGCCAATGAGGCAAAAAGGGTGAAGAGGGCTCTGCGTCCGTGGCGAAATATGGAATCAAGAAATGTCATTTCAGAATTATTGTTAACAGAGTGTCCGGTTTTTACCCATAATTCAGGTATTTTCAAAGTTCCGTCTTTAAATTCCACTTCCTCCCGAATCTGTGGAAGGAGATTCTCAATCTGCATAAAATCGGTAATCCTCTCGTGTAATTGCTGATTGAAATTCAATAAATTTTCTCCTTCCCTACAGTCTGATAATATCGGTTTCAAATCCCCGATAAGATGAGGGTAGTAGGGTGTTGCGGAATAAGCCGCTTCGAGTGCGCCGAGATGCACGGCACTCCATCTTCCATGCAACGAGATGTTCCATTCCTCCGGTCTCCCCTTTTTTACTCTCGAAGCTCCCCCTTCGATGGGTATGGAGAGGATCAAAGGGGGTTGCTTCCCCCCACCCGCCACGCAAGTGCGTGCCGCATCGCGGGGTGATGCTCCCGACTCGGAAAAGGCTTTGCTCCAAGCTTCCGAATCTCCTGCCCCGGCTATGCGATGAAAGAGCCACCGGGAGTATAACGCTGAGGAAGCCAGATAGGGAATCACTTTTGCCGATTATTTAGTAAACTTACTCTTATCAGGGTTGGGATTAGTGAATGTTCTGTTCCAGCGAATCTTGTTAATATCCAATAGAGGCTTTTCCTCATCTATCGAAGTGAGAATCAACATTGGAGAACCTACGATATGGTCTTCAGGCACGAATCCCCAATAGCGTGAATCAAGTGAGCGGTCGCGGTTGTCACCCTCCATCCAATAATAATCATATTTGAATGTATAATATGGGTTTGCAACGTCGTTAATATAGATCTCGCCGTCTTTCACCTCAACTTTGTTTCCCTCATAAACTTGCACACAACGCTTATATATCGGCAGATTGTTGAGAGTGAGTTTCAAGGTAACTCCACGTTTGGGAATCCAGAATTTGGAGAAATTGGTGCGGGTCCAATTATAAGGCTCATATTGCGGGTAAACGCCGCCCATGTCGAAGAATCCGCTTTCACCTTCGCGAATCAGGGGTCCGTTGACCTCCTGCCATTTTTCAACCTCAGCCTTAGCTTTGGCGGTCAGGGGAACATCGTAGAATTTAAACGGCACGAAATCCACNACAATCGGTGCTCCTCCGGCATCTTCGCGTCTCACTCCGATTGATTGCCATTTCNCTTCGCTTATGGCTCCATTCACCNGANTAATANAATTGAACTGCACATTTTCAGCATTCGGCACCAATTGGTCATCGATAAATATTGAGTCATTTCTAATTTCGAGCCATTCTCCCGGCAAGCCGATGCAACGCTTCACATAGTTCTCACGTCTGTCGACGGGGCGCACCAATATTTCACCGAACCGTTCGGGATGACCGGCTATGAATGCGGCGGGATTGCTGACGCCGTTTTTACGCAATTGCGAGCAGATGATATAATAATCTTCATTGGGAGCGCTTGCCAAGACAGTGTCCCCTTGCGGATAATTAAACACTACTATGTCCCCACGCTCAATGCTGCGGATGCCCGGCAAGCGATGATATGATAGCTGAGGTTTCTCGATATAACTCTTTCCGCCCACCACCGGCATCGTATGCTGAGCCAACGGGAAATGAAGCGGGGTCTGCGGCACGCGCGGTCCGTAGATAACCTTGCTCACCCAAAGATAATCACCTACTAAAAGCGACTTTTCAAGCGAAGAGGAAGGAATTTTGTAGTTCTGACCTACAAAGGCAAAAANAATANAGACCAGCACGAGAGCATAGACAATCGNNTCCACCCATGCCATNATGGNGCGCACGGGTCCTTTCTTTNATTTCCACCATGNCCAGGGGANGTAGCACGTGATGTAGATATCCAGAAGCAGAAGCCAAACCAAAGCTATCCACGGATTGCCAATCCACACCACAAACCCGCACAATAGCAGAGACACTATTGCGAAGCGAATCCAGCGCGTTGTCTTCACCCGGCGAATGCGGGCTTTAAAATCCTCCATGAATGTCAGATGTTTTTCTTCCAACACCTGTAAGTCATTACTTGAATCAGATTCATCTATGTTGTTATTATGTTTTTCCATTCGTTATCGTCTGAATGATATTTTAGTATTTAACGGAGGATTCGGCTGAAAATTATTACTCCGGGGAAGGTTATTCAGAATCCCAACACGTTTTTCATTGTGTAAAAACCTTTTCCCCCGCTGTTTTCAGCCATCCATTCTGCCGCCAGCACGGCNCCCAAGGCAAAGCCTGCCCGCGANNTTGCTGAATGGGAAATNGTAATGTCATCNNCTTNAGAATCCCATTTTATAGTGTNAATCCCAGGCACTTCCCCTTCTCTGACGGCTTTTATAGNGAGCAGGTCTGACGCCACATCGCGGCTTTCATCTTCAATTTCTTTCCATCCGGTCAGCCCGGGAGTCTCCGCTATCAACTCTTCGGCAAGAGTAATGGCAGTTCCGGAGGGGTGGTCGAGTTTGTGGATGTGATGCACCTCTTCCATCGCGGGAGTGTAGCCCGGAACGTTCTTCATCAAGGATGCGAGATATCTGTTGACCGCCATAAAAACATTCATTCCGACAGAATAATTGGAACTCCATAGCAAAGCTCCTTCTCCCGCTTCCGCTTTCCCCTTCAATTCAGGCAGAGTGTCTTTCCACCCTGTAGTGCCGCTCACAACGGGGACTTTCGCAGCAAAGGAGTTGAGAATATTACCCGCAGCCGCTTCAGGACGGGAAAACTCTATCGCCACATCAGCCGATGCGAATTTTGCAGAGGCGAACTTTTCAGGATTGTGCTCGTCAATGATGCAGACGATCTGATGTCCCCGCTCACGGGCGATGGTCTCAATCATCCTCCCCATTTTGCCGTAACCTATAATCGCAATTTTCATATTAAAATCCGAATGCTACGTTGTCGATATATAGTGTTATCCCTTCTGTGCCGATGTATGGCTCGCCACATGAACTCGACGCCATCACAAGCACATGGGTAGGATTAGTCCCTTCGGGTGCCCAACCTTCCTCTTGCACCGGCACCAATTTCCCTTTCGAATTCTTGGCATAATAAGCTTTCTCACCGTTGAGTAATCCCATATACGGTTTGTAGAAAGAAAGCTTGGTAATGTCGCCATAATGTATTTTTAATTCATGCCCTTTGGTGAGGGGAACCGATTTGTTGTATCTTTCGCGCCCTGTTCCCACACGCTGGGCATGAAGATTCCCCTTTTCATCTTCCCACCTTTTTTGCAACAATACATACACTTCGGCATTATCGCGACCCTGAAGAGTCTTTTTCGAGCCGAAGCCGGTAGATTTCACGCGAGTATTCACATTAGGCATATCCACTTTCAAATCGTAGACTAATGCCGCGGGGCGTTTGGTGTAGGGCATGCCCATCGACATTTTGGAAAAGGGTGATTTTGTGGATTTCACCGGTTCCACCAATTCGCCGAGAAAAATAGTGCCGGCAACCATAACATCCATATTGATGATGCCCAATGCCTTCACATGTTCCATCTTCGCCTGCACCTTTGCCATTTTTGACCCTCCTACCGTGGCGGGTTCCACAGCATTTGAAGACTTCACGATTCCCGACACATTAGCATAAACATTACTTGTAGCCCAAGGAGAGCCCCCAAGATTCTTATATGCTTTATTCCCTGTGGTGTGCCCGGCGGGCGCGATTTCGTAAAGTCGCTTTGTGGCTCCCCCGATGAGGGATGATTCCTTAATATCGCGAGTGTACCAATTCTCCATGTTGCCGTATTTAATCGGCTCCAGGCGCAATGCCTGAGCCGGGACGGCAAATGAAGATATCAGTATAATTTGGCTGCAGAGCAGCCCTGTAACCCTGAGAAACTTTTTCATTTTTTATAAACCGAATTTGTTACTGCGGATTATGAATTCAAATATTCATTGATGGCAGCGGCGGCTTTCCTACCCGCTCCCATAGCCAAAATAACTGTGGCGGCACCGGTGACTGCATCTCCCCCGGCAAATACTCCCGGGCGGGAAGTAACACCCTTTTCGTCGGCTACGATGCAGCCGCGTCGGGTGGTTTCCAATCCTTTGGTAGTGGATTTAATCAAGGGATTCGGACTCGTGCCGAGAGCCATGATCACTACATCGCAGTCAATCGTGAAATTGCTTCCGGGCTTCTCCTTCGGTGAGCGACGTCCGCTCTCATCCGGCTCGCCCAATTCCATCTCCACGCACTCAATCCCTTTCACCCAACCTTGCTCATCTCCAAGGATTCGCACGGGATTGGTGAGCATGCGGAACTCTATGCCTTCCTCTTTGGCATGATGCACCTCCTCCACGCGTGCGGGTAGTTCCGCCTCCGAGCGACGGTATACTATTACTGCATCCGCACCAAGGCGCTTGGCTGTGCGCACCGCATCCATAGCCACATTGCCGCCCCCTACGATTACGGCGCGTTTTCCGGCATAAATCGGAGTGTCATATTCATTATCGTAGGCGTGCATCAGATTGGTGCGCGTCAGGAACTCATTGGCAGAAAAGACTCCATTCAGATTCTCCCCGTCAATACCCATGAAGCGGGGAAGTCCGGCTCCGGAGCCTACAAACACTGCGTCATATCCCTCCTTGTCGAGAAGGTCGTCGACAGTCATGGTGTGTCCGATAATAACATCTGTCTCTATCTCCACTCCCAGCTTCTTTACAGCCTCCACCTCTTTGGCAACGATTCTCTCTTTCGGCAAGCGGAATTCCGGAATGCCATAGACAAGTACGCCCCCTACTTTATGTAGAGCCTCGAAAATCTTCACTTCATGTCCGAGTTTGGCAAGGTCGGCTGCACATGCCAAGCCGGCTGGTCCGCTACCCACGACAGCAACTTTCTTGCCCGTAGGTGCCTTACGTACCACCTTCTCCGAGTCGGCATTGGCTATTGCCCAGTCGCCGACAAAGCGTTCCAATTTGCCGATGGCTACAGGTTCAAACTTCACGCCGAGCACGCATGCGCCCTCGCATTGACTCTCCTGAGGGCATACTCTTCCGCATACCGACGGCAGACTGCTGTCTTGATGTATAATCTCGGCAGCGGCAGCGATATTCCCTTTCGCCAATTGATGGATAAAGCCGGGAATGTTGATATGCACGGGGCAATCTCCCTGACATTTCGGCACTTTGCAATTCAAACATCTGGAGGCTTCCAAAAGGGCTTCATCTTCGTTATAGCCCAAACATACCTCTTCAAAATTAGTGGCGCGCTGAGCAGGATTCTGCTCGCGCACCGGAGTGCGTGGAATTCTATTTGCCATTGCTACATTGACATTTATCGTGTTCAGACGTGGTCTTCGGATTATTCTTATACATATTTTGACGCCTCATGGCTTCGTCGAAATCCACCTTGTGGCCGTCAAATTCCGGACCCTCAACGCAGGTGAATTTTGTCTCGCCGCCTACACTTACGCGACACGCACCGCACATTCCGGTGCCGTCAACCATCAATGCGTTGAGCGAAACCATCGTCGGAATCTCATATTCCTTAGTGGTCATGGCGGCAAACTTCATCATTATCATCGGTCCGATAATGACGCAGCGGTCATATTTCTTTCCTTGATTATCAATAAGGTCTTTCATAAGTCCCGTCACCAAGCCGTGGAATCCGGCTGAGCCGTCGTCGGTGGCAAGGTAGACATTCGCAACCTTCTTCATTTCGTCGACGTATGTGAAGAGGTCTTTCGTGCGCGCTCCGATGATTACGTCGGGGGTTGCACCATGTTCGTGCAGCCATTTCGCCTGCGGATACACGGGAGCTGTGCCCACACCGCCAGCCACAAACAATACCTTGGTATTTTTCAATTCATCATCCGGGAGTTCCAGAAGGTCTGAAGGGCGACCGAGCGGACCGGCGAAATCCAAAAAAGAGTCTCCTTCGTTGAGTTGATTGATTTTATTTGAGGAGTGCCCTACGGATTGAGTAACGATGGTTACGGTTCCCTCTTCCGGATTGTAATCGCAAATTGTCAAAGGGATTCGTTCACCGATTTCATCCACGCGGACAATTACGAACTGACCCGGTTTTGCAGATTCTGCCACTCGGGGAGCGTAGACGCGCATTTCAGTGATGTTGGGTGCTAATTCCCGTTTACTAATTATCTTAAACATGATTTCAAGAATAAACTAATTCAAAAGGCAAATTTCGCAAGAATCCGCGTATTCTCCAAATAATTAGGAATTAAAAATTAATTCTCAGAGAAGCGTAGAGCGCGTGAGGATATTGTAAATAAAAAAATGCGTTCCGAAGGGGAACGCATTTTTCTATTGTATTGATTTAATAATCTTATTTTACGACTACTTTTGAAGCTTTGCCGTTGACAACTTTCACGTAGATGCCATTTTCCGGGTTAGCAACCTTAACACCCTGGAGAGTGAAATAAACTGCTTCCCCTTCTTCAACTACAACTTCAGCAACACCGGTTGTTTGAGTTACAATGAGTTCGAAAGTCTTAACGTTGAATGAAACTGAATATGTGTCAGTTTCTGTGCCACCTGCAACTGTCATATTTGCCTGCCAGTCATCCTTAACAACGTATGAAGTGCCAACTGTAAGTGCTTGACCGTTGCTAAGATAAATGTCCTTTTCGCCATTCCAAATTTTCACTTTGAAGCCTGTGCCGTTAGTGCCCGGTTTCATCAACTGGAGGTCAGAAACAACTGCTGTGCCCTCTTCGTTAGGATTAACGCCATTGTCTGCCCAATTATTGAATTCACCAAATACGTTTACATACCAAGTAGAGTAGTCAACAACGGGACCGTCACCCTCCTTAACTGCTTTGAGTGCTTTAGTTTCGGGGTTGAATGTCAAAGTCCAAGTGCCTTCTGCGATTGAAGCATCACCACTTCCATTCAAGCTATAGTCACCTGATTCTGTAATATTAACTTCGCCATTTGAATACCAGCCAACTTGAGAACCGTTTTCCATTTCTTTAACACCGAAGTTAGCGCCATTGTTAGTTACAGGGAGATTTTCTACAACCCAAAGACCATCTTTAAGAGTCATGTCTGTGCTTGCCCATGTGCCTTCAAAGTTGCCGTGAATAGCGTATGTGAATGCACCGGGGATGATTTCACCACCTTCACCTGTTACTGTCAATTTCATAGTAGCAGTATCTAATGAGAATGACCAAGTGCCTGCAGCAATTGAGAAGTTTTTACCACCTTCAGCTTCGGGGCATACAGTGTATGTGCCGGCTTCCGAGATTGTAGCGCTGTCTGCAGACCACCACCATTCAGCTTGAACACCATCTTCGAGTTTCTTAATGCCGAAATCAGCAGCTTTTTTAGCCTCAAGGTCTTTGATAACCCATTTGCCGTTCTCTTCAGTCAATTTGAAGTCAGCCCAATCGCCTGCGAAGTTACCTCTGAGTTCGTAAGAAACAGCTACAGGTACTACTACGCCTGGTTCAGTATAAGTTACAATGATTGAATTTTTAGAAGCATTGAATTTGAAAGTTACATCTTCAGCAGCAGTAGCAAGCTTAGTGTTGTCGGTTCCGGTAGTGCTCATAACATATTCTTTACCTGATTCAAGTTTGGCAGATGGGTATTTATACCATACTGCGCCATTTTCAACTACAGCAAAATCATTTACTGCGCTGAAAGAATCAAGGTGAAGAGTGTAAATGTCGTTGCCCTCAGCAGTGAAAGCATATTTTGAATCATTGCCATTGTAAGAATTAAAGTTACCTGCGAGAGAGAAGTTCTTTTTAACTTCAATTGTACCACCTTCAAATGATTTGCCTGTTGAGCCATTAGCATTGTAAATCATATTATCAATAATTTTAAGGTCGGGTGTTTGACTGCCCTTGTCGTTGTTGTTGAAGATACCACTGGGGCATTGAGTAGTAACCTTGTAATAAGTTTTGCCGTCTTTTTGAACTGTTGTGGTTACCTTGCTACCTGGCCATTTGGAAGAAGCATCGGAGCCTCCCCAGCAATAAAAACATACCTCTGCCCAATTTCCAGAGTTTTCAAAGTAGACAGTAGCCGCGTTTGCAACAACAGATACCATCATAGCCATCAGAAAAAAGTAAAGTTTTTTCATTGTTGTTAATTGATTTTTATTAATAATTAGAATTTTATAAGGTCAACTTTTAAGGTTTGCGATTTTTTTTGAGGGCAATTGCGCTATATGCATCTCATGAGACGTTAACGCATCTTTAATACATATCTTTCCTGAGTTTCAAATTTACTTTTTCCCGAGAAGTCTCTTAATTTTGAGTTTTTCGCAGAATTTGAGTGTCAGCATCAGTTTGTTAACTTACCCTTGCCTAAATCGGTACAAAAGTAACATTTTTTCATATCCTACACAATCTTTTAACAAAATTTAACAAAAGTTTGCTATTTTCTCCTCTATTCTTCTCAAAGTTAATAATAAAATTAAAAAAATGAGATTTTTTGTTTATCTTTGCTATTAGGGTTTTGACTTGAGCGACTATTTTCGGTTGCCTCTCATCATATTAATCGGATTTTGGAGAAGATTTAATAAATGCATGAATCTATCTGACGTTAAAATAATCAAACTCCCGCGCATAATGGATCCTCGGGGGAATCTCTCGGTGATTGAGCAATTCAAGGATATACCTTTTGAAATAAAAAGGTTATATTGGATTTATGATGTGCCCGGCGGCGAGGATAGAAGCGGCCATGCCTACAAAACGACCAACGAGTTCATCACTGCTTTGGCAGGTGCCTTTGATGTAACCGTCTCCGACGGCTTCGAGGAGAAGCGGTTTACCCTCAACCGCTCATATTACGGACTTTATGTGCCTAAGGGAATATGGCGCAAATTTGATAATTTCTCTTCCGCTTCGCTGGCATTTGAAGTGGCTGATACCCCCTACGACCGCAACGATTATGTAGAGGATTATGCCGAATATGTAAAAATGAAACAAAATGGAGAAATATAGCGTTTTCGATTGCAATATAATTGAACTGGATAAGCATCATTCCGACTTGAAGGGTAATCTGTCGGTTGTGGAAAACGGTGAGACACTCCCCTTTGACGTAAAGCGCGTTTATTATCTCTATGATGTGCCCGGCGGGGAGGCTCGCGGTTCTCATGCCCATCGCGAGTTAAGTCAATTCATAATTGCAGCGTTGGGGAGTTTTACGATCACTCTTGATGACGGAAATTGCAAAAAATCATTTTTCCTTAATCGCCCGTATCAGGGACTATATGTAAAACCCGGCATCTGGAGAGAACTGACCGATTTCTCTTCGGGAGCAATTTGCCTGGTGCTCGCCTCAGATATATATGACGAGAATGATTATATTCGGGATTATCAAGAGTTTCTGAATTACAGGAGAACACTTCACGATATCACTTGACAGAGAGCAATGAATAATATACCTTTTTTATCTCTTAAGGATGTTACAGACCTCCATGGTGATGAGATACGCCAAAGGGCTATGGATGTCATTAATTCCGGATGGTATCTTCAGGGGAAAGAGAATGAGAAATTTGAAAGAGATTTTTCGGATTTTCTCGGGGTGAAGTATGCAGTAGGTTGCGCCAACGGATTGGATGCCCTCATATTGATTTTTCGCGCTTATATTGAATTGGGGGTTATGAAAGCGGGGGATGAGGTGATTGTGCCCGCCAATACCTATATCGCCACAATCCTTGCCATTACGGAGAACGGACTTGTGCCGGTATTGGTTGAGCCGGATCCGTCAACGCTTCAGATAGATGATACTCTGATAGAGAAGAGACTATCTCCGCGCACACGCGCGATTGCTATAGTTCACCTATACGGCAGAAATGCCTATACGGGCAGAATCGGGGAGATATGCAGGAAGCATAATCTGAAACTCATTGAGGATTGCGCACAGAGCCACGGTTGCCGACATTCCGACGGAAGGATGACCGGCAGTCTTGGTGATGCCGCGGCATTCTCCTTTTATCCGGGGAAGAACCTCGGCGCATTGGGAGATGGCGGAGCGGTAGTGACGAATGATGAAATGTTGGCGGAGACTGTTCGGACACTTGCCAACTATGGAAGTCAGAAGAAATATGTGTTTAAGTATGCGGGTCGCAACAGCCGGCTTGATGAGTTGCAGGCTGCCGTGCTTGATGTGAAACTGAAATATTTAAATGAGGATAATTCAAAGCGTCAAGCCGCTGCGCGATATTATTATGACAATATAAATCATCCGTTTATATCGCTTCCCAAGCGCTTTGAAGATGAAGAAAATGTGTATCATCTTTTTCCGGTCTTGGTGAAAGGGGAAGGTAACAGAGACAGATTGCAGGAATATCTTAAGGATAATGGAATAGGGACACTGATTCATTATCCTATTCCGCCCCACAAGCAGGAGTGCTATGCTTCCGCCCCATGGAATATTCGCGATTTCCCGATTACGGAATGTTTGGCAGCAGAGGAATTGTCATTGCCGATAGGTCCCGCCATAACCGAATCTGAACTGGCGCGCATCGTAGAATTTATTAATGACTTCGGCAAATCAGGTAAGTAAGTCGCAGACAGAGATTACTATATCTTATAAATGAAAAACTGCCGTACCTTTTAGGTTCAGCAGTCTTTAAAGAAAGCGGAGAGGACGGGATTCGAACCCGTGGTAGGATTGCTCCTACGTCAGTTTAGCAAACTGGTGGTTTCAGCCACTCACCCACCTCTCCTGAATCGTTTCTGATGTTTTATTATTTGTAATCGCGGCGCATACGCCCCGATTCTTCTGCAAAATTAATAATATTTTTCCCCATCACCAAATTTTTCACCAAAAAATTTAGATAAAATGCACGTCTGCGAACAAGCCGTGAACGAGAGCAAAAGCCTTTTAATTGACTACATTTCGCGCGGGGGCGAACACAGCAGACGAGTTATCGACCCGCACCTTCTCGTATTCAAGCAGAACGTGTGGTACGTTTACGCCTTCTGCC
>WFLX010087853.1_pt1 | contig 13400 bp, 15 predicted proteins | sample 4967041 | NCBI WGS metagenome assembly WFLX01 (sample SAMN12857096, study PRJNA449069) | gut metagenome | isolation source: stool from male and female vole | host: Microtus ochrogaster | place: USA:Florida | collected 2017
CGGTCTAACCGTTCCTTTTGATCCTCCTGTGTTCCATGTGAAAAATTAAATCTTGCAACATCCATACCGGCCAGCATCATTTTTTCCAGCATTTCCTCTTTTTCGCAGGCAGGTCCTATCGTACATACAATTTTGGTTTTTCTAATTTCTTTCATTAATAATATCATCCTTTCCATAGCCTGCGATTTGGTCCGCAGGCTCAATAATTGCAAACCAAATTTATTTGGTTTTAACGAATAAATTCGTTTATGAAAAATCTTTGATTTTTCAATCTAATAATATTCTTTCTGATCACTCTGTCGTTTCACAATTCCGTCTATGAGGTTTACATAACTCGAAGTTTGGAAATATATGTTCCAAAAATGATTTCATAACATGATTTTTTTGGAACATATATTTTCAAACAAAGAGTTATGTAAGCCGGGCTTAACTCTTTCGCAATTACCTGTCTTTTTTCATCAATGAGTTTTCTGAGTTACTCTCTGTCACGCGTACATAATAATCGAAACAAATCAGGCGCTTCCTCCCGTAAAGTAATGCCATGCACTTCACATCCGTTGCTTCTGCAGTATTTTAATTCTTCAACCACCTGCTCTGTAATTCTCTCTCCCGGTACAAGCAGCGGCCGTCCGGGCGGATAGACCGCCACAACCCCCTGACTGATCCTTCCTATGGCGTCCTCAGATGATATCCATTCTCCTTCCATCCCATCCGCCTCAGTGATCGTATAAACCGCCTCCGGCAATTCACTTTTGCAGCTTTTCTTAAGACACTTTTTAGTATTGTCTATTTTTTCCATATTATTATCAATCTCATGCAATGCTTCCGAAAGTCTCCGGTATCCCTCCTCCGTATCCATGACCGTAAGGAATAGCAGCACATACATGGGCGTCGCCATCTCCGGCTGCAGCAGATACTGCACTCTTAAGGCATCATATAACCCCCTTGCCGTCATATATTCCCAATCGGGTATCAATAAAAGTTTACCCATTTCAGGGGCGTAACCGCCCGGTTTGCCGGAAGGCAAAGCCAGTGGAGCAAATGCATCAACAATACGAATGTGCTTCAATCCGTCCAATGAAGCATGCAGCCTTTTCCGCTTCTCATAAAAGTCCGCAAAAAATCTCTCTTTTGCACTTTGAAGCATACAGATACATTCATCGATACCTGCCATTAAAACATAAGAAGGCGACGTCGTCTGAAAAACGGAAAGAAACCGTTCTATCTGACCGATCCTGATCCTGCCGCCATTGACATGCAGCAACGCTGTCTGCGTCGGTGACGGCAGTGTTTTATGAAGGCTGTGAATAACAATATCCGCTCCTGCTTCTACCGCATTTTCCGGCAGATAATCCGCCATGCCAAAATGCGCACCATGAGCAGCGTCTACGATCAACAGTCTGTTTCTCTTGTGAAGCGCTTCTGCAATCTCTCGAAGCGCCATGGAAAACCCTTCATATGTAGGCGATGTTAAAAATACAGCTCCCGCTTCCGGGTGCGCCTCCGCCATACTGATTACCTGATCAGCCGTCACACCCAATTCCAATCCCGTTGCTTCATCTGTCTCTGATGACAGATAGAGACCGCGCATCCCACCAAGCAGCATCGCATGATACGCGCTTTTATGGCTTCCGCGCATCAGTATCAGACTGCCGCCCTGGGGTACTGCCGCCATGATTGCCGTCAGCACACCCGCCGTACTTCCATTGACCAAAAAATAAGTATGCTCGGAATGATATAATTCTGCGGCACGTTCCATTGCTTCTTTTAAAATACCGTCCGCATGATGCAGACCGTCAAAGCCGTCAATCTCCGTAATATCCCTCTTATAATACTCTTTCCAGAAGGAAGGCGTTTCTTCTCCGCCATACCGTTTATGCCCCGGCATATGATACGGATAAGCGTCAGAATCGCCGTATTCTGTCAATATGTCATATAGTTTTCCCATGTTTAGTCCCCATGCTGTACAATATCTCTGCTTGAAGCAGAAATATTGATCAGCTATTGGCTCAGGTTTTGTGTATCGGTTATATTATTTCCGGACACCTCGGAAACCGTATCGTCTGTATTATTTCCGGACACTTCGGAGTCAGTATCGTCCGTATTATTTCCGGACACTTCGGAATCAGTATCGTCTGTATTATTTCCGGGTACCACTAAATCATTACCGGCGTTGTTAGAATATTCCATATTCGAATATTCCATATCCGGATATTCCACAATGACATCCTCCGTCAGATAATAGCANATNACCGGNCAATCTTTATAAANATAATCGTACAGCTTTGCCGCAAATGNCGTTGGCAGATTGATACAGCCATGAGAACCGCTTGTCAGATAAATGTCTCCCCCAAAGAGNGTTCTCCAGGATGCNTCATGAAAGCCGATATTTCCATTAAACGGCATCCAATACTTCACATAAGAAACATAATCCCTTCCNCGCAGCGTNGCATTTCTTGTCTTATAGGTCAATCCGAAGATTCCNGGGGGCGTTNCGCAGCCGTTAGACATATTGCCGGTCACACAGTCGCTTTCCAAAACNANCTCTCCATGATCGATNATATAAACNCTCTGCGACGTCATATCCACCTCAATATAAAAATCCCCGATATCATTATCCCTCGATGCGCCTTCGCAGGAATAGAGCGGTTCCCTTACATCAATGGTTCCCGCTTTGATATCACTNATCAGAAGCTCCGTCTCNGCNGCAACATCCATCTTCCAGCCAAATCCNCCTTTCGGAAGATTGATGACATAACCGTCGACTGTGGTAAAATTCATCCTGCCATTATANGTATCGTACNGNTCCGCCAATGTGCGCAGATANTCTTCNNCCGCCGCNTCATCGATCCNGATNGTATTGCCCCACTCCTGAATCCAGCTTTCATAGACCGTAAAATCCACGACCTCCTCTTCCGGACCAAACTGATAGGTNATNGANGCCTGCATATATTTATTATAATACNCCANTTCNTCAAGCAGNTCTTNATTGTCCGACATGATCTCCGGNANNANNTAACAGCCGTATTCATCCAGCCNGAGGATCTGATCTTCCTTCTCAATGGCTGCACTCACCATTTCAAATACCTTATCCTGGTCAATCCACGTCCCCGGTTTTTCCGATACTACTTCAAAACTGCCAAGCTCCTGATTGTATGTACCAATATAAGCATTTTGGGGAGCGACCATATTTTCCTCCTGTAAAAAAGGAATCTCCGCCAGTGCCGCCCGCAGTTTGTCCCCGTCATATTGGACTGTATAATCGATGAAATAAGAATTTTTCCCAAACAACGCCCCCGGCCACAGCAGCGCATTCTGCTGCACCTTGATCGTTTCCGCGGACTGTACATAATCACAGGAAAGTCCGATCTCCTCAGCGGAAATCACAGCAGATTCGCCATTCTTGCTATATATGACAATGGAATATCCGTTCCATCTTTCCCGCAGAGCCTGATCCGCCTCCGACGGCGTGTCATTGGCATAGGGCATCCCATTAATATAAGTATTCGCATACAGGTGGTCATCGTAAAACAATGCCATCCCAAGATAAACAGCAAATAAAATTCCTNNTGCNCTGGCAATGCAGATGCNTCTGATATGTANCCANGAAAATGAATTTGNTNTCTTCTGCTCNTCCGTCATTTTTCTNTNCCAAGNTTTCTCTGTTCTTCCTAAGGANGCGCTGATCAACTCACCGCATCTGAAAAGTGGATAATATTTCTTCCGTATAATTGGTCAGATCCGAGTATTCCCTTGCAGCATACCCATCGTCCGGATCAAACTGCACATCCGTAGGGAACATAGCGATATACACTCCGGTAGCATTTTCTCCCAGAATTTCATAATCAGGGGCTTCTATCGCCACTCCCCTCTGTAAACGGACGATCGTAAATAAAACTCCCATATAATTCTCGCTTGCGGCTGCCGAACAGATAAAATTATCCGCACCGTCTGCCTGATAAATATGGACACGTTCCTCCCAATTTCCGGGCAGCATTAAGCTATAATCTTCTGATATCCATTCTGTTGCATCGTTTTTCCAATTTTCATACAGGTAGCTATCCTGATTCACGTAAAGCACCTGAATATTCATATCGATGATCTTTGGTGTCTGACCTGATTCCGTCGTCCCCTGAATCAAATATTCGATCCAACCCAATTCCTCAGAGACTGTATCTTCCTCATGATCGTACAGCACATAAGAAACAGTGACCATATTTAAGATACCACCCATATTCTCAATCGACGCGATATCTCCTCGCGGGCTTTCAAGACCCCAATCTCCCGCCATTACCAGCATACCGCCTTCTCCGTCATTCATGCATACTTTCCCTGTCCCGGTCAGATCATCCATCACCGGAATGGTGTGTACGGTTTCGCCAAACAGCCATTCCTCAGCCGCCTGTATCTTCTCCGGACTGGCATACAGATATCCTTCCGGTGCAGCGTCCCAGACTCCTTCCACTTCCTCCGCCATCATGATCTCTGAAGAAATTTCCGGCAGATAACCATACGCCACCGTAACGCCCGCCATCTGCTGTTTTAATGCATCATCAAAGGTTTCATGCTTCTCCATGCTGCCTATCATATAAAGTCCCGCCCACTGTATCAGAGGTTCGATCAATGCTTCTGCTTCCTCTTGTGTCAGCAAGGATTCTTCGATCTCATATTCGCCTTCAGGACGGTTATCCTCCGGCTGCGCCGCACCGGCATTCGCTTCCTCTGAAGCCGCTGTGTCCGGGTTTTCCGTCACCATATCTTCCCCTGTTCCCGATACACCCATATCAGGAGTCTCTGTCCGCGAACACGCCGCCAGCAAAACGGTCTGCAACAATAACGCAAGAATACTTATACTGATCATCACACATCTTTTAATCTTCAAGATATCAACCATACCTTTCTTTATAGATTATGATCTTTTACATCTGCTTACGCACGATCCTATACTCATCATCCGACTGATAATACGAACAGGCTGACATATTTCCCATCAGGAATCTTGCCATATCGTCCTCATCAAGATCCATGTCGCAATAATAATATTCATACTCTTCATCATAGATATAATGGCTGCATGTATCACAGTTTTCCATAATTTTCTGCCCTACCACTTCGGTTTTTGATCCTTATGGGTAAATTTCTTCATCTGTTCTTTATAATAATCCAGCTTCTCTTCATAATATTGTCTGCCGTTTCCCTTTACCCTGCCGCTTTCTTCCAACGCTTTCAGGACATCTTCATATTCTTTCAGATTCATCTGTGCGGCATCTTTATAATTATTTTCAAAATTCATCTGGATGCGGTTCAGAAGTTCATTTAACTGTTTATTGTTTCCCCTTTTTTTTAAGAATATCATAACGGCCTCTTAGAATTAATCTTATGGTATTTCCGTCCTCATTTATTTTTTTAACTGATGGATCAAATGGAATACCTGCTTCACCGTCATATGTATATTCTGTCTTGCATTTTCCTTATCCATCGCCTCTTCTTCGCTCATCGGTCCGCGGCAGATGCTGAAATAGGCGTCCATACCGGCTTTGTTACATGCCTCCGCGTCTTCGGACGTAGCTCCCGTAAATGCAATGACCAGCGCGCCATGCTTTTTCGCCATCGCCGCAACGCCTGCCGGGGCTTTACCCATTGCCGTCTGGGCATCCAGTTTTCCTTCTCCGGTGATTACGATATCGGCGTCTTTGATCTCCTCATCCAGACCAAGTTTATCCAGAATATAGGATATCCCTGCACCCATCGTTGTATTCAGAAAGGTTAAAAAGGCAAATCCCAGACCGCCTGCCGCCCCTGCGCCTTCCGCCTCTGCAAAGTCCTTGCCGGTATCCCTGCGTATCACTTCCGCATACTGACACAGTCCCTCATCCATCAATGCGATGGTCTTTTCATTTGNGCCCTTCTGCGGANCATAGATTNCCNAACTTCCNATCTCACCGCACAAAGGATTGGTCACGTCGCACATGATCGTAAAATGACATTCCTTTAAAATCTCAGCCATATGGGAGGTATCCACCTTCGCCACACGCATCATATCCCTGCCGTAAATGCCTGCTTTCCTGCCTTCACTGTTATAAAAATCTACGCCAAGCGCCGTCAGCATTCCCAGTCCCCCATCGTTGGTGGCGCTGCCGCCAATCCCGATAATAAACTCCCGGCAGCCATGCTCTGCAGCATGAAGTATCATCTCTCCCACTCCATACGTGGTCGTATTCATTGGGTTCTTGGAACGCTCTGATACCATGGTGATTCCGGCTACATTGGCCATCTCCATCACGGCAAGTTTTTCCTCCTCCAGAACACCATAATAGGATTGGACCTTTTCGCCTAAAGGACCGGTCACTTCGACTTCCACTTCCTTTCCATGCATACAGGTCATCAATGCCTCAACCGTGCCTTCCCCGCCGTCCGCCAGCGGAAATACCTTAATTTCGGATGCAAATCCTGTATCTTCTATCGCCTCTTTAATGCAATTGCCTGCTTCCAGGGAAGACATACATCCTTTAAATGAATCGATCGCAACAACCACTTTCATACCTGACCTCATTTCCGCGCTGCTTTTCACTGCACTGTTTTTACGTAATAACTTACCGTAACACTTAAAAATTTTAATTTTCTAAATTTAGTCCTCTATACGATATACCATCATTTCATAGATCAGCCTGCATCCCTCATAGATCCCTTCCGGAAGCAATGCCCTTGCTACCAGCTTGTCCTCTGCATCCTCTCTTTCACATTCCATAAGATGCGCGTAATCTCCGTCTATTCCCGTTACCGTATATTCCTTCTTTTCAAACATGATCAACCATTCTCCGCATTTGATTTATCCATCTATTATATCAGTCTTCTTACCGTTAAAATCCCCCGGTACTGGGCATTCGATATTTTGATACCTGTCCGCACGGAACTTGCGTGGACGATCAGACCATTGCCGATATAGATCGCCACATGTCCCGGATAACAGATGATGTCTCCCGGCTGTGCATTTTCATAGGCAACCTCTGTTCCGGCGCTCCGAAGGGAATAGGAAGTCCTCGGCACCGTATAACCAAATTCCTTATAGACACTGTACACAAAACCGGAACAGTCCGCCCCGTCGGTCAGACTTGTCCCGCCCGGCACATAAGGATTGCCGATAAACTGACAGGCAAACACCGCGATGGATTTCCCAAGATCGCCGCCGTTTGCCGCATAAATCGAAGATACATCATATGTTACCGAATTGGTCGTCGTAACCCGTCCGCTGTCTGCCGAAGCCGCTACCGAATTCTGCGCTGCACGCCGCGCCTCTTCTTCTGCCGCACGTCTGGCCGCTTCTTCCGCCGCACGTCTGGCTTCTTCCTCCAACCTTGCAATCTCGGCATTCTGCTCCTCGATCTTACGCGCATACGACGCCGCCAACGCCTCTGCATCGGCAATCTGCGACGCATAGTCATCGGAAAGCGCCTGCAATTCCAAAATAACGCTCTCCATATAAGCCTGTTCTTCCTCATAATCCGCCTGAAGCGCAAGCAGTTCTTCCTGCTCCGCCTCCAGAGCAGCCTTAAGCTCCTCTACCTGCTCTATCATCCTCTGATATTCTGCCAGCATATTTCTGTCATATTCATACAGATCCTGCACATAATCCGCTTTGGTAAGCGCATCGGAAAAGCTTCCCGACTGCATCAGCATCGTAACATAATCCAACTCTCCGGCTTCATACATATATTGGATCCTGATCTTCATGGCCTCGTACTGTTCATTAGCTGTGGCTACCGCTTCCTCATATCTTGCCTCCGCCAGAACGATCTCCGCCTTTTTATCCTCTACCGCCTGCCGTATCACCTCTACTTCTGTCATAACCGTAACAAGCGCTTCATTGACCTGTTCGATCTCATCAATCACTTCATTTTGCTCCGCCGCCAGTTCCTCCAGCGTCGCCGTCACCTCATCCAGTTCCTGCTGCGTTTCGTCCCTTTCATCTTTGACCTCGTCGATGGTCGGATCCGCATAAGACACAATTGCCTGTGAACACAGTAAAATAAAGAGAGTAGTCGCTATCACTCTAAATACTGCTTTTTTCACAGCCGTCTCCTCCTATCATAAGTAAGTCATCTAAAATAGTCATCACAGACATACATAAATATAATACCATATTTTCAATATGAAAAAAAGACTTTTTACTATATAAAAATACAGCCGCCGGATCATGGATGGGATCCAACGGCTGCACCTTATTTTATTACGTTTAGTTTAATTTTTGTATTGCGGTCCTTGATATTGAGCATCGCCAAAGCCCAGTATAAGCAAAAAGATCGGGCCCAAGAAAATCAATCCAGCTGCAAAACCCATTCCTTTACCAAATGCCTTAGCCAGCTCCACAGATACTATGATCCAACCAATGGGGTAAACAAACACTAATAAAAGTAAACCTATAATTGCTTTATCCATTGCGATCTTAGACAGTATATAATAGTTGTAGAACGGTATAATAGCTGCCCATCCCGGCTCTCCCGCCTTTGTAAACACCTTCCACATTGCAACAATCAACAGTACACTAACAACCATAGAAATGATGTAAATCACCCCTAAGCTGGCGGTAGCAGCTGTTGCAACAGCATCATAATTACTTCTAGCAGACGCTAACACATATCCTCCACCCATCATAATTACATTTTCCTCCTTGTTATGTAAGTAATATTTTATTAAAATTCATTGTATCACGCAAAATTCAAATTGTAAAGTATTATATAAAAGACTTTTTAATTGCACTTTTAAAGAAACAATGCTACAATGGGATAATCAGGCAGGAGGTGACTGGATTGAGACCACTTTATATCATATTGATCATTGTAGGCATAATAGCTGTTTTGCTGACCATTCTTTATTTTTTAGGAAGAAAACTGCAGAAAAAACAGGACGAGCAAAAATCTTTGCTGGAAGCCAATAAACAGACCGTTTCTCTACTGGTCATCGATAAAAAAAGGATGAAGCTGAAAGATGCGACGCTTCCCGCCGCAATCACCGAACAAATTCCGAAAATGTCCAAAAACCTTAAAGTTCCGCTGGTAAAAGTAAAGATCGGTCCGCAGATCATGACCATGTTCTGCGACGAAGAAGTTTTTGAACTTATTCCGGTGAAGAAAGAAGTCAAAGCAGAAGTCAGCGGCATTTACATTGTCGGCGTTAAGGGCGTACACGGCACTGTGATCAAAAAAGAAGAAAAGAAAAAAGGCTTCTTCAAACGCGCTATGGAAAAGGCGCAGGAAAAAGCCGGAGCAAAACCCGTGAAATAAAGAAAAAAGCAAAAACAACTTAATACATTACAGGATCAGGATCGGAACAACGCCGATCCTTTTTCTTTAGAAGCCGCTTCCAGCGTGATCTCACATTCCGCCATAGGCATATAATTGATCTCAAGCTGATATTTTATCTTTAAGCGCAGGCAATCCCTTTCTTCTTCAAAACTGATCTCGTTAGTATAAAGCCCCATGGCAAGCGTCCCGTAAGCAGTCTGATAATTGGTCAGATTTTTTTTACCGGCTTCAAATATCATATGTACGTNAACGTNACCCTTTTTGGTAAGCTCGACCACATCTTTTTTGATCTTAATGCGGCTGGATGTCTCATTTCCATTCTCATCCGTCTCCTCATATAAAAGATAATGGGTATCGTTTGTAAAGAAATATTCTCCGGGGGTAAAAACCTCCATTTCCTCCGAAGCGCTTCCCCCGCCTTCAAACTGAATCCCCTTTAATGCAATCAAAATATCTTTTGTCATACCGTTGCTCCTCGCTTTCCATTGATGCCATTTAAGTAATAACAAAACATAATTTAGCAAAACTATGTTTATGAAGTTCTAAAATCAATTCAGCCAGCTTATTGTAAACGTTATATCCTCCGCTTCATAGATGCCCTCATAGATCTCCTGTCCGGACATCCCGGCTGTCACATCATTTCCATCCTTGTCTGTCACGGAAACCGTATCTCCATTCCAGATAAAATCCGGGAATAACCATCCCAAAATAATCATCGCAGACAGCAGTATTTTTCCCAGTGTTACCTGCCAGCATTTTTTACTCTCCCTATCCCATACCGACATTTTTTCATCATGCAACATTTTCCTCACCCATCCTATTTCTATCATATGATCCGGGAGCTATCCGTCTCGCGTATCAGGCGCTCCGGTGTTCCCTTTCAGATAGAGTATGGGCAAAAATCCCTTCTTTATTCAAGATGCAGCTTGCGTGCTATCGCCGTCTCCTGATTGGCTATATGAAGTCTCACGATCTCAGCCGCTTTTTCCTTATCTTTACACTCAACGCTCTCAACCATGCGCCGGTGTTCTTCTATCAATTCTTCATGCCTGCCAGCATCCTTTACATATTCATAACGGTAACGGTAAAACTGCTCCGAAAGATTAGATGTCATCTGCATCAGACGGTCGTTGCCGCTTGCCTCCACGATGATATCATGAAATTTTACGTCCGCCTCCGCAATCTTGATCTCCTTCTTGGAATGAATGGCTTTTTCAAATTCCTCCATTGCCGTTTTCAAGCGTTCTAACCGTTCCCCGTCGATCCTGTCGCATGCAAGCTTGATCGCAAGCTCCTCCAATGCCGTCCTGACCTCCAGAACATCCTTTAACCCTTTGGCTGTGATCTGGGAAACTTCAGCGCCGCAGCGCGGTTTCATCACAACAAGCCCTTCCAATTCCAACATCCTGATCGCTTCCCTGATCGGCGTCCTGCTGACCCCCATCCGCTCAGCCAGCTGAATCTCCCGCAGACGCTCGCCCGGTTCCAATTCACCAAGAAGGATCGCCTTACGCAGCGTCTTAAAAACAACATCGCGCAAAGGAAGATATTCATCTGCCTTGACCTGTAAAAAATCCTTCATTTATAGCCTCCATATTTCCAGGAAAGCACTGATGAAATCAGTGCTTTCCCTAACAGATCATATCCGCTGCCTGAATAAATATCTGCGGATATTTCTGACGCATCCGTTTCCCAGCTTCCGCCGCTTTTTCCATCGTATCAAATATGCCAAATACCGTCGGTCCACTGCCGCTCNTCAAAGAACCGATTGCGCCNGTTTCCAGCANCGCATCTTTTAGTTCACGTANCAACGNATATTTTTCTATTGTCACNGATTCTAANACATTACCCAGAANTCCTGTCATCNCTATCAGATCTNTACGNTGCATAGCCGTAANNANCTTCTCCGTATCAGGGTGCGTAACCTGTTCCAGCCGGAGATTTTCATAGACATATTTTGTGGAAACCCCGATAGAAGGTTTTGCAATCACAAGACACATCGTTGGCATTGCTTTGATCGGAGTCAATCTTTCCCCGATGCCTTCCGCCAGAGCGGTTCCGCCCATGATGCAGAACGGCACATCCGCGCCCAACTTTACGCCCAATTCCTGCAGTTCATCTTTACTATGCCCCAAGCCAAACAATTCATTCATCCCCATTAAAACTGCCGCTGCGTCGGTGCTTCCGCCGGCCAGTCCCGCGGCAACGGGAATCCTCTTTATAATATGTATATGTACGCCCTCACCGATGCCGTCATGCCCCATCAACAGTTTCGCTGCCTTATATGCAAGGTTGTTTTGATCAAGCGGAACTTCCTCACTGTCTGAGGTCAGGATGATCTTAGCCTGCGGGATCTGCAGATCGTTCTTTATAGCTGCTTCTGCAATTTTTGCATTGGACGATGCTTCCGAAACATCATATATATCTTCCTTCTCCATCTGTCCGGACAGACGGCTCAGCTCAATCGTATCATAAAGATCAATCTGCTGCATCACGGAGCGGAGCAGGTGATAACCATTTTCCAGTTTTCCGATCACATCCAATCCCAAATTGATCTTCGCATATCCCTTTACCGTCACATTTGTTTCCATGAGATCTCTCCTTCATCTACGTCTTTGCTGCGCACACCTGATACGGTACCGCTGTCCGCAGCATATGCAAGATACCGCTTGCTATAATCGGGTACATGATATATGATATAGTATAAGGTGTCTTTTCAACTTCTACAACACTATTTTGATAATCTTTATTATATTTATGGAAGGAATGAGCTTATTTATGGAAGATANGGAACATATAGAAGGAAACAGTTACGAAGAATATAAAAAGAACCTTTCCCGCAGCAGNACCTGGCGNGAGAANATTTACNNCGGNAAAGNCATGCCTTNTTTNCGGAACANNTCTGTTACTNNTTTNTTTATATNTCCTTCCATTCCATGCGGGCAACGCGCATGAGATCCAAGGGGATCAGATTGANTTCGGNGGACNTNNTGATNCTCAAAAAGTCTATTATTTTGAAAAGCTTGAAATCTTAGATGCCAAAACGGNTACGGATGATGACAGCATATACTGTATTGCAAGATTTNNCGATTGTNACCAAAAAGAGTGGATCATCCTCCTTACGCCGGGCAGGAANGAACCTCTGGCGGAACAGATCAGGCTATTTGACTCTCTCCTAAANGTGGNATATAANNTTNCGGTANNCGGTTATTTTNTGNTGANAGATCTGAGCTATCTGCCTNNTGGANCAGNNNCTTACCTCNGNATACGCGGGCAAAGCTNCGCAGTCAATNACGGCTCCAACATAATAAACATGAGAGCCGAATACCTGTGCAGCAGAACGGAGAATTATACCTTGCAGGCGCTTAAACGGCCCGGCGAGCCATTGGTCTGTTTTGTAGTCGGTCTATCAGGCGTTATTTACGGTGCCATTTTATTGATCCGCAATCGCCGCCGTAAAACATCATAAATAAAATGCGGCATTATTAATAAAGAAAATATAGTAATACATATGCCGCCCGCGCGGCAGAACGGAGGAAAGCTTTGGTTGCATCTACAGATCACAAAATTTATCAACGACACATGAAGATAGGAAACGGAAACATTTTAAAAGCCTTACGCATTGACACAAAGGGCTGGAAAATCCTGATCACTATCGCTATCATCTATTTGTTTTGTATGCTGCCCCTTACGCTCCGCGTTTTAATCGCGGATCCTGCCCACATTTCCACATACATTGTGTTTGCACCCGGAATTTTACTGCTTATACTTGGAATTGTACTAAAGTGTATACGTCATTCCGGCTGGCTCTCTTATTATCAGAAATCCACCGGCTTTTCCGAGGGAGAGCTGCAGAAGATCGGTCATGAACTATCCGATCCGTCTGTAACGCTTGTCATTTGCCAGAAGCCCACTTCCACAGCAGATGATTTTATTGCCTGTTTTCTTACGCAGAATTATATGGTTATGAACGCTATGGAACAATATGTCAGGCGGTTGGAAGACATTATTGCAGTCGCATTTTCCGACAGCACGGATACCTGGACCATGAAATGTTTAACAACACAGGATAAAGAGGCCATGTCGGTTGCCCTGTTT
>WFLX010027681.1_pt1 | contig 13399 bp, 13 predicted proteins | sample 4967041 | NCBI WGS metagenome assembly WFLX01 (sample SAMN12857096, study PRJNA449069) | gut metagenome | isolation source: stool from male and female vole | host: Microtus ochrogaster | place: USA:Florida | collected 2017
ATTTGCACATCCAGAAGCGAATTGAACTCCCGTATCGGTGCTGTCATCAATGATGCAGTTGAGGAGCTATCTGTCATGTCAGCCTTAGAGGAGCATATTACCCCTGCCTCGTGCGGTCCCCTTCCTTCGGTCGACGCTATCCGTGAGATATTGTCCTTGGTAAAGACCGTTATGTTTCCTGAATTTCATGACATCTATCATGGCGCACGTGCTATGGAAAAAGCTCGCCTCTCTGTCAGTACAGAACGCCTCTTTAGAAGNCTCTCTAANGAAANTGGTCATGCTCTCTTCCAAANGAACCCAGACNGTGGCTCCAGCCANGCTGCCGAGCAAGNCATGGNGATGGCTTTGAAGATTATTGAAAGCCTACCTTCCATCAAGCGACTACTATACACGGATGTCCAAGCCATTTACGACAATGACCCCGCTACTGAGGATTTCGGAGAGATTATCCTCAGTTATCCGGTCGTATATGCGATGATTCATTATCGTTTCGCCCATCAGTTGCTTGTCACTGGAGTCCCTGTTCTCCCAAGAATTATCACGGAAATGGCTCACTCTGATACTGGCATAGATATCAATCCAGGTGCAAGAATCGGTGAGTATTTTGCTATCGACCATGGTACTGGTGTTGTGATTGGAGAGACTTGCATCATCGGCAATCATGTGACCCTTTATCAAGGTGTGACACTTGGTGCTCGCAACTTTACACTTAACGGAGAGGGACATCCCGTCAATGTCCCGCGACATCCGATTCTCGAAGACCATGTGACTGTCTACGCAAATNCTNCNATACTTGGCCGTATCACTGTGNGGCATCACACCGTAGTGGGTGGCAANGTCTGGCTGACAGNANCAGTGCCACCTAATTCNAAGGNGCNCCAGNNGAATGCAGATTTTACAGTTAGATAATCAAATTGACAAAGCCTATGAAAATTTATGAGTCCATTCAGGAGCTGATTGGTAAAACGNCCCTGATCGAAGTTAAGAACATTGAGAGAGATGAAGACCTTAAGGCTCGCGTGCTGGTGAAAGTAGAGGCTTTCAATCCTGGCGGTAGTGTCAAAGACCGCATCGCCAAGGCTATGATTGATGACGCTGAGGCATCAGGACGTCTCCGTCCCGGTGGCACTATCATTGAGCCCACGAGCGGAAATACTGGTATTGGTCTTACATGGATTGGAAAGTCTAAAGGCTATCGGGTCATAATCTGCATGCCTGAGACTATGAGCGAGGAGCGTAAGAAAATTCTTTCTGCATTAGGTGCCGAACTTATGCTTACTCCTGGAAAGGATGGTATGAAGGGAGCGATTGCCAAGGCTAAGGAATTGCAGGCAAGTATCCCTGCAAGCGTCGTGATGAGTCAGTTTGACAATCCTGCAAATCCTGAGATACATTCTCGCACTACGGCTGNAGAAATCTGGNGCGACACGGACGGAAACGTGGATGTTTTTGTAGCAGGTGTCGGCACTGGCGGTACGCTTAGTGGTACTGGCAGGAGTCTGAAAATGTACAATCCTGATATCAAGGTCGTGGCTGTCGAACCTGAAAACTCCCCCGTCCTTTCCGGAGGTCAACCTGGTCCTCACAAGATTCAGGGCATCGGCGCAGGTTTCATTCCTGGCAATTTCGATTCGTCGGTTGTAGACGATGTGGTGCGCATCACTGATGAGGAGGCCTTAGAATGCCAACGTCTCCTTGCACACAAAGAAGGTATATTTGCTGGTATATCTTCCGGAGCCGCTTTTGCAGCTGCATTGAAGGAGGCCCGCAAAGCTGAAAACGAAGGGAAGACGATAGTGGCCATCCTCCCAGACACTGGTGAGCGCTATCTCTCGATGCTTTAAGGCAGATTTCAATATGGAAAACGACGAAAATATGATAATAGAGAAGCACCCTTTCCCCCCTTTCCTTCCTAAAGGGGCAAGGGTTCTCCTTATGGGTACATTCCCTCCTGGCGAACATCGATGGAGCATGAATTTCTATTACCCCAACCCTATCAATGACTATTGGCGCATCTGTGGAATGCTTTTCCTTGGCGATAAGAATGCACTCTATGACGCCGAGCGGAAATGTTTTCGCGAAGAAGAGTGCCGCAGGTTGATGGAGGATCATCATATCGCTATGAATGATACAGGTAGAGAAGTCCGTCGTCTCAAAGGAAATGCCTCTGATAAGTTTCTTGAGATTATCAAGCCTGTCCCTCTCTTTGAGCTCCTTAAGGAGATCCCTGACTGTCACACCGTGGCTACAACTGGAGAGAAAGCAGCGGATGTAATCGCGCAATTGACAGGTACCCCGCGTCCCAAAATGGGAGAGATGATAGAATCAAAAGACGGCTTGCGAATATGGCGAATGCCTTCCACAAGCCGTGCGTATCCTATGAAAATTGAGAAAAAAGCGGAATACTACGCTGAGTTGTTCCGCTCCGTAGGGATTCTCACTTGAGTTTCGCAAGAAACTCGTCTTCTGTTATAATTGGGATGCCCAGTTTTTGGCATTTCTCAAGCTTGGCAGGTCCCATATTTTCGCCGGCAAGTACNNAGGNTGTCTTTTTAGNGATGCTTCCTACGTTCTTGCCGCCGTTTGCTTCTATCATCTCCTTGTATTCTTCCCTGCTGTGGTGCGCGAATGTACCTGAGATTACTATAGTCTCACCTTCCAAAGCCGTTCCGGCAGGCAACATTTTCTCTTCGCTCAGTTGCATCTGAAGTCCAGCTGCTTTGAGACGCTCGATATTCTCGATGCTTACCGGGTCGCGAAGATAGTCGTAGATGCCTTGTGCTACAATTGGCCCTACGTCAGGGATGGCCTGCAATTCCTCTACCGACATAGCCTGCATCCTCTCCATGCTCTTCACGCTCTTTGCCACTCGCTTCGAAGTGGTCTCTCCTACATTGGGTATCGACAATGCATAGACTACCCTCTCGAATGGCACTTGCTTGGATGCCTCGAGTCCATNAAGNATTCTTTCTNNNCTCTTGTCTCNNAAANNNTCNAGAATGNAAAGCTGTTCTTTCGTAAGGTCGTAGAGATCAGCTGGTATCTTGACAAGATCTTTGTTGTAAAGCAATTCTGCCGTCTCTTCTCCCACACCGTCGATATTCATCATTCGTCGGGCGCAGAAATGCTCGATGCGACCCGTGATTTGCGGACGGCATCCATATTTATTCGGGCAAACCCAAGCTGCATCCCCTTCTTTATTTACGAGTGGAGTGCCACATTCTGGACATCGGGTAACGAATTCTATTGGTTTGCTTTCGGGGTCGCGTCTCTCCACATCTACTCCTGTGATTTTGGGAATGATTTCCCCGCCTTTCTCCACGTAAAGCCAGTCATGCTCATGGATGTCAAGTTCCTTCATGATATCGGCATTGTGAAGCGACGCGCGTTTCACTATTGTGCCTGACAGAAGCACCGGATCAAGATTTGCTACTGGGGTCACGATTCCCATTCTCCCTGTCTCAAAACTTACGTGGTGAAGCTGGGTGCATGCATTCTCTGGATTAAACTTGAATGCAACTGCCCAGCGGGGAGACTTTGCAGTATAGCCAAGATTAAGTTGCTGACGCAATGAGTTTACTTTGAAGACAAGGCCGTCTGTAGCTACAGGAAGTTCCTTTCTTGCAGTGTCCCAGTAGTCTATATATTCATCCACTTCTTCCACTGTGTGGAGTATCTTCATTTCTCCAGACACCTTGAATCCCCATCTTTTGGCGGCCTCCATGTTGGCATAATGGGTGTCGTGTGGAAGATCGTCGGAAAGGAGGTAGTAGAAAATTGCGTCAAGTTTGCGCTTAGCTACTTCTCGCGGGTCCTGCGTCTTCAAAGTTCCACTCGCAGCATTGCGTGGATTAGCGAAAAGAGGCTCTTCGTTGTATTCTCGCTCTTTATTCAGCTCATCAAATACCTTCCATGGCATCAATATCTCACCTCGGATCTCAAATTTCTCAGGCCAATCTCCCGGTTGAAGCACGAGCGGTATGCTGCGGATTGTCTTCACATTCGCTGTCACGTCGTCTCCTTGCGTGCCGTCTCCGCGAGTCACTGCTCTTACCAGTCGTCCTTTTTCATATGTAAGCGAGATGGATGTTCCGTCATATTTCATCTCCCCGGTTATCTCGAATGATTCCCCTTCAAGACCTTTGCGTACTCGGTCAAACCACTCATCTACTTCTTTTACAGAATAAGTGTTGGAAAGTGAAAGCATCGGTCGCTCGTGCACTACGTGCTCAAACCCCTTAGTCAAGTCTGAACCTATACGCTGAGTCGGCGAAAGGGAATCTTCAAGTTGTGGATTTTCCTTTTCGAGAGCCTCCAGCTCCTTCATCATAAAGTCAAATTCCTTGTCACTTATCTCAGGAGCACTAAGCACATAATAATTGTGATTATGTCTGTTGAGCTCATTCCTAAGCTCTTTTATTCTTTCTTCAGCATTCATATGAAATCATATTTGATGTCCCATAAAAACAAAGCCTCCCCGGGCATGGACTGCCCGGCTGCGCATCTGTCTTTACTATCTATAATCTTCCGAAAATCCTCGATCGTAATTTTCCCTCTCCCTATATCGACAAGGGTCCCGACCACAGCTCTCACCATATTCCTAAGAAAGCGGTCGGCCGTTATAGTAAAGATTGCCATATCTTCCTCCTTAGACCATTCTGCTCGCTTGACTTTGCAGATATTGGTCTTTGCATCGCTATGCAGTTTTGCAAATGAAGTGAAGTCATCGGTCTCCAAAAGTATCTTTGCGGCTTCATTCATTTTGTCTATGTCGAGGCTATGAGGACAGTACCAACTGAGCGGATAGAAAAAAGGTGTCTTTTCAAAGGCTGTGAAATACTTATAAGTGCGTTCGGTGGCATCAAATCGTGCGTGAGCATCGTCGGTGACTTTAAATATATCGTATATGGCTATATCTTGCCCTACAAGGCGATTGAGCGATACGAGCATTTTTCCCTTTTCCGGAAGTTCTCCTTCATAATCAAAATGGGCATACATCGTGCGGGCATTTACTCCCGTATCCGTACGTCCCGCTCCTATTATCAAGATAGGGGCACGAAGGATAGTGGAGAGAGCTTTCTCCACTTCCTCTTGTACGCTCACCGCATTAGGTTGTATCTGCCATCCATGGAAAGGGGCTCCACGGTAGCCCAGTTTGAGAAAATATCGGCCCATCAGTCCCTTTCCAGATAAGTTATGCCGTAGAGGCCCGACTTATAGATATTGAGGAATTGACGACCCTCCTCAGCGGTGATCTTTCCTTCTTTCATTGACTTGGACACCCATGTCTCAAGATTCCGGACAAGTTTCTTGGGATTGTATTCTACATAGTCGAGAACGTCTGCAACTGGTTCGCCATCTATAACCTGCTCTATCTCATAGCCATCTTTGTCGCAAGTGATATGCACGGCTGCCGTGTCTCCGAAAAGATTATGGAGGTCGCCTAGAATCTCTTGATACGCCCCCACAAGGAAGACGCCGATGTAGTAGGGCTCACCTGGTTTCAATTGATGCACTGGCAGCGAATGGCTCACCCCCTGCGGGGCGACAAAGCGGTTGATTTTTCCGTCTGAATCACAGGTCACGTCTTGTATGGTGCATTCATGTGAAGGTTTCTCATCGAGTCGGCTGATAGGCATCGTTGGAAACATCTGGTCGATTGCCCAAGTGTCAGGAAGAGACTGGAAAAGTGAGAAGTTGCAGAAATATTTTTCAGGAAGCATTCTGGCTACCTTCCGAAGTTCTTCTGGTGGATGCTTCATGCTCTTTGTGATATCATGCACATCACGAGCCACGCTCCAGAAGNGTTTCTCTATCTGTGCGCGGGTAGTCAAANCAAGAAGTCCCAAACTGAAAAGTTCAAGAGCCTCCTCGCGTATCTGAAGGGCATCGTGCCAATCCTCAAACTCTCGTGATGAGTCTATCTTGTCCCAGATATTGTATAGTTCCCGTGTGAGTTCGTGGGCTCCTTCGGGGAGCTCATCGTTATCATTCCAGATAGGGAGCTGGGTTGTCTCAAGAGTCTCTATAATCAGTACTGAGTGGTGAGCTGTCATGGAGCGCCCTGACTCAGTGATGACATTGGGCTGACGAAGATTGTTCTTCTTGCACACGTCTACGAGTGCTGAAACTGCATCATTGGCATACTCCTGAATCGAGTAATTCATAGAGTTTTCTCCTGAAGATGAGCGAGTGCCGTCGTAGTCTACGCCAAGTCCTCCTCCAATATCTACGAAATCTATCTCAAAGCCGTTTTTGGAAAGCTGCACATAGAATTGCATTGCCTCTCTGAGAGCATTCTTGATGCGCCTAATCTTAGTTATCTGACTTCCGATATGGAAGTGGATAAGCTTCAGGCACTGCTTCATCTTGTTTTTCTCGAGAAACTCCAGAGCATCCAGCAATTCACTTGAATTAAGGCCGAACTTGCTGACATCCCCTCCCGATTCTTCCCATTTTCCGCTACCTGCGGACGTGAGCTTGATGCGTATGCCTATGTTGGGTTCTACTTTCAGACGCTTGGCTACCTTCATTATCAGTCTGAGCTCATTTAGCTTCTCAACCACCAAGTATATCCTTCGTCCCATCTTCTGGGCAAGTAGTGAAAGCTCAACATAATCCTCATCCTTGTATCCGTTGCATACCACGAGTGAATTATCGTGAGTATTCACCGCAAGTACGGCATGAAGTTCTGGTTTTGAACCTGCTTCCAGACCTATGTTATATTTATTGCCATGGCTGACTATCTCCTCTACTACTTGACGCATCTGATTTACCTTGATTGGATAGACAAGGTAGCTTTCACCCTTGAAGTCATATTCCTTGCTCGCTGTCTTGAAGCATCCTGTGATTTTCCTGATTCTATCGTCGAGAATATCTGGAAATCTCAGAAGCATAGGTGCGGAGATATCGCGCAGCTTGAGCTCGTCAAGCACCTGGCGGATATCTACAGGAGCATAACCGTCCTTTGGAGTCACCTGCACGTGCCCCTCATCATTGATGCTGAAGTAATTCAGCCCCCAGCCTTGTATATTATAGAGTTCACTTGAATCTTCGATTCTCCACTTCCTCATTTTGTCTTAATTTTAGATTTTATTGGTTATTACTCCTGCCAAGAATCTCAAACATCTGGGCATAAATTTCAGTTCGCTTGCGAGCTATGTTGTATTTGTCTGTATATTGGCGGGTACGTATCGGGCCCTCCACATAAAGCTTCATTCCCTTTCTGATATAACGCTCAGCGTAGCGTGCTTGCTCACCGGTCATCACAATATTATGCCATTCTGTGACCTCAGTATTTCCGCGCAGTTCATTTGTGGCAAGAGAAAAATAAGCCACCGGGAAATCCTTCTCCGGATATCTGACATCCGGGTCTCCCCCAACATTTCCTATCAGTATCGCCTTATTGACACTCATAATAACTTTCAGCTTAAACTCTTAACTTACAACTTACACATCTCAACTTGCCAATTTCAAAACTTATGTGCCTTCAAGTAAAGACCTGTGCGCTCATGAAGTCCAAATAGAAGATTCATTATATGCACTGCGTCTCCAGCTCCCCCTCTCATGCGGCAGTCTGCCACAATTGTTACGGTCAAACTTCCTGGTTCTTGCTTCTGCAGCGTGACAAGAGTCTTCTGGGTTCCTTCCACTTCATAACCTGGCATCGTATTTGCCACCATGTGTGTGAAGTTATGGTCATCGTAGCAGTCATCGAAAATGCGGAATATCTCATTGATGTCAAGGCTGCACGGCAAGTCTATCACTACCTTTAGCCCTCTGTCCGAGACTTCCTCATTCAAATGTCGAAGAATGATATCCCCATTGAATGAGTTTTGAGTCTTATGAAGTACATGGCTTATCTCCTGTCGCACCATGTCTGTCTTCTCTTCTGTGTCAATATCCGGCGGACAGGCATATTCCACTATGATGTCTCCTTTCAGAAGCAGATGACGGGCAAGTGGATACAGTCCTATTATGGCAGTCGCGGCAACGGATCGAGGCACTACTGCCCTTTTGCACCCTCTGACGAGTTTTTTCCTGTTTATCTCAGGAAGTCCATAAGCCATCTCGAGAGCCTCAAAATCAAGCGATGGGCAATGCGACATGTCTATAATCCTAAGTTCTGGCCAGCGATCCGTGTTCATCCTGAATCTGTCAGCTACCTCTGAATGGGCATCGATGAAGATTAAGTCGAGCTTAGCTGGATTAATGTCAGGTGAGAATTCCAATTCGCACTCTCCAGCCAATCCATGATGGACTGATGCCACCTTACGTCCTACTTTCCCAGGTGCAAATGCACTTGTCAGTTCCACATCAGGATGATTGATCAGGATACGGATAAGTTCACCCGCCATGGCCGTGTCAGCTCCTGCTATTCCAACTCGTATCATGGCATTACTGAAGATTATTGAGTGGCAGTATCAATGAAAGCACCTCTGTGGCTTTCTCCTGACTCACTCCCTCTCTAATGGCGATGAATACAGTGTTGACTCCAGCTATGGTGCCCGCTATCTCGGGAGCGTTGAGCATATCTATGTCGTAGGCTATTCCTGATGCATACCCATTGCGGGTCAACAACACAGCTAAGTTACCGGTATACTCGAGTGATATGAAGCCATTGCCTGCATGGCGCGAGATGTCGGTCGATCTTCTGGTTCCAGAAGCTAATTTCACAGTCGATGCATCAGGGAGCATATAGGCATACGAACCATGGTCAAGTGGCACTTTTGTGGTCTTAAGCATCTTCAAGTCGCGAGATAGAGTCGCCTGAGTGACAAAAATACCCTTTTCTGCAAGCATTCGAAGCAGTTCATCCTGACTGCCTACATTGTTATTTTTTATTATCTCGATTAGTGTCTCTATACGGTCGTTTTTTCTGCTCATAGGTCTTTGACATTATCAGCACCTTTCCGGCGCTTTTCTATTTCCAACTTAATTTCCCCGGCTTTCTCATAATCCTCCTCACTCACGGCAGCCTCCATCATTCGCTGGAGGCTCTCAAGACTTTCGCCAGCAAGCGGTGAGCCTGTGGGATTCTTCACTCTCTCTATCGCCTTTTTCACTTGTATTGACTGTCGGGAAGGGTCGTGTAAGTTGCGGGGAGTAAACGATTCCCTGTCTATGCCACATTTCTCCAGAAGAGCACGCGAGGTGTAGACTGGGGCGTCTAAACGCATAGCCATGGCTATGGCATCGCTTGAGCGTGCATCGATGATGCTTGTCTTCTCACCCTCTCGGAAAGTAACGTCTGCTGTGAAGATACCGTTGTCAAGTTGCTTGATGACTACCGACTCCATTTCTATATCAAAAGCCTCCAGTATCTCTGTGGTGAACTCATGCGTCAATGGTCGCGGGGTCTTTATTTTCTGAAGCATGCATTCTATGGATTGGGCCTCATTATAGCCTATGATGATGGGTAGTCGAAGACTCCCTTCCATCTCCTCAAGCACCATAGCATACATGCCGTTTTCTATTTGATTGTATGTGATGCCGACTATCTTGAGCCGGACGAGTTCATTTTCCATTTTAGATATATTAGATTTCAAAATTTTGACTGCTGGATACTCCCTATGGATTTGAGATCATCCCGCTTCCAAGGCATATTTTTCGGTCGGGGGTGTATATGATAGTATACTGTCCTGGTGCTATTCCTTGCACCTCCCGTGTTGACTTCAGTTCGAAGCGCTCGTCTACGGTCTTTCTCAACCATCCATCGAAAAACTCTGGTGTATGTCGGGTCTTGAAAGCAATTCGCAATTCCCCTACCTCATTCTTCTCATATCCTTCTGATACGAACGGGTCTTCTGTGATCCAGTCCATCTCATCCATAAAGATTTCCTTGCCGTATTGGAGTTTGGTATCGTAGCCATGGCTTACGTAGATTACGTTGTCACGGATATTTTTCCTGACTACAAACCATGGANCCCCTCCANNTCCTAANCCCTTGCGCTGTCCTATGGTGTAAAACCAATAGCCTTTGTGCTCGCCAACTTTCTTTCCGGTCTCTATTTCTATGACTGGTCCCTTTTTTGTGCCAAGATGCCGCTCGAGAAAGTCACTGTAGTCTATCTTGCCAAGAAAGCATATCCCCTGGCTGTCTTTTCTCGTTGCGTTGGGTAGAGCAGCCTCTCGTGCTGCTTCCCTGACGTCCTCTTTTGTCATTTCGCCGAGGGGAAAAAGAATATGGCTAAGCTGGTCGTAGCTTATCTGAGCAAGGAAGTCGGTTTGGTCTTTCACTGCATCAGGAGCCGTACCGAGCCAATATTTTCCATCTTTCTCTATCACTTTTGCGTAATGACCAGTGGCTGTCTTGTCAAACTCATGCCCCCATCTATCCTCGAAAAAGCCAAACTTGATTATCTTGTTGCACATTATGTCCGGATGAGGAGTCAGTCCCTCCTTTACGGTGTCCAAGGCATATCGCATTACGTATTCCCAATACTCTTCATGAAGAGACACCACCTTGAATGGGAGCCCGTACTTTCTGGCGATAAGACTGCACATCTCTATGTCTTCCTCAGCGGAGCAATCGCCTTCGCCATTGTCCATGCCGATGCGGATATAGAAGAGATGCAGTTCATGACCCTGGCGGTAAAGTCTGTCTACTGTCACTGCACTGTCTACTCCTCCAGAAATTAGCACTGCGATCTTCATCTTCTTGTCATTGTCATTCTCCATTGTCATCATACTTCTTCAAGTTCATCTTCATCATGGTCGGAAGAATGAAGCATATGTAAAGATAAGAAATAATCAACTGATATTTTCCCCGGACCTACAAGCATGAGGAAGAAAAATATTCCCAAAAACATTATCGGCAGATATGCAGGCTGTTCCCAGTTGAGGAGATAAGGTGCCTTAGGGGCTACATGAAGCAGATGATAGGACGCCATGCACATGGCTATGAATGGGGGAAGAAGCATAATTCTGGTCAGAAATCCTGCCATAATGAATATACTGCATCCAATCTCTATGCATATCATGGTCCACATGGAGGCTACTGACCCTAAACCGAGTACTGAGGGGAAACTGTCGGTCAAGATAGCTGCCTGCCCTATCTGGCGGATGCCGAACTGCATGAGCATTATTCCCACAAAAAGTCGTAGGAATAGTCGCCCAAGATGTGTATAGCTGTAACCTGTGGTGGTCACATATATTTTTTTCGGGAGAGCAAGGACTTTCTTTCTATTCATTTGGAATCGTGGTTAGGTGGTTACTGTTGTTTTTCCAAGAGAGCCATCACTGTTGCCATGGCTGCTTGGATACCGATATGCTTGTTTGCCACTTTCCCATCGGCACCAATTACGTAGACTTCCGGTATCTCTCGGATGTCATAGATATCCGCTACAGTGTCTGATGCTCCGACAGTCCAGTTTTTGGGAAAGTCTGATACTTTTTTCTCCCATCCTTCTTCAGGATCCGGAATGATAAAAAGTACATTGACCTTTCCATCGGTCACAGCCTTGGAGAAATTAACATTCGACTGCATCTTTAGTTTTCCAATGCGGCAATCTGAGCAATCCGGGTCTCCGAATATGAGTATTGTAGGAGTGGCCATGGGAAAGAACTGGGCTGCGTCTCCGTTCTGGCGTTTGAAATTAAATTCTGCTGGTGATGATCCTATCATAGTGGCGTCAAGTTGCTTCAGTTGCTGTTCATATCTCGCACGTTTCGTTTTCGGAAATTTTTTGTTAGATAGAGCAGATCTTAGTATACGCGCATATAGTTCATCTATCCAGAATTCAGCACGCGGACCGTAGATATTCTCTTCGGCTGCCTTGGTCATCTGGTAAAGAAGCATCGGATTCTTCTGAAGGTTTTTCATCAGTTTGTCTACAGATGCAGTCACCTTGTCTTTATCGGCATATTGTACAGTGGAGGCATATACCTGAAAGGCATGGTTTATCTTAGCCTGATCTACAGCATCTTTTTCCTTTATGTCGAGGGGATTCCAGAAATTCTCAGCAAGCCAATTGCATTTGTCTACGAATGTTGTGAGCTCTTCCGGAGCTATCGGGTACTCAAATAGAGGGTCTAAATACATAACCCTTGTGTCCATCACTGCCGTGGAGTCATTGGCTTCCTGCGCGAAGACTGGATATGTGCACCCTACGAGTGAAAGATAGAGAGTCAATATCTTAATGTTCATGATTTCTGCAGTATAATTTGTTTCACCAAGGTGTCAAGAGGTTGCTTTTCTATAGCCCTGAGTTTCCAACCTCTCTTGTTCATTTCTGCTTCTATAAAGATCCTTAATTCATCCGCGACAGATCCTACAAAGCCTATGCCCTCTTCCTTGAGCATCTTTTCTGGGTAAGAAGAAAACTCTCGGCCGAAAAACCATCCAGTTTGTGATTCTATTAGCTTTTCTACGTAAGGATGAGAAGAATTTTCTGTTATGAAGGGCATGAAGCCGGCTATCCAGCGATTGGGAGAGGTGCGGCGATATAAGTGCTCCACTACATCGCTTACTGAGAGATGATACTTGTCATCAAAAGATTCGATTATCTCGCGCGGTGCTATCCCCTTGAAGACATCGCTCAGAAGTCGGCGTGAATATGCCACTCCCCCTCCTTCATCATCGATGAGATATCCAAGCGACGCTGATTTCCGGTCGATTGTATTCCCATCATAATGGCAGGAATTGCTGCCAGTTCCCATGATGCAGGCTATGCCAGGTTCGCTTCCGAGAAGCGCGGAGGCTGCTGCAGACATATCGCTGTCTGCCTTTATATCGTTGCAGACAAACATCTCGGAAAGTATGGCTTCCATCTTGCCGGCAATGAGAGCACTTCCGATTCCCGCTCCATAAAAGCGGATTTTATCAAACGAGTCGCCCAGAGAAGCTCTAACCAGTCGGAGCTCCTCCTCTATCATATCCATGTCATGATGGAGAGGGCTTATCCCTACTCCAGAGTGTCTCTCTTCCGTCCATTCGGAGCAGTCTTTGACGGATGATAGTTTCACCCAATTTGTCTTTGTGGCGCCTGCGTCGGCTATGAGAATCTTCATTTCTTGATTTTTGTATATATTCACCTACAAAATTAATTAAAATTCCGCATATATACAAATATTATAAATCCAACTTAAGAAACTTTTACAATTCTCATTAAAAAAGTCCTATTTCTACGTATTTATATTGTAGATTTCTTATTTTTTGTTAATTTTGCAGAACTTATAGCAAAAGATTCAACCTTAAATTTAGTAAACCATTTTTTTGATGATGCGAACAACACGACTTTTCGCGCAGGGCCTGTTATTCTCGACCCTGACTTTTGGCTTTGCTGCCGCTCCTCTGGATGCATCGGGGAAAGAAGATCTCTCTTCTGGATTGGCTCCTTACTTTTCCATTCCAGCCTCCAAAATTGCTTCTCCCAACGCTGACGGTTTTATAGCC
>WFLX010024943.1_pt1 | contig 13398 bp, 12 predicted proteins | sample 4967041 | NCBI WGS metagenome assembly WFLX01 (sample SAMN12857096, study PRJNA449069) | gut metagenome | isolation source: stool from male and female vole | host: Microtus ochrogaster | place: USA:Florida | collected 2017
GGGCGTGAGTTCGACATGGACGTGATTACGACCGTGCCCAACGTAAGCTACCGCGTGTACGACAAGCGCGGGGAGATGACCGAGGTGCACAACCCCTCCGGGCTGCCCGACCCGACGCTCATCGACCACATCGAGGAGCCCTACATCCGCGCATCCATCATCACCACCACCGAATTCATAGGGCCGATCATGACCCTGTGCCTGGGCAAGCGCGGGGAGCTGGTGAAGCAGGAGTATATCTCCGGCAACCGAATCGAACTCATCTTCGACATGCCCCTGGGCGAGATTGTGATTGACTTTTACGATAAGCTCAAGAGCATCTCGAAGGGTTATGCGTCGTTCGACTACCATATACACGACTTCCGCGAGAGCAAGCTGGTGAAGCTGGACATCCTGCTCAACGGCGAGAGCGTGGACGCCCTGTCGACGCTGACTCACGCCGACAATGCCGTGACATTCGGACGGCGGATGTGCGAAAAACTCAAGGAGCTCATTCCGCGCCAGCAGTTCGACATCGCAATCCAGGCCGCCATCGGCGCCAAAATCATTGCCCGCGAAACCATCAAGGCCGTGCGTAAGGACGTGACCGCCAAGTGCTACGGCGGAGACATTTCCCGCAAACGCAAGCTGCTCGAAAAGCAGAAAAAAGGCAAGAAGCGCATGAAGCAGATCGGCTCTGTGGAAGTTCCGCAGAAGGCGTTCCTGGCCGTACTCAAACTCGATTAAATTACACCCTTATCTATGAAACGAATCTCTTTCCTGCTAACATTGCTGCTGGCCACCGCCCTTGGCGTGCGGGCGCAGATGGATGTGGAATTCCACAACGAGGCCGCCGACACCACCCGCCTGGCCCAGCTGCTGGATGCGGGCATGGCCGCCAACCTCTCCACCCCCGAAGAGCGTGTGGCCTTCTTTGCCCAAAGTTTTCTCGGCACGCCCTACGTGGCCCACACTCTGGAGGGCGACCACGAGGTGCTGCGCGTCAACACCGAGGAACTCGACTGCACCACCTTTGTAGAAACCTGCATGGCCCTGGCTATGACCCTGGGTGAAAACCGCCACTCCTGGCGCGACTATGTATACAACCTGCGCCGCATCCGCTACCGCAACGGCGAAGTCGAGGGCTACCCCAGCCGCCTGCACTACATCGCCGACTGGGCCGTGGATAACCGCCACCGGGGCAACTTCCGCGATGTGACCGAGGATTTTCCGCGCATCAACTACATCGTGCGCAGCATCGACTTCATGAGCTCCCACCGCGACCACTACCCGTCGCTGGCCGACTCCGCCAACTATGCACGCATCAAAAGCGTAGAGAGCGGCTACCGCAACCATAAGTTCCCCTACATCAAGTCGTCGGAACTCATGTCGAAAGCCACCCGCAAGCAGCTGCGCAACGGCGACGTCATAGGCCTCGTGTCCACCATCAAGAACCTGGACATCACCCACATGGGCATCATCTACAAGGCCACGCCCGACTCCGAACCCCAGCTGCTGCACGCCTCCGGCTCGGGCGGCAACGTCCAGATCAGCAGCCTGCCGCTGCAGGAATATCTGAAGAAAAACCGCCAGTTCATGGGCATACGCGTGTTCCGCCTCTACGAATAAATCATGACTACCGCTACACCGCGCCCCCGTCAGACCTACCTCGACGTGCTCAAGGGCATCGCCATCTTCCTGGTGGTGATGGGGCATGTGATTGCCTTTCAGATTCGCGGCCTGGACCACTCGCTGCTGTTCAAAATAATCGGCACAGTCCATATGCCGCTGTTCTTCTTCATTTCCGGCTGGCTCTCCTTCAAGGCCGCCGGCATCAGTATTTTCACGGGTAAGGCACTGTGGAAACGCTTCAAGCGCCTGATTGTGCCCATGGTGGTGGTAAGCTCGCTGTGGGTGCTCTACTTCCCCAAGTCGGGCCTTGAGTCGCCGCTGGCGCCCGGTTTCGACGGCCTGTGGACGGACATGTGGAAGAACGGCTACTGGTTCACGCCGGTGCTCTTCTGCATCTTCCTCTGCTTCGGAGTGGTTCAGCCGCTGCTCCTGCGCTGCCGGCGTCTTTGGGAGGAACTGGTGGCCATTGCGGCCATTTCGGCCCTTCTTTTTGTATGCGACGCGTNCCTGCCGGCCCACTNGCGGGNCATCCTCTCGTCGGAACTGACGGTGCAGTACCTGCCCATGTTCATGCTCGGATGGCTTGCACGGCGTCACGCCGACGGTTTCAAGGCCTTCTGGCTCAGCTCGCCGGGCTACACGCTGGCGGCGGTGGTGCTGGTGCCCGCGTTCTACATTATAACCTGGACCTGGGAATTTCCGTGGCTGACGTCGTGGATGGCCTTTGTAGCCGCCATTGCAACGCGCTTCTGCATCGCCGTGATAGGCTTCGGATGCATCATGCTCTGGACCGAGCGCTCGCCCGAGTGCCGCCCCGTCCGCCTCTGGAGCCTGCTGGGGCGTAAGAGCCTCTCAATCTATCTTCTGCATTACTTTTTCCTCTTCCCGCTCATGGCGCTTCGGCCTGCCTTCCTGGCCATGAACTCGGCGCTTGTGCCCATGCTGGCGTTTGCCGTAGTCGACGCGGCGGTGATTATCGCCGTGGTGCTCCTGCTGGATTACCTGCTGAGTTTCTCGCGCCCGTTGAGCCTTTTGTTAACAGGAAACGACTGAACAGTGAACACTCTCCGCATCTCTCTCCTTCCGGCGCTTCTGCTTGCCGCCTTTTCTCTGAGCGCGCGCACTACGGTGACGCTCACCGGAGCCGTGGGCACGCGCCAACTCAGCGAACTGTCCAAAACCGACCCCGACCTGCAGGTCCTCGACCTGAGCGAGGCGCGCATCGAAGGGGGCGTCATCCCCTCGGGCGCCTTTNCGNGGATGNCCCTNACTTCACTTACGCTCCCGTCCACGGGTTCAATCACCNTCGGCGACGGAGCCTTCATGNGCACCTCACTTACCGAAGTGGTCATCCCGGCGTCGGTTAAGCGTATCGGCTCCGGAGCCTTCGCCGCCTGCNACAGCCTGCGCTACATAACCTNGGCCGGCAGCGAAATCGGCCCCTATGCCTTCCACCTCTGTCCAGCCCTGGAATGGGCCGAACTGGGGGCTACCACCACGGTGGGCGCCCATGCCTTCGCAGGGTGCGAGGCCATGCGGACATTCACTCATTCCGGAGCACTGAAGGCCATCGACGACTTCGCCTTCGCCCACACGGGCCTGATTGCGGCGCGGTTGGCCGACTGCCCCGACCTTACCCGCGTGGGGGCCTGGGCCTTTGCCTGCGACTCGTCCCTGACCGTCATCACCCTCCCCGCCGACGCAGCCCTGGGCGAGGGGGTGCTCTTCGGCTGCCCGGCTTTGCGCAAAATCGTACTCCCGGCCAACCTCTCCGAAATTCCCGCCTACGCCTTCACCGGCTCTACAGGCTCCAGTGGCTACTATGAACTGCCCGACGGCGTGGAAAGCATCGGCGCTTTCGCCTACAAGGACACCGACCTTGGGCACATGGTTCTACCAGAAGCCCTCCGGTCCATCGGCAGCTATGCCATGGAGAACACGNCNCGNCTGAGCATCATCGACGCCGGCAAGGTGGGCAGCGTGCCCGAACTCGGTGAGAATGTGTGGGCCGGTGTGGATAAAACCAAGGTGGATCTCCTTGTGCCCGAGGAGCTTACCGACGCCTACCGCGCTGCCCTCCAGTGGCAGGACTTCCGCCTGGGCATCGCCGGCACCGACTCGCCTTCCGCTGCCCCGGTGAGCGTGCGTGCGGCTTTCGACGGCGATAACCTCGTGGTNGAANCNACCGGTTCGGACATTGTGCGCATCGAAATTTTTAACGAAGCGGGCGCAGCCTTCGTGGCGCGCGACACTCACGCTTCAATCATATCTATCCCCGTCGGAAACCTCGGCCTTAAAATATACCTGGTGCGCTGCGTACNGGCCGACGGCTCCGTGGCAACCGCTAAACTCACCCGCTGATTCATGGGCAAGAACAAACTGAAAAAATTCGCCGACCTCGAGTCCAACCCGCTGGTACTACAATATCCTTTCGGACGCCTGCGCGATGAAGCCTTCCCTCTCAAAGGACTGTGGCNCAGCGACTTCTTCCACAACTCCAACCCNATAGTACTCGAACTGGGGTGCGGCAAGGGGGAGTACACCACCGGGCTTGCCGCCCGCTTCCCGGACAAGAATTTCATCGGAATCGACATCAAAGGCGCGCGCATATGGACCGGCGCCAGCGAGGCCCTGCGGCGTGGCATGACCAATGTAGCCTTCCTGCGCACGTCTATCGAGCTTTTGGAGCAATTTTTCGCCCCCGGCGAGGTCGCCGAAATATGGATAACCTTCCCCGACCCGCAGATGAAAAAGGTGAACAAACGCCTGACGGGCACACGGATGATGGAGATGTACCGCCGGCTCCTTGCCCCCGGGGGCATCGTCCACCTCAAGTCCGACAGCCCCTTCCTCTATGCCTACACCTCCATGATGGCGCGCCACAACGGCATGGAAATCGTTGAGGACACTGCCGACCTCTATGCCACCATCGCCCCGGACGACCCTATTCTGAACATCCGCACCCACTATGAGCAGCAATGGCTCGACCGAGGCCTCACCATAAAGTACTTCGCCTTCAAGCCCCACACAGCGGCACCCCTGGAGGAGCCGCCCGGCGCCGACGANCTCGAACAGGACACCTACCGCTCCTACTCCCGCGGCTACATCCAGATGCCCGANCAAATGCCTGATAATCAAGAATAAACATATCCTTCCAATATGGAAACTCTATACCCCGCACTCATCACCGAAGCCCTCTCCACCGTGCGCTACCCCGGCCAGGGCAAGAACATTGTCGAACTCGGCATGGTTGAGGACGACATCCGCATCAACGGCAACCACGTTGACTTCACCCTCATCTTCGACAAGCCCACCGACCCTTTCAAGGCCTCGCTGGTGAANTCGGCCGANGCCGCCATACGCCTNAAGGCTCCGGGCGCCGAGGTNGAAATCNNCACCGCCACGCGGAAAGCCNCCCCCGCCGTTGAGAAAGCGCCGGTGCTTCCGGGCGTAAAGAATATCATCGCCGTTTCCTCCGGCAAGGGAGGCGTGGGTAAATCCACCGTCGCCGCAAACCTGGCCGTGGCTCTGGCTGCCGAGGGCTACTCCGTCGGACTCCTGGACGCCGACATCTACGGCCCCTCGATGCCCAAGATGTTCGGCCTCGAAAACGCCGAAATCTACATGCACGAGGTCGACGGCCGCAACCTCATCATCCCCGCTGAGCGCTACGGCGTGAAGGTGCTTTCCATCGGATTCCTCATCGACACGGACAGTGCGGCGGTGTGGCGCGGCGCCATGGCCTCCAACGCCCTGCGGCAGCTCATCGAGCAGGCCGACTGGGGCACACTGGACTACTTCCTCATCGACCTGCCCCCCGGCACGAGCGACATCCACCTGACCCTGGTCCAGACCCTGGGCATCACCGGCGCCCTTGTAGTCACCACGCCCCAGAAGGTAGCCCTGGCCGACGCCATCAAAGGCATAGCCATGTTCCGCGACCCCAAAATCAACGTGCCCGTGCTCGGAATCGTTGACAACATGGCCTGGTTCACCCCCGAGGCTCATCCGGAGGAGCGCTACTTCCTCTTCGGCAACCCCGAGAGCGTTGACGAGGTGGCAAAACGCTTCGAGGTGCCGGTGCTGGCGCAGATTCCGCTGGTGGCCGGTGTGGGCGAACATTCCGACGCCGGCAAACCCATCGTCATGGAGCCAACCGCGTCCGCCGCGGCATTTTTCCACCTCGCCCACGAGGTTATCGACAGCGTCGACCGCCGTAACAACACCCTCCCGCCCACTCAGAAAGTAGATGTGAAGTAGGATGAAACACAATCAATATATCCTCATTCTCAACGGGCCGAACCTGAACCTGGTGGGCTCGCGCGAACCGGGCATCTACGGGTCCAAGCCGATGCTCGACATCATCGACGACATCATGGCCGCCTTCCCCGAGAAGATGGAGTACCGCCAGAGCAACTCCGAGGGCGAACTCATCGACATCATCCAGCACGCGGCCTCCGAGGGTGAGTGTGCCGGCATAGTCCTAAACGCCGGGGCCTATACGCACACCTCGCTGGCGCTGGCCGACTGCATTGCGGCGGTGGACGTTCCCGTGGTGGAAGTGCACCTGTCCAACATTTTCGCCCGCGAGGAGATGCGCCGCCGCTCGCTCATCGCGCCCGTGTGCGTGGGCTCTATCTCCGGATTCGGCGCTTTTTCCTACCACCTGGCTATCCGTGCGCTGCTGAACCTTGCCGATGAAAAAGAAGCCTGAACCCAAGCGTAAAAGTGCCGGTACCAAGCTGATTGTCGGCATGGACGGCAAGCGGGCGGTGGAAAATGCCACCGGCCTGGGCAATTACAGCCGCTACGCCGTGAACATCCTCTCGCTGGCCTACCCCTCGACGACCTTCGCCCTCTACGCCCCACGCGACCTCGACAACGAGCGCCTGCGCCCGCTGCTCACGCGCGAAAACGTGCTCCTGTCAACCCCCGCGCTGATGCTCAACAACGGCATCGGACGCGCACTGTGGCGCAGCGTGGACATGCCCGTGACCCTGCGCAACGACGGCGTCGACGTCTACCACGGCCTCAGCAACGAACTCCCCCTCACCATCAAGGGCGTGTGCCCGACGGTGGTGACAATCCACGACGTAATCTGGCGCCGGTGGCCACAGGACTATTCGGCCATCGACCGCCGCATGTACGACCTCAAGTACGGCCGCTCGGCCCGCATCGCCAACCGCGTAATCGCCATCAGCGAGTGCACCAAGCGCGACATCATGACCGAATTCGGCATCCCGGAGGAAAAAATCGAAGTGATATATCAGGGCATCGACCCTATTTTCACGCTGCCCGTGGACACGGCCAAGCGCATGGCCGTCCGAGAGAAATACGCGCTGCCCAAGCGCTATATCATCGCCGTGGGAACAGTGCAAAGCCGTAAGAATCAACTCCTTGCAGTAGAAGCGCTGGCTCAGCTACCCAAGGATGTGCACCTGCTCATTGTGGGGCGTATGGAGGGCAAGTATGCCGAAGCCGTCCGGCGCCGCATCCGTGAGCTGGGCCTGAGCGAACGCGTGCGCTTCCCCGAGGTGCCCTTTGAGGACCTTCCCGCGCTCTACGCCTGCGCCGAATTTTCGTCCTACACCTCGCGCTACGAGGGCTTCGGNCTGCCGGTGGTGGAGTCGCTGGCCGTAGGCACGCCCGTGATTGCATGCACCGGCTCNTGCCTNGAGGANGCCGGCGGCGANGGTGCGNTCTACGTNGNCCCNGACGACGTCGANGGNTACGTCGCCGCGGCNAANCGNNTNCTNTCCGACCGCACNCTNCGCGACCGCCTCGCCGACAAGGGNCNNCGNCATGCAAAAAAATTCTCNGCTGAAAATTTCGCAAAACAAACCATGGCCTGCTACACCCGGGCCATCCTCGACTTCAATCTATGACCGACAAACATCACAAACCCACGCTCCTGGTGGTAGGTGCCGGCGGCTTCATCGGCGGCTTCATCTGCTCCGAGGGCCTGCGCAGAGGATTCGACACCTACGCCGCCGTGCGCGAGTCCACATCCCGCCGCTACCTCNCCGAGGCGGCCATAAACTTCGTGGTGCTGGACTACGACAACCCCGCCACGCTGGCCCAACAGCTGCGCGACAATGCTCCCGCCTCAGGACGTTGGGACTACATCATATACAACCTCGGAGCCACCAAGGCCACCAATTTCGGCACATTCAACCTGGTCAACTATCAGTACCTGCGCAGCTTCGTGGAGGCTCTGCAGCAGGCCGACATGGTGCCTGACCACTTCCTGTTCATGAGCTCGCTCAGCGCCCTGGGGCCCGTCGATGAAAAGGATTATACCCCAATCGACAACTCCGCCGTACCTCACCCGAACACGCGCTACGGCCTGTCCAAAATCAAAGCCGAAACCTATCTCGAAACTCTCCCCGACTTTCCCTGGACCATTTTCCGCCCCACGGGCGTCTACGGCCCGCACGAGAAGGACTACCTGATGATGATCAAGAGCATCGACCGCGGCTTCGACGTCGGTATGGGCTATAAGAAGCAGATGCTTACATTTATATATGTCGAGGACCTGGTGTGCGCCATGTTCGACGCCATCGCAACCCCGGCCACCATCCACCGCAAATACATCATCAGCGAGCCCCGCGCATACACCCAGAAGGAGTTCCGCCAGATTGTCGCCGAGGCATTGGGCAAGAAATTCGTAATGCCGGTGAAGTTCCCCATGTGGGCCGTATATGTGGTGTCGGCGGTGGCCGAAAAGGTAGGTGTACTCACGCTGAAAACCTCCACCCTGAACCGCGACAAGTTCAAAATCATGAAGCAGCGCAACTGGAACTGCTCCGTGNCCGACGCCGAACGCGACTTCGGCTTCAAATGCAACTTCCCCCTCCGCCGCGGCATCGAAGAAACCGTCAAAGCCTACCTCGCATCAAAAAATAACACCTAAAACCTAACCCCTAACGCCTAAAACCTAACGCCTAAAGCCTAAAATGAATATTCCGTCCAATCCCACGCCGTGGTGGTTCAAGATGCTGGTGGTGGTGTGCGCGCTGCCGGTGCTGGCCTATCCCTTTCTGCTACGCGACGCTCCCGCCGACGGCATGGCCCATACGCTGACGGTGCTCTACCCCGCCTACGTCATCGCCTCGGCCATCTGCGCCCTTATGTGCTACGGCCGCAGGCCCGAGGTGAGCTGGATTCTGGTGGTGCTTCTGGTGCTCACCGACGCCGCCATGTGGATATTGGTTAACGAACCCGCTGCCGCCACCGCCCTATGAACCTACAGGACTACCTCGACACCCACTGCGACGCCGAGCCGCCTCTGCTTCGCCGGCTCTACCGCCACACCCACCTGACGCGCCTCTACCCGCGCATGTGCACCGACGCCTACCAGGGGCGCCTGCTGGTGATGCTCACCCGCATGATCCGCCCGGCGCGTGTGCTCGAGCTGGGCACTTTCAGCGGCTACTCCGCCCTATGCTTCGCCGAAGGGATGGACGGCCGCGGGGTGGTGGACACAGTCGAAATCGACCCCGAGCACCGCGACGACCTCCTCGAACTCTTCGCCGGTACACGCATCAACCTCCACATCGGCGACGCCCTCGAACTCATCCCCAGCCTGATGGAGCAGAACAACTACGACCNTGTGTTCATCGACNCCAACAAGCGCGCATATGCCGACTACTACCAGGCCNTCNTCGCCCGCATGCACAGCGGCGGCTATATCCTGGCCGACAACACCCTCTGGGACGACAAAGTGCTCTCCCCCGACGCCGCACACGACCCCCAGACAGCCGGAATCTGCCATTTCAACGAACTCGTCACCGCCGACGACCGCGTGGAAAAGGTCATCCTCCCCGTCCGCGACGGCCTCACAATCATCCGCGTAAGGTAGCCCTTTTGTCGANTTTTTGACCCCNTTGCNCTATATTTTGCACCNCTCGGTCTACTCTTGCTTGANCTACTCTCATTTATATTATANCTTTGCAGCATGACACTGAANAGATTNTTTATAAAATTATTTGTTTTNTCGNTTTTCATTGCCGCTGCCGGTGCGTCCTCCTGTTTCGGAGGCGTACTGCGTGGCGTCGTAACCGATGCTGCCACTAATGAGAAACTCATTCAGGCCTCAGTGCGCGTGCTGTCCGCTCGCGACTCGGCGCTGGTGAAGGGTGTAGTGACAAACAATTCGGGAAATTTTGCCGTGGAGAATCTCAAGCCCGGCAAATACATCCTCGAAGCATCATATGTGGGCTATGCGCCGGTCTACCGCAACGTGACCATGACCGACGCCGACAAGCGTCTCCAGCCCATCGCACTGAGCGAGAGCGCCATAGCCCTGCGCGAAGCCACCGTGACCGGCATCCGCACCCCCGTCAAGGTCATGGAGGACACGGTGGAGTACAACGCCGACTCCTACAAGACCCAGCCATCGGCCGTGGTCGAGGACCTGCTCAAGCGCCTGCCCGGTGTGGAGGTCGACTCCGAGGGTAAGATCACTGCCAACGGCCAGAGCGTCACCAAAATTCTGGTCGACGGCAAGGAATTTTTCAGCGACGACCCCACCGTAGCCTCCCGAAACCTGCCCGTAAACATGGTGGAGAAGCTGCAGGTTGTGCAGCGCAAGAGCGACCTGGCACGCCTCACGGGCGTTGACGACGGCGAAGAGGAAACCGTCATCAACCTCACCGTCAAGAAAGGCATGAAGAACGGCTGGTTCGGAACCGTCGAGGGCGGTTATGGCACCGACAGCCGCTATAAAGGCAACTTCAACATCAACCGCTTCTGGAACGAGAACCAGTTCACAATCCTGGGCTCGGCCAACAACATCAACGAGCCGGGGTTCGCCGACGGAGCCGCCGGACGCTTCCAGCGCTTCGGAGGCAGCAACGGCATCACCAACTCGCAGTCGCTGGGATTGAACTTCAACGTGGGCAACGGCGAGATTTTCCGCATCGGGGGCGACATCATGTACAGCCACACCGACCGCAACACCGACAAGCGCTCCAACACCGTGTACACCGTCAACGACACCACCTCGCGCTATGCCCGCAGCAGCGCCCGCGACAAGGGGCATAACTTCCGCGCCGACTTCCGGATGCAGTGGAAACCCGACAGCTTCAACACCTTCGAATTCCGACCCAACATATCGCTGAACTACAACGACTCCTGGAGCAGCGACTCATCCTCCACCTTCGCCGGCCGCGGAGTCTCTGAAATTACCCGCTCCATCAACCGCTCCACCTCCGACGGCCACTCCTTCGAGTTCGGCGGACGCCTCATCTATAACCACAACTTCCGCTCCAAGCCAGGACGCTCGTTCTCAATCTACGGCGAGTACCGCATGAGCAACCTTCGCGAAAACGCCGAGACATATTCCCGCAATAAGTTCTATCTCTTCAACGACTCCGTCGACCTTTACGACCAGTTCGCCGACAACCACACCTGGTCCAACACCGTATCGGCCCGCGCCACATGGACCGAACCCATCGGAAACTCCAAAAACGGAAATTTCATAACCCTGGCCTACAGCTTTTCCTACCGCTGGAACAACGCCGACAAGCTCACCTACAACCACCCCGTGAGCTTCCCCGACGGCTGGGACGGCGAGCCCGTCATCGGCTCGGAGCTCATCTTCAGCGAGCCCCTTTCGAACAGCTTCCGCAATAACTACATGAATCAGGACATCCGCATCGGCTACCGCAAGGTATCCAAAAAGGGCAACCTGAACGTAGGCGTGAGCCTGGTGCCGCAAAGTTCACAGTCAATAAACCTTCTCAACGACGACAAAAGCATTCCCAAACGCAACGTCCTAAACGTAGCACCCTTCCTGCGCTACCGATACAAATTCAGCAAGTCGCGCAGCATGAACCTGACCTACAACGGCCGCTCATCCCAGCCCTCGATGAACCAGCTGCAACCGGTGGCCGACGTCTCCGACCCCCTGCGCGTGGTAATCGGTAACCCCGAACTGAAGCCTACCTTCACCCACAACGCGCGTCTGCGTTTCCAGGACTTCAACTCCGAGGCGCAACGCTCCATCATGGCAATGATCATGGCCAACTACGTCCAGAACTCAATCGTATCCCAGACCAGCTACAACTCCGAGACCGGCGGCCAGACCACAACCTACCGGAACGTCAACGGCGTGTGGAGCGTCCGCGGCATGAACATGATTTCATTCCCCCTGCGAAACAAAGCCTTCACGCTCAACAACCACCTCAACATCGGCTACTCCACATCCGTAGGTTTCAACAACGGCAACCGCAACCGCGCCGGAACATTCTCCGTCGGCGAAAGCTTCGGATTCGCATGGCGTCCTGAAAACCTTGAGTTCGAACTCCGCCCACGCTATAACTTCCAGAACACGGCCAACAGCTACCAGAAGAACTCCGACCGCACCGTCCACTCCTACGGCGGCTCATTCTATGCCACCTACTCAATCCCCTTCGGCCTCGTCCTCAACACCGACCTCAACTACACCGCCACCTCGGGCTACTCCAACGGATTCGACACCCGCACCTGGATGTGGAACGCCTCGATTTCTTACCAGTTCCTCCGCGGCCAGGCCGCTTCGGTGAGCCTACGAGCCTACGACCTCCTCAACCAAAACTCCAACATCCGCCAGACGCAGACCGCAAACTACATCGAGGACACCAGCTACAACTCCCTGGGCCGCTATGTGATGATATCCTTTGCCTATAAATTCAACACCTTCAAGAAGGGCGAACAACCCCGCGACCGCAACCGGCGCTTCGGCGACGGTCCCGGTCCCCAAGGGCCTCCTCCCGGCGGTGGCCGCCCGCCGATGGGTCCTCCTCCGGGCCGTTAACACCATGCTTGCAGGTATTCCCAACATCATCGCCTTTATCCGCCGCGCATGGCCGGTGGGCGATGATGTATTGGAATTACTCGCTGCCAAACTCACTGCCGTACGGCTCCCTCGCCGCACAATCCTGGTTGGCGAGGGCGACCTGGCTAAAAAAGCATGGTTCATAGAGCGAGGCATGACCCGCAGCTACTGGATGGCCGACGGTGCCGAAGTAACCACCTCCTTCACCAGCGCCGGCGCAGTAGTTTTCAGCATGGACGAGGTGTACTACGGCATTCCCAGCCAGGAATATGTCGAAACCATAGGGCCCGTCGAAGCCTACGAAATCGCAATCGCCGACCTGCTCGAACTCGTCAGCACCAACCTGGACCTGTGCAACTGGTGGCGCATAAACCATCAGAACGAGTACCGTCGCATCCACCGCTCCCATATGGAACGCCTGTCGCTGCCAGCCGCCGAACGCTACGCCCAATTCTCTCGTCAGTTCCCCCAGGTGTGCCGCCACGCACGCCTGACCGACATCGCCTCCTACCTCGGCATCAACCCCTCCACCCTCTCCCGCATCCGCCGCAATAAATAGGGAAAAAGGAAGCAACCGGCTGTTTATCAACAATGTAGGGACGCAACTGGGAGGGGCGGTCTCCCGACCGCCCGGGGCCGCAACGGCATGGAGGTGACGGGCTCCCGTTCGCCACAACTGGGAGGGGCGGTCTCCCGACCGCCCGGAGTCCGCAACGGTATGGAGGTGGCGAACTCCCGATGCCCACAACCGGGAGGGGCGGTCTCCCGACCGCACGGTGCCGCAACGGTATGGAGGTGGCGAGCTCCCGCTCGCCACAAACCCTCGGCCCGCAGGGCCGCAACGAAAACGCCCGCAAGGCGAGGGGGCAAGTCGGCGTCGCAAGGACGCCTTTATCGTGCCGTCGTTCCCCAACCGCCAGCGCCTGCGGCGCAAGCGGCTACCTAATGTCGGCGCCCTCCCGGGCGCC